>WNGK01004374.1_pt1 | contig 15128 bp, 13 predicted proteins | sample 5400601 | NCBI WGS metagenome assembly WNGK01 (sample SAMN13153376, study PRJNA577476) | soil metagenome | isolation source: 60 cm soil or saprolite under Garry oak tree replicate 1 | place: USA:California | collected 2016-06-15 | reverse complement strand
CCCCATGCCCGCCAGGGCGAACTCCCCGGCGTCGGCCCCCGCCATGACCGCCGGGCCGGTCGTGGCCGCGAGCGCAAACGCCCCGACCAGGAAAAGCGCCGCCCCCATGCCCACGCGGTAGTGCGTCGCCAGGCCCGCCGCGATCCAGCCCACCTGGCCGGCGGCGAGGTAGACGATCCGCGCCCGAGGCGACCTCGTCGCCAGCGCGGCGGCCCCGCCGCCGACCAAGGCCACCGCCGCCGCCGCCATCAGGTATGGAGAGAAGACGGCCGGCAGAGCGGTCAGCAGCGCGGCGACCTTCACGGCCACCACTAGGGCCGACGCCGCGACGAGGCCGATGACCATGCCCGCGCCAAGCGGCGAGGCGGCAAGCCCGGCCGGAACGCGCGCGAACTGGAACGGCATCAGGCCGGCCCGGACCGCCAGCCCGCCGAGGAGCAGCAGCACAGGGATCGCAAGCGGCAGCGTCGGCGCGAGCGTGCCCATCGCATGGCGCACGGCCGTCAGGTCCGCCGAGCCGGTGGTCGCATACACGAAGGCGAGCCCGACCAGGACCAGCGCGCTCGCGACTCCACCCGTGACCAGAAGCCCCAGCGCCAGGTCGGTGCGCCTCAAGGACACGTGCACGACGCCGGCGGCCGCAGCCAGCTCGAGCCCGGCCCACAGCCCGACGAAATCGCCAGACGACGCGACGACCATCACCCCAAAGGCGGCGAGGAGGACCATCGCCATGCCGATCGAAGGCGCGTCTTCCTCTGACCAGTCCGTCACCGCGATCGCAAGCGCGGCCGCCAGCAGGACGGCGGCTTTTGCGAACAGCGCGAAACGATCCTGCACCAGCGCTCCGCCGAAATAGGTGGCGAGCGTCGCCCCCACCCAGAGCTCGACCGCCAGTGCGACGAGGGGGAACGCGGCCGCCGCCGCTGGCAGCCACGGCCGCGATCGCCGGCGTCCCCGCGCGAGCAGCAGGATGACCAGCGCGCCGACGACGACCAGGGCCTCCGGCACGAACACGAAATTCCTCATTGCGTCGCGCCCGGCGCCGTTGGTGGAACGTAAGGCGAGGCGATGTCCGTGAGGCCGGCGGACATCACGTTGATGAGCCCGGGATCGAAGATGGGCTGGTCGGTGCCGGGCAGCTTGGGACCTCCCGGGAACAGGCCCACCCACAGCAGGCCTCCGGCCAGCAGGCCCAGGTACCACGTCTCGCCCAGCGACGCGTCCGAGACCGCGGGGGCGTCCGGGTTGGGCTGGCCGAACAGGACGCGGTGCACGAGCAGCGCCAGCGCCACGGCGGCGAGCACCAGTCCGGCCACCACCGCGAATGCGCCCACGGGCTGCGTCTTGAAGGAGCCGAACAGGATCATCGCCTCAGCCGGGAACGACGCCATCAGCGGCACGCCGAGCAGCGCGAGCGCCGCGAGCACGAAGACCCAGGTGAGAATCGGCATGCGAGGAGCCAGCCCGCCCAGGACCTGGAGGCTCCGCGCCTGCGCGCGATCGGTGAGCGTCCATGCCGCGGCGACGATCAGCGCCGCTGCCAGCCCGCCGGTGAAGTTCGAGAGCACGCTGCCGGCGATGGACAGCGGGGTGAGGGCGGCGAGCCCCAGGACCGTGAGGCCGCCGGGCACCATCGCCAGGTGCGCCGCGGCCCAGCGCAGGTCGACCGTGCGCAGCGCCACGAGCGCCGCATAGATGATGGTCAGAGCCGCGAGGCCGGCGATGAACGGGGCGAGCAGCTTCGACGCATCGGGATCGCCGGCCACGAGCACGCGCAGCAGCAGGTAAGCGCCGAGGCGCGATGCGCTGCCGGCCACCAGCACCGAGACGCCGAGTGGCGAGTCCGCGTAGACGTCGCGCACCCATCCGTGCAGCGGGAACAGCGGGAGCCGCGTCGCCGCGGCGATGACCAGGGCCACGCCGACCGCCAGCTGTACGCGGGGCGTCAGCGTCGCCTTCAGGAGCACGTCCATGTCGAAGCTGCCGCCGCCATTGGCCGCGTACGCGATCATGGTCGCGATCAGCAGGGCCGCCGTGCCCAGGCCCCAATAACCCACGAGCCGCCACGCGGCGGCTTCGCGACGAGGCCCTCCCCACCCGAAGATCAGCAGCGCGACCGGGATGATGGCGGCTCCCCAGAAGAGGACGAGCAGGAACATGTCGTGAGCGGCGATCGCGCCGTTGACGGCCGACTGGGTCAGTAGAAGGAGCGTGAAGTAGGACCGCACCCGTTCGCGCACGCCCCATGACGCAAGCACGGCGGCGATGCCGACCAGTCCTGACAGCATCATCATGGTCATGCTCGGCCCGTCCACGCCGAGGTGGTACGTCGCACCGATCGATGTCAGCCATGGCAGCTTCTCTTCGAACTGCAGCGTCGGGAGAAAAGTCTCGAACTGGTTGTAGGCGACGAACAGCACGAAGACGATGCCGACGTTGGTGAAGAACGCGATCTGCTTCATCAGCGTGTCGTAGCGGCCGCGCGGGTTGGGAAGCGCGTTCATCCCGATCGCGACCGCGACCGGCACCCAGATGGAAAGGCTGAGGATCAGCGGCGACGTGAAGATGCCGGCGCCGGGGACGCCCACCGGTGTCGGCGAGGCGGCGACGATCGCGGCCAGGATCACCTGAGCAACCCCGGCTCGGCGAGGCCCACCGCAAGCGCGAGCACGACAGCGAGCACGACGAGCAGCGGCAGCGCCGGGACGCGCGCGACGGAGAGCGCCAGGCGACCCGAGGCGGCAGCGGCGCGAGCCAGGTCGCCATCACCCTGTGGGATCCAGTCACTCAGGCCGAGCGTCACAGCCGTGACCGGAGCCGAGATGAAGCGCGTGTATGCGGCAGCGCCCGCATTCAGCACAGCGTCGAGCCAGCGGCCAGATGCCGCCGACGCGCGCAGCGCGCCGTCCTTGTCGATGGAGTAGGCGAAGGCGGTGAGCAGGATTCCGACCACGGCCACTCCGGCCCACAGCGCGACGGCGGAGGCAGACGCGCTCATGTGCTTGTGGCCGTCGAGGTATCCGATCCACGCCGGAAAGAGCGATGCGACCGCCAGCGCCGCGCCGGCCAGGGCGAGGTAGTACGGCCAGCCCAGCGAGGAGCGCGGGCCTTCACGCACGCGGTCGGGGTCGAAAGCGCGGCGCCGTCGCAGCGGACCGATGGCGATGCCGAGCACGACTCGGATCGCGGCGATCGAAATCAGGAGCACCGCCTCACCGATGGCAAGTCCGAACCGCGAGCGCGAGCCGACGGCGAATGCCAGCGTGCCGGCCGCGCTGAACGAGATGGCGAGCGCCGCGAGCAGCAGTGCCATCGTGCTGGCGCGCATGCGACGCCAACCATCACCCATCTCCGCCAGGTCGTCGGTGCGCATCGCGGCCGCAATCGATGCGACGGCCATCGTCGCGGCGGCTCGGGCAGGTGCTGCCGCCATCACGCACACGACGCCCATGACGGCAAATGTCGTGCTGGATGCGTAGTACGAGTGGACTATGAGCGCGGCGCCGACCGCGGCCACTCCCGAGCCCGCCAGCACGATGACCCGGCGCGGCTCGTTGCCGAACAAGGCGAGGAGCGGGGCGGCGACCGCAGCCACCCCGCACGCGTAGAGGAGGCCCCGGAGGGTCGTGTGATTCGCCGCGCCGATGATCGGCATGATCCGGTAGAGGATCACGATGGCGACGACCGACCACACCGACTGCGCCAAGGCGCTGGCCGCGGGCGGCGCGGTCGGAGCGGTTCGCGTCAGCCACATGTGCAGCGGCCAGAGGCCCAGCCGCCCGGCGACGCCGACAAACAAGAGGATCGACGCCGCGGTCATCGACCTGGGCCCGACGCCCAGCGTGCTGTGCAGGATGGGCACCAGCCCGGAGATGCTCTGCACGCCGTAGTGCGAGTACAGGACCGCGATGCCGCACAGCAGGCTGAGGTCGGACACGAATGGAAGCGCAAGCGCGATCCGCCCGCTGCGCGAAGCCTCCTGCGAGGTCCAGCGGTGGGAGAGCATGAGGTAGGTCGCGGCGCCGGCCAGCCCCCAGAAAGCGAACAGCTCGGCGAGATCGTAGCTGACCAGGGCTCCCACCGCTCCGAACAGGAGCGTGCTCACCAGGGCGTAGAAGCGTGCGCTTCCCGGCTCCGAGCGCCCCACCACCCGATGCCAGGCCAGCACGCCGATGACGCAGAGCTCCACCACCAGGAGGGCGACGGACGTGAGGCGGTCGACGTGAAGGATGATGTCGATGCCGAAGCCCTGGAAGTTGGGTGGGCCCGTGAAAGCGACGGTGATGTTCAGGTAGCGATATGTGGCCTCGAACGCGGTCGACCGCCGCGTCAGGCCCCAGGCCACCAGCACGGAGAGCGCCAGGGTCGCGACCGCGCCGAACATGGCCATGTTCGCGGCCGAGCGGCGCGTCCGGACGCTGGTTGCCGCGAGCCCGAAGGCCAGGAATGGCGTGAGCACCATCAGCGGCACCGCCCACACGAGGGTGGTGGACGGGTCGAAATGGAAGCCGGTCGCCGCGGCGCGTGTGCCGGAGGCCGCGCCTGAAGCTGCAGTCAGGATGTCGCCGAAGGCGACGAGCAGGCTCAGCGAGGGCCCTCCCGCCCCGCGAGTCCGACGCCGAGGCCGACCGCCGAGAGCGCCGCGATCGCGAGCAGGATCGCGACCTCCTGCCCTAGGAGCGGCGCGCCGGATGCGACGCCGAATCGCGCCACGCCGACGAAGGCGGTGCCGGCTCCGGCAAACATCACCGGCAGCCCTGTCAGCGCAGCCGTCAGCTCACGCTTCCATGCGGCGATGAAGGCTCCGAGCGCGGTGAGGCCCGCGCCGGCGAACAGGACCGAAACAAGCGTGACCGTCATCGCCGCGCCTCGCGCTCATCCCTGGGCCGTTCCCGGCGCCAGGCCAGGGCAGCTCCAACGAGCGCCACGAGGACGAGGCCACCGACGGCGTCGGTCGCAAGCCCGTCATGCGCGAACAGCAGCCGGCCCACCGACACGCTTCCGAACACACCACCGTAGAACGTGGCATGCGCGAAGTCGCCTCGAAACGCGGCATACGCCAGCGCGGCCAGGAGGAGGGCGGCGCCCAGGGCGCCGAGCTGGCGCCAGTAGCCACCCACCGCAAGCTGGACCGTCCGGTAGTCCGGCCTCGCCACGAGCAGGGCGCAGGCGGCATAACAGACCAGGACGACCACGGCGGCAAAACCCGCCGAGAGCGATGCGTAGATCCCCGCGACGCCGATGCCGGTGAGCGCCAGGGCCGCGCCCCGCCGCCAGTGCCCTCGCAGAAAAGCGAGGAGCAGGCCGCCGACTCCGGCCAGTGCAGCGGACACGTAGAAGCCGATCGCGTGGAGGGAGTCCATCCGCACTCCGTGGTTGGTGAGAGGGGGTCCTAGCCGGCTACTCGCGAGAGGCGCCGGTGACAGCGCGCCAAGCATACAGGAGCCCGGTCCCGGCTATCCCGACCAGCCCGACGGCCGACGCGATGCCGCCGGGGGTCGCGTCCACGCTGGTCAGCGCGTATCCGTAGGCCGCGAGGATCCCGAGCAACGGGACCGCCAGCCCGGCAGCCGCCACCCGGGGCTCGTCGATCCGGCGCAGTCGCCGCGAGAAGACAGCCACGGCGGCAGTATCGCAGACCCCCGGATTCATTCGGAGGAAGGGGATTTGAGCGAGAATCCTCGACGCCGGAGGTCGAGCATGCTGCCTCACCCGCGACCGCCAGATTGATACCGACGCTTGCAGACGCCGTTGGTGCCCCTCGCATCTTCATCAGCTACCGGCGTGACGATACCGCGGGCCATGCGGGCCGCCTGTATGCGGACCTCGTCGCCCACTTCGGTGCGGACCGGGTGTTCATGGACACGGAGACCATCGAGCCTGGAGCCGACTTCACCGAGCGGCTTCGCCGCGAGATCGAATCCAGCGACGTCCTGATCGCCCTCATCGGCAAGCGCTGGTCGGCGCGACGGCTGCGGGAGCCTCAGGATTTCGTGCGGCTCGAGATCCAGCTCGCCTTGGACCGGAAATTGCGCGTCATTCCGGTGCTGGTGCAGGGAGCCCGCATGCCGAGCATGACGCAGCTCCCCGAGAGCATCGGCGACCTCAGTCACAGAAACGCTCTCGAAATCAGCAGCTCTCGATGGAGTCGGGATGTCGAGGAGCTCGTGGCAGCCCTCGAGGGCCGCAAGCGCGCCCAGCCGACACGCCGCCTCAGCAACCTTCCCCTTGCTCTGACGAGCTTCGTCGGCCGCGGGCACGAGCTCGACCAGCTGGTGGACCTGCAGTCGCGGTCGCGACTGCTTGCGTTGGTGGGTCCGGGCGGCGTCGGGAAGACAAGGCTTGCCATCCAGCTGGCCAACCATGTCCAGGGCAAGTTCGCGGACGGTGTCTGGTTGGTCGAGCTTGCTCCGATCATCGATGGGGATCTCGTGCCCCAGGCCGTGGCGGCGGCGCTGGGTGTGCCCGAGCAGGCCGACCGCGCGCTGATCGCCACGCTGACAGATCACCTGCGTGATCGCGAAACGCTCCTGGTCCTCGACAACTGCGAGCACGTCATCGAGGCCGCCGCCAGGCTGGCCGAGACCCTGGTGCGGGCCTGTCCCAGGCTCAACCTCGTGATCACGAGCCGCGAGCCACTCAACGTGCCTGGAGAGGTGACCTGGTGGGTCCCCTCGCTCGACGAAACGGATGCCATCCAGCTCTTCCTGGACCGGGCGGGCTCGGTCGGGTACACGCCGGCGGGTGACGGTCTTCCCACCGTGGCGGGCATATGCCGCCGGCTCGATGGTTTGCCGCTCGCCATCGAGCTTGCCGCCGCACGCAGCCACATGATGCCGGTCGGGGAGATCGAGGCGCGCCTTGGCGACCGCTTTTTGCTGCTTACCGGAGGCAGCCGGACGGCCGCCGACCGTCAGCGAACCCTGGAAGCGGCGGTGGACTGGAGCCATGGCCTGCTCTCGGAGCCGGAGCAGCTGCTGTTTGCACGGCTGGCCGTGTTCGCGGGACGCTTCTCGCTGGACGACGCCGAGGCCGTCTGCTCGGGACCCCCGTTGAAGACCCTCGCGGTGCTCGACCTCCTCGGCCGGCTGGTGGACAAGTCGCTGCTGGTCGCGGAAGAAGGACGCTACCGCCTGCTCGAGACAATGCGCGAGTACGGGTTGCGGCGATTGAAGGAAAGTGGGCGCGAGCGCGACCTGCGCGCGCTGCACGCGCGTCGCTTCTTGGCAGTCGCGACGTCCCGGGAACCAGGACAGTTCGCGCGCTGGCTGGACCGCGTTGAGGAAGCCCACGACAACTGCCGCGCCGCGCTGGGTTGGGCCACCGCCCACGACGTGGAGCTGGGGCTTCTGCTCGCAGGGGCTCTCGACGAGTTCTGGCATTTGCGCGGGCACACCACCGAAGCCAGGGCATGGTTGGAAGGCTTGCTCGCGGGCGCTGGCGAGGCGTCGGCGGCGCGCACGGCCGCTCGTATTCAGCTGGCCGGGTTCGTCTACAACCAGAACGAACTTGGGCTGGCCGAGAGCCTGCTGGAAGACGCCCTGGCGGAAGCTCGGCGGATGGCCGACGCCGGCAACGAAATGCGCGCCCTCAATGACCTGAGCCGGGTCATCGCGGCGACGGGTGACCCCGAGCGCGCCGGCGCGCGAGCCGAAGAGGCGCTCCACCTGGCATTAGCCCATGGCGATCGCCTGCAAGAAAGTCGGATCGATCACAACCTCGGCATGATCCGTGCTTCCGAGGGTGACATTTTCGGCGCCCGCAACCTGTTCGCGAGCTACGTGGCGATTCGGCGCGACCTCGGGCGCGGCGATGAAATAGCCATCACGCTCGCCCTTCTAGCCGGAATGACCTATCTGCAAGGAGACAATGCGGCTGCTGATGAGGCGATCCTGGAGAGCCTTCAAGCCGGCATCGACTTGAAGGACCGCCGGCTCGGTTGGACCCTCGACATCTTGAGCGGGCGCCTGGCGACAGACCGGCCCAGGGAGGCACAGCGCCTGGCCGGCGCTGCGGCTGCGATGTACGCGAGCGTCGGCATCAGGCCGAATGCCGTATGGCAGGCGATCGTGCAGAACCATCTGGCGCCGGCGCGGGCCGCCCTCGGCGAGCAGGCGGCCACAGAGGCTTGGGAAGAGGGACGGCACATGATCTTCGAGGAGGCGGTGGCTCTCGCCCTGTCTCAGGCCACGGCCCGAAAGTCGCGCTCTATCGGCTGACAGGCTCTACTTAGAAGGGGACTGTGTTCCCTGGAGGGCGTCGGCGGCGGCCCGCAGATCGTCGGCGATGGCAGAAAAGTGCTTGTAGACGTCGTGGCCATCAGGCCCGCTTTGCTTGAGCTCCGTGAGGACTTTTTCGAAGGCGGTGGCCACCGCACTCAGGTCGTATTCCGGAAGTCCGGATGGAGGCTCGTCTGACGGCGGAGGCCCTTGCCAACGGGCAAGGATCTCGACGATGGCCTCCAGCGCCGTGACGAGACGTTCGAGTTCTTTCCTGTCCTGGAACGAAGGTGTCGGCATGCGGCGGTGAATCTAACACTTCACCGGCTTCCTGTCTTTGGCCGCGCTAGGCGAGAGATTCCACCCACTGCCGGTGCAGGGACCCGTACCGCCCGCTGCGCTCCCTCAGCTCCGACGGCGGCCCGTCCTCGACCACCCGCCCGCCGTCGATGACCAGCACCCGGTCGGCGATCTCGACCGTGGACAGGCGGTGGGCGATGATCACCGCGGTGCGGTCGCGCAGCAGGGTGCGCAGCGCGCGCTGCACGAGACGCTCCGACGGGAGGTCGAGCGACGACGTGGCCTCGTCCAGGATGAGGACGCGGGGGTCCGCCAGGAACGCGCGCGCGAAAGCCACCAGCTGGCGCTGGCCGGACGAGAGGCGGACCCCATGCCGGCGCACGTCGGTCTCGTACCCGTTGGTCAGCGCGGCGATGAAGTCGTGGGCGCCGATCGCGCACGCGGCCTCTTCCATCTCCGCGCGTGTCGCCGAGGGCCGGCCGAACAGCAGGTTGTCGCCCACGTTCCCTGAGAAAAGGAAGCTCTCCTGGGTCACCACGGCGATCGCCCGGCGCAGCTCCTCGGTGGCGATCGAGCGCTCATCCACGCCATCGAGCGTCACGCGCCCGATGGTGGGGTCGTAGAAGCGAGCCATGAGACGCGCCACCGTCGTCTTGCCCGCCCCGGTCTCGCCGACGAGCGCCACGATCTGCCCCGCCGGGATGCGGATGTCGATGTCGTGCAGGACCGCCTTGTCCCGATAGGCGAAGGTGACCCCTTCGAACGCCACCGCGCCCTTGATCGGCCCCATTCGCACAGGCGTCGCGGGCTCCGGCACGGTCGGCCGATCCTCGATGACCCCGGCCAGCTTCTCGAGGGCCGCGCCGGCCGCCTGGAAGACGTTGTAGAACTGGGACAGGTCCTGCATCGGCTCGAAGAACTGCCGCAGGTAAAGGACGAAGGTGGTCAGCAGGCCCAGCGTCAGCTGGCCCCGGACCACGAGGTAGCCGCCGAACAGGAGCATCAGCGCGGTCGTGAGCCGGCCCAGAAGGTTGATGGCCGGTCCGAATGTCGAAGCCAGGCGGTTCGACCAGATGTTGGCATCGCGGTAACGGCCGTTGACGTCGACGAAGATCTCCTGGTTGCGAGGCTCGCGGCGGAACGCATGGACGGCCCGGATGCCGCCGAGCGATTCGACGTAGTGCACGATCACCAGGACGATCGCGCGACGCACTGCTCGATAGGAGCGGGCCGAGTTGTTCCGAAACCACCATGTCAACGCCAGCACCAACGGCATGGCGATCAGCGTCACGAGGCCCAGGCGTGAGTCGAGGTACAGGAGGATGAAGGTGATCGCGACCACAGATATCAGTGACGTGATGACAGAGGTCAGCCCGGTCGCGAGCAGCTCGTTGAGCGCGTCGATGTCGGAGGTCAAGCGCGAGATGATGCGGCCCGACGTGTAGCGCTCATAGAACGACAGCGAGAGCTCCTGTACGTGGCCGAACAGGATCTTGCGCAGGTCGAACATGATGTCCGCGCCGATGCGGCCCGAGAGGCGGAGGAACGCGTAGTTGGCGAGGGCGTTCACAACGAGCGCCAGGAGCAGCGCGCCGACGATGATCGCGAGCGCGGTCAGGTTGCGCGGCTTGATCCCCTTGTCGATGCCGAGCCCGACCAGGTAGGGCAGCGACAGGTAGGCGGCGGAGCGGATCGTGATCAGAGCCGCCGCGGCGATCAGCCCGCCGCGGTAAGGCCGCGCGAGGCTTGCGAGCAGGCGCCGGCTCCGGCGCCGCAGCAGGCCGGCGACGTTGGCCGAGTACTCGTCGACCTCCTCGGACGCGACTCCGCGCCAGCGATCGGCGGGGGCGATGGTGCTCAAGCCGTTTGCTCCCTCGAGGCTTCATATTCCTGAGACAGGAGCCCGCGGTAGAGCTCGTTCGACTTCAAAAGGTCGCTGTGGGCGCCGACTGCGACGACCGTGCCACCGTCGATCAGCGCGACCCGGTCGGCCAGAGCGAGCGTCGACGGCCGGTGTACCACCAGCAGCCCGGTCACGCCTTCGAGCACGCGGGAAAGCGATTCTTCGATCACCGCCTCCGTGTGCACGTCCACCGACGAGAGCGGGTCGTCCAGCACGAGCACGGGCGGGTCGCCCAGCACGGCGCGCGCCAGTGCCAGCCGCTGCCGCTGCCCGCCGGACAGTGTGTAGCCTTGCTCCCCCACGCGGGTTTCCAGCCCCCAGGGAAGGTCCCATACGAAGCCGGCCTGCGCGACGTCGATCGCGCGCTTGAGCTCCTCGTCGGAAACCACAGGACGCCCCATGACCAGGTTTTCGTGAACCGAGGCCGAGAAGAGGATCGGCTCCTCGAAGGCGACGCCGATATGCGAGCGAAGCGAGCGGAGATAAAGGTCACGCACGTCGATGCCATCGAGAAGGACCTGGCCCTCGGCGACGTCGTACAGGCGCGGCAGCAAGTAGGCGAGCGTGGTCTTGCCGCTCCCGGTTCGCCCGACGATGCCCACCGTCTCCCCCGGCTCGATGGCCAGGCTGAAGTTGCGGAGGATCCACTCGTCTGACTTCGGGTACTTGAACCCAACGCCGCGAAATTCGATTCGGCCGCGACTTCGCTCCAGCGAGCGGGCGCCGGGGCGGTCGGCGATCTCCGGCCGCGAATCGAAGACCTCGTTGAGCCGATCCGAGGCGGTCTGGCACTCCTCGCTCATCGAGAGCACGTACCCGATGGCGTCCATCGGCCACGTGAGCATGAAGATGTAGGTCATGAAAGCGACGAGGCCGCCGATGGTGAGGCTGCCCTGGACGACGTTGAAACCGCCGAGCAGGAGCACCGCCACCAGCGACAGGTTGGGCAGGAAGTTGATCTGGGTCCACAGCTCCGAGCGGGCCTTGATGCCCTCCAGGCTCGTCGCGCGCACGAGCCCGGCCTGGTCCTCGAAGCGCTTCTGCATCAGAGGCATGCGACCGAAGGCTTTGATGATGCGGACGCCCGTCGCCATCTCCTCGATGATCGTGGTGAGGTCTCCCTGTTGGTCCTGCAGGCGCCGCGCGATGACCTTGTACTTGTCGTGGAACTTGAGGCTGAAGTGGGCGATCGGCAGCATGAAGAAGACGACCACGAGCGCCAGGACCCAGTCCAGGCTGAGCATCAGCGCGAACACGACCCCGAATGTCAGGAAGATCTGCAGGAACCAGATCAGGCCGAAGCTGACAAAGCGGCGCACCGTGGCGATGTCGGAGATCGCCCTCGACAGCAGCTGTCCCGACTGCCAGTTGTCGTGGAACGAGACCTGCAGGCTCTGCAGGTGCGCGTAGAAGTCGTTGCGAAGGTCGGTCTCCATGCCCAGCGACGCGATCCCGGAGTAGTTGCGCCGCAGGTAGATGAACACGAACTCGAGCAGCCCGATCACGACGAGCAGCGCGGCCATCGGAAGCAGCTGGCCGAGCTGGTGGTGGGTGATCGGCCCGTCGATGATGTACTGGATCACCTTCGGAATCGACGCCGCCGCGGCGAGGGCGCCAAGTTGCGACAGCGCGAAGATGATCACCAGCCCGATGTAGGGCCGCATGTACGGGACGTAGCGCCGCAGCGCCAGGAGACCCAAGAACGCTCACCTCAGGCGCCCGTTTTTTGGGCGCACGAAACCAACGGCTGGCAGGGGCCGCTCAGTTTACAACGCCGGCTTCAGCCGGCGAGGTCTCTTATGGACACGATGCCGATGACCTCTCCGCCCTCGACCACCGGCAGGTGGCGGAACCCGTTCTCGAGCATGGTCTTGAGCGCATCCTCGACCGGGACGTCGGGGCTGACGGTCTTGGGCTCGCTAGTCATCCATGACGAGACCTCGTGCGCGGGCGCGTCGTGCGAATGTGAGATCGCTCGCACGGTGTCGCGCTCGGTGAAGATGCCGGCGAGTCTGGTGCCCTCCATGACGAGCATCGAGCCCACCCGGTGCTGCGCCATCAGCGCCACCGCTTCGCCCACGGTGGTCGAAGGATTGACCGTGTACAGCGTCTCGTTCATGACCTCCCGCACCGTGGCCACGAGCCGATTCTATGCCTGGGCCGGAGGGATCGGAAGAGCCGCGAGCAGGGCGGTCGCGGCGAGGACGAGCAGCACGATCAAGCCCTCAACCCAGGCGTAACGCCAACCCCGCCTCCACACCAGTGCCGACATCGCGACCATGACCAGGACCCCGGCCGTCTTCGCGCTCAGGACCAGGCCGTACTGGGTTGCCCACAAATCGCTCGAGGTGCGGATCGCGTCGCTCGCGCGCACCACGCCCGTCAGCGCTGTGATGGCGAAAGCCAGGAAGGCGACGCGGCCGAAGCGCTCGAGCAATTCTCGGCCCTCGCCCTCTCCCCACCCGTCTGGTGGCCGCAGCAAGGCCAGCACCAGGATGCCGCCCGCCCACGCCCCGGCCGACAGCACGTGGATGGCCTCGGTGAAGACCGCGCCCGCACCGACGAGAGCTGCGTGAGCGCTGAACGGAAGCGCGAGGGCGGCCAGGATGGCCGGAGGTACGACCCAGCGCCTGCCGTACATGCACAGGCCCAAAGCGGTGCCTTCGGCGGCCACCCGGACCAGGCCCGCGATGGACGGATGACCGGCCCGCAGCGCCCCGGCGGTGACCACGCCGAGGCCCCCGACGAGGGCCACGAAGAGCGCCGGCTGCATGGATGGGCGCGCCCACCTGATCGGCGGCGTCATTCCCGCCAGCCGCCGCACCACCACCACCCCGATGAAACCCAGAAGTCCGGCATATTCGAGCCAGCGCAGCATCGCGATGGCGACATCGGCGAGAGACGGAAAGTTCAACGCGCTGGGGAATTCCAGCTCGGGTTGGTGATCGCGGTGAGCACATGGTCCTCCCACCGGCCGTTGATGAGCAGGTATGCGGGCGCGAGACCCTCGATCTTGAACCCGCACCGCTGGAGCACCGCGGCGCTGCGCGAGTTTCGCGGCATGTAGTCGGCCGCGACCCGATGCAGCTTCCACGTCTCGAATGCAAAGGCGACCGCGCCGCGCACGGCTTCGGTCATGTAGCCCTTGCCCTGCTCGCGGGCCGCCAGGCCGTAGCCGAGCACGCACGATTGGAGCGCACCGCGATGGACCTGGGTGAGGTTGAGACTGCCGACGATGCGGCTCGGCGTGGCGCGCGGAAACATGAAGGCACGAAAGCCCGTGCCGGCGGCGAGCTCGAGCGCCCGGTTGCGGACCTGCTCGAGCCAGGTCGCCTCATCGAGGTAGGTCGCCAAGAAAGTTGGCGAGGACGGCTGGAGGTGCTCGCGGTTCTCGCTGTAGAAGCGGATGATCTCGAGTACGTCAGCGAGCTCAGCCAGGCGGATGACGAGCCGGTCGGTCTCGATCAACGCGGGTCTACACTAACGCCCACCTCAATGAGCGCTCAATCGGTGCTCGACGCCGTCCGGCGCGTCGAAGAGGCGCCCCTCAGGGACCTCCTCGGCGTCAGCGTGGACGACGTCGAGGCGCAGATGGACCACCTGCTCGGCCCGGACATCGATTCGGCCTCCCTGTACCGGCGGTGGGAACAGCAGCAGTGGGCGGTCTCCGATCTCGACTTCACGGCCGACGTCCAGCACTGGGAGAACCTGCCCGCGAACGTCCGGCAGGTCATGCAGCACACGATGACTCTCTTCTTCATCGGCGAGCAGGCCGTCACCGACACCCTGGCGCCGATCCTCCACGCGGCGCCGTTCGAGGATGAGCGCATCTTCCTCGCCACTCAGATCGCCGACGAGGCGAGGCATACGGTGTTCTTTCAGCGCTTCTTCGAGGAGGTCCTCGGAGTCGGCGGAGGCCTGCATGCCGCCCTGGAGGCGATCAGTCCGCGCGCGACCGAGGGCTTCAGGAAGATCTTCGATCATCAGCTCGTCGATGCGATGGACCTCGTGCGCCGCGAGCCGCATAACGAGCGCGCGTGGGTCGAGGGGGTCGTCACCTATCACCTGGTCATCGAGGGCTACCTGGCGGTGACGGGCCAGCGCAGCCTGCTGCGCACGCTGCGAAACGTCGGCATGATGCCCGGCTTCGTCGCCGGTTTCACAGCCGTGGCCCGCGATGAGTCGCGTCACATCGGATTTGGTGTGCTGGCGCTGCGCCGGCGAATCGTCACACGGCCAGAGATGGCGCGTGTGGTCACCCTCAAGGTGCTGGAGCTGCTCGAACCCGCGGTGAGGACGGCGGTTTCACCCGACCGGCGGCTGCCGATCGAGGACCCCAGGACGGTGCCGCCTCCCCTACGCGTCAATGGACAGGAGCTGCGCGATTTCGCCCTGTCGTCTCTGGCCAAGCGATTGCGCGCGGCCGGCGTTTCTGAACGGGCGGCGCAGGACGTGAGAGCGCAGGGCGCCGAGCTCTACGAGACCGCGTGGTCGGAGTACGAGCGCAACCACGGGCTCCGCCACCCGGTGCGCTTCTACCAGGAAGGCCTTGTAACAGCGCCCTAGGCTGAACAGCGCACGAGATGTCGCGCCAGTCGCGGCTCATCGTGGGCGCATCTTCCGAGCACCATAAACCAGCTCGGCGGGGACACGACCGAGATTCCTCCGGCCGGTGTGAGCACGCTCGTAGTTGTAGTAACTGAGGT
>WNGK01011069.1_pt1 | contig 15131 bp, 13 predicted proteins | sample 5400601 | NCBI WGS metagenome assembly WNGK01 (sample SAMN13153376, study PRJNA577476) | soil metagenome | isolation source: 60 cm soil or saprolite under Garry oak tree replicate 1 | place: USA:California | collected 2016-06-15 | reverse complement strand
AACCGGGTGATTATAGAGGGTGAAAAAGTTTGTAAGTAAGAAACAGATGCAATCCCAACTGCCAGTTTAGGCGGGTTTTCGAGTTAGGAGAAGAAGGAGAGGATCCAGGGCACGCGGGCGACCATAAAGGTCCCCTCCCTGCTCTTCCCTTCCCCCGCCCCTACGCGATCCCTGGCCGGGTGTGTTCTGCCTCGTCGCTTACAACGGTGGGGGGGAACGTTTGTGCGATATGATACAATAAGAGTGGGAAGCTCTCTTCTCAAGGAGTCTTGTTTGCGCAGCCATAACCTGTTTGCCGTTCCATCCCCTGATTGCCTCCCTCCTGGAGGGTAGTATAGCCCACTGGCCTTCGTCTCTCTTCGTCTCCATCCGTTCGCTTAAAGGAGATTAGCCATGCCGTTTCTCATATCCCCCATACAACGCTTTTGCCGTTCATGGTCCTGGTGTTCTTTTTTGCAAGGCAGGGTTCTATCTTGCAGGTCACTACTGAAGCAGAAAGCCCATCAGTTCACTTCAATAGCTTATCAAAGTGATAAGCTTTTGATAAGCATTCCTATCATTAAACCTCTCCAGAGCATGGATCACAACCTCGTTACCCGACCGGTTCCATTATTATCGACCTTGATCGTCAGATTTCATCGGGCCACTCGGAGAGTGTTATACTACCGTGAGAAGAGACTGATATTTATCTATTCAATGGCTATAGGAAATAATGGTGATTGATGCCAGGATTGGTATTCTTCATCGATGTGGATAATACGTTGATTGATAATGACGGTGTAAAAAAGGATCTGGATGCTCATCCTAACTTTAAGCCTGATATAACCGTATTACACATAGGGGATTTGCGAACTTATACTGCGGAACAGTTTTTAAAGATACAAAAATAGACAAAGGAGGGCTCTTCATTTGCGTTACCATATTAGAGAGCGAGCATGGAGTTTGACGGAAGCTTTCGTTGTTCGCGACGAGGCAGGCAATCCCGTTTTTGAGGTGCGTGGCAAATTCTTTCATATCGGCGATGACCTGGTTATGTTTGATCGCTATTCGGGCCAGGAGCTGGTACATATCAAGCAGCGCGTACTCTCGCTTCTCCCGCGCTATGAGATTTATCGCAATGGCCAGCACTGGGCCAGTATGCACGAACAATTCCGCCTCTTTGGCGAACGTTTTAAGGTTGAGGGCAGCAATGGTATGGTCTTCCACGTCAATGGGGATATATGGCGTTGGAATTTCAGCGTGAGTGATAGCTATGGCAATCTGATGGCACAGATTGGCCGCCAGTTCTCTCTTTTCCGCGACAGCTATGCCGTCGATGTTGCACCGGGGGTTGATGCTCCTTTCGTCATTGCCCTGGCCATCGTCATCGAGATGGTTAAGGAACATCATGAAAAAAAAGATTAATAATATATGACAGCCGAACACGAGAGGCTTCAAGAGTCGCAAGAGCGTAGAGTTTATTGGAAACGGTGGGGGCCGTATTTGAGTGAGCGGGCGTGGGGAACTGTGCGTGAAGACTACAGTCCCTATGGCACTGCCTGGGACTACCTGCCTCATGACCAGGCTCGCTCCAAGGCGTATCGCTGGGGAGAAGACGGGCTGGCAGGGATCAGCGACCGTCACCAGCAGGTTTGTTTCGCCGTGGCATTATGGAATGGCCGGGACCCCATCCTCAAAGAGCGCCTCTTTGGTCTGACCGGAGAAGAGGGCAACCACGGCGAAGACGTCAAAGAATACTACTATTATCTCGACAATGCTCCCACACATAGTTATATGAAATACCTGTATAAATATGCGCAGGCCGAGTACCCCTATGCTCGTCTGGTAGAAGAGAACCGGCGGCGTGGACGAAGCAGTCCTGAATATGAATTGATTGACACAGGTATTTTTGACGATGATCGTTATTGCGATGTGTATGTCGAATATGCCAAGGTTGATGCGGAAGATATACTCATACGCCTCACCGTCACCAATAGAGGTCCTGAAGAAGCGCTGCTCGACCTGCTGCCAACACTATGGTTTCGTAATACCTGGACATGGCTGCCGCAGGCACCACAGGCTACACAAGCTCAACGCCCAGCGCTTAGTCGCTATCAGGGTGAATTCTCGCCCGCGAATTATATGGTCGTCAAGGTCGAACCGGTCGATAGTCCTCCTATCGATGATGTGGGTACTGGCTCCTATATTGGGCAGCGCTGGCTCTACTGTGAAGGAAGGCCAACCCTGCTTTTTACCGAGAATGAGACCAATACAGAACGGCTCTATGGCGTTCCGAATGTCAGTCCTTACGTCAAAGATAGCATCAATGACTATATCTTGCATGGTAAACAAGAGGCAGTCAATCCGGCACAGGTAGGGACAAAGGCGGCGGTCCATTACCATCTTACACTTGCCGCCGGAGAGACGCACCAGGTACAACTGCGCCTCAGTCATCGGCCACCTGAGGACCTGGTACCTTTCGATGAGAGCTTTACGGAGACTTTTGCCCAGCGCCAAAAAGAGGCAGACGACTTTTATGCGACGATTAGCCCGGCAGATTCTTCCGAGGATGCCAGGAATGTACAGCGACAGGCCTTTGCAGGCATGTTATGGAGCAAAGAATTCTACTACTACGACGTCAAAACCTGGCTAGTTGGCGATCCTACCGAAGTGCCGCCCCCACCTGAGCGGCTCACCGGGCGCAACCATGATTGGACTCATCTCTACAATGCAGATATCATTTCCATGCCGGACAAATGGGAGTATCCCTGGTATGCCGCCTGGGACCTGGCCTTCCATTGTGGCGCGTTCGCTTACATCGATCCTGACTTCGCCAAAGAGCAATTGATCCTGCTGCTGCGCGAATGGTACATGCACCCCAATGGGCAGATCCCCGCCTACGAATGGGCCTTTAGCGACGTCAACCCTCCCGTTCATGCCTGGGCCACCTATCACGTCTATAAGATAGAGCAGCAACAGACGGGGAAAGGAGACCGCGAGTTCCTGGAGAAGATTTTCCAGAAGCTCCTGCTCAACTTCACCTGGTGGGTCAATCGCAAGGACTACGAAGGGCAGAATGTCTTCCAGGGGGGCTTCCTGGGGTTAGACAACATTGGCGTTTTTGATCGCAACCTGCCTTTGCCCGATGGCAGCCACCTCGAGCAGTCTGATGGTACCAGTTGGATGGGCATGTACTGCTTGAACATGCTGACCATTGCCCTGGAACTGGCGCAGGAAAACCCTGCCTATGGCGATATTGCCAGCAAGTTCTTTGAGCATTTCGTCTTTATCGCACACGCGATGAATGATCTGGGGACAGATGGCCTGGAGTTGTGGAACGAGGAGGATGGTTTCTACTACGATGTACTGCATCACGACAACAAAACGCAGATCCCACTCAAAGTACGATCTATGGTAGGCTTGATCCCCCTTTTCGGTATTACCATTCTCGAGTCTGAGCTTATCGATAAGCTGCCGAGCTTTAAGAAGCGCATGAAGTGGTTCATGAACAACCGGGATGATATTCACGAACATTTAGAGAGCGTACAGGAGGGAAACACTGAGCGCCTGCTGCTGGCACTGGTCAATCACAAGAGGCTGCCGCGCATCTTGAAGACCATGCTCGACGAGGGGGAATTCCTCTCTGTTTATGGACTGCGCGCCCTCTCACGCTATCACCTGGAGCATCCTTTTATGTTAGTGATGAATGGATTGGTCCACAGCGTAGATTATGAACCCGCGGAGTCCACCTCTGAGTCGTTCGGCGGCAACTCGAACTGGCGCGGGCCAATCTGGTTTCCGCTAAACTACCTGATTATTGAAGCGCTGCAAACTTTTTATCACTTCTATGGTGATGAGTTCAAAGTAGAGTTTCCCACGGGTTCAGGTAACCTGCTGACATTGGAGCAGGTAGCGGCAGAACTCTCTCATCGCCTGACCAACATCTTTCTGCGCGATGATAGCGGGCGCAGGGCTGTTCACGGGAGCGTAGAGAAATTTCAGCACGACCCCTACTGGCGTGACCTGATACTCTTCTACGAGTACTTCCACGGAGATAAAGGAGCAGGTATTGGCGCAAGCCATCAAACCGGCTGGACAGGCTTAGTTGCCAATCTCCTCATGCAGAGCACTACACGCTATGGACAGGCACTTATGCACGAAGCCACAAAAATGCCGGGGTAGTGAGCATATATGCGAAAACATGCAAGCGCACAAGTTACGATTAGCCTTGACGCGCGGAACACGTTGTTCAATGACGTTTGCCAGCGCCCGCATATCGAGGCGTGCGGAATTCTTCTAGGACACATCGATAGCTGCGGGAACTGGAATATTGAGCAGGCTTACCCACTGCGTAATATATTTAACTCAGCGGTGTACTTTGAATTTGCGCCGGAAGACCTGCTGGCGGTTGAACTCGATCAACCGGGGAAGATTGTAGGGGTATACCATAGCCACCCAACGGGTTTCGCCGTGGCAAGCAGTACTGACCATGAAAATATGAGGCGTGTGAATGTAGAGCAGCAAATTCCGTGGGTGTGGCTGATCATCTGCGGACCATTTGATGAAACGTTTGAGCCAGGCCAAAAATCGTCAATGATTGCGTATCATTACTACGAGGAATTAGAATTACAGGAGATCGCCATCGAATTTGGATAGACATGAGATAATTGGGTAAGAGGGTAGTCATTCGAAAGCAGATGCGCTATAATGGATGCTGCTAGAGTAGTAGCAACAAGACAGGCAACCAGAAAAAGGATGAGAGTAATGAGATGCCCGAAGTGTGGGAATGAGGTAAGCCAGGACGAGGCGTTCTGTGGGCAATGTGGTACCCCTACTTTGCCGCAGGCACACCCGACAGAAATGGTATATACACCACCACAGCGCAGTGGGCTACTTAATTCGTATAATCCTAATAACCCGAACAATACCATTAATAACAATATGCCCTCCATACCGGTATCCCCTCCCAATGCATACAATTCTGGCATGCTTCCTCCACCACAGACGTACAATTCCAATCCTGGCGGGGCAATAACTCCTAATCAAGCAGCAAGACCTTTTAACCAGCAACAGCAGACAGGTTTCTACCAGGATGCCACCGAGGCAATGTCAGTAATGCCAGGAGTCGATGGCCAGGACCTTCAAACCGGCTATCCACAGCAGGGCCTTCCAGGAGCGCCTATGCGGGGTGGTTATCCTGGAACGGGTCAATTTGCTCCCCCAGTGCAGCCATTCCAGGCAGGAAATTATACCCAGCACGGTTTCCCACAGACTCCACAGTTTCCTGGTGGTCAGGGTGATCAGGGTTACGGCTACGGAGTTCAGCCGGCTCTGACGCCACCACCTAAAAGAAAGCAGGCCCATTCTGGAATCGTCATTGCCAGTGTTTGCCTGGTGGTGGCGCTTCTTGCGGCCGTAGTTTTTGGCGCTATCTATCTCACACGGGGGCATCCTTCGCCGCAAGCAACAGTAACACCAACTCCTGTAGCAACAACAGTCCCCTCACCGACAGCCACACCGAGTCCCACTCCCAGTCCAAGTCCAACGGCTACGGCTACACCCACACCGGCGCCAACAGCCACACCGGCACCTGACCCTAATTTTAGCTGGTGTACTACAGCATGTAGCGCCAAGGGCTTCATCGTTGAATATCCCAATGGCTGGAATCAAGGTCAAACAAGTGACAACACAGGCATAGAGTTTCTGAACCCTGCCCAGCAAGACGAGTATGCGGCCTTTAAAGTTCCTGTGGCACAGGCCAACAGCAACGCCAGTACTCTTGTCGATAACGATTTACAAAGCGGTTTTTCCTCGCAGCCCGGCTATATTGCGCCTACCTCAAAGTCGGTCACGACCATTGGCGGCGAGACCTGGACTTATGCCGTAGCCTACTACCAGTTGAACAATCAAAAAGAACGGGTCGAGGTTTTTGCGACTGTACACGCTGGCAAAGGCTATGTCATCGAATTACAGGCAGCCGATAGCCAGTTCGACGCTGTGAATACACAATATTTCTCAACCATGATCGGTAGATTTCAGTTCTTGCAGAGTACCTCCTGATGCACAGTAGCGGTCTGGTGAAATACTTTCTGATCGTGCTGGTTTTTGTCAGTGGCATGACCAGTCTCGCCCTCGAAATGTGCGCGTCCCGTCTCCTGGGAGCATACTTCGGAACGTCGCTTTATATCTGGGCCAGTCTCATCGGGCTCATCTTAGTCTACCTTACCGTTGGCTACTTTATCGGTGGCCGTCTTGCTGATCGCTATCCATCTGAAGAGGCGCTCTGCACTATTACGGCGATGGCGGCCCTGTCTACCTCCATCCTGCCTTTTGTCAGCCAGAGCATACTCACCTGGTCGATTACAGGACTCGCACAGGTCTCGGTCAGCATCTTTCTCAGTTCGCTCCTGGGAACCATCCTCCTCTTTGCCGTCCCGGTCACCCTGCTTGGCCTGGTCTCGCCATTCGCGATTCGTCTCACGACCAAAGATATTGTTCAAAGTGGGAGAGTAAGCGGTTCTCTGTATGCCATTTCAACCTGTGGCAGTATCCTGGGCGCATTCCTACCAGTACTCTGGCTCATCCCGACTTTCGGTGTGCGGCGCACCCTGCTCATCTTCGGGGCATTGCTCTTCGCAGCTTCACTGTGGGGACTACGTCTCCGCTGGCGACCTGCATTCGCGCTGGTACTACTTGCGCTGGTGTTGCCGCTGGGGCCACTCAAAGACATTCCCTATCTGATCTATGAACAAGAATCGCTTTACAACTATATTCAAGTAACCCAACAGCCTGACGGAACACGACAGCTCATTCTCAACGAAGGGCAGGCCGTCCACTCGATCTACTATCCCAATCCTGACACCGTCTTAACAGGCTGGTACTGGGATTATTTTCTTGCCGCACCCTATTTTAACGCTGGCTTCAAGCCACAAAAATTGCACCGCGTCGGTATAATTGGTCTTGCCGGCGGCACTATTGCCCACCAGTTTACCAGGGTCTATGGTCCGGTCCCTATTGATGGGGTAGAGATTGACCCGGCCATTGTCAACGTGGGGCGCAAATACTTTGGTATGAATGAAGCCAATCTTCATGTGTACGTCCAGGATGGGCGCACGTTTTTAGACACGACAGCGGCACGTTACGACCTGGTTGCCATCGATGCGTTTCAACAGCCGTACATTCCATTTCAACTTACGACGCGTGAATTTTTCACAACTATCCGTTCGCACCTGTCTTCAACGGGCGTGGTAGTACTTAATACGGCGCATACCACGCATGATTACAGATTAGTCCAGGCATTCATCAATACTATGAGCCTGGTTTTTCCCAGCGTCTATACGTTGAATGTCCCCGGAACGTTCAATACAGAAGTGATGGCAACGGTGCAGCCTACTTCCATCAGCACCTTTCGCGCTAACCTGGCACAATTTGCGCCCACAAGCGTTATGGGCCAGGTTGCCAGTGAGGTGAGTCCGGTAGTAAGAGAGGGGCATGCAGATGGGGGGATTGTTTTTACCGATGATCGGGCTCCCATCGAACAAATTACTGATCAATTATTATTGAGTTATATTCAACAACAGTAAGGTTCTTTAAGGCAAGTCAGGGCGTATTAACTTTGGAGGGAATAGTCATGAGCGTCGAAATTGTCGTTGGTACTAACTGGGGGGATGAGGGCAAAGGCAGGATGGTAGACTATTTAGCCCAGGACGCGGATGTAGTGGTAAGGTACCAGGGAGGAAACAATGCCGGTCACACGGTAGTGAATGAGATGGGAACCTTCAAGCTGCACCTCATTCCGTCGGGAGTTTTCAATCCTGCCGCCGTGAGCATTCTAGGACCAGGCATGGTGATCGATTTAGAGGCACTCGACAAAGAAATAAGCGACCTGCAAACGAGAGTGAACCATCCCATCAACATCAAAGTTTCAGATCGTGCTACCATCTGCTTTCCTTTCAACTGGAAGGAGGATGCCTGGGAGGAAGAGCGCTTAGAGAGCAGCGGCCAAAGCCCGTTCGGTTCGACCAAAAGAGGGATCGCACCAGCCTATGGAGATCGTTCCTTGAAGAAAGCAATCCAGGTCGGGGAGCTTCTTTATCCCGAGCAGTTGAAGGATAAATTGTACCAGCTCGTTGAATGGAAAAATCTTATTGCAAGAGGGGTATATGGAAAAGAGCATGGCGTCTCCTTTGAAGAAACATGGGATTGGGTGAGCACTTTCGGCGCTCGCATTAAAGACCTGGTTTGTGATACAACAGAATTGCTAGAAAAGGCCGCTCTTGAGAACAAGAAAATGCTTTTTGAAGCCCAACTTGGGAGCCTCAGGGATATCTACTTCGGTGTTTACCCCTACACCTCATCCTCATCTTCCTTAGCTGCCTTTGCACCCATCGGAGGAGGATTGTTTGGGAGGACACCAGATCGAATCATCGGGGTTATGAAAGCCTTCTCGACCTGTGTAGGCGAAGGACCGTTCGTCACGGAGATAGTCCAGGCCGAGGTAGCAAACGAACTGCGTGAGACCGCCCACGAGTATGGAGCGGCTACGGGACGTCCACGGCGCATTGGACACTTTGACGCATTGGCATCGCGCTACGGAACCTATGTCCAGGGAGCCACAGAGATCGCGCTGACCAAGCTGGACAGTCTGAGTGGTCGCAGCACGCTGTTGATTTGCACTCACTACGAATTCAAAGGGAAGCAACTCGATAAATTTCCCATCAATGCGGTGCTGGAGCAATGCCGTCCTATCTACAAAGAGATGGATGGGTGGCGGGAAGACATTTCCGGGGTTCGCAGTTTTGAGGAGCTTCCAAAGGCGGCAAGGGAGTATGTCCTTGAGATTGAAGGACTGATTTCTTGTCCTATTCGTTATATTTCGGTTGGTGCGAGGCGCGAGTGCCTGATTGATCGGAAAGTTGGATGATTTTAGCTCCTCCATAGCAGCGCTTTATGTGATATTATTAATAGGAGAGGAAAAGTACGATGACAGTGGTTGCAGTTATTGGAGCACAGTGGGGACACGAGGGCAAGGGAAAGATCGTAGACGAGCTGTCAATGAGTGCAGACTATGTTGTACGCTACCAGGGTGGCAACAATACAGGGCATCGAGTCGTGCATGGGAAGAATGAGTTTGTATTCAGACTTGTGCCATCAGGCATTCTCTACCCAAACACCATATGTATCATCGGCAATGGTGTTGTAGTTGATCCCAAAAGCCTGATCATAGAAATGGAAGAACTACAACGCCAGGGAATAGACACCTCTCATCTCTACATCAGCGAGCGGGCGAATGTCGTCATGCCCTACCACTTCTTGCTCGACCGGTTGGAGGAAGAGGCGCGAGGAGCAGATAAGAGCAATAGTACGCCGACAGGTATCGGTCCGGCTTATGTAGACAAACATGCACGTACCGGTATACGCATGGGTGACCTGCTCGATGTAGATACCTTACGAAGTAAGCTCTCCACCATCCTGCAACAAAAGAACCGCATGATTACGCAGATCTATGGTCAGCGACCATTTTCACTTGAAGAAATCCATGGAGAATATTTTGGCTTCGGCCAGCAACTACAGCGGCATATTATCAATACGCAAGCCATGCTTCATGAAGCGTTATTTGAGCGCAAAATGATCCTCTTAGAAGGAGCGCAGGGGGCCCTCCTCGATATTGATTTTGACACCTACCCCTATGTCACTTCATCTTCAACCATTGCCGCGGGCGGCGCCGGACTACCACCACGCTCCATCGACCGCGTTATCGGCATCTACAAGGCCTATATTAGTCGCGTGGGCAGCGGACCAATGCCCACCGAACTCTTTGATGCCAGTGGACTCCAACTACAGGATCGCGGTCACGAATATGGTACAGGCGACGCTAGAGAACGTCGCTACGGGTGGTTTGATGGCGTAGCAGGGCGTTTTGTAGCACAACTGAACGGGCTAGACGCGGCCGTCATTACAAAACTCGATGTACTAGATACCTTCCCTACCATAAAAATCTGCATCGCCTACCAGCTCCACGGTAAAATAATACACAGTTTGCCAGCTAATCTGGGTGACCTTGCGGCCTGTGAACCCGTCTACGAAGAGGTTGAGGGTTGGCAATGCAATACAACGGGCATCTGTACATATGCAGGCCTCCCATCGGCGGCCAAAAAATACCTGCAGCGGCTTGAGGAGTTGTTAGAGACGCCTATTGCTATGATTTCTGTGGGTCCGCAGCGAGGCAAGACTATCCAGGTAAAAGACCTACTGGCGACGGAAGAATACGATGCACGCTATCCCAGGAATGCGATGCGATAGTCAATGATCCTAATCTAGGACAACAGAATACCCCATCACTTTCGGCTCTGTCACTGATAGAGCAACCAGCCGCTCTATAACTTCACGAAACTGCTCTGTAGCGCGATAAGCATTGCTATCCTCTTCACGTTCCCACTCATGAACTTCAGTTAAGCATTGTAGGTTGGATACATCACGCCACAAGTGTCCTTGAATGTATCCAGGTTGACGGCGTACAATTGCCGATGCCCACTCCCAGAATGCAAACATTTCAGCTTCCCGGTCAGTGGGAATGGTGACGGTCACGGTGCGAATGAACATGACTGGCTTCTCCTAGCGGCTTCTTCGCTATCACTGCTCCACTACGCGGAAATTGGGCTGGACAGGGCTTTTGTTGCTCCCATACAAGGAGGCGGCGACCATCTGTCAAACCTGGAAGTGTGACAGCAACATCGGCCTTCAGCACTGCTCCAAGCTGCCTGGCTGCCCGTTCTCCCTGCGCTAGTTCTTCTGCCAGTTCCCCTTTTTTGGGTAGAATAACCTGTCCACCTATGCGACAAAACGGGGCGGCGTATTCTAAGAGGGTGGGAAGCGGGGCAACTGCCCGCGCAGTGACAAGATCAAATGCGGCGCGATATTCTTGTTTATGGGCTAGTTCCTCGGCTCGTCCATGCACAGCTATGACATCTTGTAGTTGGAGAGTTTCGATTACGTGCTGCAAAAAGGTTACTTTTTTAGCGGTCGCCTCTAATAGTACGACCTGCCAGGCTGGACGCACTATTTTGAGAGGAAGACCAGGAAATCCTGCGCCAGCCCCGATATCGAGTAAACGTGTCCCTGGTCTATCGTAGACTATCAACAGCGATAACGAATCGAGGAAGTGCTTGATTAGCACTTCCCCGGGATCGGTAATTGCCGTGAGATTCATGCGAGTGTTCCAATCGAGCAGTTCTTGCCGGTAACGTAAAAACTGCTGCAGGAATGGCCTTTCTCGCCCTACTGGATCGTTCACATCGAGGCCGAGCTGACGCAGGCCTTCCGTGAACATCCCTAAAGCATCATCAACCATTTAAGCGATGATTTTCCGTTTGCTGTTGAGATAATCAACCAGGAGGTATTCACCCAGGTTGTTCTTATCAGCGTAGAAGGTGCGGCCATGGTTGATTTGAGCCAACTGATTGACGAAAGCAATCATCCAACTATCGTCTTCGAGCATGAAGGTGTTGATGGTGATGCCTTCGCGGGTACAGCGCTGGACCTCAAGCAGGGTTTGCTGTTCAGCCAGGTGGTTGTATGGCCAGTTGAAAAGCCATTCGCCATTTTCATACCAGACGGTTGGACCACCGTCGGTAATCATGATGATCTGCTTGTTTACCCCGTGGTGCTTGGCTAAGAGTTGGCGTGAGAGCATCATGCCATGGGCCATGTTTGTACCCTGCTCATTATCGTAGCGACTCATCTCTATGAGGTCGCCTGGCTTGTACTCACGAGCGATACGTGAAAAACCAACGATATAGAGGTTGTCACGCGGGAACTGCGAGCGGATGAGGCTCTCTAAAGCCACCGCTACCTTTTTTGCTGCCGGTTGACAGCCATTGTAGATCATACTCAGGCTCATGTCGATCATGAGTACGGTCGATGACTGCGTGGTAAATTCCGTGCGGTAGACCTCAAAATCTTCTTTTTCCAGCCCCACAGGCGTACCGGTCCCACGCCGGTGGATGGCGTTCATCAGCGTCTTTTCCAGGTCAAGCAGAAAGGGATCACCGAACTGATAGGCCTTGCTCTCATCGGTACGCTCACCACCTATGCCCCGGAACGGGCTGACGTGGCGGCCAAAACCATCGCGTTTGAGCTTGTTGAAGATGTCCTGGAGCGCCTTCTGGCCAATCTTACGAATGCCACGGGCGGTCAATTCCCAGCGGTTCCCCTTTTTCTGGATGTATCCCGCCTCCTCCAGCATCTTCATCAACTCTTTCAACTGCTCAATCGACTGGTATTCCTCGTCACCAAGCAGTTGCTTGACCTTCTCGCTATCGATGGCCTCGAGATCATCCATGCGACGGGCTTCATTCAACTGATCTTCCAGCCCCTCCATCTGCTGCAAGCGACTCATCATGCGCATTGCTTCATTGAAAGGCAGAGACTCATCACCGCGGAAGGGGAAGCGCGTGCGGGCCTGTTCCATTGGTGCCAGGGCTTCAAGATTCTGCGCCAGTTCCATCATATCCACGCGGATACGATCATCACCCATGAGCTGCTCCATGAGATCTTGCAGCTCCTGGCGCTGTTCAGGTGAAAGGTTATCCATAATGCCCTGCATGGCCGCCATCTGCATCTGCATCTGCTCGATCAGATCATCCAGCGAATTTACGCCGGGGAAATACTCACCGTGCTTTTGCATAAAGGAGTCAAAATCAGGCTCCTTGCCTTCCTGGCGCTCGCGCAGCATTTTATTGAGATCACGGATCATCTCGCGCATTTTGGCGATGTCCTCGGGGGTCATGTTCTGCAACGATTGCTGCATGCCCTGGAAGAACTGCTGCATCATCTGCTGTTGCAAACTCTGTAGCAACTCCTGGAACTTCTCACGCGCCTCGTCATCCATGAAGTCGTATTCAGAGAGCCCCTTGATCTGGCCAGGAACATCTTGCGGCAGCTTCTCAAGATACTCCTGCTTGCGCCTGGCGATCATCTCCAGCATCTTCTGCTTCTGCTCGGGAGTGAAATCGTCATCGCCTCCAGCGGATTGCCCCTCCTGACCTTGCTGTCCACTCTGACTTGCAGACGGCTGCTGTTGTCCCTGTTGACTTTGCTGGTTTGGCTGGTTTGGCTGACCCTGATGACCTTGTTGATCTTGCTGACCTGCCTGGGATTGCTGTCCGCCAGGCTGCTGTTGCTGCTGATCAGTTGATTTTTCATCCAGGCGGCGCTGAATGCCTTCGCGCTCCATGCGCTTGATCTCTTCAAGCTTCTCACGCAGATCATCCATCACGCCCGAGGCCATATTATAGCGGTTGAGTTGCTCATTGCGCTGATTGCGCATGCGCTCCATCAACTCGCGCAGCCCCATCGTCTGCCGACCTTCATCGTTACGTATGCCATCCTGCATCAAGCGTTTGAGCGCCTGCTGCAGATTGCCACTCTCCAGGTAATCATCCGAAAGAGCCTTCAGAATGTCATCTGCATCAAGGCCCTCAATGCGCTGCGTACCATCCCAGCGTGAATAGCCGTAGCGATTTTTAAAAAAGCGTTCGAACATGGCATTGTCCCTTTAACGCCTGTAGCGTATCTTACCGCGAACTTCATCCTTATTAAGACGCCGGTTCAGGTGTAGACCTTCGAGAATAAATTCGATACTCGACGCAATACTGGCCGGATTACCACGTCCATTCAATTTATCGATGGCTTTGCTCAAACCACCAACTTTCGAGAGCTGGTTGACATACTCCATGGATGGCATATCGTCGCCCACGTGCACGCTCAGGCCGCGCTCAAAGCCTGAGACAAGCTGCTCAAAGTCGCGTGTTTCAAAGTATTCGCCAAAGACACTCACGATAGCCCCATTGATAAGTTTCTGGACCACGCGATCTTCTTTGATCTCGCCTACAGTATCAAGCTCAATCTTGCCGCATGTCGAGGCCATGATAGACGGTAAGTCGCTCATACGAGGCGCTACATAGCGCTCTTTGAGTCGTAGAGCGCGCCGACTGGCGCTGCTGAGAACATTCTCAAAGTTAGACACAGAGACACGGACACTCACACCGGAACGCTGGCTGATGTCGTTACTACGCCGCGCTAACTGGGTAATCTCGGCGATCACTTCTTTCATAAACTGCGGGAAAATGATATCTAACCCCTCAGTAATAAAGTGATTGCTTTCAGACTCCATGATTTGTATCTCATGCTCTATAGTGCGCGGATAATGGGTGCGAATTTCGGAACCAACGCGGTCCTTGAGCGGAGTAATGATACGCCCACGGTTGGTGTAGTCCTCGGGGTTAGCGCTGGCGACGACGTATACATCCAGCGGCAGGCGAATCTTGTAGCCGCGAATCTGCACGTCACGCTCTTCCATGATGTTCAACAAACCCACCTGAATGCGCTCAGCCAGGTCTGGCAGTTCGTTGATACAGAATATACCACGGTTGGTACGCGGGATCATTCCATAGTGAATAGTGAGTTCATCTGAGAGATAGCGACCCTCAGCCACACGCACAGGGTCTACCTCACCGACCAGGTCCGAGATGGTGATATCAGGCGTCGCCAGTTTCTCACCATAGCGCTTATCGCGTGGTAACCAGGCAACTTCTACATTATCACCCAGTTCATCCACTTTATCGCGGCAGGCCTTACAGATAGGCTCATATGGGCTGTCATTTATCTCACATCCAGCAATGACAGGCACGAAATCATCTAGCAGGTTAACCAGGCTACGGGCCATGCGAGTCTTGGCCTGACCGCGCTCGCCTAGAAAGATGATGTCCTGGCCAGAAAGAATGGCATTTTCGACCTGGGGAATAACGGTATCGTCATAGCCGATAATTCCCGGGAACAACTCTTCCCCTCTACGAATCTTCTGGATGAGATTTTTCCTTAACTCTTCTTTGATGGAAAGCAACCTATATCCACTTTCACGCAACTCACCAATTGTGCGTGGTTGAGTAGTGATGGTCATTCGGTTTTGTGTTACCTTTCTTGGGAGCTGGCATCGTGGAATGCACACCTGGGATAGGGGAGAATTAACCAATCCTGTTCTGCATAATCCCCGCTGTACCATAAACATGGTGGAACCAATTTGATTCTACCCCTTCGTGGAAGAAAACGCAAGGGTTTTCCACATCCGGCTGCGTGAGAAAGAATATCCTGGT
>WNGK01009869.1_pt1 | contig 15133 bp, 14 predicted proteins | sample 5400601 | NCBI WGS metagenome assembly WNGK01 (sample SAMN13153376, study PRJNA577476) | soil metagenome | isolation source: 60 cm soil or saprolite under Garry oak tree replicate 1 | place: USA:California | collected 2016-06-15 | reverse complement strand
AAAGACCACTCCCCGGGCTTTGAGGTCGGCCACTGCGGCCTCGATATCGGGAGTGTTCCATGTCATCTGAGTATGGGTTCCGCTGGCAGTTCCTCCAAAAGTGCGCATGAACCAGGAGGGAATATAGAGTAGAAAGTCACTCTTTTAGGACGAAGGCCAGAGGTAAAAGCATCAGCAACTAAGGTCGTAATGGCGAAAAAACTCTCTGCCGATAAAACAAATGAGATGAGCGATATTTGTAATACCCTGCATATCTCACGGGCAAAGTTCTACCGCTACATTCATGTGAAGTAACTGCGATACTTTACCTTTTGGATGCGTTGAGCAAAAATAACCTACATCTCATCGACCCCCATCTGCGCCAGCAGGCCTTTGAGACGTGACAGGCCAAGGCGCATGCGTGCTTTGACTGTGCCCAGGGGTATCTCACATCCTTCGGCAATTTCTGAGTGTGTCCACCCTTGAAAATAGGCGAGTTCGATGACCATCCGTTGTTCTAAAGGAATGTTCACCAGCGCTGCACGTATCTGTGCACCCTGCACTGATCGCAAGGCTTCCTCCCAGACATCGGGGTAGGCAGTGCGTTCATCTAGCTCGACCTCCTCCCAGGTTACCTCCTTCAGACCGGCGCGGCGGCGTACAGCGCGTAAATAGTCGATGGTGCGATGATGGACGATGGAGATAAGCCAGCTACGAACTGTACCTGATTGTGGCGAGTAGGAAGTGGCACGCCGCCATACAGACAGGAAGGCTTCTTGTAGGAGGTCTTCAGCTACCTGGTGGTCAGCCACCATTCGGTAGGCGAGAGAGTAGAGCACGCGGTTGTAACGCTCGTAAAGGAGTTCCATGGCCCATTCGGCTCCTTCAGCGAGAGCGTTGATCAAGGCTTCATCACTTAGCTCATCGGAATTATCCATCCCTTGAAACCCTTCAGCCCCCTACTCACTACTCAAGGAAGACCCAGGGTGTCTGCGTGGACACGTTTTCCCACCTGGTCCAGTTGCCACTTATTGCTATTTTCTGCGATTCGCTTACCATCCGGCATGGCCAGATGGCTGCCTCATCAGCCATCTCTACTGTAGTATAAGAAGCAGTATAGGGGAAATGGAAGGGCTCTGTCATCGGTCATCTGGCAGATACAGCATAGGCCAGGTGACCTATTTGTTCTGAAGCTACTCTCGGACGCCGCCAAGGGGCATCTCCAACAATGTGAGGCAAGGGGCTAATCATGTTTTCGTAGTCAGTGTGGAGCACACACTGCCGCTGGTGCCATGTTCAAGCTGCTGGTGCATAAGCCTGGCATAGTAGCCATCGCGCTGAAGCAGCTCGTGATGTGAGCCTTGCTCCACCATGGTTCCCTGGTCTAACACCAGAATCACGTCGGCGTTACGGATAGTACTCAAGCGGTGAGCGATAATGATTTGCGTACAGGCCAGGGTTTGTAAATGCTCTGCTACTCTTTGCTCTGTTGTAACATCCAGGTGGCTGGTGGCCTCATCGAGCAAGAGAAGCGCGGGCTTATGTGCGATGGCGCGTGCGATAGCCAGTCGCTGGCGCTGGCCCCCAGATAAAGCACTCCCACCTTCTGAGACAAAGGTTTCGTATCCCATCGGCATAGACATAATATCACCGTCTATGGCCGCTATTTTAGCAGCCTCGGCCATCTGTTCTTTGTCTATCATGGGGTTGTTGAGGGTGATATTGGACCGGACCGACCCGCTGAAGAGCGTGCTCTCTTGCAGCACAACACCGAATTGTTGTCGTACTTCCTGGTAATTCAGTCGTTCTAATGGGATGCCGTCATACAAAATGCTGGGTCCAACGATGGCAACTTTTTGTCCCGCTTCGACCGTCAGATCAATATTATGCAGCACTTCTGCGGCATCTGGGGCATAGCGAAAACTAACATGTTCTAAGCGAATGTGCCCGGTCAACGGAGGAGGTACTTGCACTGCCTGTCCCTTTTGCTCCGCTTCGGCCTCCGTCACGTCCGCTATACGTTCAAGATGGGCACCTACGAGTTGGAGTTGCTGTCCACTACTCACCAGCGAGCCAAGTGGAGCGAAGAAAGCAGCAGCCAGTGCGTTCAATGCCACCATGGTACCCAGGGTGATTGACCCATTGAGGACCTGGGTTGCGCCTACCCACAGTAAGGCCAATGGAGCCAATGAGCGTAATGCTGTCAATATCGTGGTCATGGTGCTTGAGAGGTAGCTATAGCGCAGAGAGAGATTGAGCTGGTCGAAGAACAGGTTTGACCAGCGCTCAAAGGCACGTTGTTCGGCACCAGACCCCTTCAAGGTGGCTATGCCCGCCAGCGCCTCAGCTAGATAGCCCTGGGATTTTCCTTGTGCCGCTAGCTCTCGGCTCGCCAGGTTGCGGATAGGACGATTGCTGCCCAGGAGGAGCAGTACCTGCAGCAAACCAATCACCAGGGTGAGCAGGCCAAACGGCAGCGACTGCCACAGGAGAATGACCACGTAGAATATGACCAGGGTACTATCCAGCAGCGTCGAAAGAAGCTGGTTGCTCAGAATTTCCCGCAGCAGCGTGTTGCTTGACAGGCGTGCAAGCAGGTCGCCACTTGAACGCTGCTGAAAAAAGCTATAGGGCAGCGCGAGCAAATGCTCAACGAAGCCGAGCATCATGTGTATATCGATACGTGCCTGCAGATACACCAGCAGCCATCCTCTCAGGAGGGTGGCAACAGTTTGCGAGAGGAATAGCACGAGTATGCCTATCCCCAATACGGTCATCACATTATCCATCCTGAATGGAAGGATCTGGTCCACCACCACTTTCGTCAGGAGAGGAAGGGCGAGTCCAATGACGAGAAGGAGCAATGAGGCCCCCAGTAATTGCAGAAAGGTCCCTGGCGCTTGTCGGATATATTGTTGTACGTACGTACGGAATGCTCGACGGGAAGGGGCGGCATGGCGATCAAAACTGACTCCAGGTTCGAGGGTGATAACCACCCCTGTAAAGCCCGCATCAAACTCATCATGGGTCAAGCGACAACGTCCTCTGGCAGGATCAACAACATCAACGCGTTTGCGTGACCACCGCTCAACGATCACAAAGTGATTGAACTCCCAGTGGACGATGGCGGGCAGTTTGACGAAGCGGAAATCATTCTGCTGAAGTGATACGGCCCTTACCCGCATCCCGTAGTGACGCGCCGCCCTCACAATACTCAGGGCAGAAACGCCGTCACGGCCAACTCCATAGTGCGTACGCAGCTCTGAGACAGACGTTTTGCGACCATAGTAAGTGAGGATCATTGCCAGGCAGGCGAGGCCACATTCTACCGCGCTCATCTGACTCTCCTGGGGAACGCGTTTCCCGCGCATTTTCCAGATCATCGCGTGTAGAGCATGCCAAAGGAACGTCCAGACACGCGAGAGGAGTGTTCCTTGCTGCATTTGACGCGCTGGCATGTCCGGCAGGGCAGACGAGGTGGCCGGGTCTCTGCGTGGCGTGTTTTTCGAGTTCGGGCTTTCCTGGTCAACGTGTTTCATGAGCTGCTCCCTAGAAAATTCCCCAGGCCAGGTAAAAGCGCGAAAAGGCGCTGGGAGCCAGTCTCTACTCTAGCAGTACAGAGACTTCCAGCATAAGCAGTGGCTGGCAGTTTTGTACCAAGCTTGATGATCACGACGATCGAGGGTTGGGTAACGAGGAGTGTACCCACACCACCAAGTTGGTAGCGTTGCCGAGCTGCGTCGGGGCTCGTTATGCCTGGTTCAACCTGCGCTATCGTGCTGTGTACGAGCACACCCGCTGAACCGATCTGTACGTCTACAGGCAGACCAACCCGCAGGTGCGCTGATTGATCCGGCGGCAAGAACACGGCGGCTACCATCTCGCCATATGCCGGCTGAAGCATGTCTCCCCGGGCAAGAATGATGCCAGACCCATCCACGTAGGTCGGAACCTGTACATACCAGGCGAGAAATCCAGCGACGATGAGTACTCCCAGCAAGAGCCATAAGCAAACGATGATAGGCCAGGAGATAAGGCGAGGCACAACGGCTTTTTCCATGCCCCGCTTATATGCTGTTATGGCGCTCTGACGAAATATTGTTGACTCAGGCACAGCTATCACCTTTCTCATTCAGCCGAACTACCCCAGTATAGATTATAACAAATACTTTTGGATACTACTCATTTACATTTATAAACATTCAGCGCCGGCAAGAGAAGCAGATTATTCGAGAGCATGGTTGAATAATTAGCAAAACGTAATATTAATGGCCAGCATTTGAACATGGCGGGGCAAGCAGGAGTACCGATGGAATCCGCTCAGCGCTTGCTAACCTCAGCAAGCCATAGCCAGTCCCTGCTATCCCGAGCATGAGTCCTGGCGTCTCTACTCCCAAAGGCACACCGGTCATACAACCCTGTCTTTCAATACTGTCCAGTAGCATTGAGGTGAGATGTTGTACCTGTTCTTCATACTGGGGAAGGAGTCTTGTTGTGCCCAGGACGAACTCCAAATTGCCCATATCCCCATGACAAAGGCAATGATTCAGACCAAAGCCGTGGGCCAGACTGGTCTGGAGAGCGGCATCTATTTCTGCATGGAGAGCCGCGTCATCTATATACTCCATCGACGCTAAACGGGCCAGCCCAATGCCTGGAGCACCATGACACCAGGCAACCATGTAGGAGTTGCTCTCTTGTTGCCCTGTTTGCTGGTTAATGGTGGCTGATGGGCTAAACTCCCGGCGCAAATCAGGCCAGTTGCGTCTTTCTAGTGAAAAGAGGCTGCGCTCATACTCCATAGCGGCAAGCGCCGTTTGACGGAAACGCTCTTCCCCGCTCACAGCAAACAGGCGCAGCAGGTTCAAGGCAATACCGGCATTCCCATGGGCAAATCCTGTGAGCGGGGTTTCCTGCAGCGTTGTGCTCCAACCAATCCCAGCATTCTGCGGCCTGGCACGAGCAACGAGGTGGTCCCCGCATTGGATGGCGGTTGCCAGCGTTGACTGGGACGGCGCAACGGCATAGAGACTGAGTAAAGCCGCGATACAACCGGCTGAACCACCGATCACATCAATCATTTCATCCCTGGAGATCACACCGGGAAGTAGCTTGATCATCTCCTCAGCCTCCTGATACAGCGAGGGATCGTTCCAAAGCGCTCCCAGGTGGGAGAGGAGATAGATGAAGGCTCCCAGTCCATGAAAAGCACCGATGCCAGCTAATTCGGGTCTCTCCTTTTGCTGCGCCACTTGCGAGCGCGTGCTGGCCAGAGCTACTCTGGCCAGGCTTGTATAACGCTCCTCGTCCGTCAACAAACCCAGATAGGCAAGGAAGAGTGCTATGCCTGACGTGCCGCTGTATAAATCAGTAGAAGTTGGCAGCAGGTGCCACTCCCGGTCCTTCATTACTTCCACGCCTACCCATCCCACCGACTCCTCACGATATAGGGCAAGCTTACATAGGCGGTCTCCCACGGAGCGGGCTGCTGTGATAAGCCGCTCATAGGTGACGCTACCCGGTGATGGGTGCAGGTGTAATCTCGGCGTTGCCGCCTGCTCGGTGCCCAGGGTCACACTCGTGAAAGATGCTCGTATGATCCATATTTGCTTCTCTAGATCTTGCTCCTCAAGCTGTTGGGTGCGCCTGCTAACCACGTCCAGACCAGACTCCTCAAAGAAATCGGCGATGGTCTCCCCACAGCTGGTCAAGAGAGCGCGCGAGTCCGGGCGAGTTGTGAAGTGGGGAATGTCCCCGGCGAGCAAATCTGCCTGCTCCGCCGCAACGATTCTGGATATATAAGGCTGTTGCTCGACTCCGACCCATAGACGGTCGAAAAAACGGTCGCGGTCAAGCGCATCTCGCAAGACGTTGGGATGGAAACTCTCTGCTAACAACAGGGCATAGGCTTGCGACGGGCGCAGCACACAACGCACTTCGTCGTGGATAAAACGAGGCACAATCTCCGTCAGCAGTACTTGACGAAGTTGCATGAGTAGTTGATAAGTGGCGGCAAAGCCCGTGATGATGCTGTCACTGTACTCCAGGATATTGATATCCTGTCCGTTTAACTTCGGCTGATTGTTGCCGAACGTCATTGCAATACGCTCACGCATGATGCGCATCTGGTCCGTTCCCGTTTCTTTCCAGATCGGAACAGGTGTTGGGGTCAACTGTCCTGCATAACCGCCCAGGCCCGTCACATCCACACCCGCTGCTTGATCACTCGACCAGATGCGTTGAGGCAACAAACCAATACGCAGGACGGAGTGACCGATAGTTTCATCAGCGGGATTTGTTTGCAACGTCGTCGCATACTTACCCAGGCGCGGTTGAAAGAGCGCCTCGAGGTCGACTAATATGGGATGCTCACCAGAGGCGATCAGATTTTCGGCATGAAAGTCTGTGGCTTCAAGTGCGTAGAGTAAGGCCAGGTACCCCCCCTGTCGCTGATAAAAGCGTTCAACTTCCTCTCTAGAAGTGCAGTCACAGGTAGGCACGAATTCGGACCAACCATATGTCTGCTTATCGATGATGGTAAGGGTGCGAAATGCAGGCAGTTGTCCCTGTGTGTTCAACCAGGTGAGCAACTCTTGAAAATGGATATCAGTCGTCATAGCTCGTGGTTTGTAGACCAGGCGAAAACCTGAACTCCATGTCAGGATCGTCACGCTATGCCCACCCCGGTGGGTGTCGCCAGCTCCCTCCTGGATCTCTATAAGGACACCAGGATCGCAAGCAGGCGGAAATACTGCCTGTATTTGCTCCCAATCGGCGCAGAGGCGCTCCAATAATTCCAGTTCCCACTTGACCCAGCGATCAAGTGTCTCTACGAGTTGACGAGCCAGGACGGTATATTCCTCCAGCAAAGACAGCATGTTCTCATGTTGACCAAGTTGCTGTAAGAAGCACTGAAAGCGTTCTTCTGGAGTCTCACCCTGCAAGCGCCCCTGTACACGAGCGACATGCAGTTCAAGCACAATAGTTTTGTTAAGTTTGGGGAGAATAAGCACCGGTATATGCGCAAAAAGCAGTGAAACAATCGTCTGTGGGTCAAAGGGAAGAGAGGCATATTTTTGTGTGAGTTCTTGTATTCCAGCTTGCAGGCGTGTCAATCCATTCCTTAGCAGCGGCTTGAGGGTATTGAGAAAAGCCAGCGTATGGGTACCCTGGCCCGTTGCCGAGAGCGGCAGGGTGAAATCAGCAGCAGTATCCTGATCGGTAAATGCAGTGAAAAGCTCTATGAGCCATGGAGGAGGCGGAGCATCGTCAGCCTGCATCGCTTCAACTGGTTCATCCAGAAGAGCAAGCAGGTCGTTTTCGGTTAGAGAATCCATCGCCAGGCGTTTGGCAAAATAATCGCCCTTATCAAATGGTGGTTGCTCTTTCCAACGCTGGAAGCGCTGCTTCGCTCTGTCGCTGTTGTGCAAGGTATGAGAGCTATCCGTGTTCTTTTGCTGTAAGGCAACACGCTCAGTAAGAGGAGTTGCGCGATACCAGCCAGCTCTCTGCCATTGCTGTGAAGCATAGTCGCATATTTTCGATGGCGTCTCTTGCATTTTTTGCTATCTTCGCTTTGGAGCGTGACTGTATATTCTGACTGGAACTGCATTCAGTACAACATCATTTTCAGGGCCTCCCAGTATATCCTTGATGGGAGGCCCTAGAAATTGCGTTGTGCTGGTTCGGATACTCACAGTCATCCAGACCAGCAGGTGTTACAGGCCAGTGAATTGGCCTGTAACACCTTTAGGGACAACCAGTGGCAAGAATAGTGCAAGCAACACTGTTACAAACACCACTGTGGCAGACAACACTGTTGACGTTGCAAACTACACTATTGCAAATTACGCTGCAACCAGCAACAGCACTGGCACCACCGTATACGGCTTCCAAGTCAGCATCGGTCAGTTCAATTTCCCCAACCGGGTTCTCTGGGAGGGCGAGGCGTTCCTCTGCGCTCAGGCTTTGACGATACGCTTCGTCTTTCCACGCGCGTACGATATCGATTTGCATATGTTTTCTCCTTTCTGATCTACTTTAACAATAGTTAGTGGATTAGCATCTTCGCTAATAAATAAAGCTTAATCGATAGAATACCATAGTACAAGTGAATAGCAGGAACTCTAAGCGCGTTTTAAGTCTGGTGAGTACTCTATGTCGTCTCTTTTTAACTTCCTGTTAGTGATTGCGAAATGTCCCTACTTTACCTCGTAGTTGAAAATCGAGCATATATTTGCCAGGGCGAACTTTAGGAGTTTTATCCTTTTCTGTTCTTTTCAATGTTAAGTGAACAATAGGAACTCTAAGTATATTTTAAACTGGGGGGGAGCACTCCGAGAACACAACGGACTTGAACATACGTGATAATTTAGAGAGAAAGTTTTTTTGATTAGTACAATTTAATAGGAGGTAGATCCCCCATGCCTCACAAAGAAAAACAGCCAGTGGGAGGAACTGAGCAGAGCTATGTTCCTGCTTCTATTCCGTTTGAGCAGTCTCAGCGGAAGGTGCCTTTTGCCACCAGTGACAAACCCGATCACATCTGTGGTGTGGCGGTGCGGGTCGGACGGGCAGGCACGAGAGAAAGTGATCCGCCCATCTATCGGCTCAAGCTGAAGACCAGCCTGGCCAGCTTCAAGACCGCCGTCCTTCCAGGCTTTTTTGTGCTGGAGCGGGAAGTGTTTATCCCGTGTGAGCAATGGCGTAGACACCGAAGGAGGGGTACACACTAGATGCAACCGCTCGTTTCTGAGGTGCAGCGCGTTTCAGAGCGCATCGACAGCATGATGGTTGAGGTAGCGCATTGCCTCAAGAAACTCTAACTGGGAATCAAGCTAAGAGCTGTTCAATGGTATCTAACAAGACGCTCAGGTCAAACGGTTTGGTAATGCCAACCATCTGGCGTTGTTTCACTTCCTGTTCTGGTAAGACGGCACTGACCATAATGGCAGGGACATGTGCTAACTCCTGGATGGCGTGCAGGCGGTCATAGAGTTGAATGCCGTTCATGCCAGGCAGATGGTAGTTCAGGATAAACAGGATGGGCTTGATCTTTTGAGCCAGTTGGAACGCCTGGAGGCTATGAGTCGCCAGGACAAACTGGTAGGGTGTTTCTTGTGCAATCGTCTCCATGAGAAACGCGCCAATGGCCTCGTCATCTTCGACGACAAGAATAGTCCTCGATTGTTGCTGTTTTTGCTTCTCTCGCATACACATTGCTCATCGTTCTTCTCAGGGGGGCTATGCTTTTTTCACGTTCGGTATCACCCAGTCGTTTCACTAAAAGGTGCAGAGGAGAAGAAGTGCTATAATGAGGCCATGCTTGAACAAATAGATGACTACCTGCATTCCTTTGCGCCTGAACTACAAGCTATCATCTGTACATTATGTGAGATAGCCAGGAAGAGTATGCCAGAAGCGCATGAAATAATTTATCATGGTACCATTGGCTACTCCTTGACGACATCTGTTAAATCGCCCTGACGATTGAGCCATATGATATAATGAAAGTAGAAAGACCTCTTCCCAGGGAATCTTCCCAATCTTGCACGCGCAGCTCCACCCCTCCGTTTGCCCATCCTTAAAGGAGATCAGACATGCCATGTCCTTTGCACTCCTACGACTTACAAAACTTTTGCCTCTCACGGTGCTCCTGCCCTTTCTTACAGCGCAAAGCCCCATCTTGCTGGCTACCACTCGGCCATAAAGCTCATCAGTCCACTTCAATAGCTTTCCACTTTGATAAGGATTTGATAAGGATCATTGTCTATATACTTCTTATAATCATGGAGAACATGCCAGGCAGGGCCAACCTTGCTGCCCGCTTTTTCCACATTGCCGCGAATTGTAATCTCAGAGATGATATCTTTATAAAAAAAATGGGTAAGGGACAGTTCATGCCTGCATCAGGTAGCGCGAAGGATGCCTGGGATCGAGGCGAATACCGATCAACTGGCCTGCCTGGTAGCCCAGATCGAGACGGAAGCCCTTGAACGTCCATCTGCGTCCTGTTCGGGGGTCTGTCCAGCTGGCGATGAGCGTGCAAGTCTGATGCGCGATGTTGTCCCTTCTCACCTCTGTGATGAGCGCACCGACATCAGTTCCATGTGCTTTGATCCACCTGTGGTTAAAGACATGGAACCCCACGTATCCAATGAACAGCAAAAGGAGCACTCCTGTAAGCGTTAGATCAAGAATGATGATAGAAGGCATGTATCTTTCCTTTCCAAACCGACGGGGAGCCTGCAATGAATGGATCCTCGGGATGAAGCAATAACGCTGATTGCTTCACAAACACACAAAACTCAGCTTTGCATACTGCATTATAGCTTATTCTTGAGATTAATGGAAGAGAAAATGATGCCTTTCTATGAGGTTTGATCCCCTGAGGCTTCTGCAAGGGATCAAAATCTTAATGTGGTTGTACCTAGCGTTTTCTGTCCCTTTAGGTATGCTGGGCCTTGTCATAAAGAGCGTACCAGGTATCATCATAATAGGGAGAGAACATATGGCCGCGCTGCATACCGCTGGTGAAGTCGTTATGGCCGTTGAGGTACCAGTTGCCGCTGCTCTGAGTGAACCAGGGACCACCGCTGGAGCCACCGGTCATACCGCAGGGGATGGAGACCACGCTGCCCCCTCCATGCTGCCAAATGGTGCCTTTGGCACCCTCGCAGGATTGTCTGGTCTGGCCATCGTAAGGATACCCGGCTGGGTAGCCATAGGCATAAAAGAGTTGATTGACCGGCTGATTAGATGCCCAACCGGCACCACCAACCACGTCAGTTAAGACACCCTGGCTATTGGGAGCAACGATGGCCATGCCCAGGTCATGATGATAGTCGTTTGGTTTGGCGCCTATCCAGTCGGAAGGGACCTCCAGATCGCGGGCAGCCCAGCAGCCATAAGGCGTGCTGCCATTATCGAAGAGAGGGCAGAAGATCACGTTGTGCACCCAGTTACTATTCCAGTAGAGGCAGTGGCCGGCGGTGTCAACAACACTATGGTTGAGGCTTACAACGGCAGTACCAGAGCAGGTCATGTCTTGACCGGCGGCGTTGGTAACAAAGATTTTTCCAACGGTCGAGAGGGGATAAGAAGGGTCACCATTGCGTGGGGGCTGCCCCACTTGCTGGGCTGCTTTCCCCTTGCTGGTGTCGATGCTCCCCTGTGTGAAATCGGAAGCATTGCCGGTCTGCTGATCGGCATCGGTGGCATTGCGCATGCTCGCCGCTGTCCAATGGCTGATGACGACCTGTGGAATCGTATCCACCGGGTGCTCAATAATCGTCTCCGAAGGAGTTGACAGCGAAATGCCCAGAAAACTCCCAAAGCCAACCAGGTACCCCACGTACACAATGGCGAGCAAGCAAAGAAAGATCTTGCCGGCCAGGGGATGGAGAATAAGTCTCTGCAGTTGTGACATCATGCCCCTCTCTTTCATCCAATTGACGTTCGGCAGCCTTGCGCCTTTGGCCTTGCGCTTTTTCTCAACCGTCCAATACGTGAGGGCTTCATCGGGATGCGTTTCCACCGGGTGCTTGATGATCGTAGACTCGGGCTCTGGTTTCGAAAAACGCTTCCACACAAGCAGGTATACACCGACAAGCAAGCAAAGAAGGATCGTGCCAACCAGGGGCAGTTGGATGAGTCTCCGTTGTCGTGACATTATGCCTCTCTCTTTCCTGAAAGATGGTATGGACAGAACGCGTGTGCAGGGTATCTCGTTTCCCTCCCTGCACTTTCCAGGAACACGATCGCGTTTCCTCTATGGATAAGTATATCAGGATTTCTTCATTTTAAGAAGAGCGGCAAATATGAAAGAGCACCAGAAAGAATTCCTAAGGAGGTGCTCATTCATCATCTCCCCTGGCTCACCACCTGTCCCAGTGTAGCACCGAATCCAGAGGCATGCGGGAAGCTGGCTTAAAGTCCGTGCCCAGCGTATAGGCTACGGGGATGAGCGCTGCCTGGGTCACCTGCTCATAGGGAACGCCAAGTACTTCAGCGGCTTCCTGTTCGTAGTAGAGATGCACCGTTGTCAAGGCCGTCCCTAACCCACGTAGACGAGCAGCCAGCATAAAACTCCACACAGCAGGCAAAATCGATCCCCAGACACCAGCCTGATCAGCGGATGACTGACCATCGACGCGGCTCCAGATGCAAGGCACGAGCAGCACAGGCGCCTCGTGCATATGATCGGCCAGGTACTCCGAAGAGCTTCTCACCTTCTTAAGAGTTGTCCTGTGTTCAGGAGGTAGCGAACGGCCCTCATAGAGTGGGTGAGCCGAGGCCGTCTTTTGACGGTAGAGCTGGTATCCCTTACGGTAGATGGCTCCCAGCGCTTTGCGCTGTTCCTGGTCGGTTACGACCACAAAATGCCAGCTCTCGCTACTGGCTCCTGTTGGTGCCTGCACTGCTAGCTCCAGGCATTCCCGTATCACCTCCGGTGGAACCGGACGCGAGAAGTCCAGGCGCTTGCGGACTGATCGTGTTGTGGTGAGGAGTTCCTCTGGCGAAAGATGAGGTAGGGACATGAATTGTTGCTCCTTTTCAGTTAATTGACGCGTTTCTCGCGGCTGCCCCATTCTCTGTCGCGCAATACGAACTTCTGCACTTTGCCGGTGGAGGTTTTGGGTAATTCGCCGAACTCGACGGCAGCGGGGCACTTAAAGTGGGCAATGTGCTCGCGACAGAAAGCGATGATGTCCGCTTCGGTCGCGTTCTGGCCCGGTTTCAAGGTGACAAAGGCTTTGGGTCGCTCACCCCATTTCTCATCAGGAATAGCCACGACGGCGCACTCCAGGACGGCCGGGTGCCTGGCGACCGCCTGCTCGACTTCGATAGTTGAGATGTTCTCGCCACCTGAAATGATAACGTCCTTCTTGCGGTCGCGAACCACCTCTAAATGCCTCGGTGGTTGCATCAGGATTCTCAAAGTAGCCCTTCATAACGTCGTTGCCGTGCATGACCACCTCGCCCATAGTTTGACCATCCCGGGGCACATCGTTCATCGCCTCATCGACGATACGTACGCGATCGGCGGTCACATTGCCCTGGCCTTGCCTGGCGAGAAGGCGTGCCTGCTCTGCAGGAGGCAGCGTGTCCCATTCCTGGTGCCATTCACAAATGGTATAAGGACCATAGGTCTCGGTCAGACCATAGACGTGAATGGGGCGTAAGTTGAGTTCTTTCATCCGTCCTAGCAGCGTGGGAGAAGGAGGCGCACCGGCAACAGTCACGGTAATCTGCCGGTCGAGACGGCGTGCCTTTGGATGATTCACCAGCGTAATCTGCACGGTGGGAGCGCCATTATAGTGTGTGACACCCTCGTTCTCAAAGAGTTCCCAGATTAGCTCGGGATCAATCTTGCGCAGGCAGACGTGTGTTCCTCCCACGGCAGTCACGGCCCAGGGGAAACACCAACCATTGCAGTGGAACATTGGCAATGTCCATAAATAGACGCTCTCGCTGTTCATCCCTGTCGAGATGACTTCTGCGAGGGCGTTGAGGTAGGCTCCACGATAGGTGTACATCACGCCTTTAGGGTTGCCGGTCGTACCCGAGGTGTAGTTGATCGAAATCGTTTCTTCCTCATCCTCTAACCAGCTTTTGACAGGTTCTGGCGAGCCCCCGGCGAGAAAGGCTTCGTAGGGGTCTTCGGCTGATCCTGAGTCGTCGATAGGCACTACCTGAATGCCTTCCAGGTTAAGAGGTTTGACTAGAGGTTGCAGTTCGGCATGAACGAAGAGGAACTTCACACCCGAGTGCTTGAGGATGTAGTCAATCTCCTGTGAGTTCAGCCGGGTGTTCACTGCAACCAGGATACCTCCAGCAGCGGGTACTGCAAAGTGTGCCTCAAGCAGGTGAGGTGTGTTAAGGCACAAGAAGCCTACCCGGTCATGTTTCTGCAGGCCAACGTCACGTAGATGAGAGGCGAGGCGGTATACTCGCTCAGCAAATTCGCGGTAGGTATACCTGCGATCATCATATACTACCGCTGTTTTGTCTGGAAATATGGAGGCACTACGCTCTAGAAAACTCACCGGGGTCAATTCAGTCCGATAGACTTTCTCTTCCATCGTATACTCCTTGCCTGGAAAGATAGATATTTTGCTGTTTGCCCTTCATTATAGTATAAACAACACAATTAGCAAGATATTTTGACTGACATCCGCTCATAATTCTTCTGGTGGGCCTGCGGTCCACGTGTAGAGGGGAGAAGGAGCGAGGACACCTCGCGCTCCGGCAGGGAACAGAGTCCCCTGCACCCCTGTTATATGAGGGGATTTCAGGTTTTGAACACCTACAATTTCTCTCTCTCTGAGAGTCGAGCGGCGTACAGAATAACGTCGCGCACGCGGTTACCGAAGATGGCGAAGCGCTCATCCTGCGTCTGCCCCTTCTTCCAGCGGGCATAGATCTGTTGGATGATAACGGCCAGCTTGAAATAGGCGAAGGTCATGTAGAAGTGCATGGAGGAGAGGTCACGGCCGCTCTTTTGCGCGTATATCTCCATGAATTCTGCGCGGTTGATGAAGCCTGGCAGCGTCGTCACCGTTGGCAGAACCGTTTGTAGCTCCTCTGGATCTTCAGAAGTCACCCAGTACGTTAAAGAAACGGCCAGGTCAAACAATGGGTCACCGACGGTTGCCATCTCCCAGTCCAGTACTGCAACCGGCCTGGTCAGATCATTGGAGTCGAGGATCATGTTGTTCAACTTGAAGTCATTATGGATCAGGGTTGGGGCCGGGCTCTGTGGTACGTTTTCTGCCAGCCAGCGGGTAAGGAGCTCTACCTCGGGAATGTCGTCTGTTTGAGCGCGGAAGTAACGTTCGATCCAGCCCTTTACCTGGCGTGCAAGAAAACCTTCGGGATGCCCAAATTCGCTCAGTCCCGCGGCCTGCCAGTCAACAGCGTGTATCTGTACAAGAGTCTCGACAACCGTTAAGGAGATTCGGTGGCACAGTTCTCCGGTTGGTGTCACACCTGGAGGAAAAGCGTTATTGAGCACCATCCCTTTGCGCCGTTCCATCACGTAGAAGGGCACACCTAAAATAGAAAGGTCGTTGCAGAAGACATAGGGCATTGGCGCCAGGGGAAAAGCGGGGGAGATCTTCTGCAACAGGCCAGCCTCCCGTTCCATATCATG
>WNGK01006996.1_pt1 | contig 15135 bp, 17 predicted proteins | sample 5400601 | NCBI WGS metagenome assembly WNGK01 (sample SAMN13153376, study PRJNA577476) | soil metagenome | isolation source: 60 cm soil or saprolite under Garry oak tree replicate 1 | place: USA:California | collected 2016-06-15 | reverse complement strand
TCTCACGGCCCGCGCCGCCGAGCGTTTCAAGCGCGAGGCGCGCATGGTGGCGGAGATCGATCACCCGAACATCATCCCGGTGTACCGGGTCGGCCAGATCGGTGGCATCCTCTTCTTCGTGATGAAGTTCGTCGAGGGGAAGTCGCTCGACGCCATCCTTCAGGCGCAGGGCGCGCTCTCCGTGTCCGTGACCCTGAACGTGTTGCGCGCGGCGGCGCGCGCGCTCGCCTACGCCCACGCGTGCGGCATCGTGCACCGCGACGTCAAGGGCGCGAACATCCTCTTGGACTCGGATGGGCGCGTGATGGTGTCCGACTTCGGCGTGGCGCTGCGCTCGGCGGACGTCACCCTCACCGCCGACGGCACGGTGATCGGGACGCCGCCGTTCATGAGCCCCGAGCAGTGTGCCGGCCGGCGTGCCGGGCCGCAGAGCGACCAGTACTCACTCGGCATCGTCGCCTTCCAGATGCTCGCCGGCTCGGTGCCGTTCCACGCGGACACGCTCGCCGGCGTGATGCACCATCATTTCTTCACCGCGGTGCCCGACCTGGCGCTGGCCCGCGATGACGTGCCCGCACCACTGCTGGACGTGGTGCGGCGGGCCCTGAACAAGGACCCCGACCGACGGTTCAAGACGACGCGCGAGATGCTGATGGCGATTGAGGGGACGGCGTTCAGCGAGCGGGACCGCCAGAAGAGCGAGCGGACCCTCCAATACCTCGTGCAGGGTCGCGCCGTCAGGCGAATCGCGACGCGCGGGCTGCCCCCGCTCGCGGAGATGCCGACCCTCGCGCTGCAGGGCCTTCCGGCGATCCCCACCCGGTCCCGGCGCCTGTCACGGAGCGTGCGGCTCGCCGGACTCACGGCGGTCGGCCTGGTAGCGGTCGGCGCGGTGTGGGTGCTCGGCCGACCCTCCCGCGCACCCGCCCCCGCCGTCGGCGCGCCGTTCGATTCGGCTTCAGGCCGCGCAGCCTCGGCGCCGCTGTCGCGCCCCGTGGTCCGCCGCGCGGCGCCCCCGACCGGCAAGCTGCGCCTGTCGACGATCCCTCCCGATGCCGAGATCGTGATCGACGGCCGTCCGGTCGGCGTCGGCACCGTGTTCGATCAGCCGATTGCGCCGGGGCTGCGGCACCTCGAGGTCCGTGCGCGGGGCTACGAGACGTTCGATACAACGGTGGTGGTGGAGCCCGGCGTCACGCTATCGCTCAAGCGCGTCACGCTCCGCAGCCGCGGCACGGGATGAGGCGACTGGCGTGGGCGGTGGTCCTGGCGGCCGGTGTCGCTCCTCGACTCGCCGCGCAAGGCAGCACGGCGGAGCTGCTGGGGCAGGCGCACCAGTTCTACGAGCGCCTCGAAGTGGAGCGAGCGCTGCCGCTGCTGCGCCAGATCGTCTCGCCCAACTGGCCGTTCGAGGTGACACCGGACCAGCGAGTCGACGCGTACAAGTACCTCGGTGCCTGCCTTGCCGTCTCCGGGAAACGCGATTCCGCCGTGCTGTACTTCCGCGCGGCGATCGAGCGGGATCCATTCACCGACCTCGATCCGAGCCTGTTCACGCCCGCCCAGCTGGCGACCTTTGGCGAAGCCCGACGGCGCACGCTGGCCGTCGCCGTGCGCCCCGTCCAGGCAGCCCGAGTTGACCCGCGCACGGCCCGAGTCACCTTCACCGTCGTCGCCACGCATGCCGCGCTCGTTGACGTGAAATTGTCAGCCATCGGCGTCGGCCCGCTGCTCTCGCTCTTCCAGGGCACGATGGACGGCGTGCGCGAGATTGCCTGGGACGGCCTGCTCGCCGACCGGCGACTCGCTCCGGCGGGGCGTTACACGCTGGCGGTCGTCGGGCGCAGCCGGGTGACGGGCGCGTCGGATTCGGCCCGGGTGTACTTCGACCTTCGGCACGAGGTCGCAGCGCTCGAGGACACGCTGCCCGCGCTCGATCGGCGTGCGCTGCTCCCGGAGCGGATTTCGCCCGAGGCGGCGCGGCGCGACGTCGCCAGAGGACTGGGCGTGGCGGCGGCCGCGCTGGTCATCGCAGGCGCGGCCACCGGGGACCTCGGTGGTGGTGGGCGGGCAGAGGCGGACGTCGTCGCGGCGACCGCCGCGGTCACCGGGGTCGTCGCGTTCCTGGTCCACCGACGGCACGGCGCGATTCCGGAGAACGTCGCGGCGAACGCACGCCGCCGCGTCGAGCGGGATTCGGCGAACGCAAGCGTCCGGGGGCGCAACGCCGACCGGATCGCGGCGACCCTGCTGCTCGTATCCCCTGCGGCGGGTGAGGGCACGGGTCCGTGAGGACCGCCGGTATGATCGTGGGCGCCGCGATCTTGGGGGGCGCCCTGCCCGTGGCTGCGCAACGCTCCCTGGTCGTCGCGCCGCTCGTGTCTCTCGCCGAACACCGGGTCGACGCGGGCTTCGGGATCGAGCGCTCACTCGGTCCGATCCTCGGTGGCGTGGCTACCCTTCGTTTCGGCTCCCGGCTCACGGTCGCGGGGCGCGCGCTGGGCGGCTCGCTGTTCGGCTCGACCGGTGTGCTCGACCGCGACGTGGGAGAGCTCGGCGTCGAGGCGAGCGTCGTCACGGCCCCGTGGCTTGCCTTCCAGGCTCGAGCGGTACGCCGGGCCTATTCGACGAAGCTCGGGCGTCAGACCTGGAACATGGTGGGCCTCGGCGCCACGGCCCGGGCGGCGTTCGCCGGGGACGCGATCCACGGCGTGTGGCGCGTGACGCTCCTGCCCGTAGTGTCCGTGAGTGGACTGCAGGATCCGGACGTGGCGTTCCGCGCGGCGGCGGGCCTCGAGTACCGCGTCCGCACGGCGACCCTGGGGGTGGAGTACTCCCGGGAGCGCTACGATTTCCCCCCAGCAGCGGGGGTGCGCCGGCTGGAGCAGCTGTCGGCGTTGACCCTGCTGCTCGAGCTGCGGGTTCACTAGAGCTCGCCCTCTTGCTCCCGGCGGCAGCCGCCATACCTTGGGCCCGTGAGCCTGAAGATCGTCTTCAACGGCAACGAGTACGACAGCGTCGACGCGATGCCGCCCGATGTCCGCAAGGACTACGAGGTGGCGCTCGAGACGCTCAGGAAATCCGGGGGCGAGGAGATCCTGTCGCTGCTGCAGCGCGACATGGGAGTCACGGGCGCGCACATCAAGACCACGGTCCGGGAGATCGTCGTGAACGGCACGAAATACGACAGCGTCGACGCGATGCCGCCCGACGTCCGGCGAACCTACGAGCAGGCGATCGCGCGGCTCGCTCCGAGCGGTGCGGCGGGACGGCCGCCCGTCGCCCCGGCCGCTCGAGTGGTCCGGCCGCCGCCGACCAGTGACGACGCGGAGGCGCAGGGCGGCGGGCTGTGGCGCATTCCTTTTTGGATCGCGGTCGGTGCTCTGGGGGCGTGGTGGCTCCTGCGCCGCGGGTGAGTTGAGTGTCCGCGCCCGCAGCCGCCACCCAGCGTTGGGCCCGCCTGCGCCAAGACGTGCAGAGCGTGCTGCGTCGCGGTGCGTGGTATCCGGTGCGGAGCCTCGCGCCGGAAGAAGCCGTGCTCGAGGTGGACAACGCGGCGGTGCGTATTCCCAGGGACGCACTGGAGATCACCGAGACGCGGCCGAACCGATGGACCATCGTGCCGCGCCCGCGCGATGCGGACAAGCTGCCCGAGAGTTGGGGCTACTTCTACGTCGTATGCCCCAACTGCGCGGCGCGTGCCCCGGTGGGGCGGCCGTCCGGCGAGAAGCGGTGCACGCGCTGCGAGCAGTCGTTTGCGGTCGCGTGGGACGAGCGCTACCTCAGGACGAGCTCCGCCCCTTGAGCGCGGTGGGGCCACCCCCTTAAGATGCGCCCCATGGTCCGGGGCCCGACGCCAATCAACATTCTTCTCGTCGAAGACGACCCGAGCGACGTCGAGCTGACGCGACGCGCGCTGCAGCGGGCCAAGCTGCAGAACCGCGTCTGGATGGTGGGGGATGGTGTCGAGGCGCTCGCGTTTCTGCGGCGCGAGGGGCCGCACCGCGGGGTGCCCCGGCCCGACCTCGTCCTCTTGGACTTGAAGCTGCCTAACCTGGACGGCCGTGACGTCCTGATGCGGATTCGCGAGGAGCCGCGCTGGCAGCGGCTTCCGGTCGTGGTGCTCACCGCGTCGGACGCCGAGCACGAGCAACTCGCCGCGCTCGCCGCCGATGGCTTCCTCACCAAGCCCGTGGACTTTGCGCGCCTCGAAGCGGTGATTCGACGGATTGCGGGACTGGGGTGGGCGATCGTGCGAACGGCGCCCGCCGCGCGCTAGGCCGTCGCGACGGCTTCTCGAACGGGCTCCATCGCAAAAACGCCACGACACTTGCCGCACCGCATCCGCGTGGGCGGTTGCCCGACCGCGACCCGTTCGGCGCAATTGGGGCAGACGGCGTAGCGCTCGCGGGCAAGGAACGTCCAGCGGTCCGGGCGCGTGTTGGTGATTTCGAGGTAGGCGAGCGGGATGATCACGCCGCGGCGGCGCACGACGAGGACCGCTTCGTCCGGGGCGACGCTCAACACGGGGTACCACGCGCCGCGGCGCAGCTCGCAGCGCCGCAAGTCTTCCCGTAGCCGGGCCCACCGCTCTGCGGACAATGTGTCGAGAGGTTGCGTTGCCATCGTTGCGCCTCCGCCGTTGCGTCTCCGCTGCACATTCGTGACCCCATCCCCGCTGGCTAAAATGTGATGTGGGTCACGCAACGCGTCAAGACGCCCCCCGGGGCGTGGTCAGTCGCGCCGGCGACAAGCGGACGGTTAGCGACCGAGGGGGCGGTGCCCCGCGGCCACGCTGCGCAGCGCCGCGAGGTCCCGCACATCCACGGCGCGTCGCCGCAATCCCGCGACGCCGGCCCGCGCGAGTCGGCGCAGCTGCCGGTTGGTGGTTTGGCGGCTCAGGCTGGCGAACCCAGCGATGAGCTCTTGCCCGACTTCGAGGTGGGTGGACGGCGCCGGGCCGGGCGCACCGGACAGCCGCTCGAGCAGCAATAAGAGGGTATGGGCCACGCGACGGAGGGGGTCGCGCAGCGCGAGCATCGCGAGGCGGTCGAGGGATGCCGCGGGCTGGCAGGCGTCCCAGGCGGCGAGCGCGAGGGGCGGATGCGCGGCGACCCGGCCCTCGAACACGGCGGCGGGCAGCTCCAACGTGGTCGTGGCGACGAGCGCGGTGGCGTACCGGCTCTCCAATCCCGGTTTGGTCTCCCACAGCTGGGGGGGCAGCAGTCGGCCGGGGCCGAACACGTCGACCAGCGCGGACAGCGACCGCCCGGCAGCCACCCGAAGCCCGATCGCACCGTCGCGGACGTAGACGTACAGTTTCTTGAGTCGCTCGGTCGTGTCCCCCCCTAAACGCTCACCCGGCCCGTAGTGGCGTGTCGCGACTCCGGGCAACTTGACCATCTCGCTTCCTACCAGATCCAACTCCAACTCCTGAGGACAGATTCGTAGCCGGCAACGCTTCAAAACCGGGGCCGTGCGGCCGACTGGCGCCCGTGCGGGAGCCGAGCGTAAGGGGGACGTTCGTTTGTCGGTACGACGACACACCAGTGGATGACCAGCGACGTCGCGCGCCCGCGGCGCTGGGTGCGCCCGGCGCGGGGTGTCGCCAGATGGCACAGTATCTGACGGCCGATCGCCGCCGTGTGCATCTTGTGCAGTGTGCATCTTGTGCAGTTTGGTACCGGTGTGCATATATGGCCAGGCACCAACCCGTAGTGCGGCGGGATCAGCTCCGATCCGGGGCACAACGACGATGGTTAGTGCGAGCAGACCCGTGGTACCACACGACGCGCCCGAGGAGTTCCGGCGCTGCCTGCGGGAGCGTGTGCGCTTGGCCCGAGAGCTCGCGGCGCTGCGGGCCGGGTTCGCCACCGTTGCCGAGCACTACGAACGGGTCCTCCGCAACCTGCAGGCGCTGGGCATCGAGCTCGGGATCAGCCCCCGCGACATCGGCCATCCGACCGACCCCGAATGGGGTCCGGCTACGCTGCTCGTATACGGGGACGAACGCTTCCTGAAGCACGAGCAGATGGTGATCGATTATCTGTTGAAGAAGTTGCCGTGACGGCCCGCGAGGCATCCAAGCAGACCGATCACGCGGACGGACTGGTCGAACGAGTCCAGGCGGGCCTCGCCGAGCGTGAGCATCTGCTGGGCCGTGGCTTTGACTGTCACGCGGCTGCCCGGCGGATCGCGGATGCCTATCTGAACGCGGCCGACGGCGCGTCCGGGTTTTGGATCGCGCGTCCCCGCTGGATCAACGGGGGGCGCCCGTCAACTCGGGCGATCTTCGAGGTGTTGCGCTCCGATGGGCGCGTGGGCGTGTGGGATGCGTTGACGCTCCGGGAAGGCGAGGAGATTGCCGACGTCCTCACGACCCTGTTGGCGTGACCGCACCTGCTGCAACCTGCTCCGTCAAATAGCGCTCATCCCACGCCACCACGAAGACGCCCCGGCAGCGGGGGCAGGCCAACGTTGCGGGGCTCCCGTTTAGGGGAGAGCGGGCGCGACACGCGGGGCAGACGGCATAGGGTGCGCCGAGCTCGGGGGGCAGTTTCGCGGCATCGCGCGGCCGTGGCACGACGGACCAGCGGTGGGGCAGGCCGACGCACAGGTCGAGCAGGTGCCGGGATACGGCCACCGGGCAGTGCTGCACGTCGAGGAAAATCTCCGCGGGCGTGAAGCGCGTGACGCGATACCACGTGCCGCGACGCAGTCCGCAGTCCACTTCGACGCGTAACCGCGCCCACGCCAACCGGAGTTCCTGGAACGCTTCATCCATCGGCTCGCCCTCAAGCTGCCTCGTCCGTCGTAGCGGTGCTAGGGCGTTTTTGCGGCACCGACGGGTGCGGATGCGACAGGTACGGATGCGACCGGAGGGACTCGAACCCCCACGGGTTGCCCCACAGGATCCTAAGTCCTGCGCGTCTACCAGTTCCGCCACGGTCGCGTGATTGTCCTGCTTCAACTTACGTGCTCCTCACTGGGCGCGGGAGCGTCTGATTGTGCCGGAGTTGTGCCGTAGCGCCGATGAATCCCCGCCGCCACGTCTTTCCGGTCCTGAATATCGTAGCGCTCGAACGTGGCCCGACTCCTCCAGCCGCACAGGTTCATGATCTCCCGCTCAGACATGTACGGGCGCCAGTTGCTATTCCGGCGCTAGTGCGCGTGCACGGCTACAGCCTAGAAACCGGGGTACCCACCCAGGCATAGCCTGACCGGCCTTGCTGGGCAGGCGATTCGCCGCACGTTGCCGGCGCCCTTGCAGCCCGCCGTCCCGGGCGCATATTGGAACGCAACTCAGAAGCTATGAACCCCGAGGCGCGCTGACGTGCGGGTCGCCAATGCCTCGAGGGGAGCAAATCGCGAAACCGGCTGAGTGGGCTACCCACGCGGCCGGTTCTCGTTTTTCAAGCAGTCCGGGCGGATGGCCCTCACCCTACCCTGGAGGGTCTATGCGACCGGTACTCCTGCCCGCGACGCGAGTGCTCAGTTTGGGTGCGTTGCTTCTCTCCATTGGTTGCAGCAAAGAAGCGATCGCACCTGCGGACGTCGGCCCGATCTCGCTGTCGGTCGTCTCGGGGGATGGCCAATCCGGGGTCGCCGGCACGCAGCTCGCCCAACCGCTGATCGTCAAGGTCACGGTGAACGGGTATCCGCGGCCGCTCCAAGTGCTCAATTTCCGCGTGGGTCAAGGCAACGGCAGCGTCTTTGGCGGCACCGAGCTAACAGATGTGCGGGGCATCGCGCAAGAGCTCTGGACCCTCGGCACGAAGGCGGGCGATCCGCAGAAGGTGGAAGTGCGAGCGGTGGATCCCGTGACCGGGACCGCGCAGGTCTTCGCGACGTTCACTGCCGTGGCCCGCCCGGGCGCCACGACCCGGCTCGCAGTTTCGGGGCTCCCAGGCGCGTTGACCGCTGGAGTATCCTCGCCGATCAGCGCCACCGCCCAGGATGCGTTCGGGAACACCACCATCGACTACCGGGGGACGGTTCACTTTGTTTCGACTGACCCGCTCGCCGTGCTGCCCGTAAACCACACGTTCGTAGCGGCGGACATGGGGAGTTTCAACGCCACGGTGATCCTTAAGACTGCGGGAATCCAGACCGTGACCGCTACGGACGTCGTGACGGGCTCGATCACCGGAAGCCAGACAGTCAACGTCGCGTCGGTGCCTCCCACCATCTCATCGTTCACAGCCGCGCCCACGAGCATTAACAACGGAACCGGCGCGAGCCTTACCGCGGTGTTCGGCGGAGGCGCGGGTACCATTGATCACGGCGTGGGGACGGTGACCAGTGGCAACCCCGTCGGTGTCGTCCCGACCACCACAACCACCTATACGCTTACAGTGATGAACGCTGCAGGTGTTACCACCACTGCCACGGCGACTGTGACGGTCGTGCCGTTTCCCACGATATCGTCGTTTGCTGTGGAGCCGAGAGTTGTTACCACTGGGGGGGTGATACGGCTCACGGGGGTGTTCACCGGAGGGGTTGGGATCATCAACGCCTTCGGGCTCATCAACGTGCCCGTATTCAGTGGTGTCCCCATTTTGGCTATCGCCCCGACGACCGCGGGCACTTACACGTGCACACTCGCGGTGACGAACGCTGAGGGTGGCACGACCGTTGCCTTCGCCGATCTGACCGTCGTACCTCCGCCCACCATCACCGCCTTTTCTGCGGCAGCCAACATTATCACCGCCGGGACCAGTACGACGCTCACTGCGGTGTTTGGTGGCGGCGCCGCCACGATCGACAACGGTGTCGGAGCCCCGACCAGCGGTACGCCAATCTCTACCGGGATCCTGCGTACTGCGACCACCTTCACGCTCACGGTGACCAACGACGCTGGCAGTACGGTCACTGCTACGGTGACGGTGACGGTTGTGCCCGCCCCCACCATCGTGTCCTTCACGGCGGTGCCAACGACCGTTCTCCCGGGGGGAGCGGCTACCCTCACTGGTGTCTTCAGCGGAGGCAGTGGCTTCATCACCGACAACTTTGGAAGCGGCGTACGCGCCGTGAACAGCGGTATCGGCGTGTCCACCGGTCCCTTGATGGCCAGCACGATCTACACGCTTTCGGTGACTAACAACGCCCCTGGCGGTATTGTCGTTGGTTCAGTCACCGTGCTCGTGTCGGGCACGCCCCCATGAGTTGGATACCGGGAGCGCGGGAGAGGGCAGCACCCACCGCGCTCCAGTAGCGCGCTTCGTCCGCGGTCCTCGCCGCTGCGAGCGACCTGTACGTGCGTGCTTGCGACTAGAGACAGGGAGGTCCCGGCGGGTGAGTACGGAAAAGCGCATTTCGTGCTCACCCACACGGTCCACGAACAGGGTGGCTATACGTCCGAGGGGGCGTATACGCGTGGGGTCTCAAAACCCGCCAAGGAATCTCTTGGTCGAGCACGTGGATCGTCAGACGTGGGGCAAAAACCGTTCAGCAAGAGCTCGCAGCGCGCGATGGATTGACACCTGAGGCAACGATATGCTACTACTCGGCAAGGCCTCGGGAGGTAATATGCGTCAAGACATGGGCACCTTTCGCGTCGACGTCGAGATCGAGAACCCCGCCCGCCCGGGTGAGACGCGGACGCTGGATGCCGTGCTCGTGGACACCGGCGCGGAGCTGTCGTGGGTTCCGGTCCCCGTTCTCGAATCACTGGGGGTCGAGCGAAACAACAAGTGGCTCTTCCGCCAGGCTGACGGGAGCGTCCTCGAGCGATGGACCGGCACGGTGGTCGTCGGTGTCGGCGGGAGACGGGTCGGGGACGAAGTCGTATTCGGGCAGCCGGGCGATCTCGTCTTACTCGGCTCGCGCACGCTGGAGGGGCTCAACTACCGCGTCGAACCCGTCACGAAACGGTTGGTGGACGCCGGCCCTGCGCCCGCCGCTGCAGCGACGTAACGACCGAAGGTCGCGACGCCTCAATCAGCCTCAGTACGGCTCGTCCCACGCGATCGCGAACACGCTGGCGCACATCACGCACTGCAACTCCGCCGGCTGTCCCGGCAGTGCCTGGCGATGGCAGCAGCGGGGACAGACCGCGTAGCGCGAGCCCCAACCCATTGGCATGTCGACCGAGTCTCGAGGACCGGCCACGACGGACCACTGCCGCGGCCGCAGCGGGACGATCTCCAGCGAGGCCCGCTCGAGGCGGACGGGCTGCCGGTTCACGTCGAGGATCACGTCCTCGGGTGTCACCCGAAGCACTTCATACCACGCCCCGCGACGGACGTGGCAATTCACCTCGCCACGTACGCGGGCCCACTGTGGTGCCTCGGGCATCGGCCGTCTCGGCCGCTCGGGTTCCTACACAATATGGTGAGCGGGCGGAAAAACACGACCTCGATCGTTCGGCCGGCAACGCATCAGCGCCGTTTCAAGTAGCGCTCATCCCACGCTACGGCGAATACCCCACGACAATGCGGGCACGCCAGCTCGAGCGAAAAACCGCTGATCGGCGCCCGACCCTGACACGCGGGGCACACCGCGTAGCGCGTGCCCCAGTCGCTCGGCAGGTTGACGGCATCGGACGGACGCGGGACCACGGTCCAGCGGGACGGCTGGGCGAACACCGTTTTCAACAGGCGTCGGGGCACCGGAATCTGCTCATCCGTCACAGCAAGCACGAGCTTGTCTCGAGTCAGTCTGACGACACGGTACCAAGCGCCGCGTCGCAGTGCGCAGTTGACATCGACGCGCAGGCGGGCCCAGGCCCGCGGCTGGTGTTCGACGGATCGAGCCATGACCGAGGTTGCTCCGGACCTCGGCAGCCCTGCAAACCCCGGGCGCAGGCCGTCGGGGATCGAGGGGCGTGCGCCGGAGCGTGAACCCGGGCATGTTGCGCCGCGCCGACGCTCTACCGATGCGACGGGTGCTGCGAGGGATCGTCAGGCGTACAGCGGAGCGTCGGCTGGGGACGACCCTTCGACCGGCAACCCTTCCTTTCTCCAGTAGCCGATCCCACCGATCATTTCCTTGACGCGGAAGCCGAGGGCGGCGAGCTTCGCCGCCGCTCTGGTGGAGCCGTTGCACCCGGGTCCCCAGCAGTACGCCACTATCACCTTGTCGCGGGGCAGGGACGCCGTGGTCTCGGCGCTGATGGTGCGGGTCGGCAGATTGATGGCGCCCGGGATGTGGCAGCGCGCGTAGGCGTCCGGGCTGCGCGTGTCCACGACCACGATCCCCGGGTGGCCGCGCTCCAGATCCAGGTGCACATCCGCGGGATCGGTCTCCACCGCGAGCTTCGAGAGGAAGTGTCGCTCGGCTGCCGCGGGCTCGGCCGGGGGGTGCTCGAGGACGAAGGAGTGGGTGACGGTTGCGCTCACGGGTCGGCTCCTGACGGGGTTCACTGCAATGTCCCGGGGGATCCGCGCCCGGTCAAATGCGCCGTTGGTGATGCCGATGCGGGGCGCGCATATCGACCCCGCGGCGCCGGGTTCGCGGCTGAAGCCGCGGCTCGGCGCTTACCGCTGAAGCGGCAGTACCCCGTCAGTTCACTGACAAGAGCCGAGCCGCGAGTTCACTCGCGCACTTCCGAGGACACCAGATGTAGTCACAGACCGGATCTGGCTGCCTACGCTTTTGCCACCCGCCGAGACAGCACGGTCGGTCCCGCCGCGAGCAACGCGGCGAACTCCCGCAGGTGGAACGGTAGCGGGCTCTGCCGCAGCATGGCCGCGCGCCATCCCCGACGCGTGAGCCGCACCGCCCTGAGCTCGCCGGTCTTCAGGTGGGGCGCCACCGCCCAGCGTGCCAGGACCGCGATTCCCGCGCCGCCCTTGACCAGCTCGAGGATCGCCTCCGTCAGCTGGATGGCCGAGACACGGCGCGGCGCGACACCCGAGGGGCTGAGAAGCATCGTAAAGACGTCGTTCTCGCCCGGCGGCAGCAGGTACACGAACAGGTGCTGGTCCGCGAAGTCGGCGGCGGTGAGGAACGGCTGGTCGCTGAGCGGATGGTCGGGGCGGAGCACAGCGACCAGCTCGTCGGTGAACAAGGGGACATAGGCGAGCCGGTCGTCGTGATCGTCGTTCGACACGATCGCGAGGTCGATGCGGCCGTCGAGCAGCGCCGGCACCGGGTGATGGGTCACCTCCGCCACGATCTGCACGTCCACTTGGGGGAAGCGGCGAGCGAACCGCTGCAGCACCCCCGGCAGCCAGTGATAGCAGGTGTAACATTCGGTGCTCACCCGCAGGATCGCCGCCCGGCCGCCGGCGAGCCGTCGGAGCTCCTCCTCCACGTCGGTGAGCTGGGGCAACGCGCGACGCGCCGCCACCAGCAGCCGCTCGCCCGCGGGCGTGGGCACCATGCGTTTGCCGAGCCGGTGAAACAGCGGCAGCCCGAGCCTCGTCTCGAGATCGAGCAGCTGGCGCGACAGACCCGACTGCGTGAGCTGGAGCACCCGGCCGGCCTTGGTGAGGGTGCCGTGCTCGGCGACGGCGGCAACGAGGCGGAGATGTCGGGTTTCGAGGATCATGCTTGATGTTCGGCATCATGAGCTGCACTCATACATCATTATACTGCCGTTCGGGGAGGTGAGGCATGCGTGTACTGGTGACGGCGCTGCTGCTCGGGACAGCCCCTGCCGCGCTCCATGCCCAGGAAGTCGACTGGAGCGCCAACGGGCGCGACGTCCAGGGAAGCCGCTACAGCCCCGCCTCGCAGATCACCCGGACGAACGTCGGCCGCCTCGCAGTGGCGTGGACGTACCGCACCGGAGAGACCGACCCCCGTTTCAAGACCGCGAAGGCGACCGCTTTCGAGGCGACTCCCCTCGTGGTGGACGGCACGATGTACATCGGCACCCCGCTGGGACGGGTGATCGCCCTGGACCCCGCCACCGGTCGCGAGCGCTGGGTGTTCGACCCGCAGATCAGGCGCGACGTGTCATACGGGGACTTCGCCAGCAGGGGCGTCTCCACCTGGCTCGATGAGTCCGCTCCGGCGGGCGCCGTCTGCCGCCGGCGGATATTCGTCGCCACGGCGCAGTCGCAGCTGTTCGCGCTGGATTCCCGGGATGGCCGGCCTTGTGTCGCATTCGGCAAGAACGGGATGGTGGATCTCACAGCCGGCCTGCGGATTCCGCCGTTCGAGCCGGGCGCTTATTCCATGACGTCGCCGCCCGTCGTCGTAAACGGCCTGGTGATCACTGGCTCTTCGATCGCAGACAACAGCCGGCCCAACCCGGCGAGCGGCGAGGTGCGCGCCTACGATACCGGCACCGGAAGACTCAAGTGGACCTGGGACCCGATTCCCCAGGATTCCAAGGACCCGGCGTATCGCGAGTGGCGCGGCACGATGGCGCAGCAGAGCGGCGCGGCCAACGCCTGGTCCGTGCTGGCGGCGGACCCGGATCGAGACTTGGTCTTTATTCCCACCGGAAGTGCCGCACCCGACTATTATGGCGTGCTGCGCCTCGGCGACAATCGCTACGCCAACTCGATCGTCGCGCTGCGCGCGTCGACCGGCAGGCTGGTCTGGGCCTTTCAGACCGTGCACCACGACCTCTGGGACTACGACAACGCCTCGCCGCCCGCGCTGGTGACGCTCACGCGCGCTGGCGTTTCAGTCCCCGCCGTGGTCCAGGCGACTAAAACGGGTATGCTGTTCGTGCTCAATCGCGAAACCGGTCAGCCGATCTTCCTGGTGGAAGAGCGCCCGGTCCCCTCGAGCGACATCCCCGGCGAGGAGGCAGCGCGTACTCAGCCTTTCACCGCGGGGACGCCGACCCTCAGCCCCCAGCGGTTTTCGAGAGACAGCGTCTGGGGCACGAGTGACGCGGAGCGCGCCGCCTGTCACGCGGCGATCGATGGCCTGCGAAACGAAGGGATCTTCACGCCGCCCAGCGTGCGGGGCACCTTCGTGATGCCGTCCAACATCGGTGGGGCGCACTGGGGTGGTGTGGCAGTGGACCCGGTACGGCAGATCGCCGTGCTGCCGGTCAATCGGATTGCGGCCGTGGTGCAGTTGATCCCGCGGGAGCAATTCGACCACGCGGCGGCCATGGCCGACGACAAACGATTGGGACGCGACTACGAGTACAACGGCATGTGGGGGACGCCGTACGTCATGCGGCGGCGGATGATCCTGAGCCCGTCCGGCCTGCCGTGCACGCCGCCGCCGTTTGGTACGCTCGTCGCCATCGACCTGAAAACCGGCGGCCGGCTGTGGGAAGTACCGCTCGGCTCTCCCACCCGATTGCTCCCCCCGGAGCAGGCCGCGAAGGTCCCCGCCGAGTGGGGATCTCCCAGTCTGGGCGGACCCATTGTGACCGCGGGGGGCGTGGTGTTCATCGGTGCGGCCCTCGACCGCTGGCTCCACGCCTACGACATCGAGACGGGACGCGAGCTGTGGCGCGGCCCGCTGCCCGAGAGCGGCAAAGCCACGCCAATGTCCTACCGGCTCGCCTCCGGGGGGGGCCAGCAATTCGTAGTGATCTCCGTGGGGGGTGGCGGGGCGTGGGGGGCGGGCGACTACGTGGTGGCGTTCCGGCTCAAAGCCGAGTGACTCACCGCCCGGGGCGTGACGGCCGCATGCGATGGGTCCGCCCGCGGTAGGTACTGCGGTGGCCGCCCCGGTCTTCCTGACGGAAGCGGCGCGCCTTGGCGCGCGAGCCGAACACCTGCGTCCACTTCCCGTTCTTGAAGACGCTCATGTAACCGCCCGCAAGGATCTGGAACGGGCGCTTGACCCGCTTGGCGTAGTCGAACTGCGTCGAGCCGGGCTTGCGGAACCCTTCGAACCACGCGGGATACACGAAGTCGCTCATCGCGATGCCGTCGATCGGGAATTCGACCTCCTCCACTGCGTCCGCCGTTTCGTACGCGTAGAACGCATTGCCGGGGCCCGCGGCCGCCAGATTGATCGCCGGGTCGACGAGCATCTCCGCCAGCTCGTGGCACGCGGTCACGCTCACCTTCTGACCCACATCGAGGGTGCTCTTCACGAACACTTTCGAGAGCGGCAGGCCGTCGGGAGTGAGGTCGTGGTAGCCGAGCGCGTTCGCGACGTCGGCGCGGTCCAGGAATGCCAGCGCCCAGGCCCCCTTCCGAAACCCCGTGGTCCGCACGAGCCTCGCCGGCGTACCCCACACCGGGACGAAGTACTGGTCCACGAACT
>WNGK01011387.1_pt1 | contig 15137 bp, 10 predicted proteins | sample 5400601 | NCBI WGS metagenome assembly WNGK01 (sample SAMN13153376, study PRJNA577476) | soil metagenome | isolation source: 60 cm soil or saprolite under Garry oak tree replicate 1 | place: USA:California | collected 2016-06-15 | reverse complement strand
CAGGAAGACGAGGAAGCCTGCGCCGACGAACGTGAGGGCGACGGCGGCGGGAGGCACTTCGCGTCCCCCGATCCGCGCGAGGCTCCCGGGAAGGAGGCGATCCCGCGCCATGCTGAACGAGGTCTTGATCGCCGCCGTCAGGTTCGAATTCAGGGCGCCGTACATCGAGACGACCCCGATGATCAGGACGGCGTCCCGCACGTACGGTTGCCCGAGTTGGAAATATCGCACGCCCAAGAGGACCGTATGTTCCGTCCCACCGACGCAGGCCGTGCACGCAGGCCAACCCGACAACTCGCCCGCCGGCACGTTACCGAGCACCGCGAGGAAGAACCCCCCGTAGACGAGGAACGCGAGGAGCAAGGCGAGGAAGACGCCTCGCGGTACATTGCTCTCGGGGTGCTTCACCTGGTCGGACAGTTGCGCGACGACCTCGAAGCCCTGGAACGCGATGAAGAGCACACCCGCGCCGAGCATCAACTCGAGCGAGGAGACCGGCGCTCCGAGAGCGAATCCCCGCGGCGGACCCGGTTGGAAGATGGAAATCGCCCCGAGCACGGGGACCAGGAAAATCAGCAGGATTTTCCCCAGCGTCAACCGACCGAGGGCGCGGAGAGGGAGGTGAATGCGCGCGAAGTGCGCGGCGGCGGAGAGCGCGAGGACGGCGAGCGCGACAAGGCTGACCTCCAGTGGGTTAGGCCCGAAAAACGACGATTGAACCGAGGGACGGACGATCTCGACGAGGAAGATCCCGAGGCCGAGGGCGCTCAACGCGGAGGCGGCGATGTGTCCGCCCCACGAGAGCCAGCCGCTCAGGAACCCGCTCGGCGCGGGCAACGCGCTCCTCACCCACACATAGGCACCCCCGGAGGCATCGGGTCGGCCTGACGCGAGCTCGGCGTACGCCATTCCGGCGAGGGCCGCGATGAGCGCGGCGACGCCGAGGCTCAACAGGATCAGCGGACCGGCGACCGCGTACGCGGCACCGACCAGGAGGAATATCGCGGCGCCGACCATCGCGCCGAGTGCCGCCATCGTGATGTCGAACAGGCCGAGGTCCCGGGTGACTCGCACGCGAACGGAGGCCGACGCGGGTCCGGCACCGGACACGGAGGGGCGGAGAATGGGCCGGCTACTTGAGCCTATGGCGGTGCGCCGGAACGGTTGAGCAGGGGTCCGTCAAGGTCCGGAGACGCGCGGGCCGACTACGGTTGCGATGCGGATTTCGCGGCGGTCTTCGCGATCGTTTCGCCGAGGGTCCGGAACACGAGCTCGACGTTCTCGCCGGTCTTTGCGGAGCTGAAGAAATACGGAGCCTCGAAGGCCTCCGTGGCCTGTTTCACCTGCTCCTCACCGAACGCGGCCTGGTCCTTCAGGTCGATCTTGTTGATCGCGAACGCGACCGGGATCTCGCCGACGGTCCGGAACACGGACTCGACCCAGGAGTCGAGGTCCTCGAGCGTGTCGTATCGGGTGATGTCGGCGACGGCGAGGATTCCCTGAGCGCCGTGAAAGTACGCCTCGCGAAGGAGCTCGCGGAATCCTTTCGAGCCCATGATGTCCCAGATGGTCATGTCCATCTGGATCGCGTCCCCGCCTTTCGGATTGAGGGCGAGTTCTTTCTTGGAGACTTTCGCGCCGAGCGTCACGATATATCGGTCGTCGTACTCGTTCAGGACGTAGCGTTTGATCAGCGAGGTCTTGCCCACGGCGTGCTCGCCCACGAGGCAGACTTTCACCTTCATTCGCCGCGGCTCCATCATGTCCGTCCTCGGAGGGATTTCGAGAAAATCCTTCGACGATTTGCGCTATTCGTTAGGGTCTATTTAGTCGTTACCGAGAAAAACGCAGGTCTTGCGACCCATGATACGGAGCACGCAACCCTTGAAATAACGACGCTGGGATGCGGACGTGTGGACGCGTTCGCGGCGACGCGACTCGCGGCCGGCACCGCCTTTCTCGTCGTCGCCGCGGCGTCCGACCTTCGGACGCGACGCGTCCGCGACCCGTTGTGGATCGGCCTCGGAACGCTCGGACTCGTCGTCCTCGCCGTGAAATTTGTGGTGGAGTCCGCGCCCTGGTCCGCATGGACGTTCGCGGGCTCGGCGGCCCTTCTCTTCTACGCTGTCTTCTTCGGACGCCCGCTGACCGAGGAGGACGGATTCCACGCCCGGTCCGTTCGGATCGCGGTGTTCTCCGTCGCGGGCGTGATGTGGATCGCGCCGTTCGCATTCAGAGGGGCCGTCCCGGCCACCGGATCAACGGCCGAGTTGGCCTCGACGCCCGTGATAATCGGAGCGTATCAAGGGCTCTACCGACTCCGAATCTTGCACGGCGGGGCGGATGCCAAAGGCCTGATGGCGATCACGCTCCTGGTCCCGACGTATCCGAACGCTCTGCCCTTTCCGCTCCTCATGCCGGACCCGCGGGTCGATGCGGCCCTGCGGATCGTCTTCCCGTTCTCGTTGGTCGTCTGGGTCGACGCCGCGATTGTGTCCCTGGCCATCCCGATCGGGCTGTTCCTCTTCAACGTCCTTCGCGGAGACGTCGCGATCCCTCAGGCGTTCCTCGGCTACCGAGCCCGACTCGATCCATTCCCGGCCCACGCGTGGCTCATGGAGAAAATCACCTCGCGGGGAGAACACGTCCTCGTCCTGTTCCCGAAGCGCGGAGAAAATCCCGCCGACGACATCGCCCGGCTGCGCGCCACGGGCGTCGATCGCGCTTGGGTGACCCCGAAGACCCCGTTCATGCTCCCGCTCCTCGTCGGATTCTTGCTCGCCTTCCTCGCGGGGAACCTCGTCCTTGCGGTGTTCGGCCTCGGTCACTAGACGTCGTCCATCGAAATCCTGATATATCGCGCACTCTCTCGGCCGTCTCAGCAGTGGTTTGACGGCCAAAGCGGCGGGGATACACCCGGTCCCATCCCGAACCCGGAAGTTAAGCCCGCCCACGTTCCCTGCGGTAGTGCAGTGCGCGAGCCTGCGCGAAGCCTGCCTTCCTTTGAGGAAGGCTTGGGCCGACGACCTAGGCACGCTAGCCGTCCATCCTTGTGGTGGACGACGAACCGTGCCGTTCTAACGGCCGTTGGTCCTTGGAACGCTGTCAGCCACTCTCTCTATTCCTTCGAGCGGCGCTTCGACCGGACCTTCAAACCGAGGATGATGACTGGGACGACCGCCACGAAGATCATGTCGGAGAGCTCGGGGATCGAGACGGTGACGGAGGAGGTGCTCCCGATCAGCGGATACCCGCCGACCGTCGTGTAGTTGAGGAACGCCCAGTTCACGAGCCGCGTGCCGCTGAAACTCGCGTTCACGCGTGCGGTCATCGTGAGGTTGTGCGGGCCCGGCGCGACGTTCGTGAAGTTCCAGTAGAACGTCCGTCCGTTGTTCCAGGTCGGCGCCGGCGTCGCGCCGATGTAGTCGAAGCCGGTCGGCAGCGAGTCTTTGATCGTGACCGTGCCCGCGGCAACGGAGCCTGTGTTGTTGTAATAGATCCGGAAGGTCACGAGGTCGCCGGCTTTCGCGTTCGCCGGGCTCGCCGTCTTCACGACGGTGATGGTCGGCCGCGACACGGTCGTGTTCGCCCAACCTCGGCTTTTCGGAAGGGGCCGCGAGAGCTGGTCGGTGTAGTCCAAGCTGACAGTGTTGCGAAGGACTTGCCCATCCGTCGTCGATGCGGCCACCTGGACCGCGACCGTGAAGGAATGGGCCCCTGGCATCACGTTCGTGAACATCCACCCGTAGGTCGGGCCGACGACGTAGCTGTACGGAACGCTCGAGGACGAGTAAACGACACCCGAGGGCAGTGTGTCGTTGATCCAGGTCGTCTTCGCCATCCCGGTGTCGGTGTTGTTATAGTACAACGTATACGTGATCAGCTGTCCCGGCGCCGCGACCGTGCGGCTCTCCGTCTTGACCACGGTGATCGTCGGGCGGTGTCGATCGTTCGCCCGGCTCGGGGAGGGCGACAGCGAGATGTAGAAGTCGGCCGGGTCGCTGTTCGAGTCCATCGGCTTTCCCGTGATCGGGTCTTTGAAACGGGCCCACGTCTGGCCGCTCCCGACGCTCGGAGAATACGCCGTCTGGTCGACGACGGTCGTGCCTTGCCGCAACAGGAGCTGAGCGTTCCCGTTCGGGAGGGAGTTCATGGGCAGAGCCGTCGACAGATACTCGAGCCCCGATCCCCAAGCGCCGAGGGTCTGGGTCGTGAAGGTGAAGATGACGTTGATTTGGTTCCCGCGGATCAGGGCGAGGTTCCAGCCGTTCAAGGTAATCGGAATCGCCGTGGGGTTCGCCAATTCGACCCACTCCGGGTTCGGCTGGGGCGAGACCTCGTTGATCACCGCGTTCGTCGCTGCCTGGGCTCCGACCGGGAATCGGGCGACGGCGGCATCGGGCAGAGCAACGTCGTAGCCGAGTCTCCAGTCCGATGCAAGGTAGACGACCCGATAGCCGGCGGTCAGGTTGAGGGCCGTCGCGTTGACGGCGAACTCCATGCGGTGGGCGTCCAGCGCCACCACGACCGGTCGAACGAAGGTCCAGGGGTTGGCGCTCCCCGGGGCGAACGCATAGAGGCCGCTCGAATTCACCGCGCCGTTCCGTCCGATGACCGCGATCGCGTAGTCGAAGCCATAGGGATTGCCCTGGACATCGGACCACATGCCGGTGCCGCTCGAGTTATCTGCGTCGATGAATGCATCCACGACATCGTCGCCTTCGGCCGGAGGCTGGGGCGCCACCGTGACGTTGGTCGCCGGAGGACCGGGATACGTTCGAATTCGGGTCGTCGGGATGTCTTCGCCGCCGAGAAGCCGGCCGTCCACACGGACGTAGCCAGTGAAGTTGGACGCCAAGTCGACCGCGGTGGCAAGGAGATCCACGTTCGCATCGTACTGCAGCCCGCCGGTCCGGTTCGTCACATCCCCGAGGGCATCTTGGCCGTACACCCGACCGCGCCAATCTCCGAAGGCGCCGTCGACCCGCAGACTCGTGGGCGCAGCCCCGAGATAGACGAGGCCGGTCTCCGGAGGTCGGAAGCTCACGGTGCCGTTCGAGCCGACTCCCGCAATCGACAGCCCAAACGTGGACGTCGGTGTGAGGTTGGCCCAGCGCGCTTCGACCCAGAGGACCGCCGGAGCGCCCACGCTCTCGCTCATCGTGAGACTTGCCGCAGTCCCGGCCATCGGAGCGACCGCGAGCAGCCGGTCCGCGGGGTCGAGGACCCCGCTGCCATCGTCCCGGTACAGGGAGAGATTTACGGGGTCGGCGGAGCTCCCGAGGCGTGTCAGGTTCAACGTTGTCAGCGACGTCACGCCGCCCATCGGGGTCAGGGTGATTCGAAGCATCGTGATGTTCGGACCTGCGACGATGTCCGGCCCGATCGTCTGCTGGCCGACGATCAGGGTCGCTCGGCCCACCTGAACGGAGCCGTCTGCGGGGGCGCGTTCCCCGAGGTTGTCGGCCGAATACACCAGGACTCGCGTCCGCCCGGGACTGCTCACGGATGTGCGAAGTTCGAGTTGCGAGCCGCTGAACGCCGCCTCTGCGGATCCTCCCGGTCGGAACCGATTCCAATCATTCGACCGAGGGGTCACCGACTCGTCGAACAGGTAGCTTGTGACCTGGTGTTGGAGTCCGCGGTAGTCTTGCCACCCGGTCACCTCGACCATCGCGTCCGCTCCGAGATCCCCGATCGGATAGCCGGTCAAGCGATTATTATCCCGGTCGAGGAACACGAACATGCTGTCCGTCTCGTTCACGGCGACGCCTTGGAATAGCTGACCTTGGACCCGGGCGTACACGAACAGGTCTTGGTCCTCGGCAGCGACCTTGATCGCCTCGAGATTCATGGCCGGATTCTGGATTGCGCCGGTTGGGTTCACCGAGTATGTCGGGAACTTCGCCCAGTCACTGAAGTCGCCGTCAATCCGGATAATCGGCGACGGACCGCTTGGCGAGGGCGAAAGCATACTCGCGAGGATCGGGACGATGACCATGAGGGCGACGACCGCCGCGATCCCGACGACGGAGCGAGACCAGCGGCCCCCGTCGTCAGGCCGTTCACACGGCCTTCCGCGAGACCGTTGACGCGGCCGTTCGTCCGGCCATTCGTCCGCCCGTTCGTCCGCCCCGAGCGCGTGCCGTTGACGCGGCCGCTCAGGTGGCCCGACCCGACGGGGCGGGGGGTCGCCAGGCCGCTGGACCGTAGGCCGGAGGCAGCTGCCTGGAGAGTTCGGTCTTCCGCGCGCTCGAGCAGGTCCGCGCGCTCGAAACACGCTCGGGCCTCGTCCAGACGTCCGAGTCGGTCGAGGATCTCGCCTTTCGTCCTCCAGGCCACGACCAGAGAGGGGTCCGCGCGGAGGAGGGAATCGTAGTGGGTGAGGGCTTCGACGAGTCGCGTCTCGGCGACCTTCGGCGCGGCCGTGGCAGCCGGTTGGCGCCAGCGAGCGGGGAGGGCCGACGCATCCGCAGAGGCGCGGAGGATGTTCTGGACCTCGAGACGATATTCGTCGTCCTTCGCCGGGTTCAGCTCCGCGGCCTTCGAGAGCGAGTCCGCGGCTTCCTTCGATCGGCCCAACTTTTCGAGGATCTTCGAGCGGTTGACCCAGGCGCGCTCCAGCGTCGAGTCCGTATCGAGGAGTCGGTCGTAGTGCTCGAGTTCTTCCTCAAGCCGGTCCGTCTCGGAGAGCGCCGGGACGGCCGGGGCCATCCGCTGCCAACGCGTCAAGAAGTCTTTCACAACGCCTTTCGCGTTGACCGACGGCCCGACCGGCTTCGTCGAAGCGACCGACGTGCCGCAGATCGCGCATTCGGTCTCATCGGAGAACAGGTATCCGCCGCAGCGGGAGCAAAACGGCGCGCTCTCGTCGAGGTCGGGCTGGAATCCCGGGAGTAACGAAACCTCCTCGGGAGTGTACGAACGTCCACAGACGTCGCACTTCGTCGCTTCACGGCCCATCCCTGCGCCGCAGGTGAGACACATCCGGGCCGGAGCGTCCTCCTCGGCGACGAAATCTTCGATCTCGTCCGACAGACCGGAGTCCGCCGAGGCTTCGAACTCGACGCCGCAGAATGGGCACGATTTCGCCGCGCTCCCGGCGAAGGACCCGCACTGCGGACAAAGGAAGAGCTCGCTCGATGCCTCCCGTTCGGAACCATCCGAAAGGAGACCGACGAGCCTCTCAATGTCCCCGGACGTGACGCCTCCGACCGACGAGAGTTGCTCACGGGTCGCGACCCGTAGCTGCTCGAACGAGGGGAACCGCGCGGCGAGCCGCCGGGCTTTTGCCTCGCCGAGCCCCGGGAGTCCGATCAGCCACTCGAGATAGCTCTCGTCCATCGTCGAGTGGGGGTCCACGTGCTACTTAAAGCGCGTTGTATCGTCCGTATCACGCCGTCTATTCAATCCGTTAACATGGCCTTCAGACGGACGGCTTCCAGGAGGTCTCGTAGGGATCCACGGGGACTTCCAAGAGGACCCGATGGGCGCTCGTGCCAAATCGGACCAGAAGGGTTGTCTCCTCGCGTCGCACGAGTTCCGGCGCCAGAGCTTCGTCCGATAGTCGCCGGAGGAGCGCCTCTCCGAACGCCTCGGCGCGGGCCCGGTTCGCCTCGCGCTTCCGGGCAAGGAGACCGGTCGGCTCAACGCGGCGGAAGCGCCCGTCATCGAGGATGCGCACGAGACCGAAATCGACGAGTTCCGAGGCGACCTTGCTCACGGACTGTCGGGTGAGCCCCACCCGGGACGCGATCTCCTGGAGCGAGAGGCCCGGAACGGCGGACACGCCAGCGAGGACCGCGGCCCGACCGGCCGCGGCAAGGGCCGCAAAGAGCGGCACGTCCCGCGGATCGATGAGCCCGGAGGGAAAGACGCTCACGCCCTCCGACTGGAGGTATCGGTTCTCGATGAGATCCCACGTGTGCCAGCGCACGGTCGCGGGGGACATCTTCAGGTCCCGACTGATGTCCCCGATCCGGGCACATGGTCGAAGGCAGAGGTAGTGGAACACTTGCCGCCGCCGCGCGTTCGCGAGGCTGCGGCCCTCGCCTTCCAAGTCGACATCGGTCCCTTCCCGGGACACGGCCCGCTGTAGGGCACGACCCAGCCCCCGGGCCACGTCACGCCCCCTGGTACTCCTGGATAATCAGGTCGAGGACTTGCTCCGGCTTGAGCGTGCGAAAGTCGTCGTCCGTGAGTCCGTCCAAGGATTTCTCGAGTGCGTCGCGCACGTTCTTCGGCATCGAATGGGTGAGCAGGAGTTGGCGGAGCTGGGACGGTGCCTTCGCCGACGCGGGCTTTCGGCCATCCACGCCTTCGATCACGATCCCGAGGCCACGGACGATCTGGAACGCGTGGGCCGAAGGACTGTGGCGGCTGTTGCGGCACTTGATGATGTTCAGGAGCCGCGACGGATTCGCGTGGTCGCTGTTGAACTTCAGGTGGACGACGCAGTCCGCCAGGTACATCGGGATCACGGTCTCCGGACCCGCGAGATCCCCCGGGCCATGTTCCTCGAGCGTGCAGAGGACCGTCCCGACCTTCCGCGTCTGCTTGAACATGTAGCCGATCAGGTCCCGTTGCTCGTACAAGTCCTTCGTCGACCAGAGGACCGGCGTGAGGGGGTCGACGACGATTCGGGCGTTGCTGCCCTTCCAGTCAGCGACGAACGCCGGCAGTTCCTTGCGGATGAAATTCGAAAACTCTCGGCCGGATGCGTCGATGAAGACGAGGAGCTCGTTGTCGAGATAATCGAGGATGTCGGACCACCCCATCTCGACCGCCTCTCGGATGATCTGCTCCTTGTTCTCGTCGAGCGAGACGAAGACGCCTTCCTGGCCGTCCTGCAAGCCGCGGCGGATGAACTGCGTGGCGAGGGTGGTTTTGCCCGCGCCGGATCGACCGATGACCACGGTCGTGCTGTTCTCGTTGACGCCGCCGTCCAAAAGCGGGTTGAGTCCGTAGATTCCACTCCGAATCTTACGCACACGATTTCATCCTGGCGGGAGCCCGATAAACGTGCCGACCTGAGAATCAGGCACGAAATCGAATGCTCACGCGAGTTCGGGTTGGAGCCGGCGGACGAACTCGTCGACCATCTTCTGGTCGATCCCGTAGCCGAGGATTCCGTCCAGTCGTTCGACGACCTTTCCGTCGCGGAACAGCGCGAGGGTCGGGACGACGTCGACCGCGTAGTCCTCCCAGAGTGGATTGTCTTCGTCGTCGAGGTACACGGCCGCGAAGCGCCAGGGTCGCGCGGCCGCGAGCTTCTCGAACTCCTGTTTGAACCGCCGACAGAACGGACACCACGTGGCCCAAAACATGACCACGGTCGGTTCGGCCGCTTGCACGACCGACTCTTGGAACGCGTCCGGATTCTTGACCTGCAACATCGCTGTTGCGTTCACGACATTCGAGAGCGATAAAGCTTCACACGTGAAGATTCGCGCGTTCGCGCGTCGCGCGACACAAAGAGATATACGAGATACCCCCGATACGACCCGCCGCTCGCGCTCTCGAAGGGATGGAATGGGTACACCGATTGCTTCAGAGGAGATCCGCGGCTACTTCGCGGGCCTCCTGAAGCAGGTCGAGGCGACGTACGCGGTCGCCCGGGCTGCGCGGAGGCGGGGTTTCGATCCGGAACTGGACGTGGAGATCCCGCTGACGGACGACCTCGCCTCCCGCGTCGAACGGCTCCTCGAGCACTACGAGGTCGAAGGCGTCGCGCGTCGGATCCGCGAGCTGGCGAAGACCCACGACCGGGAAGAGCTGGCGATCCTCGTCGCGAAGGAAATGGCCCTGCGGCCGGCAACGAGCAAGGAGAAGGCGGTCGAACGGGCCGTTCGGGTCGGCCTCGCGATCCTGACGGAAGGGATTCTCGTCGCGCCGCTCGAAGGCCTCGCCGGCGTCAAGATCAAGCGGAACCGGGACGGCACCTCGTACGTCGACCTGTCGTACGCCGGTCCGATCCGCTCGGCGGGCGGGACCGGCCAGGCGTTGAGCGTGCTGATCGCCGACCTCGTGCGGCGGGAGCTCGGCCTGGGACGGTACGTGCCGACACGGGAGGAGGTCGAGCGTTTCAAGGAGGAAATCCCACTCTACCGCCAGGCGCAACACCTCCAGTATACGCCCTCCGACGAGGAGATCTCGCTCATCGTGTCCAACTGTCCGGTCGCGATCAACGGAGAAGGCACCGAGGACGCAGAGATCAGCGGGCATCGCGACCTCCCGCGGATCGAGACGAACCGGATCCGTGGCGGCGCGTGTCTCGTCATCGCGGACGGGATGTGCCTGAAGGCGCCGAAGATCCAGAAGCACGTGAAGAAACTCCGGATCGATGGATGGGAGTTCATCGACGAATACCTCGCGCAGAAGGAGTCGCGGCCCGAAGACACGAAAGACGAATTGGGCGTCGAGCCGAGCGAGGCGTTCATCCAGAACATCGTCGCGGGCCGGCCGGTCCTCTGCCATCCGAGTCGGCCCGGCGGCTTGCGGCTCCGATACGGTCGGACGCGGGCCACGGGCCTCGCGGCGCTCGCCCTCCATCCCGCGACCATGCACATCCTCGACGACTTCATCGCGGTCGGGACGCAAATCAAGACGGAACGCCCGGGAAAGGCCGGCGCCGTCACGCCGTGCGACCGGATCGAGGGACCGCTCGTCGTCCTCGACTCGGGAGATTTCGTCGAGGTCGCGGACGCGGAAGCGGCGAAACGTCTCACGCCCCGAGTTCGGGTCATCGCGGATCTGGGGGAGATCCTCGTGCCCTTCGGAGAGTTCCTGGAGAACAACCACGTCTTGATGCCCGGCGCATTCTCCCTCGAGTGGTACGGCGCACTCCTGCGCGAGAAGCTCGGCGCGCTTCCGGACGGCTGGGAGGACGTCGAAGGACCTCAGGCCCTCGCGTGGTCTCGGGACCTCGGCATCCCGCTCCACCCGCGACACAACTTGTTCTTCCACGATCTGACCGTGGAGGAATTGACACGCCTCCGCGAACTCATCGCGGCCCACGGGCGCATCGACGACGGCCGCCTAATCGTGCCCGGCGACGAGGAACCGCGGGAGTGGCTCGTGCGGCTCGGGGCCACGTACCGGGTACAAGGAGACGAGGTCGCCGTCGAGCGCCATACCGCCGCGCTGCTCGCGACGCTCGGAATCGAGGCGGGACCGGTGCTGCGTCTCGCCCCGGCTCCAGCGAGCGACGATCCCCTCGCTTTCGTGTCAGCGCTCGCGGGTTTCCCCGTGAAAGCTCGAGGGCCCACTCGAATCGGCGCGCGGATGGCCCGCCCGGAGAAGGCGGCCCCTCGAAAGATGCAACCGGCACCCCACTCGCTCTTCCCGATCGGCCACGAGGGAGGGGCCCAGCGGCTCCTGCTCGAGGCGGCGTCGAAGGAGACGATCGAGGTCGAAGTCGGCCTGCGGATCTGCGCCTCGTGCGGCAAGCGGTGGTTCCTCCCCAAGTGTTCGTGCGGCGGCCACACGGTCTCCCGGAACGGGCCGACACGGCAGCGCATCCCCTTGGCCGACGTCCTGCGGACGGCCCTCGAACGGATGGGCGAGACGAAACCGGCGGAGATCAAGGCCGTCCAGGGGATGATCTCGCGGACGAAGACGCCCGAGCCGATCGAGAAAGGCGTCCTCCGTGCGAAGCACGACGTCTACGTGTTCAAGGACGGCACGACCCGGTTCGACATGACGAACCTGCCGCTCACGCACTTCACGCCGCACGAAGTGGGCATCTCGGTCGAGACCGCCCGACGGCTCGGGTACACGCGGGACCGCAGCGGCCGTCCCCTCGAGCGTGACGATCAGACCGTCGAGCTGCGACCGCAAGACATCATCGCCGCGCGCTCGTGCGGAGAATACCTGGTCCGCGTGGCGGGGTTCGTCGACGACCTGCTCGAGCGGCTCTACGGCCTCGGCCGATTCTACGCCGCGAAGTCGCCCGAGGACTTGCTCGGCCACCTCGTCGTCACGCTTGCCCCGCACACGAGCGGCGGCGTCCTGGCGCGCATCGTCGGATTCACGGACGCGAACGCATGCTTCGCCCATCCGTACCTCATCGCGGCGCGACGCCGGAACTGCGACGGCGACGAAGATTCCGTGATCCTCCTCCTGGACTGCCTCGTCAACTTTTCCCGCGCGTTCCTCCCTGACAAACGCGGCGGGCTGATGGACGCGCCGCTCGTCCTGACGTCCCGCATCGATCCGAACGAAATCGACAAGGAGGCCCACAACCTCGATGTCATGCCGGCGTATCCGACCTCGCTGTACGAGGCGGCGGAACGCTTCGCGCATCCGAAGGAGATCGAGCCGCAGATCGACATGGTGAGCAAACGAATCGGGAGCGTCCTGCAGTACGAAGGGTTCTCGTTTACGCACGAGACGACGGACGTCGCGCAAGGCCCGCTCGCCTCCGCGTACGGCGAGGGCTCGATGGCGGAGAAGATCGACAAGCAGCTCGAGCTCGCCCTCCGGATCCGGGCGGTCGACCCGAACGACGTCGTCGCGCGGATCGTCGTCCATCACTTCCTGCCGGACCTGATCGGAAACCTGAAGGCGTTCTCGAGCCAGCAAGTGCGTTGCACGAAGTGCGGGGAGAAGTACCGCCGGATCCCGCTCCGAGGGAAATGCCTCGCCTGCGGGGGGAACCTCACGCTAACGGTCCACGAGAGCTCGGTGAAGAAGTACCTCGAAATCTCGAAGCGGATCAGCCAGCAGTTCGAGGTCTCGAATTATCTGCGTCAGCGTATCGATCTGATCGAGGACGCGATCACGTCGTTATTCACGAACGACAAGACGCAGGACCTGAAGCTCGACGATTTCTTCTAGGCGGCCGAGACCCTCGCCTGCTCGGATCGGATTTTCAGGGCGGCGGCCGCGGTGAGGAAAGCGCCGATCCCGAACGCGCCGAGCACGAGCAACGGGAAGTTCGCGATCGTAACGTTGGCGAGGTCCGTCGGCACGAGGCCCGACCTCAACCCGATCTGGTCCGGACCGAATACGAACGCGCCCAGGAGGGCCAAGCCCAGGACCATGAATACGATACCCGCCTTCGCGGCGGCGGGAGTCCGGAGCGTGTACTTGCACGTCGGGCACACCCACACCGCGTCTTCCGGCAGTTCGGCGTAACACTCCGGGCAGCGGCGCGCCATTGCGCGGGACAGAAAGGCCGCGGAGAAATAGTTTGTGTCAATGTTCCAGGGCGCGCGACGAACCGCGGATAACCCTTTAGTAGCGGGGGCCGGTTCGCGAGCGAATGAGGAAGTCGACCGCCATCGCCCTGGCCGCGGTCACGCTCATCGCGATCACGGTGCGGCTCTCGCCTCTCTGGTCCTTCCTCTATTGGGGCTCCGACACCGGCGAGTACTTCTCCATCCTACGAGGGCTCGTCCGCGGAGGACACGTCTCGACCCCGTACTACGGATGGGGCGTGACGTATCCGTACTTCCCGGGAGTGTTCTTCGCTCAGTCGGGAGTCGTCGAGCTCGGTGGCCTCGACGTACCGACGACGATCAATTTGCTCGTCCCTGTGCTCGGCGCGCTCGCGGTCCTCCCGATGTTCCTCGTCGCCCGTCGGATGACCGACGACGATCGTTTCTCCCTATTCGCCGCCGCGTTCCTCGCTGGCGCGATCCCGGTCGCGTACACGACGGCGCACACGGCGCCGGCAACCGTCGGGGAGCTCCTCGCCCTCGCGGGCCTCCTGTGCTTCGTGCGCCTTCGGACGGACGGTCGGGCGATGGTGCCGCTCCTCCTCGTCACCGCGACGCTCATTTCGACTCACCACCTCTCCCTGTACTTCTTCCTCATCATGGTCCTTGGGACGGTCGTCGTCGAAGGGCTCGCGCGTCCGTGGCGGTGGACGCTGGGAGTCAAGCGGGAAGTGGCGTTCGCGGGCGCCCTCCTGGCCGGCACCTTCGTGTACTGGCTCGGGTACGCCACGACGTTCCGGGATTCGATCCTGCCGGATGTGAACATCCAACCGTGGTGGGCGTTCCTCGCCTTGTTCCCCGCGGGCCTCGTCCTCCTCGCGGCGATCATCTTCGCACGATCCCGTCTCCGCTGGCGATACCGGCCACGGTATCCCAGTCTGCGTCGGCCCGCGACGGCTTACGTCTCGGCCGCGGGGGCGATCCTCATCATCGGCGTCGTCTCGGTCGTCATCGGAGTGCCAGGGACCACGTTTCAGGTGCCGGCGACCGGTCTCCTCTACTTCGTGCCGTTGGTCCTCCTCCTCTCGTTCGCCGCATCGGGCCGTCGATTCGTCGATTTCCTCCCGGATGGTCTCCAGGTGAACGGGTGGTTCGTTGCCCTCCTTGGCTCCGCGGTCGCCGGGATCGTCGTGGCCCCGCGCGTCCTGATTCCGTACCGACACACGGAGTACCTGATGATTCCCCTCGCGATCTTCGCGGGAATCGGCTTCTTCCGCCTGCTCGACCTCGCGGGCCTTCGTGGTGGAAAACGCACGCTCGTCCTCGGGGTCTGCGGCCTCCTCCTCGCCGCCAACGCGGTCGCCGGCATCCCGCCTCCCTCGACCCTCGCGGGTTGGAGAGAAGGGACGATCCCCGCCGCGTTGGACCCGGCATACTGGGCGCGGGAGTACGCGACCGGCCTCGTTGTGTCGGACCATCAAGGGTCGACCACGGTTTTCGGATTCGGCGGAATCAACGCGACGTGGGACCGGACGCGTACGCCGTTCCTGACGGAATCTCTCGTCATTCCCTACGATCCGTACGTCGGCCTGAGGAATATCTCCTCCCCGTCCGGCGTGAAGAATGGAACTTACATCTGGATCGACCGCGACATGGAATCCGGCCTGCGCCTGACGCCGTGGGAGAGCGCCGAGCCCATGAATTCCACCGTCATCGCGAGATTCGACGACTCGCCGTTCATCAAGGTCTTCGACAATGGCTATGCGCGGCTCTACTGGATCGCCTGGGGCTGCACCCCCGCGACGTGCTGAGCCGCACGCTTTTATGGCCGGCGACCGCATCCCGCCGGTCCATGCGGGTCGCGGTCCTCCACGACCACCTTCGCTTCATCGGCGGAGGGGAGCGCGTCGCCCTCACCCTTGCGGCCGCGTTCGATGCCGACCTGTATGTCACGGACCTAGATCCGACGTTGCCCGA
>WNGK01006720.1_pt1 | contig 15139 bp, 18 predicted proteins | sample 5400601 | NCBI WGS metagenome assembly WNGK01 (sample SAMN13153376, study PRJNA577476) | soil metagenome | isolation source: 60 cm soil or saprolite under Garry oak tree replicate 1 | place: USA:California | collected 2016-06-15 | reverse complement strand
CCTGAGCTACTTTGACGGGCACGCGCCAGGACAATGATCAGTGAACCGACGAGCAACGTGACGAACAAGCCTGCTGCGATGATACCCACACGCTGTTGCCAGGTCTTACTCACGGACAAACTCGCAGGCGCGCTCTTCACGCTCCGGGGCCTTTCCCGGTGGATGCTCAGCATGTCTTGTCTTTGCGGAGCGCTAGTGGGATCATGCACAACGCTCACCCGGCTTTCTGCGAGACGCCTGCGTACATGCGAGAGTGGCTGAGCATCATCGATCTGGGAGTGATACATGCGATGCAGATCGCGCATGAGACGCCGCTCCTGTTCATCCCCCTCGCCAGAAGGAAGCTCATCGAAGTGTGCCATAACGCAGTTCCTCCTTACTGCTGATCATAGATTGTGCGTAAGCGGGCAAGCGCGCGGGAGCACAGTTTCCGCACCGCCACTTCATGCTTGTTGAGTAAAATGGCCACCTCAGCAAAGCGCAGGCCGTCCCCGAAGCGCAAGCGCAGCACCTGCTGTTGGAGCAGCGGCAACTGGCTAACAGCTTTGTACAGCCGCTCAAGCTCTTCGCGCCGGAGGGCAAGCTGTTCGGGTGTCAGCGCCTCATCGTGGTACACCATCTCTACCGCCTGTTCTAAGGGAACAACAGGCAAACGAGGTGCATGGCGGTAGTGATCGACCAGTTTGTTATGGGCAACGCGCCGCAGCCAGATGAGCTGCTGGGCATCTGCGAGCCAGGAGAGGTTATCATGCTCCAAGGCGGCCAGGAACACTTCAAGGGTGAGATCCTCAGCGTCCTCCCACGAGGCCGTGTGGAGTCTGGCATAGGCAAAGTGAGTTATACGGCTGTTGGTGTTCGTCTTGTTGTTGCATGCCCACCTTCCGTGCTGCAGGTGACTCATACTAAAGACGCAAAATCTGCCAGAATGTGACAGGATTCTGCCGAAAAGCAGGACATTGCTCGCCCTTTTCCCCTTGAAGCTCCTCTGTTATTATAGACTACTTGCTTGTTGCTCGCGTCATGATTGAAAAATCTTTACCCGATCGATCCGTTTATCACCGCATCTTAACCGCTTCTCAACAACAAATACACCTGTCCTCCCTACCCTTAATAGGTTGGCACACTTTCACTTCACAAGCGCACTAGTAAGTACAGATAAGGAGAAGCGACGTATGTCCATTATTTCGCATTTTCGCTGGCGCAGCATCGCCACCACTTTCACCCTGGTGGCGCTCGTCCTTTCCCTGGTGTTCGCACTCTCTTCACGAGCCCTCACCTTTGCAGCGGGGGTACAACTGCTCCAAATCAGTAGCGACCCCTTTACCAACAGCACGAGTCAGCACGCAACGGAAGTCGAACCGGATACCTTTGCCTTCGGCTCCACTATCGTGTCCGCTTTCCAGGTGGGCCGCTTCTTCAATGGCGGCGCCTCCGACATCGGTTTCGCCACGTCCACTAATGGTGGGAAGAGCTTTACCAGTGGCTTCCTGCCCGGCACCACCCCCTTCTCAACACCAACGGGCATCTATGCCCGTACCAGTGATGCATCCGTGGCGTTTGACGCCAGGGATGGGGTCTGGCTGATCTCTTTCCTGGGCCTCTTCCCCAGTGGGAACACGCGTGAAGTCGATGTGCTGGTGAGCCGCTCGACCGATGGGGGACAGACCTGGAGCAATCCCGTCGTGGTGAACGCTACTGGCACTTTTAACGACAAAAACTGGACCGTCTGCGATAATACGGCCAGCAGCCCGTTCTTCGGCAACTGCTATACCGAGTCTGACGACGTGAAGAAAAACGATCTGATCCAGATGAGTACCTCCCTTGACGGCGGACAAACCTGGGGGGCAGCACAGCCGACAGCCAACCACGATCATGGCCTTGGTGGACAACCCCTCGTGCAGCCGAGTGGGACCGTGATTGTGCCGATCGTCGGATTCTCAGGACACAACTTTTTCATCCTGTCTTTCATCTCCACTGATGGCGGGGCGAACTGGGGCAAAACGAATATCGTCGCCAAGGTGGCCTTCCGTCATCCGGCTGGAGGTATTCGCGCCGGTATCCCGCTGCCTTCCGCTGAAATTGATAGCTCAGGCAAAGTCTACGTGGTCTGGTCGGACTGCGTGTTTGAACCTGGCTGCACGGCCAGTGACCTGGTCTTGAGCACCTCCACCGATGGCATCAACTGGTCACTGGTGACGCGCATCCCGCTTGATCCTATTAGCAGCGGAGTGGATCACTTCATCCCCGGCCTGGCCGTTGATAAGTCCACCTCTGATGGAAGCGCTCATCTGGTGGCGACCTTCTACTTCTACCCGAATGCGAACTGCACTATCACCACCTGTCAGCTGGAGGTGGGGTTCTCGACATCGGCGGATGGCGGAGCCTCCTGGACCTCCAATACCCAGATTGCTGGCCCCATGACACTCTCCTGGCTCCCCAATACTAACCAGGGGAGGATGGTCGCCGATTACCTCTCCACCTCCTTCTCAGGCCCACCGGCCTTTCCTGCGTTTGCGGACGCCAGCGCACCTACCAGTGGAGGTTCGGATTGTTTTACCGCAACCCCCAACTGTAATGAAGCCATCTTCACCGTACAAGGTGGACTGAGTGTGGGCGGAAAAGGCAACCCGGCGAAGGATCAAATCAACGCCAGCTCCAACGATCCGCTCACGGGGAGTTCACTCACCGCTCAATAGGATGAGTATCTCCTCAAAGGAACTACCCCTCACGAACCTTCAGGCCCTTGCAGTTGCTCTCTGCAAGGGCCTCAGTTTATGCCAAAACATGAGAGTGGTCAAAAAATATTTGACTTGCTTATGAGTGTATACTACATAGCTGAGATCAGCGTTGTAGAGCGAGTGGGAGGACGCAGTTCTGTTTCATACGGGAGGAACGGGACGATCTGGAGCATTTTTCCGGTTCGCAAATCCCCTGCATTTTTCTCTGTAGACGAACCCGGTTTTTTTGTCCGGATCGTCCCGTTCCTCCCGCTCATTTCACTATGCCAACCCCATGCCAGATAATAATATTGGTTTTTCACACGCCTGAAACCCTCCGCGAAAAAGTCGGCGAGCGTGTCCATCTCTGCACGATAGGTGGCGATGGCCGTTTTCACCTCCAGGGGCAGATCCAGGCCCTCGCGCTGCCAGCGCACACAGCCTTGCAGCGCCCAGTTCAGGATGCCAGACAGCTTTGTCACCAGCTTGTCACACAGTGTTCGATCCTGCTCCTCCGGTGGGATACTGACCGTCAAGGGGATCAAACGGATGCGCCGCCAGATGGCGAGAGCAACGTCTTCTATTGCTGTTGCTGTGGGTGGACGCACACGTAGTTCTGACCTACGGCTCATATGCCAGCAGTAACCACGCATCATACCTTCGTGCTGCCTCTGCTCACATCCCAGGCAACAATGCAGGATAGCCAGAAGCGCCAGGGGCTGAGAGCGTGGCTACCACAGAAAACCTATGCCGATCAGTTGCAGCAAGCTGAAAATTCCTATGCTGAGCAAATTGTCACGCTGTTCGGACTCTCATCTTGGGGAATGTGTACGTTCTCGTGTCCAGTGAACGAAGCTGCCTGATAGCGTGGCGCTATCAGGCTTCTCATCAACCGTATACAGAATGAACTACAGGGATGATCTCTACAGATTGCTCTGCTGCTACGTCACTATTATTGTCCCGAGCATCTCGGGATGCTCAGAACAGCGGTACGAGAACGTTCCACGCGACGTGAAGGTATAGGTGAACGACTCCCCCCTGTAGAGCGGTCCGCTCTGCCATAGGTCTTGCGAGGAGATGACTACAGGGGAGAGGACCACACCATGAGGGACATTGTCCTGGTTGGTCCAGGTCACTGCCGTGCCGAGAATCACTTCGATGGAAGATGGGGAGTACTCCCCATTCCGAATGAAGACGTGTGTCACACCGGAGGCCACCTTTTCATGGGAAGCCGACCTTTCCGGCGCGGCAATCACTGCAGCTGTACCAGCCAATACCAGTACGCTCACCAGGACTGCACCTACAACGAACGACGCTACTCTGCTACGCATCTTGATCTCTCCAATCTGGATGGTTATAGTCGCATGGCTACTTCCTGCTCCATCAAGAACCTCAATGTTGCTGACTCGTTGGTCGCTTCGACCAGAGGCGCTACGTTATTTCTCTCGCATTTTTCGCTGAGCATTGGAACAAAAGTTCCCCAAACTCAAGCATATACAGATATCCTGCCCATTGTATACAGTATCTTTCTCTCAACGGTGTCACAATAGGCGCTTGCCGTATCACAATGCGCTCACAACTCTGCACAGGCTCTCATGCGGCGTTTTTGAGACGCATGAGAGCCTGTGATTTCAGAAGGTGAGTGATCATGTAGCACTGTACCATTGATAATATCGTCGTGATGGGCCGGATCTCTCACTTTGTGATGGCAATGTGATGTTATCTGGTCACGCCGTGATCTGTTCGTGATATCCGACACATATACTCTTACCAAGCCTCAAAGAGCAGGCGCCAGGAAAGCATCATAACATCCAATTTTAGGAGGACCGACAATGTCTCAGACAGCAAACAGACCCCCGCGCACTCCATGGGTAACACGCCATCCATCGTTGGTATTATACGGAGGGCTCCCCTTGAGCCTCGTCGTGTGGGCAGCCTTCACCTTAGGCATCTATTTCGTCTTTAACGCCGCGTTGGGAATTCCGACGACCACACCAGTTGCACACGCCACATCGCCAACGCAACATGTCCGGGTGAACCTGAATATCATCATCAATCAACCGGGGATGCAGCAGGATTGGCCTGCCTATGCGCCAAACAGGCTCATCGTGCCAGCCAATAGCCTGGTGACTGTTACCATTCGGGACTATGACCTGGGTGATACTCCTCTCCCACACGGTTCTCCTTTTACCACCGTGCAGGGGACGGTCAATGGTATGGCTACGGTGAATGGGCAGCCCTATGCTTCCCTGGCACCGGAGAAGGTCGCGCACACGTTCACGATTCCACAACTTCATATTAATGTCCCACTTCCTGGCGACGCACCCAAGGGCGCGAGTTATGATACCGTGACCTTCACCTTCCACACAGGCAAGGCAGGGTCCTATACCTTCCAGTGCCTCGATCCGTGCGGCACCGGCTCAAACGGCTTTGAAGGGCCAATGGTGACCAGGGGGTACATGATCGGAACCCTGACCGTTCAGGGATGAAGAGGTGCGGGGACGCATGCCTCGTGTTTCGATTCGACATGAGGCATGCATGACGTGCGAACCGTCGTTCCGGAGGAGAGACCTGCTCGACCAGAAAAGAAGAGAACCAGAGTTGCTAAAGAGGTGCTAGTATGTTTGCTCCACGCAGGACCACCACACGTCTAGGACAAGCGAGACGACAACAGAGATCAGCCGCTTTCCTTCTGCAGGCGTTGCTCGCCCTCAGTTCTCTGCTCGTGCTCGCGAGCGGTTGTGGGACGGGGACCAGCAATAGCCCTGTGCCTGCTCCTGCGGCTCAAGCTCAGTTCATACGACAGGTGCACCTTGCTCCGGCGCCCGCCATCTCTACGACCGTGCGGACCGCGCAGAGTCATCTCTATACCTTTTCAACGTCCAACGTCGGCCTGATGCAACCAGCAGTGGATGCACAAGGCAACGTCTGGGCTGGCGAAATGAATGTCAACCGTCTCGGTCGCCTCAACGCGCAGACAGGAATCGTGACCAGTTGGACACCTCCTGACGGGCAGTATGGCATCATGACCACGACGGTCGACGCACAAGGTGACGTCTGGTTCGCTGAGCAAAATGCCAACTATATCGGGCGCTTTGATACGAGGCAGCAGACGTTTCGCATCTTTCCTCTGGGTACCTGGAAAGGCAGTCCTCTGGGGCCACAAGACCTGCACTTCGATGGCAGAGGCTTGCTCTGGTTTACCGCAGAGGCGGGCGGGGCGATTGGGCGACTGGATCCCAGGACCGGCGCCATCCGCCTCTGGCCGGTCCCTTCTCCCGCTCCCGCCATCCCATCATCTCCCTATAGTCTCACCGTCATGCCCAACGGGCGAGTCTGGTTTGGCGAGTTTGCAGGCGGGGCGATTGGCGCCCTTGACCCGCAGACGGGCCAGATCATCTTCTATCGTCTGCCCAACCCACAGGCCCAGGTCTTCTCGCTGGCGACAGATACCACCGGGCGCCTCTGGTTCACTGAGGTCTTACCCGGCAAGCTTGGCATGTTTGACCCGGCGACAGGCACCTTGACCGAACTGCCCGTGCCAGCTCTCTGGGGAAAGCCTCCCGCCCTGTACCAACTCCTCCTTGACCACCAGGGGAAGATCTGGTTCGTGGATGTCGGGGCCGACGCGCTGGTCCGCTATGCACCAGAGAAGCATACCTTGACGTTTTTCCGTCTCTCCCTGCCTGGGAGCGCTCCCTTCGGTCTCACGCTCGACCCCGCTGGCACGTTATGGTTTGCTGTCGGTGGTTCGCCCGCCAACTATGTCGGGGAGATGACTCCGTAGCTGCACAGAGGAGAGTAAACTCAAAAACTCGTAGGCAACATTGGCCGCCAGCAAAGCCGTGATCTGCGTGGAATCGTAGGTGGGCAACACTTCAACGATATCGAAGGCAACTAAATTGGCTCCACGCAGGACTTTGGCAAAAAACTGTTTGGCTGCCTGGGAATCACGGGTAGGGCTCAGCCAGAACTCCAGGGTATTTCCGCGGGAATCCACCGCTCGATAGAGATACACAAGCTTTGCACTATCCCATAAATGTTCAGCGTCTCATACCTGTGCTGGCTACTTAGGTCATCTGTTCTCAAAAAAGGCATCTTCAGCATGATTTGACAAGCCTGTATTGGCTACTTAGGTCATCCGTGCAAAAAAGAGCGTCAAAGAGAGCTCTCGCCGTTCCTGATCTTTGCAATCTACTCACCAGACAGGTGGTGTATGATTCCCCGTCATCGTGACCGCGGAGAGGCATATTCATCGTAGCCAAGCAAGCAGGAAGCGTTTCTCGCCTATCCAAACAGCAGTGCGGGCGGGTATACTCAAACAGTGTAATGACTGTCTTCTCGTCATTCCCACAAGGAGACGGCTATGGAAGCTGAATGGATGGCTAAACGAGCCACGCTACGCTGGAGGCTCGCATACCTATCCCCAGTGGACGCAGAAAGACTATGCTGCCTTTCTGCACTGCTCAGTGGGCTGGGTGAAGAAGTGGAAAAAGCGTCTGAAGGAAGCCTCGCCAGATGACCTGTCCGTCTTGCATGCCCGTTCACGCGCTCGGCACAGGCCTTTTCCTCCTCCTGATCCTGCTGTCGTCGCGCGCATTGTGCAGATCCGGCAAGATCCTCCAGAGAACTTGAAGCGCACCCCTGGCTCTCGCACCATCTTGTATTACCTGCATCGTGACCCCAAGCTGCAAGCACAAGGGCTCCGTTTGCCGCGTTCGGCTCGCACCATTTGGAAGATCTTGCGCAAAGAAGGCATGATCCTGGATGCGCCTGCGGCTCGTCAGCGGCCACTTCCTCCACGTGAGCCGTTGGAAGAGGTGCAGATCGACTTCAAAGATGTGACCACTGTTCCAGCCGATCCGGATGGCAAGCGGCAGCATGTGGTCGAAACCTGCAACTTTGTCGATGCAGGAACCTCTATCTTATTGCAGGCGCAGGTGCGAGACGACTATCGCGCGGAGACGGCCTTCGATGCCGTGGTTGAGTTCTTGCGCCGAGACGCGCTGCCCCAGATGCTCACCTTCGATCGCGATCCCCGTTGGGTAGGCAGCCAGAGTGGGCGAGATTTTCCTTCAGCCTTTCGTCGGTTTTTGCTGTGTTTGGGTATCCAACCCAACGTCTGTCCCCCACATCAGCCCCAAAAGCAAGCCTATGTCGAACGCTATCACCGCTCCTACAAATACGAGTGTGTGCTGCTGCATCGGCCTGCCACGCTGCAAGAAGCGACCGAAGTGACGCGAGCGTATCAAGAGCATTACAACTGGCAGCGCCCGCATCAAGGACGCTCCTGCCACAACATGCCACCCCGCATGGCTCATCGCGAACTGCCCCAGCTGCCAGCATTGCCCTCCGAGGTCGATCCCGAGCGTTGGGCAGATCAGTTGCATGGGCAGGCTTATGTCCGCCATGTTGGAGCTGATGGCTGTGTCACGGTTGATGAGAGGCCCTACTATGTCGGGTTGCAACACAAAGGTAAGACCGTTGCGAGGCTTTTCAACGCGCCAAGTCGCTCTTTTGAGGCCTGGGAAGGGACAAGCTTGCTCAAGCTGCTGCCCATCAAGGGCTTGCAGGGAGCTCCCATGCCGGTAGAGCGCTTCATCGCCTGGATGCGCGAGCAGGCGATAGCCGAAGAACGGCGAGGCAAACTCCAGACGAGAGCGTTCGGCTGGCGGCAACTTGTCTTGTGGGATGACACCTCGGCGTAACCGCACCGGCAGGGGACGATAGTTCGTGTATACCAGCCTCTTCGTGCTGGAGACGGAGACCTGAGCATTTTTGCCTCTTCTACCTGTCTAGATGATTGCTTGAGGCTCGCTTCTGCCACTGTTCTTCGCACATCCCGCGTGGTCTTCTCCCTAGTCGCCTCTTCCTTGCGGTCGAGTGTCTTTTACCATTCGCTTGCTTGGCTACGAGGTGCGTGACCCTATCAAGTCACGATGACGGAGAATCATACAGGTGGTGATATAGTTCTTGCATGCTTGTTCCCTTCCTGGTTTTTGGAACAGATATACCAAGTAACCAGTACAATAGCGCTCTTCTCCTTCACCGAGAGCGACGCAAGCCATCCTTTCAACTGAACTGGCTGGAAGAGGAACTTGTGCAGGTTCTTTGCGCAACGTTGCCAACAAGAGACCGTCACCACAGGACCTATCATGAGTCATCCCGAATTTTGTAAAGGATGAGCTTAAGAGAGAGAAAAAGCAGGGGTAATCCACCGCATTGTAGTGGATTACCCCTGCTTCTCATCAGGATGGGAGAACACCAGCCGCTAGCAGTCAGAGAAGGAGCGAGGCGAGGAGCAAGAAAAGAGCAGAGAGGGTCAGGCCAGCCTGCTGATGGCGGCTGGCAGCACACAGCTTCCCGGAGCTGTTCACGGAAGTCGTGCAGCCCTCAGATGGTTCTGTGCTGCTGACCCGCTTCTGGGTGGGCAGAGTGGTCCCGGTCTTGACCAGCCCGAGACAAGCGTTAGGTGATAGTCACCAGAGCTTGCCTTCGATGTGGTCTGCCCAGGGCCGCAAAGCAGGGCGGGTAGCGTTGCCACAACCGGCTGAGCGCACTACGCAAGCGGTAGAGCGGAGCGCGCACCCGGCGCAAGTGCCAGCCCGTGCGATGACAGAAGTAGCGCAAGAGCCAGTGTCGCAGCGGCTCATACAGCGGCGAAAGCCTGTGCAAGAGAAAGGCGTATGCCAGCGAGGCCTCGGCCAAGAGCTTCTCGTGCTCCTGCTGACGCCACAACCGGGGGCTCTGGAAGGCCAGTTCGCTTTTGTTAAAGCGCCAGGTTAGCTCGATGTGCCACCGGCGCATATAGGCAAACACGACGCGCCAGGCATCTGCATCGGTCCTGACCGACTCAGCGGTCAACAGATACCAGGGAGTTCGTCCCTCGACTTTGACAGACTACCAGCCACAGAGGTGACTCGGGATGGGCATCGATGCCGCACTGGCAGCGCCAGGACACTGGCTCTGACCCGACTCGGCCCGCCGACTATCCCACATGGTGCGCTCCGACCAGCCGCGTTTGCCCAAGGCGATGCGCCAGGCGAGGCGCGCGATTGCCTTGTGCATCCAAGAGCTGGTAGTCGGCGCGAAAGCCGAGCACGAAGCGCAAGTCAAAGGCTAGCAACAAACCCAACCAGAAGGCTCCGGCGAAGCCTTGATCGAAGATATGCACCACCATCGGCCCCCACTGCACCAGGCAGAGCAATAGTTTGCCCTCCTCATCGCGTCGGAAGGAGGCATGCACGCCGCGGCTGCTCCACCAGCGCATCACTGCCAAGCGAGGAGGACCCAGGGCAGCGACGCGCCCACCCACCACCACCGCCAGCCAATGCAAGCCGGGCACGACGATGGGTCGCGTGGGCGGGTTGTAGTAGCCAGGCTTGATGTGGCTCAGGCGCTTGGCTTTGCTGGAACGCACGGCACAGAAGTCCTCCGAGGCCTCGCTTTCCGGTTTCTCCCATTCGACTCGCATCCCAGATGGCCAGCCCCGCTTCGTCTTGCTCATGCCAGTTATGCACCTGCTCGACTTTCCCGCTGCCACAATTCGTCCTCGACCACCTGCGCACGCCATTTGGGCGCATGTAACAGATTGCTCAGGCGCTTGCTCCCAGGCTTTCGCCTGCTCCGGGCTCAGCAGATAGCCGCCTCATTCGCGAAAGCGCAAGCCGCCCACGCGATCGCGATAGGCCAGGATCACCTGGATCGTTTGCAAGAAGATGCGTACCAGGCGTTTGTCCAACAAGCGATCCAACGTGACGAGCAACGGGAACAGAAACACCGCCAATTCCTTGGCCAGCCCTTGTGCCATCTGCTCTCCAGCATAGGGTGGCACTTGCGGCACTTCTGGCGGTATGAGATACTGACTTTGCATAAAGAACACCTCCTGAGATCACTTGAAAGGTTTTCACTGCTCCAAGTGTCACTCAAGAGGTCTCTTTTGGCTCGCTCTCCCTCACTTGTAAAATTCGGGATGACTCATGGAAGGCGCGAGCCTGCCCTGGATCGATATGCTTCTCTCTGAGTCTATAGAGCAGTGAATGCGATCCTGTCAAGGAACATTCCTACGGGCGGGATGAGAAGAAAGGTTGAGACACATTCCCCTGGGAGATCGTGTTGTATACTGTGCGAGAGCAGGACAGGCGGGGATCTCCCACAACAGGAAGAGGAACGAAACCGTGAAACGTCACCCAGGGGCAGAGATGAATGAGAGCCAGGAACAACATCCGCACAGGGGCGGTTGGCTGCGCGAGATGGTCTTTGGCCTCAACGATGGCCTGGTCACCACCCTGGTGTTCATCATGGCGGTGAGCGAGGTAGCTCCCACACGGCTCCTGCTGGTCGTGCTGGGTGAGGTGCTGGCCGGAGGGATCTCGATGGCCCTGGGAGGCTATCTTTCGGCGCGGACCGCCAGGCAGGTCCTCGATCAGCACATCGCGACCGAGCGTTATGAGATCGAGCATGAGCCGGACGAGGAACGGGCCGAACTGCGGGCCATCTACCGGAACAAAGGCTTCAGTGGTCCCTTGCTCGACCGGGTGGTGGGCCATCTGACGGCCAACCGGGACCGCTGGCACAGGGCCATGGTCCATGACGAGTTAGGGGTGGTCGAAGATACGCGCATCAATCCGTGGCTGGAAGGCGTCCAGATCGGGGTCTCCTTCGTGGTTGGTGGCCTCATCCCAACAGTACCAGTGCTGTTCGCCTTGCCGCAGGCCAGATGGTGGGCGTATGGACTCACGGCGCTCACCGCCCTCGTGCTGGGAGCAGTCAAAGCTCGCTACACCCAGCAGGGTCCGGTGCGAGCCGGTCTCGAATTTCTGGTGGTCGTCTCCCTTGGAACCCTGGCTGGTGTAGGGCTCGGCCTGCTCTTGCACGGAGGATAAACCTGCCGCCCTGCAGGATGACTTCACTCTAGTCGACCTGAGCAGTTACCAATTAAAATGAGAAACTGGGAGTATTTGAAAAGGCCATGCAACTACTATTCCACTATTTGTAAACCCGTTCTCATTGACTGAACAGGGATGGTGGTCTCGCTATTCTGGTTGGGGTCGCACTTTGGCTTTGTAGGACTGCCATGCCTGCTCATCCAGTCCTAACGCCTGTTTGAGGAAGGACAGGTCGGCATCACCGAGGCTTTCGCCTGCCTGACAGCAGTGTTGCCCGATTTCCTGCTGCTTCATAGCACGCCTCATCCTGCTGAGCGCATCTCCTCCTTGCAGCCGCCGCAAGACGAGTAAATCTGTGGTCAGGATGGCTTTCCACTCTTCAAGGGCCTGCATAGGCTCTTCCTTTCAGGTTCGACACGGGGAACCTTCGGTGGTGTCTGAGCAGATTCCCCGCAACGGATGAGATGGGACCGAGCCACAGATCGTGAACAGCAGAGCCGAGCCCTACTTAGGAAAGTGTGGGCGTGACGACATGCCAGATGCCGCCAAACCCTTCGCCCGTGGTTTGACCGGGACCCGTATCCCCTGAGAAGGTATAGAGAGGGTGCCCATTGTACTCCACCTGGGTGCCATTGGCATCGGTCTGCACGCTCAACTTCCCTGGAAGAGTGGTCGTGCTCGTTGGGGTGCTCAGTCCGGAGACGAGCAGTGGCGGCCAGGCGCTGGCACACCCTCCACTGCACACCGTCGCCGGAGGCATATCGGTGCTGCGGTAATAGAGCGTCATCCCCTGGGCAGTGGTGAGAATGGTCTCCGCCTTCCCATTCACGGTCGCCGTCGCCGTCTGAATGAGCTGGCCAGAACTGCTTGCGGTTGGCGTCGAGCTGCCGCTGCCATATCCTTTGCCATACCTGCCACCACTACTGGTGGGGGTGCTGCCAGCAGCAGGTGCATTCGGTGCTGCCGGTGAACCGGTGGTGGTCGTGTTACTGCCACATGCTGCCAGCAGAAGGAGACCGACCAACGCCAGCAGGGAGAACCAGGGGCGTTTCGGAGCTTGTGAGGGAGTGAGGTTGCGCTTCATTACGTGTTCCTTTCTGCAATCGTGGTCATGTGTGTGAGGAGGACGAGATACGAGACCTTTCCTACTGCTATCTACGGAGAGCAGTTACAGATGGGAACCCGTCGCAATGGACGTCAACGAAAAAACCAACCTGGTGATCCCCGTCGAACGCTCGCGCTCCCGTCACGGAAAGCGTGTGCAGGCGCCGATCCCCTGGACGCGCGAGAAAGGGGCCAGTGCCAGATGTTTCGGTCAGCGCGTGCTGCTCACACCGAGGCGTTCCTCCCTCTTGTGTATGCTCTTGCCTCATCACTTCTTCTTGTTCCTGGTCTTGCGAGGATTGGTATCGTGTGCCGCTGCTTGCTTACCTGTGATCGCCTCTCTCGAGAGCAGCGGCACGTTTGAGCGCACGAAACTGCAGGACTTTGACGTTCGCCACCGTGATGCCCATCCGATAGGCCGTCTCTCGTAGCGAGAGGCTGTGCAGAAAACGACAGGTTAAGACGTCTTGAGAGCGCTGTGGGAGTGCGGCAAGGAGACGCTGGACACGGTCTACTTTTGTGTCGCTGCTCCGGGCTTTCGCCGATCTTGGCCCAGGCCCTCCTTCCTCGAGCAGAGCGTCGAGCGAGGAGATGGCAAGTCGGGAGCGGGCACGCCAGTAGTCAGCGATCGTCGTCCGTGCCACCTGCACCAGCCAGAGCCGCGTGACCTTCGGTCCGCGCTCATACGTGACCCCGCGTACCGCTTTGAGAAAGATGTCTAACGTGAGGTCTTCCGCATCCTCGTGATTCTTGACGCTCTTATACACAAAGCGGTAGATATAGCCATGATGCTCCTGATACAGCGTCTGAAATTCCCGCACAGTAGCCTCCTGGCAGCATGCTGTGCTCATGTACGTGCTCGCCTGGTGCGGAGCTTCCTCCTGTGACGATCGCTGAACGTCGATGGGTTCTGATAGCTATTACTACGTAGAAGAGTTACGTCAGGCGTGATAGTCACCCGAGAGGAGCGAGCGCGCGACGAGAAAGTTGAGAACGGGACGAGAGACAAGCACCGGGCGGGTATCCTGCACAAAGCCGACTCCTCCGCAAGAGCAGTACTCCGCGAGCCTGATGGCGGACCTGCGGTTGGCTGATATCATAAAACGGGCACATCAAGCGTCTCGCCGACTTTTTGAGTACAGCCCTTGGCAGCATACTGCCCCTAATTGGCACCAAATTTAGATAGGTACAGGCATAGGTCACTCCTTCTTAGGTTTGAATGAAAGGAACGCTCTCTTCCAAAGGGAAGAGTCTATGCCTGAATTAACTTTTTTGCAGATGCTCTTTTACTCCCTCTCCTTATACACAACTTTCGCGATGGCATCCAAACTGTGGGTTGCCCCTTCCTCTCAACCAACCACTGTCCCCCCTTCACCATGCCATTCCTGTTGAAATGGAGTATCGGGTAGAAAGGCACGTCCAGCATGGTGCCAACAGAACTCCTCAATGAAACAAGCCTTGTAATATCTCATGAGTGTTCAGCATCTCACACTACGCAAGTAGAGCAGACGTTCAACGGTGTGACCAACAAACAGCACGTCCTTACAGTGGGAGGACGAAGTCCTGTTTCCCACGGGAGGAACGGGAGGAACGGGACCAAGATCCCGGTTCCCTTATATAGAAAAATCCACGTGATTTGCAAACCGGAAAAACGCTCCCGTTCCTCCCGTTCCTCCCGTTCATCTGACCACCCCGATGCCATGCCAGACCATAATGTTATTTTTAACCCGCTTGAAACCCCGCTCAGAGAGGCGCATGCCAAAGGCTTTTTGCCGCTCGGGTCGTTCGCCATTCTCCTCACACCAGAGGGTATAGCGCGTATAGACCTCTCTCGCGCTGGCCGTCGCATCAGGCTCAATCATGCAACATTCCGCGAAAAAGTCGGCCAGCGTATCCATCTCTGCACGATAGGTGGCGATGGCCGTTTTCACCTCAAGAGGCAGATCCAGGCCCTCGCGCTGCCAGCGCACACACCCTTGTAGCGCCCAGTTCAGGATGCCCGGCAGCTCTGTCAGCAGCTTGTCACACAGCGTGTGATCTTGCTCTTCGGGCAGGATACTCACCGTAAAGGGGATCAAGCGGATGCGTCGCCAGATGCCGTCGTCGGTGCCCCGGATCACCGGCTTGTGATTGGCAGCCAGCCACAGCTTGCATTCGGGCTTGAAATCAAACCACTCCCCGCGCATAAAGCGAGCGGAGATGCGTTTATCCCCCGTGATTTGTTTGAGCACACTCTCGGCCAGCCGTCTGCCATCCTCCGTCTCCACCGCCGAGACGAAACGCACCCCTTTGAGCCGGGCGATGTCATTGGGGATGGTATCGCTTCCGGCTTTGGACAGAAGCGTACTGGTCGGAGTGGCTGAGGCATAGTTGCCTAATACCTCATAGATAATGTCCAGGAAGGTGCTCTTGCCATTGGCGCCGGTCCCA
>WNGK01004767.1_pt1 | contig 15140 bp, 11 predicted proteins | sample 5400601 | NCBI WGS metagenome assembly WNGK01 (sample SAMN13153376, study PRJNA577476) | soil metagenome | isolation source: 60 cm soil or saprolite under Garry oak tree replicate 1 | place: USA:California | collected 2016-06-15 | reverse complement strand
GATAATCCAGTCTCATTCAAGTTAACAAGGCGAGACGATTGCGAAACGAATGAGCGAACCTCTGTCCCGTTGAGCTAGGCCTGCTTTGGTTTCATGCTTCGAGCGACGATAACCAAAATGATTCCGATAATGACGAGAGCGATACCAGAGAAGAACACGAAGACGCCCATCCAAGGTGACGCACTATTGGGACAGCCGTTGGCTGGACAATTTGTGACTGAAGTGTACAGTAAAGTGATGAGCAGCAGCAAGAATCCCACGATGATGAGCGCGAATCCCAGCGTCTGGAGGGAATGCTTGTCGAGTCGAGGCAACAGCGGTGTCCTGCTATAGAGTGGACATAGGAGCTTTCAGAAAAGTCAGTCGGTTCAACTATTGGGCCCTTTAGGTGATGGTCTTTGGCCCTGGCGAGAGTACTTTCGGCGAACTTACCCCCTCTAAAGAGTCCTATCTGCACTCCCGGCTGCTATGGAAATGGACGACTACATCAGAATAACAACATGGTTCGTACGACAAGTCCTCGACGCCTACGAAAACTGGAACGGAAAAGACAACGTGCCCCCGAAAATCCAGGAACTCATCATGGTCCTCCAGATCGAAGCCTCACACCGCTACAAGTGAAATATTCGAACTCGAACTCGCAATTCTTCACTAGAAGCCCATGCGAATCCATCAGGGCGGAGTTACAACTATTGATTGAGAATATACCTAAACTTTCTTTGGAGCTGGGTAGTAGGCACCGCATTCATGGCACCGAGTTTGACCTTTCTCGGCTTGCGGTTTCTTACGGTATTCGCAGATTGCTTGGAAGTCTAGCAAGTACTTACTTTTGGTCAGGATATAGCGCAAGCGGTCACTCTGGTACTATCATAATAGATCGCGTTACGAGTCTCTTGGTATAGAAGCAACCAGTCACAAGTACCTGACTTAGACGATCTAAATGTAAATAGTTCCACGAGGTCGAGATGGATCTATGACGATTTCGACGCACAGACAGAAGATAATCTATCTGACAAACTATGTTCTGATAGCGAGCTTCCTCGCGGCCTTTTTCATCTATCCGATAGCCTACGAACTTCCCCAACTACTGCTGACACTCACAATCATTGTCTGCCTCATACTCACACTCAACCTACATGGCACCGAAGAACCGAGCAAGTCCGCATCTCGTAAGGACGCAGACGAGGTTTGAATAGGCTCCTGTGAGCAATCTATCTAGATCGAGGAATGTCTGACGAGACTGAGCTTGAGAAGATAATCAATGCGGTAGACAAGAGCTTCGCCGGATCGAAAAGAAGCGCCATCTCAGGGCTCATTTCGATTGTTGGGTTAACTGCGGCAGGGTTCTGGCTGTTGCTATAGCTGTCTTCTTTTCCCGCTTAGCCGCTACTGCTCTCCTCGGAGGGCTCCCTCTTGATACCGGTCTCAACATCTTGGCGCTTGCCGTAGCAACTGGAGCTTTAGGGCTCTCACTCTTGACTACAACCCTAACTTTCGATTGGGAGAAACAGAAACGCGTGGTTGATCACAGGCACCATTACGGAAAACTGAAAGAGCATGGCTTTGACCCACTTACCCTTCACGCTCTTATCATAATGAGATCCACGCTTCCAAAGGATGTTACACTAAAGAAAACCCATGCCGCAAACGCTGAGTTGTTCACGGAGAAAGAATTAGCCCGACAGCTGTTGGAGTAGCTATTCCTCTTCCGAGTAGGTACCAGTCGTTGTAGTAGCCAAACGCAGGCCCTAACGCTCTTCGAGGTAAATAGTTGGAGTTTCGGGAACAAAATATTGATCGTGGGTTATGCCGTACTCAGTCCCAAGCCTGTTCCTCAAAGTACTTAGTTCATCGCTCAGTGATTCGCTAACATCAGCGCATTTTCCCGTCGCGGCTTTCAAATTGTCCATGCGGGTGATGATTTCAGGTAGTTTAGTAAGCTCGAGAAAGTCAGATCGAGCTACGTCCCAAAATTGTTTAGCTTCAATAGTTGCTACTTGCTCTGGGAGACGTTGAAGAGCGGGCAGAATACCTTGATCAACAATGAGGGTAGTGGATGTGTCATTCACTTTGATGCTTTGAAGTGTAGCACTATGCTTCTCAGTGATCGCTGGCAATCCTTCAATAACTGCCCCGAGAAGGGCATCATGCAGTTCCAAGTATCGAAGCCGAACTGGTTCAACTCTCTCCTTGTCGAATCGCTTCATCTTGCCAGCCAATTCTTTGTATTCGAGTTCGAAATCACGGAAAACCAGAAAGCTACGCTGATCATAATACCGAGCGTTCTTGTCAGTCAGGAATAAGGTTAGATAGTTACGAAGTTCTAGCGGGAACTCTCTGCCTCTAATTGTGTTGGAGTCAAGTATGCTTATCGCTGGGCTGAGAATGATCTGGATCAACTCTTGTACTCTCGGTCGAAGGTGCTGTTTCAAGACAGTCTCCATCTGTTGCTGTTGAAGTCTCGTCTGAGCAATCGCTTGGTCTACTTGCTTTCCCATAACAATGGATTGCTCAGCCATAAGCTTCTGAGTTTTCCTGTTCTGCAAGGCGGCAACAACGACAGCACCTACCGATACGATCACCAGCGCGTAAGTCGCATAGACTAGATGCGGGTCAACAGAGGTCACTGTCACCGTGGAGTTGGTCGCTAACTCAAACACGAGATCCTTCTACCTCTCGGTGCTGGGTTCCATCTTGTCAATTGGCAGGCTGTGAGGGATTCTCGGCTATCTCTTACTTAACAAATCCCTACGCCTCACCTAACTTATGCAATCTGGCTGTCATATCGAAGATTGCGAGGCTGAAACCATACTGTTTTGTTTTGGCTGTCGAAATTGGTCCTGTAAGAGGCATTACTCCTAGCATCAAGAAGCGCTCCATCGAATGAGGGCGCAGCGCCTTTTCCCAGTTGGGAACGAAGCACTAACACGAGCATAGAATAAGATGAATGCCGTCCGTTTCCCATGGTAAACTTATGAGTCGGAAGTCTGCCCTCGCAGGGCAGGTATTGCGGTCTAATGACCCAATTTGCTCTGATTCTGATTCTACTTGCTCTTGGTGCTCAAACAGGAAATGCGATTGCAAATGTGAGTATTGAAAGCTTGACGACGGTAGATAGTGCCGGTGGGGCTTTCCAGAACCCCAGCCAAACTTCCTTCTTTGCGATTGGGAGGCAATGGGTGTTTTATGTTGAAAATGTGCCCGGTCACTGCGACATTACCGACGCTCCACTCTGCTTCGTCTACTACGCAACGAACAATGGTACAGGATGGTCAATCTACAATTCGACGAAGAGAATAGACCCGTTCTGCTGCGGAGACAACATAGCCGCACCCGGTCTTTCGGTTGACACTAACGGAACATACGTCTTTGTCGTAGCAGACGGGATAGGACCAAACCTTGCCTTTCATTACGGAAAGCTGAACCTCAACGGAACCATATCATGGAAAGGGGATGCGAATGTTGCAGAGGCCGCAAGTCCAACCTATCTCCGACTCAACACCAACAACGATGTGTTCGTGAGCTACTCTAACGATTCGACCTTTGTTTCCTGGTCATCGGCTCCATATACTACTTGGAGCAGCTTTCCATTGGCAAGCACGTCGAGCAATGCCATCGCCATCGCCCAACTTTCCAAAGGGCACGTGTATGTTGCCTACCATCCGTTAACTCCCCCCGTCGGGCTCTCTTTCACAATATACGGCAGGGAATGGAACGGAACTCTATGGGGTCCGCAAGAAACTGTTACAACAACAACGACGTCCCCTACCCGCCTCTTCCTCTTCCGAGACTCTCCACATTCAATCCGCATATTCTACCAAGGACAATGCTCAAACTGTCCCTATACCATTCAGACCGCAACTAGGATGCTTACAAGAACAACATCTTGGAGTCCTCCAACCATCATCTTTTCAGACCCCTTTTCGTCAGTCTTCGACTACATAGGCGCAATTACCCATGACCCTGAATTACACATGTACTTTCTCTTAGTCTACTCTAGTTTTCAAGCTGCAACGGAGATCGACCTCTACTCTTGGAGTGGAAAAAACTTGTCTGAATTCGTCGGGCCGACACTTTATGCTCCAAGCCTAGTTTTCCAACGCACTCAAGTCCAGCTTTGTTGCTCGATAGTGGGCGACTTGACAACCCATCAGATTTCTATGCGCTCGCAATCCTACAGTGCGTACTACGCCCTCAGTCCCTCAAGCCTTCGTCCACCAGTCATTTACGGCCAGACCATCACTCTTCATTCAAGACAAGAGACTTCACAATCATAACCAACCTTACGGAATGAAAGTGTGGCCGAATAATCAAACGTGCCTCCAGCATTGACAACTCAATTCTTCTCTCAACAGGTGACATATATCAACAACGAGTTCAATTACGATTCGCCGCTACCACTTTCCGTAGCACTTAGCCTCGCGCGGAGCCCACGCTCCGGTTACTCGACACCTCAAGCTCCCGTACCTACTCTTGATGGCTCAGAGTGGCTTTCGCCATTCCGAGGTTCAACGAATGAAAAGCTCAGAAAATGCAGCAAATGACTCCGAGACCAAAAAAGTCGGCCAAACGCCCATTATCAGCCCTGATCTCGAATCTGGTGCTACCCTAGAATTTCGCCCGAGAATCGTACGTGATTCTGACCTTAGAGCAGGCAAATTGCTGACCGATCAAAGCCCGGACTATGCTTCGATCGGCAAAATTCGCCCATTATCCCTGCCAGACGTGGAATCGTCTCGTCAAAAAGGGGGTATGTTTCAAGCGTCTCGCGACGCAAGAGCGGTTTGTCTTTACCTTGAGGCGAAGGCTCGTAATCGGTCTTTGATCAAAGAAACGGACAGCACGTCAAAAATACCTGAAATGACCACCATTATCTCTCGTGAGTGAAGGCTGCAAACACGAACAAAGACGGTAGTCTTGGTGGTCCTAGTGGCCGTTGCGGTTCTCGTCTCCGCCTTCTTCGCCCCTGTGGCGTACATTCCCTACGCTGACCACACGGTCTGCACAAACTTTGGGGCTCACTGCCAGCAAGTCGCCCAGTATGGCTCCTTGAGCTACATCTATTTCTGCACGGGTGCGATCTATGAGACTGATGGAGCTTACTGGATCGGTACCTGCATGCACTTTGGATAACCAGATTCTAGCTTGCGGCTAGGAATCTATTTTATATCGCCATTTCGTGTTGAAGGGCAACAGTGGTCAATGTCTTGACCCCGTCAAAGTATTCACTCGCAGTTTCCAGCCTCGTTCTCCTAATTCTCACGGTAGGTGCTACAACCGCCGGCTTCCCGAGCAACCCGGTGGCTTCTCCGTCTTCCAGTCCTCACCCGCGAGACTTTGCAGTTATCCCGATCCCGAACCAGCTTGTCATCGACCCAGGCTCAGCCGGTTCCTCCAACGTGACCCTGGCGAGTATCGGAGGATTCGCGGGGACAATCTCGCTATCCGCGACCATATATCAGCGCCAAATGGGACCGCGGCCCCGACAGTCTCCGTCACGCCTTCCAGCGTGAGACTCAAAGCGGGAGCAAACGCCTCGTCCACCCTAACCGTCTTGACACAATCAAACACGCCAATAGGAACCTACACCGTCACCATCGTCGCCCAAGCACCAAAGATCACCCACACAGCTCTCGTCACCGCCATAGTGCCGGACTTTGCTTTCACCCTCCAGCCCAGTTCCGAGACAGTGGCCCTAGGCTCTTCGAGAACGTCGTTCTATGCCGTAACCAGTCTTAACGGGTTCACAGGCACAGTCACAATCAGTGCATCAAACTCGCTGGTCGACGTTGGAGTGGGATTCATGTCCCAAGTGACAGTAGCGTCCGGAGGAAATGCGAGTGGCCCAATTTTTGTTAGCGTTGGAAGCAATGCGCCTCTAGGCACGTTTCAGATCGTTTTCACAGCAGCCAGCGGTTCCATAACTCACATGGCAACCCTGACACTCACCATAACTTCTTCCCCAGTCCCGGATTTTACCCTCACGACCAGCCCGGTCTCCCTGACCATACCTGATGGTTCTACGGGATTCGTCAATATCACCCTCTCCAGCATCGCAGGCTTCACTGGCAATGTTACGTTGACAGGCTCCGTAATCCCAACGGTCTCAGGAGGGCCTATTGCCGTTATCACGCGAACCAGCGTCTTCCTGAGCCCCAACGTAACCGGAACGTCATTGTTGGAGATCCTCACGAACAGTGCGACCCCGACCGGATTCTACAACTACACTGTCACAGGCACGAGCGGCAGCGTGTCCCACCAAGTATTCGGATCCCTCACAGTGACATCCTCCACCACAGGCGACTTTACAGTATCCGCGAATCCGAGCTCTCTGACTATCCCTCAAGGATCCCAGGAGAGAGACTTCCTTAACATCACCAGCACCAGCGGTTTCTCTGGAACAGTGAACCTGGCCGCATCCGTCGCGCCCACAGGACCCTTCCTGGACCTTGCAAACAACCAGGTCACCTTGCACCTGGCGGAACAACCCAAGTAGTCTTGGTCGTCTTTCTCAACACCACTGTTCCCGTCCCGGTTGGGAGATACAACATAACAGTAACCGGTTCTAGCGGCAGTCTCGTTCATCATATCATCATCCCCCTCACAGTAACCGTTCCCCTCGAGAACTTGTTTCTAGTCAGCGCCTCCTTCCAGCCTACCAACGTGACCCTCCAAGTCCAGAACACCGGGAGCACAAGCGCCAGTCTAGTGGCCTACTCCGCCCAGGACAAAGCTGGAGATACTTGGGAGAGGACGGGCTGGTCTGGGCCAACGATCGGTCCCAACTCCACAGCCTCCGGTATTCTGTTAACAATCGGCGTCAGCTGTCCCACCTGCTCCTACATCGGCACTCCGGGAGCATTCAACGAGTTCACCCCCGGCAATGTATACACGATATTCCTGACCTCAGCCCGGAACATCCTCTACAAGTTCACCGCCACCTATCCCAGCGGCACCCGCGAGGGACTCCTTCTCGAGTCGTACACGTTCACTTCCGGAACGAATCTCACCCTCTTCATCAGGAACCTCGGCAATGTCTCGGTCAGCTTCACCGCGTATTACGTGAAGGACTCTTCAGGCAACCAGTACGCCCTGACGACCTGGACTGGTCCAACAATAAACCCGAACAGTACAGCGCCTGCGGTTATCCTGATCGGTTCCAGCTGCCCAGCCTGCACGATCGTAGGAACCGCGTTCACCTTCACCCCGGGCTTATCCTATACGATAGTCATAGTCACGTCGAGAAACAACCAGTTCAGCTTTACCGTCACACGTTAGACAATCTCTCCAGCAGGCCTTTTCCGTAACTATTTTTTCTCGTAGCTTCCCGAACGCCTTTCTGGAATTATCGCATGATAGAACAAATCCCAGTCCAAGTTGGGGCGGCATTGTGGGTCACCCATAGGTCGGGATTCATGCTCGCATTGGCCGAGGGTTGGAATATCATTACGTAGTCTGCGCACCCTTCTGCCAACTTGAAAACGTAGTTTTGGATTGAAGTACTTGCCGTGGTCAACCGATAGAATCCTGAAACGCAAGATATCCCACCGCAGTAGGCGTACTGCGTGTATTGCCCTAACGTCAGAAAGTATACGGTCACAGTGACGTTGCTAGTCAGCGAAACAAAAAGGTCGAACGTGTCAGGTACCACGTATTCGTACCACTGGGACGCAGAGAGACGGCAGGGTGTACTTCCCCAGCTGCTCCCGCTGCCGCATCCGTTCCAGACAAGGATTTCTCGAGCAGGTGTGGGGGTCGGCGGGTCCTTGATACTGCTCGCAGAGGGAGGGATTATCGAGGGGGGTCTCGCAGCGCTATTGCTGGCGTTATTCGGATTGTTGAGTGCGTTGATTAAACTATTTGCAAAATATGCACTTGCGAGCAATCCAATTATCGCTAGTGCCACGATCATTAACGAGCCGAGCTTTACGGTGTAGATTCGCGAGGTTATTCGGTTCGGGGGTAACATGTCCGAAGTATGGATCATCTGAAATTAAGGTTTACAAATAGCCTCTTCTTGAGCTACCTTTTCTGTAACTTTTCTTTTTCTGCTAACCAAAATGTGACTCCCGAGAAAACCTATTTTGAGTCAAAATACTCCTGTCAATGAGGCCAATGGTTTCCGGAACAAGTCTGTCGAAGGTGCAACTCTCTGATACGGAGTTGCATTACATTGAGAAGGGAATCGGAGACCCGGTGATACTTGTACACGGGGCCTCGGAGACTGCAGACAATGGGGTCATTTGCAAGATGTCCTTTCGAACAGATTCAGGGTGATTTCATACAGTCGCCGCGGCGCCTACCCCAACAAGTCATCTCTCGGTGGGAAGTCGGGTATCCCAGAGCATTCGGCCGACCTTGCCTCGCTCATCTCTCTGATATCAAAGACACCAGTTCATCTCGTCGGCGAGTCCTACGGCGCGTTTGTCGCCGCCCGTTGCGCTATCGACTACCCGGAGAAGGTCATATCCTTGTCAATAGACGAACCACCAATGCTCCCCTTGCTTCGGGACAACGACGGCGATAAGGCGGAACTTCGCCAGTTCGAGAAGGATGTGTTGAAACCCGCTAGAGCTTGTTTCAGGACTGGAAGATTCGAGGACGGCACAAGAATCATAATTGGCTTCCTCGAAGGGTCCGAGGACGCGTTTGATTCCCTACCACCAGAAGTGAAGGATCTTCTCGCAGCCAACTTTAAGGCCTTTCGTGCTGAGCTTGAAGCAGGCTTCGATTCCATTTCCATTCAAGACGTGAGCCGGCTAAAGACGCCGACATTATTATTGAAAAGCGAAACTGGTCCTAGGCTCCTCAAGAGGATAGTCGACATCCTTCACGAGACGATTCCCAACGCCATTTTCACGGAAATAAGAGGAACATCCCACGGCACCATAATTGACTCACCGGAGTATTCGTCCTCTGTCATGAAATTCATCTTGGCCCAGAGCGAGAGCTAAGTCCACGGGTCGTGTTTCTGCAAATGCCTTGCGAAAGTAAGTGAGTCTTGAAGTTGAGGACCGGGCCCTATCAGCCTACCTCACCCAATACCCCTCCCAGACAGCGCATTTTCTAGAAAAAAGGGGTTTATGTTTCAAGCGTCTCGCGACGCAGGAGCGGTTTGTCCCAATTTCCTACTTCGGGATGAGGGTCCAGACGTAGTAGTAGACCAAGTATAGTATCGCTAAGACGCCTGAGTTGTTGCGAAGGCCCGCGGTCCAAGTGTTTGTTCTTTCAAAGTCTTTCGGAGTTCTGATTCGATTTCTTTGTTTCACGAGTAATAGAATTGCCAGTAAGAGTAAGCCCCAGTAAATCGCCACGGCTATCACTAGCACAGTCGCCTCGTCGAGTGATCCGTTGAATAATGGCATGATGCTCTGCCCACCCGCAAGTTGGGACACAAGGTCCTGTAATGTCTGCGCAAGGTTTGTGATTCCCGAGGATGGTCCCGTGGAGTGCGGGGTTGACGGTGTAGGTGGTTGAGGTGCTGGGGGCGCTAGAATTGTGAGGTTTCCATTGAAGACTAGGGGATTAGCGATTTCCCATTGTGAATTGCTGGGATTGTAGAACTCCCACTGTACGTAGAAGGAGAGAATCTGTGGTCCGAGACGAGCGGTGCCCGGAATCTCCAGTGTCGTCGTGATGATCTTGCTCTGCCCTCCTGTCAGAGTTACGTGGGTTGAGATTGGAAGGCTTGTCCGGCTGAAGGCTTGAAGCTGCACCTCTAGAACAGTCATCGATAATTGGCCTATGTCCGTAAAGTTGTAATCCAGATTGATAGTTGAGCTGGGGTAAGGAATACCGGCTCTGAAGACCTGGCATTCGAGAAAGCTTGAGCTGAGAGAGACTACTTCCACTCTGATCGTCGTCGCTTGGATGATGCTGCCGCTGGCGCCGGCTATCGTTACGGTATAGTTGCCCGCTCCGGCACTGGGGTTGGCTTGCACGACGATCGAGAGAACGGCCGTGGAACCGTTAGAAATGTCCAAGGGATCATTCTCAATGTAGTATAGTGACGGATTCCTCCAGAGGACCACTGTGAACGCAGTCGGATTGTAGGAGGTCGACACGGCAACCTGGCCAGGGTTCTTGTCGAGATTTGTGATCGAGAGCTGGGCGTTCGCGATCCCGTTCCCAGCAACGAGGACGAACGACGCCGGGCTTACAGTCATGTCGAACTGGACTGGAACCTCCAAGGTAAGTATGACAGCTATCGGGTTCAGGTTAATCGTTCCACTCGACTCGCTCAATACAACAATGTAGACGCCCAACGGGGTATTGGATTGTGTAGTTACGACCATTTTTGTAGTATTCCATCCGATCGAGGTCAGACTCAAACTAGATGGCTGGAAACTTATCACCGGACCATTTGGAACGCTCGGTGATACTGTTGCGTGAAGTGTCACAGGGCCCAGGTATGATGTCTGATTTGTGAGATTGATCAACAGGTTCTCCGTGGTTCCAGTTGTGGCACTGAGAAAGTTGAGGGTTCGGTATCCTCTGTATTGCACGGTGTTGACCCAGAAGGTGAGGACCAGGCTTCGAACCAAGGGCCCGTCGTTGACCACGACCGTGATGTCGTAGCTATCCGCGACGGATCCCGAGACGGTGGCGATCAGGAGGGAATCCTGAACGCCGTTAGGAGAGAGAGTGAGATTGTTTGGAAACATTCTGACGGTTACCGGAATGTAGACTCCGGGTGCCTTCGGATTGACACTCGCTGAGAGAGTCACGTTCCCAGCGAATCCGTTGACGCTTGCCACTCTGATTATAGTGCCGTCTGTATCGGTGGTTCCTGTGTTGAACGTTGAGGGGTTTGCGGAGATTTCGAATCCGGAGTTGACGACGCTTAGGTTGAGTGTGATGCTGTGGGTCGTCGGCCCGGCGTAGGTCTGTCCTGTCGCGCTTAGGGTTATTGTATAATTCTGCAGAGGCGTGGTCGCGGTCGTCTGAACGGTCAGGGTCGTCGTTGCGGATCCCCAGTTGCTGACCGTAAAGCTCGTTGGAGAATAGGAGACTGTCGGCGCATTAGCGATAACTGGGTTAACTGTTCCGGCCATGTTGATTGTTCCGGCGAAGAGGTGCAGACTTGTGACGGTTATCTGGTCAGCATCTGCCAGACTACGTGGTGTTATCAGCTGTGCCCTGTTGGTTGTGACTATGAAGTCGGTATGGGGTGAGCCCCATGCAACGTTGACCGTGGCGGAATGAGTTAGGACGCCACTTGTGCCAACCACTGTGACGGCGTAGTCTACGCTGGATTGTATTGTGATGTTGAGCCATGTGTTCGCTGTCCCGCGAGCTGGCAGGGTGAGATTGGACGCGCCGAGGATGAGCGTGGGGTCAGATGTTGGCGAGCTAGAGGCTGTCAGGTTGACCTTGCTTGAGAACGAGTTTAGGCTGGTGAGGGTTATCTGGACGAGACCTGAACTGGTTACGGGAATGGTGAGAGAGGAGGGGGAGACGCTTATGGAGAAATCAGGAGATGGACTTGCCCCCAGAACCGCGGAAACCTGGAGAACTAGAACCAGAATGAGTGTCAGAGACGCAAGAGTTAGACGGGTTATCTGGGATGGCATGCTTCCCCACTTTGTTCGATCTAGTTCGCCAGCTCCATTTCCACGCCAATACGTTTCGGTTTTCTCGATCAAGCAATACTTCGCTTCTCCCGCATTTAGGCTTCTCTGAAATCTCCGGATACCATCAAAGGAACAACCCCGCTGGGTTTTTCCAACCTCCGGGTGTTGGGAGAGTTAGAAATCGCACGTTTTCAGCCCAGATCTCGAATCTGGGAGGGTAGCTCAAGACCGCCGCTGGATTCGCTGGGCTAATCGCTTTTTTCGCCGAACCATCCAAGCGTGAATTATGCCCTGAATCGCCTATCTCCCCTATTATCGCTGCCAGACAGCGGGTGTTCTAGAAAATAGGGGGTCTTAGCGACCGACCCTCGCGTCGCATGAGTGGACTGTTCGGACTTGACCGAAGCTAAACTGTCCTATGGCAAGAGTAACCGGTTCTATTTTTGTGGCGAAGGATCGAAGGCAATAGATTCTATTTCGGGATAAGCGGCCAGATGTAGTAATAGGCCAAGTATAGCATCGCCAAGACCCCGGTGGCCATGATGAACCGCCGACCCCATTTACCTCGTCGTGGTCTAGGTTGAATGGCTATTTTCTCTTCCACTAGTGATTTCTTATTCGGCTCGACTGCTGATTTCTTGCCAGGCTGACTTAGCTCGGATTTCTTGAGTGGCTCAACCATCTCGACAGCGGTTTCTTCCACAGTCTCACTCGATCCCACGTTCTGCAATAGCCGTTTGCTGGAGACTGACGGTCGTGGAACACGGAAGACCCCTGAGCCTGTTTTTGCCACGTACGCAGTCCACGCAAGTTCCTTCCTATCTCTTAGAGCATCAACTTCATGCTGACGCATGGCGTAATACACAACTGGGCCGAGCATTTTTTCGACTTTATTCGCGTCAAAGGTGCCAGGCGTCCCAGTACTCCTGACAAGGAGCAGGTCCGCGTCGGCCCGTAAGTCTATGTCGCCTCCGTAGAACCGGTGGAGAGCGGCGACCATGATCACGAGCCCTTGGCGCATTCCGCGTTTGAAGAGTTCGCCTCTGATATCGTACCATTTGTCCAGCCAGTAATCGATCTTCCTCATCTTCTCCAACTGCCCGCTAGAATCCTTCACCGCCACCGTCCCAGACAGCTTCTTCAACGCCTTCGTCATATCATCAGCAAACAACAAAATCGCCTTCGGCGGTTTCCGAAATCGCTTGAACAGCTTGTCCATGTTCTCGAACAATGCAGGAAGATCCCGCGAAGCACGCAACGCTTTCACATTCGCCTGACCATACCTCCGCGCTAACGCTTGAGCAAGCGATTCAGCTAGAGTAGTGTTGTGAACGAAGATGTCGTTGACGACCAGGTTTCCCGTCGTTTCGACTTGAACATCAAAAGTCTCAGCCGGGCCGATGTACTCGATGGACTTGATTCGCGGCCAGAAACATTCGCCCTCAGCGATTTTCAGAGCGTAAGGACGCTCGTATTTCCTAGCGAATTCCTGAGCTTCCTTCATACTCGCAAATGTTCCGCCAGACCAGGCACCGGGCCGATCGCGTCTTGATCTCAAATATGCGATAGGAAGCGGAAAGTCATCTTGGCTCCATCTACGGACCTGCCGAGACTCATGCCGTAACACCGCGTCCGCGCCGTCCAGGATCCTTCTTTCGGGCAATGCGATGTGTTGTTCGAATTTCTGTCGATATTCTAACGGGACCCATATCTCGTACGAGACGGTCCGGCGCTTGCGGTCCCATGATAGAGCTCGCTCGCCTCTACGAAGCCTGCTCAGTATCCCGAATCTGAGAAGGCAGTGTTGAACTTGATGCGCCAGAACGGGAGAGATGGTCCCATAGCCTATGGTACCTCGTGCGTCCACCCACCCGTCTCCTGCGAACAAAGCACTCAGAAAGATCGCGAGAGACTCGTTGTCTGCACGCAAAACTGATTGAGGGATTCTCTTTCCCCGTGAGTCAACCCGCTGAAGACCAAACTCGTCGGCGAATCGCTTGTAGTATCCATACGACTGATGGCGCGGATCGTCTGTCCTGAACGGCTGGCCCGGCGTAATCTGCATCACTCGATAGTTGATTTGCTCGATCGGCTCGCTCAATTGTAAGCCGAACGGCGCCAAAGCCCTCCCCATGTCAGCGACAATCATTTGATCCGAGTTCGTGAATCTTGGAGTAGTGCCGGTAAGACCGCCCTCCGCGATGAGATAGCCTAGAAGCTTGGCAGCATCATGGTTGAGGTGCTTACCCTGAATTGGAAGGAATCTCGGAACAGCAATTGGCATGCCCTCGTGAAGGTCAGACAACTGCCTCCACCCGTAAGCCGTCAGCAACGGATGGTTTGAGGTCAACTTGATCTGACGGCCATCTCTGAGTCTGACTCTGAAAACATCCCTTACACCATTGGATGCCACAGCGACTATTTTGTCCTTAACCAGCCTGAAGTTCTCGTCAACCGAAAACACCTCGAGCCCCGGATGAAGATTGCTGACATGGACGATAGAACCAGTAGTTGTCGGCACGACATCATCACCCGTTAGGCACTTGCCTGTGTTTGGTTTGCCGAAGATTATGATGTTCAAATGGTGTATTGCATTATCTTTACCGACCGACTCCGGAAGAGGATCAGGAATCAATCCATCCAGGATAGTGTCTAGGTCGAGCTTCCAGTAGGTAGCCTTCGCCAGCAGATCCGCGCTCGGAATAACCGGCTTGGCTAGGCTTGAATTTACTGTAGTAATCTCGGAGGGTGCCCGCACGATACTGCTTGGCGACGGTACGATCTCAGTATCTTTTGGTTCGCTCATTACCCATGACCGTCTAACTCTTCAGGCCTCCCTCCGGGTAGTTACGGGCTTCGCTCGCCTCACGAAGGACTCTCGTCAAGGTCAGGAATGCTTCTAGCAAACTCGACCGATGAGTTTCTATTAGAAAGCTGATCAGCAATTGTCCTGAGGAAGAGAACCGTGAAGATTGGATTGTTGGTCTTCATTGCGAACGATCGTGAAACGTACCAGAAGCGTTCCTATGATACGATCCGCGCGGTCACACAGCAGGCCGAGAAGGACGGTTTCGACAGTATCTGGCTGCCTGACCATTTCCTCTACCGGAATCCGGGAGAGCCGACCCGTGGAATCTGGGAGTGCTGGACCATGCTGTCGGCACTGGCCGAAGCGACACACCGCGTCGAGATCGGCACGCTGGTCACATGCAACTCCTTCCGCAACGCAGCAATACTAGCGAAAATGGCCGCCACCGTTGATGAGGTGAGCCATGGCCGCTTGATACTAGGCATCGGAGCTGGATGGAACGAGCCGGAGTATCAGGCACTCGGATTGCCCTTCGACCATCGGGTAGGCCGCCTAGAGGAAGCCTTGCAGATCATCAAACCGTTACTCCGCGAAGGCCACGTCGATTTCTCGGGACAATATTATCAAGCGCGAAACTGCGAGATCGCACCGCGCGGCCCGCGGCCCGAAGGACCGCCGCTTATGGTGGGATGCGAACAAAAAAGTCCACGCATGCTCAAGCTGACCGCAAAATACGCGGATCTCTGGAACACCGGGTA
>WNGK01026229.1_pt1 | contig 15142 bp, 15 predicted proteins | sample 5400601 | NCBI WGS metagenome assembly WNGK01 (sample SAMN13153376, study PRJNA577476) | soil metagenome | isolation source: 60 cm soil or saprolite under Garry oak tree replicate 1 | place: USA:California | collected 2016-06-15 | reverse complement strand
AAGGACAATCCGCGAGAAGTCACTTTTTACATTCTTTCCGGTGAACTGTATGAAGCGAAGAAGGACTGGGATCATGCCAAGGGCATGTACCAGCAGGCGCTCAGCATCTCGCCCGATCATCCGCTGGCTTCCAACAATCTCGCCTACGTGATTCTGGAGCAGGGTGGGAACGTCGACGTCGCGATGGGCCTGGCGCAAACTGCGCGCCGCGGTATGCCAGACTCTCCCAATGCCGCCGACACTCTGGGTTGGGCTTACTACCACAAAGGCATCTATGGGTCCGCCATCAGTCAGTTTCAGGAAGCGTTGCGGCTCGGCGAAAAACGAGGCGACCCAGAAGACGCGGATCTGCATTACCACCTCGGCCTCGCCTATCAGAAGGACAATAAGACCGGCCTTGCCCGCCAACAATTGGAAAAAGCTGTCAAGCTGCGCCCCGACAACGCGGATGCTCGCAAAGCCTTGTCAGAACTCCGCGGCTAGTGCGCTGCGATCACTGCTTCACACCAAGAAACACAAAACCCCGCCTCGCGGCGGGGTTTTGTGTTCAGCGAAGTGCGAAGTGCAAAATGCTTAGGCCTTCAGCTTGCGACGGACCACTCCAGCCAGACCGATCAACCCGGTTCCCAGCAGGCTCAACGAGCCCGGCTCAGGAACCACGACGTTCGTGTCACCGCTCGAAATGGTGGTGCTGCCGTTGAAGAAGCCCTTGCCGGTGTTGATTGTCAACTGCACAGTCACGCCCACGGTCGACATTCCGGAATTGGTCGTTCCCGTCAGGCCGCCCGTCAGTGTGTAGTTATGGGTTCCGTTGGCAAGAGTCACCAGCGTCCAAGTCACAGGACTGGTAAACGTTCCCGTGAACAATGTGCCGTTCGGAACTCCGTTGGTGCCGTTCCCGGTGATGGTAAACGACCCGCCACCTGCGAACGTTCCGCCCATTTGCAACGATCCGCTCGTGAGCGCTCCGGTTGTGAAGCTGACGCTGCCCAGGTTGTTACCTGTGATCAACCCGCCCCCGTTCAGCCCATTGACAGCAATCAAGACCGATCCGCTCAACGTGAGTCCGCTGTTCGAACCCGACAAGGTGCCGCCACTATTGGTGTAGTCTACGCCGCTGCCGGCAAAAACTGCCGTTGGCAGGGCCAGTGCCAGGACAGCGAGCATGAGGATTTTCTTCATTGTACTTTTCTCCTAGGAGTTACTTCGCCCGGGTCTTTGATGAGGAACGACGCGTGGCTCGCACCTTGAAATGAGGGAGCACGACTCAAGGTACTGCCCCTCAATTTGCATCCCGAGTACCAAAGTCAGCCTCTCGGTAAGCCTCTGGTTCGATAGTACTTAAGATGGATTCGGTGCCCGGGGCCCAGGTTGGAAGTGAAAACATCTGCGCTATCACGCAAAAAACTGGTAGACGCCGCGCCGGGCGCCGGCGAGAGGGCGGTGCTTAGTCCGCCGCTATGTCCTGCTTGGGGGCGTCCGCTTCCCGCCGCTTGACGGCCCGATTCGAGGGCAATCCGGCGTCGCGAATCTTGTAGAGCAGAGCGCGGTAGCTGATGCTCAATGCCCGCGCCGCCTGCTTTCGGTTCCAGTGACAATTCTGCAGAACTTTCAGGATGACCTTCCGCTCCAACTCACGTACCGCCTGGCGGGTCAATTTCTTCAGAGAAATCTGGCCATCCACCGGAATCTCCGCGTTGAAAAAATTGGTGTCCCGCGGCGCCAGATCGGACGCGATCACTTCTTCGTTGCCCAAAATCACGTAACGCTTGACCAGGTTTTCCAGTTCCCGGATGTTGCCCGGCCAGTGATACTTTCGTAATTCCACCATCAATTCACTGGAAAGCGCTCGCGCCCGGCAGTTGTACTTCCGGTTGTGATACTCGAGGAAATACTCCACCAGTTCGGGAATGTCGCTCGCCCGTTCCCGCAGCGGAGGCAGATGCAGGTTCACCACATTGATGCGGTAAAACAGGTCCGATCGGAATGTGCCGTTTTCGATTTCCTGCTCAAGTTTGCGGTTGGTCGCGCACACCACCCGCACTTCCACTTTCTTGTCTTCCTGCGCGCCGATGCGGCAGAACTGTCCGTCCTGCAGGAGCTGCAGCAGCTTCGACTGCAGGGACATATCGAGCTCTGAAATCTCGTCGAGAAACAGAGTGCCGCGGTGTGCCATCTCCACGCGCCCCGGCTTCATTCCATAGGCTCCGGTGAAGGCGCCCTTTTCGTAGCCGAACAATTCGCTTTCGAGCAGCGTGCCTGGAATCGCCGGACAATTCACTTTCACCCAGGGCCCGCTGCGCCAAGGCGACGCCGCGTGAATCATGCGCGCGATAATGTCTTTGCCCGTTCCACTTTCTCCCTGGATGAGCACCGGAACATTGGCACTCGCCAGTTTAGTCAGGCGGTCGCGGACGGCCTGCATGCCCTCGGTGCGCCCGAAAACAATTGCGTCAGGCGGCATTTCTCCCAAAGGCTGGGCGAGCGTATTCACACTGCTGGTTGTCATGGCTGGTTTCTTCTGGGGGGAGAGACCGTAACCTGCATCCCGAGAGCCAAAGGCATCCTGGCCCACTTAAGCGCCACTCAAATCTAGCTTATCTGGTTGCAGAGTATCAACTTACCAAAGAGCTGGACTGGCGCACCCTGGTAATCAGGGAATGGAGCTAACAGTAACACTTTTCGAGCGATGATGCGCAAACATTTTCACACAGCGGACGCGATTTTCCGCCGCCGGACATTGGGGTTGCCCGAAAGCAGCAGCGGACGCGCGAACTTAAGGCCCAGCAAATAATAGCCTTCGGCGGGAGTCGTGCGGAGAGCCTTGGCCCGCAGTGTCCGAAAAGCTCTCGGCAGCAAGGCTAAAGCCGCGACGGGGGCGCTTGGAATTTCAAGCCGGATCTGAGCGATTGCGGGCAAAACCCGCCGAATCGCTACCAACATTCCGCCAGCGCTCACATTCAAGGCGGTCGCAAATTCCAGAAATTCCTTACCTTTGCCATCACGGCTGCGAACAAAAACGGGGATCGCCAGCGGTAGCCTGGCCCACTTCCGCCGCTCGCTTCTCACTCTCGCGCCGTTCATGCAGACCTCTCCATCGCTATCGACCCCAGCGTAAGGAGCACATGAGGGGCCAAATCTAAGGCAAATACCGGAGGAAACCGGGCATGAAAACCAAGATTCCGCCGTCTTCCACCTGACATACGATTTTCCTACTGGCACCTGTCCTGAGATGATCGGTTGCGTTCCCCCTCCCCCATGTAAACCTATGGTTTTCCTAATGGCTACTGTCCAAAAGAACACGTGTGTTTCTGACGGGGGAGGACCCTCAGAACTTATGCCAGCTGCTGCTGCCCGTCCAGATGGGGATGTCCCTAGCCCGGAAAACCTGCTGCGGGAGTACAAGGAACTGCGTGAGCGCTTCCAGCGCACCACCAATGCGCTGGCCTCTGCCGCTCACGATCTCAAAACGCCTCTCTCGATTTTGAACGGCTACGTAGAGCTGCTGCACAGCGAGAAGCTGGGCCCGCTCAGTGATCGCCAGCGGGAAGTCCTGCAAGACATGCAGGCCAGCGGAAAGCGCCTGCAACAGTTCATCCAGGATTTCCTGACTTACAGCGCCCTTGAAACAGGCGGGCTGCGCATGCAGTTCGAGCCCGGCAACATCAACGATTGCCTGTCTGACATGTGTCGCCTCTGGTCCAATCGCTTTCAGGGAAAAGGGTTGGCGCTCTACTTTCTGGCCAACGACAAGCTACCGGTTTTTCCCCTCGATTCTCCCAAGCTGGAGCGCATCATCTCGAACCTGCTGGAGAATTCCTTCAAGTTCACGCCCCCGGGCGGAACGGTATGGCTGCACGCCGAGCCGCACATGTGGGAACGTCGTGCTGCGGCGCAGCCTTCAGCCGCCGAGCGCCGCCGCCAGAATGTAACTCATCCCAACTCCGTCAAGGTCAGCGTTTCCGACACCGGGCCCGGAATCCCCGCAGAGTTCCATTTAGAAGTTTTTGACGACTTTTTTCGCCTTCCCGGCACCGAAGCTCAAGACGGCATGGGATTGGGTCTCGCCATCGCACGCCGGCTTGTGCAGGGCATGGCAGGAAAGATCTGGGTCGAAAGCGATCCCGGAGCAGGCTGCAAGTTTTCTTTCCTGATCCCTTACAAACCGCCTGTTGCCAGCAAAGGGAAAAACCGATGAAGCCAACCGCCAAGATTCTGCTGGTCGACGATGAACCCGGTATGCTCCGCTACATCAAGACACTGCTGGAAGTGGACGACTACAAGGTCGAAACCGCGACCACCGGCGAGGAAGCGTTGCTACTCGTCGAGAAAGGCCTCCAGCCTGACCTCGTGCTGCTCGACGTGCTCATGCCCGGCATTGACGGCTTGCAGACTCTCGAGCAACTGCGCCAACTTCAACCCGGAGTCAAGGTCGTCATGTTGTCCTGCGTCAACGACACGCGCAAGGTCGTACACGCGATGAAGTTGGGCGCGCAAGACTACCTCACCAAACCTTTTCAGAAAGCGGAACTGGACGCAGTCATCGATCTCAGCCTCGGCCAAGGCAAGCAGACTTACAGCGGAGAAGTAGAGGAACTCTCCGAAGACGTCTTCTTCATTGCGGCCAGCCCTGCCATGCGCAAGATCCGCTCGCAGGCTGCTCTGGTGGCCAATGTAGATATCCCCGTGCTCCTGCTGGGCGAGAGCGGCACTGGCAAGGAAGTCCTCGGACGCCTCATCCACAAGCTTTCGCCGCGTGCTCATCGCACGTTCCTCAAAGTCAATTGCGCTGCCGTTCCCGCCGACCTTCTCGAGAGCGAACTGTTCGGCTATGAGCAAGGCGCTTTCACCGGCGCGAACCACGCCAAACCTGGAAAATTCGAACTCTGCAACCGGGGAACAATTCTGCTCGACGAAATCGGCGAGATGCCGCCACTTCTGCAAGCCAAGCTGCTGCACGTCTTGCAGGATCAGCAGTTCTCCCGCCTGGGCAGCCGGTCCGTCATCAAGGTCGATGTGCGCATCCTGGCCGCCACCAATATCAACATTCCCGAAGCGCTCGCCAACAAGCGGCTGCGCGAGGATCTCTACTACCGTCTCAATGCCTTCACCATGCAGATTCCGCCGCTGCGCGAGCGCAAGGAAGAGATTCCGATTCTGCTCAAGCACTCCATGTCGCGCATGGCTGAGCGTTACGCGCGCGCTCCGCTCCCCCTTTCTCCGGCATTGCTGCAGGCCTGCCAGAATCATTCCTGGCCCGGCAATCTTCGCGAGTTGAATAATTTCCTGAAGCGCTACCTGATTCTCGGGGATGAGAACCTCGCGGTCAGCGAACTCCTTCCCCGCGATGATGGCAATGGCGGAGGCCCGGGAGATACTTCAATGCGAGCAGCGGAGCCGGGTGGCTTGAAGTCTCTGGCGCGCACCGCCAAAGATGAAGCTGAAGCACAAGCCATTACCCAGGCTCTCGAACAGACTAACTGGAACCGCAAGCAGGCCGCCGCGATTCTACAGATCAGCTACAAAGCTCTGCTCTACAAGATCCGCCAGTATGGGATTGCCGAATCGAAGGGCCATCACAAGCTGTCAGCCGGCGCGTAGTTCTTCGCAGCGGAGCGCGATCCTCATGACAGTGGGTGCCCCATTTCTCGCGTCCTTTGCGAGAAGTGGATTTTGACTTAGGAGTTGGTCTCCCACAACTCTACGGCACCGAGAGCGTGATGTTTTGGCTCTTCGTGTCGCTGCCGGACGTCGCCGTGACGGTGACGGTGTAGATGCCAGCAGGCGTTCCGCTTACCGGTGCTTGTGAGCTAGTGCTGCTGCACGCCGGTTGCAGCAGGAGCAGCGCGAACAGGGCACAAAACATCAGTATGCCTAAAATCCGCCGCCGGCGCCGGTCGCCTCCAACTCCCATACCCAGCAGAGGCAATCCCGGAACCGCCAGCCAGATCGCATAGAAATGCCGCATCAGCAAACTCGCGGCGGGCGTGACGATCGGCCGCGCCGTCGTAGTAATGTTGAGCGTCGAAGATCCGGGACCTCCTAGCAGCGTCACCGATTGAGTTGTGAAGTTGCACTGAGCCCCCGTGGGTAAGCCGCTGCACCCCAACCCTATGGCATGCGAGTAGGCTCCCCTGCCCCATCGCCTGCACGGAACCGCCGTTGAATGAGGGGGTGCTTCCGCTGCTGGTTGCGGTGGGCGTTGCCGAAATGATAATCGTTGCCGTCGAACCTGACTGCAGCGAGGGAAGGCTACAGCTCACGATGGTATTGGTCGACGCTCCGCCGCAGGTTCCGGAAGTGACGCTCGCGGTTATGGCGGTAAGAGGCACACCGGTGACCGCAGAGCTCAGATTGTCCGTGACCGTAATGTTGTTGGCCAAATCAGGGCCGCTGTTAGTCACCGTGTATGTGAACGTCGCCGGCCACCCGGCGTCTGCGAAGCTCCCGTTCGTGCCCACAGTAAGGATTCCAGTAATTGACAGGCTCAAAGCCGACCCCAGTTGGGTCACAAACGCGTCATAGCCACCGTTATATCCATTCACCAGGTTCACGGCCGATTGTGTGACTAATGGCTTTAGGACCTGCAGGTCGGTCGAATTGGTATCCCCAGCGAAGTACGCGTTCTGGTTCACATCGAGCGTGACCCCAGTGCCCTCCGTTAACACCGAACTCGAATCGCCAATTTGCCCGGCGAAGTAATTCGCCCAAGACGACGCCGTCGTCGACCCCACCACAGCGGTGGTGTTCAGCCGGGCCATGAACGCATCCTGAAAGCCGGTGAGAGTGCTCTGAATGGGATTGGATGCCGGGGCAACGGGGAAATCGGACGACTGGGTCCATCCCGTCATCACTGCGCCGCTGCCCGAGTCCACTGTGATCGCCAGTCCGGCTTCGTCCAGGCCCCCTCCGAGATAAGAGAAATAGTTAAGGGCCACGTTGGTCGCAGTGGTGCCGGTGCTGGTCGGGTTGCTCAGCCGCGCTACGAAAGCATCGTTCGGGGGAGGAGTGCGCACGAAATTGGTGGGACACGTCGTGCCTAACGCCACGTTCGGAAAGTCCAGGCAGCGTTGATAAGGGGCAGAATTATTCAAAGTCGCGACACTCGTCGCAATGTCGGTGGAATTCGTGGTTCCGACGATATAGACATTCGCCGCGCCGGTATCGAGCGCAACGCCTGAGCCCGAGTCAGTCCCGGTACCACCCAGATAGGTCGACCAGATCAGTTGCTGTCCCTGCGCTACGTTGGGATTGAGATTAAGCTTCGCCACGAATGCGTCCGGCTCTGTCGTAGTCGTGGTGCTCGAGCACACCTGAGGACCGGTAATCGTGGCCGAAGCAGGCTGATCCAAACAGGGCTGGTAAGCATTCAGGATAGGAAAGTCGGTGCTGCTGCATCCCGAGCACCCGGTATAGAGGAAGTTCGTCGTGCCGGTGAAGTAGACGTTGCCATTGGTATCGACGGCGATGCCTCCACCTACCGCTGTCGGCAAGGTCGTGCCCAGGGGGGGATCGAAATTCCCGCCTCCAAAATAGGTCGAGTAGGCGATGCTGCCGGTTTTCGGCGCGGCCGTGTTCACCTTGGTCACGAAGAACTGGATGGGCGCGCGCGGAGTGCTTTGATACGGCAGGGCCTGCGGCAGCGTGCTCGCGGGGAATTGATCGGTAGTGCTAGCAACGTCCGTGGACGTGGTCGTACCGGTAACGTAGATGTACCCCGACGCGTCGATGGTCATTCCGCTGGCGGTGTCGGTGCCGTTGCCGGAAAGATACGACGAATACAGCAACTGGGTGGCGTCGTTCTGCAACTTGGTCACAAACACGTGAGTGCCCGTGCTCGCGGGATCAGGCTGATAGGCGTTGGTTGAAGTGGTGGGAAAGTGCGCCGATGAGGTCGTCCCGGCCACGAATGGATTGCCCGCTGCGTCGACCTTGATCCCAACCGGAGTGTCGATTCCATCGCCTCCCAGATAGGTCACATATTTCAGTGTCGCTACAATCGAGCCCAGCGGCGGCGTAATCTTGGCAACATAAACGTTCTGCGTGCCATTCAGCGTCGGCTGTTTGACCCCGGCAGTCGTCGGAAGATTCGGTGACATCGTCGAACCTGCCAGATAAATATTGAAGCTTCCATCGACCGCGACCGAAGTCGCGCCTTCGTCTCCGCTGCCACCGAAATACGTCGAGAACGTCAGGATCGGGTCGATCACCAACTCGCGCGAGTGATCGTACGGTCCAATCGCGAATCCCGCGCGGTTGCGGCCCCGCAGAACGAAGCTGCCTTCCACTGCGTGCTGCTGCCCCGCGACTTCCTGGTATACGCGCGGAGCCTCGAGCTGCACGCTGCCGCTCTCTCCCTGAATGACCAGAGCCCCATCTTTCAACTCCAGCCGTTTCGCCCCGTTGAATTCCAGCTCAGCCTGCGCCGGATCGGACCCCGGTGCCACCTGGAAGTCATATTCCAGCCGTCCTTGATTTCCGTAAAAAACCAGATTGATTCCAGGATAAATATTCTCGTAGCGCACCCGGGCAAACTGCGGCACAGCCGTACGCCACTTCGCGGGATCATTCCCCAGAAAATAGTTGCTCTTGCCCGGCAACTGCTACGCGCCGGTCACATTGGGGTTCGGATTCGCCCCCGCCAGCTTCATCTGCAGCGACTCTACGCGGATCTGGGACGCTTCGTGCTTTCCCGAGCCGCCTTTAGACTCATCCTGGTTCGACCGTTCCTGGGAAGCGAGGCTCAGGATCGCGCCCTCGGAACCCAGAAAAAGGCTATATCCAGACCCGCGAGTCACGAACTTCGCGCGCGGATCGGCGGAATCGAGGTTTCCTTGTCCCCGGTTCGGCTCGAAGATCAGCGGCAGCCCAGCAAAGAGCGCCCGCGCCCGCGACTGCGCTTCCCGATTTGCTTCGCCCGGCAAACTCTGCTGCGAAGCCACCAAGCTCGGCACCGTCGACCCCTGCTCTGCCATCGCTGAAAGCTCGACCGCTGCATTCGCGGCGGTTTGACGTGAGCGGGAACCCCACCCGAGAACTGCGCATCCTGCCCCGAGCAGCACCAGCCCAGCGGCCAGAATACGAACTCGTATCACGGATGTTCCCAACCAACGGCGATTCACGTTCACTCGTTCCTCCGATGCAGTCAAACCAGTATTCTTGCGATCGTTCTAAGATCGTTTTCCCTCAGATCAGTGGAGAGATTAGAGACGGCGCACAAATCCATCTAGCCTCGCGCCGGCGAACCTGACCGCGGCTTGCGTGTCACTGGAACTGGCGGAAAAATTTAAATAACTACTTAAACATCTGACGGATAGACAAGTCAAGCGACCCTCCGCCCGGTGCCTCATGTGGGGACAGCCGCCCTCGGCTGTCCGGTCGAGCGCCCGCCGCCGCTTCAAGATTTGTCAGATGCAGTCCACGGCGAGGAAAGATGCCGCGCCTTGGCACAAAAGTGGCGTGTAAGGAAACTGCCGTCTACTCTTCGCCCATCACTAGTAGCGAACGAAGGTGGACAAAGAATAATCCTCTCTCCGCAACCGCTTGCATGACCTGCAGCCAGTTCAAAATCCGCCACTCGGCAACCCGCTCATTCTTCGCGGAAAACTTCCGACTCCCCGACACTGCGATGGCAGCGGGATTGCTCTTCACTCGCCTGAGCCATGCGCACTCGTGCGTCCTCCCACGGCTCCTGGACGATCCTGTTCCGAATTCCGGACAGATTAACCGAATCAGTTCCAAAACTCATTTTGCTGTTGCAAACTACTGATGTTTCTATACATTGAGGGCTACAGGGCCGTATCCAGTTAAAAACTCAGGCCTCGCATTTGGGGATTTGCCGTATGTTGTCCTCGCTTTTCGTGGAACGACGCGCTCTTGGCGAAGCGCTCAGGCATGCAACCGAATTCACAGGAACGGCGGATGATGCGGCGCTTTGACATGCGCCTGCCCGCCATTGTCCGACTCGAAGGCGCCAGCGAAGTTCACACCGAGACCCAGAACGTCAGTGCCCGCGGCGTTTTCTTCTATCTCGACCGCGCAGTCCAGGCTGGGACCAAGCTCGAAGTCACTTTGACCTTCCCTCCACACATCACCCTCACCGACGCCGTCCGCGTCCGCTTCACCGCGCGCGTCATCCGCGTCGAACATCCTCTTCCCTCGGCCCGCATCGGCACCGCCGCCATGATCGAAGATTACGAATTCCTCCGCTCCAACGGCAGCCCCGACTTCCTCTCCGCCCTGCAGTCAGAATGGAAATCCTCCAACTAAGGCACACTCGCTTCTACTTCGCTCAGGGCAGGATCTGTCCGCTCTGTTGATTTTTGGCTCTCGCCTTCCGGAAGCGCCCGTAGCCGCGAAGCGGCGAAAGAATGCAGCCCACGGCGCAAGCCTTGGGTGGATAAGCGGAAAAATGAAACAAGCCCCGAAGGGGCGAAAGAAGTTCAACATCGGAGGAACGCAAAGCCGCCTACTTCTTCCCGAATTCCTTCAACTGCTGCCGCAGCCGCCCAAATCTCCGAACCAAGCTTACAAGATAGATGCCATGAATCACCCAGGTAGCAATATAAGCGGCAAAGAGAAACTTAACGGCGTTCATTGCGAACTCCGTCCGAGCGGCAAGCTGGCCTTGGCCGCCACTCCCGCCCCCACCAGCGATTCCATAGCGTGCGCCTCTTCAATCTCGCGGTGCAACAGTTCCAGACGAAACCGCGACCAGCACACCAGAAACGCAAAGAAGAGAAAGGCTATCCAGCTGTCCAGCAACGTGTGCAGCATGCGCGGATCCATCGACCCACCCCCGCCAATCACCGGCTGCGGATGCTGCGTCCGGAAAAACCAGATCGAGAAATAAACCAGCGGCACATCCAGCGCCCCAAACACCGCCAGCGCCGCCGCCAGCATCTGCGTCTGCGCGCTGTTGGAGAAGCGCCGCAGCACCAGATAACTCACATAAATCAGCCACAACACCAGCGTCGAAGTCAGCCGGATATCCCCCGGCGCCCACCAGATCCCCCACACCGGCCGCGCCCAAATCGGCCCCGTGACAAGCACGATGGTGCAAAAAACCACGCCGACTTCGGCCGTCGTCACCGCCAAGACGTCTAGGCGATCTCCAGGAAAAAGCCACCCGATCAAGAAATAGAACGCTGGAATCGCCAGCACTGTGACCGCGATCGCGCTCGGCTGCATCTTAGCTTGCATCAACTGCTCCCGCACCGGTGGGAGAAAAGCCCCAATCGCGCCGACGACTCCGACAGCAATTGCAATCCAGTTGGCCGCCGCCCGCGTCGACGGTTTCGCTCTCGCCAGGTACTGAATCGACGCAATGAAATTGATGAAGAACAGCAGGAACGCCGTCCACGCTGAAGGCACGTGGTAATAAATGATCCGGTAGACATCGCCCTGCTGCGCGTCCGTCGGACTAACTACTAGTGCCTGATACAAGGCGTAGGCCAGCAGCACCGCAGTGATCACCGATAGGATGGTGAAAGTTTTCTTCATTCCGCGTGCAGAATCATGCCAAACAAAGCCAGACAAGCTGTAGTAAACACTACATCGTACGTGAGAAGCAACACGATCCAGAAGTGCGCGGACTCTTCGCCGGTCAAAATAGAAGTCGTGCCCGCCACCATGCCCAGCACGGCAGGAATCGAAATCGGAAACAGCAGCAACGGCAGCATGATCTCGCGACTCCGCGTGCGCAACGACATCGCCGCGAAGAATGTCCCATTCACCACCAGCGCCCAAGTTCCCAGGACCGCAATCGGAATCAATTGCCACGCCGGACCCAGCACCCGCAGGTTGTAGAAAATCACGAACAGCGGCGTCATCAACGCTTCCAGCACGCTCACGAAAATAAAATTCCCCAGCGCCTTGGCCAGAAACAACGCGTTCGCCGGAGCCGGAGAAACCCGGTACGCATCCAGCACCTGATTTCGCAACTCGCGCGCCCAGGTCTGATTCAGCGCCACCACCGAGGCAAACAAAAACGCGACCCAGATCAATCCGCCGGCGATGTGCCGCGACTCTTCCGCCAGCGGATCGAAAGAGAAGCTGAAGATCACCACCACCAGCAAAGAAAAAAACAGCATGGAGTTCAGCGCATCTTTCGAGCGCCACTCCAGCCGGATATCTTTCTTCAGGGTAGCGAGAGTGACCGACCAAAGATTCATGACGCGTCCCCGCGTAGTGGAGCCCCGGACGCCCTCGTCCGGGGAGCGGTGCCCCGGACCAATGTTTCCTGCAACCCGGCGGACGAAGGCGTCCGCCGCTCCACGATCTGTACCCTCGCCCCAGCTCTCACGAGAACGCCCCTGCCCGCGCTAGGCTGGCCGTCCTGTCCACGATTTGGCCCGCCTGCATCCAGACAAACTCGTCTGCTACACCTTCGAGCAACAGGGCCTGGTGCGTGATCACAAAAACCGTCTTCCCCGCGTCGCGCATGCCTTTGAGCAACTCGACCATCGCGCGCGCCGAATGTACGTCCACATTCGAGAACGGCTCATCCAGCAGTAACACTTTCGGATCGTGCAGAATCGCCCGCGCCAGCGACATGCGCTGCCGCATCCCCTGCGAATACTGCCCCACTGCACGCGTCAACTCCGGATCGAGCCCCACGCTCCGAATCACCTCTTCGCAACGCCCGTCTTTATTGCGCCCCTCGCCCACAATGCCGTAAAGACGCCCAAAGTAACGCAGATTCTCCATCCCGCTCATCTCGTCATAAAGCAGTGACGGATGCGCCATATACCCAATATCGCGGCAAGCCTCCTGCGGACTCAGCCCGAAGATCGAGATCTCCCCCCGCGTCGGCCGTGCCAGTCCCGCCAGCCCCCGCAGCAGCGTGGTCTTCCCCGCTCCGTTTTCCCCCAGGATCGCGTGAAAGCGTCCGGCATCAAACTCCGCCGTCACACCGCGCAGCGCCGCAAAGCGTCCAAATTGCTTGATGACGTTGCGGACCGTGATGTTGGACAGGCTTTCGGGAGTGGCGTCAGTCACAGGCACCGGGAAATCGCAGCCAGGATGTCACAGGAGGTACGATAGCGCATCTACGCGCTTTTGCGAAGATTGGCAGGAAGATTGGCAGGAAGAACGCCATCCGCCGCGAAGAAAAATGCTTGGAAAGAGTCGGCTGCGAAGGACACCGCATGCCGGTCGTGATCCCTCCCGCGCCGGGTGCCCCATTTCTCGCGTCCTTTGCGAGAAGTGGGGATTTGGCCGCCGGATACTAGTTCGCCATCCCAGCCGGGTTGGTCTGCACCTGCGTCACACTCTTCGCAGGTTGCGAAGTCGGCATCCCATTCGCGGGCGTCCCCGGCTGTTGCGGAGCGTACTTCGACGCGCATTTGGCTTGCAGTTGCTTGGCATGAAACACACCGTCGCGGTCGAAGCGCCCATCCGCCAGCGCCTGGGAATCGTCCTTGAACGTGTCCGGCGGTGCCTCAGTCCCCGTGTAGTCCACGCGCAGAGTCTGATCCTCTTCCATCAGCACAAACTGCACGCGCGTTCCTTTGCGTTGGATCGACCCCGGCTGCACGTTCCCCGCAACCCGCAAGCGCTTCGAGTAAGCGCCGTCGCCCATCTTGTGGAGCTCTTTGATCGTGACGTAATAACTCTTACTGTCCTGCACGCCCGTGTACGCCAGATAGCCGAGCAGCAGCAAAATCACCGCCGTCGCTCCCCCGAACTTGAGATAGGTCTTGACTTGGTTCGACATAGAGATTTTCGAGAAGTGCCCCGAAAACGGACGCACCCATACTCAAACTCTACGCGTCACGGACATCAGAATCAAGATGCCGCACCGTTACCCACTGTGATGCAGCGGCCGCCCTTCTCAGCGCACTCTGCGAGTTTTTCTTCGCGATCTTCGCGGTTAAATTCTTCAACACCTATCCGCTAGAATGAAGAAGTTAGAAAACCGGACCTATCTATGATCCATCCTTGGCACGACGTAACTCCCGGAGACAAGCTCCCCCACGAGTTCGATTGCGTCGTCGAAATCCCCTTCGGCTCCAGCGTGAAGTATGAACTGGACAAATCCAGCGGCCTGATTCGCCTCGACCGGATCCTCTACTCGGCCGTCTACTATCCCGCGAATTACGGTTTCATTCCGCAGACGCTCGCCGAAGACGACGACCCGCTCGATGTGCTCGTGTTGTGTCAGGAGCCGGTTGTCCCCCTGACTATCATTCACGCCCGTGCCATCGGCCTGATGACCATGATCGACGCCGGCAAGCAGGACCACAAAATCATCGCCGTCGCGACCGAAGATCCAGAATTCAACTCTTACCGCGAGGCCGCGGAGATGCCGCCTCACCGCCTGCTGATGCTCCGCCGTTTTTTTCAGGACTACAAGCAGCTCGAAGGCAAGGCCGTCGAGGTCGATGAGATACGCCCCCCCTCGGAAGCGTACCCCATCATCCTCGACGCGCTGCACCGCTACAGCGAACAACGCCGCAAAGGCTTCAAGATCGCGAAGTAGCAGCGAATCTGGTCTTGTCGACGCTCCGGGAAGGGCACGGCTTCGAAGCCGTACCCTTCCCTTTACCGTTAACGGTTCCGGCTGTCGATGCTCCAGGGGCCGGCGCCGAACTGCGAGATGAGCAGCGCGCCGCCCAGCATGGCCAGGTTCTTTATGAACATGACCATTTGCATCTGGTACGTCATGGGGTCGGTGACCGTCCAGAACTTGTGCATCAGGGGCGTGACTGCGACCAGAAAGAGCGCGATGAGCCAAGCTCCGACGCGGGCGCGGAAGCCGAGCAGAATCGAGAGGCCGCCGAGAATGGCAATGCCGCCTGAAAGCGGCACCGCGATTGAAGCCACGGGCACGCCCTGCGAAGCGGCGTAGGCGATCGTCTGGCTGGAAAAATGGTTCGGGCCCGCCATCAGAAAGATCAGCGCAAAGAACACGCGGCCAAGCAGGACCACGGTCCCTGTGATGGCCGGCGCCTGGGTTAGAGATTGGGAACGGTTGGACAACGTCGCTGCACTTGCCATAGTTTTTCTCCTTCAAGAAAGTTGGGTGGTGTTCGTTCACATCAAGTTCACAGGCGGGAATTGATTCCCCTATCGGCTAAAGCCGTTGCTCATTTTGTGCGGACCTCGGGGCGGCTCAAGCCGCGCCCTTTCAAGACACGGC
>WNGK01005447.1_pt1 | contig 15144 bp, 6 predicted proteins | sample 5400601 | NCBI WGS metagenome assembly WNGK01 (sample SAMN13153376, study PRJNA577476) | soil metagenome | isolation source: 60 cm soil or saprolite under Garry oak tree replicate 1 | place: USA:California | collected 2016-06-15 | reverse complement strand
GAAGATCACGATCTTAGGTCACCCCGAATTCGGACAGACTCTCAGCCGGGCCGACGGTATGTTCGATCTGGCAGTGAACGGCGGTGGCGCCGTGATTGTCAATTACGAAAAGGCGGGGTACCTGTCGGCCCAGCGGCCTGCGGATGTGCCGTGGAGGGACTATGTCATTGTGGACGACGCTGCGCTGGTTCAGCTCGACCCGCAAGTTACTGCGATCGATTTCGCGCAGCCCGCCGAGGTCGCGCGAGGCAGCGTTGTAACGGATCAGGACGGCGCGCGGCAGGCGACCCTGATCTTCTCGCAGGGCACCGTCGCCACCCTCGTGATGGCCGACGGGAGCACCCAAGGCTTGAGCAGCATTCACGTCCGTGCGACGGAATACACGGTCGGACCGAATGGGCCCCGCGCGATGCCTGCCCCGCTTCCTGCCTCGAGCGGCTACACGTACGCGGCGGAGTTCACCGTCGACGAAGCGAGGGCCACGGGGGCGACAGCGGTCGTGTTCAATCGACCAGTCGTTTCGTACGTCGAGAACTTCTTGAGATTCCCAGTGGGTGGGCGAGTGCCGGTAGGCTTCTACGATCGCACCGCCGGCCAATGGATCGCTTCGGACGACGGGCGTGTCCTGCGAGTCCTCCAAACCAACGGTGGCGTCGCGTCTCTAGACGTCGACGGGAGCGGCCAGGCTGCGGATTCGGTAGCCCTGGCAGCACTTGGCATCTTCAATTCCGAGCTCCAGCGGGTTGCCACGCTGTACGCCCCTGGTCAGACGTTATGGCGAGTTCAGATCAGCCATTTCAGCCCGGCTGACTTTAACTGGCCGTTCGGGCCTCCGCTCCCGCCTCAGGCACGGCCGCCGCAGGTGAAGCCCCCCGGTCCACAGGGTCCGGATCAAGGGTGCGATAGGGAGGGGCGGTCGGTCGTCTGTGTCGAAGGACAGACGCTCGGGGAAGAGATTGTCCTCGTCGGTACACCGTATACCCTGCGGTATGAGAGCGACAGGGTGCCGGGGCACTTCGCTACCGTGGACATTCCCGTGAGCGGAGACAGCGTGCCTCCCGCTCTCAAGCGAATCGAACTCGAAGTCAGTGTCGCAGGCCGACTCTTTGTGGACACGTTTCCGCCCCTCGCTCGCCAGACGAAGCGGTTTGTTTGGGACGGTCGCGCCCCGTACGGGCGACCCGTTCGCGGTGGAGCGGTGGCGGCGATCCAAATCGCATACGTGTATCCGGGTTTCTACAAGACGTGGCCAGAGGTCTTCGAGCTCCGCCAGGCGTGGGCAGCCTTTGGCGCATTTCCGATTTTTTTTGATACACTAAGGCTCGAGGCGAAACTGATGCAGGTTGAGCAAATACCCATCGGCCTTACGACTACCGCAGACTGGAGCGGCCTGGGCTTCTGGACGATCAGTGCTCATCACAGCTACGATCCAGACCGCCGTGTGCTCAATATGGGCGACGGAACGCGGCGGACGGCCGTCGGTACTGTGGCGACCATCACGCGGTTCACGGGGACGGGGTCCGCCGGGTTCTCGGGAGACGCTCACTCAGCAGACAGCGCAGAGATCAGCGGCCCGACTTGGGCGAAGGTCGGGCCCGACGGGAGCGTTTACATTGCCGACCAAAACAACCACCGCATCCGCCGCGTCACCGCTGACGGGATCATCAACACGGTCGCCGGTAACGGGCAGCGCTGTTCGCCGTCGACGGATGCCTGCGGGGACGGCGGACCAGCTGTGCAGGCGCGGCTCGCCTTTCCGACGGGGGTAGATGTGGGGCCGGACGGCAGCCTCTATATCGCGGATCAGGGATCCTTCCGCGTGCGGCGCGTGGGGCCTGACGGCACTATAACCACAGTGGCGGGCACAGGCGAGCGGCGCCAGCGCAGCGCGCAAGTCACACCGGACAGTGTGATCGTCACGATCGGTCCCACGGGTGATGGTGGCCCCGCGACACAGGCACTGTTGCTGGCGCCCCTTTCGGTGGCGCTCGCGCCTGACGGAAGCTTGTATATCGCGGACGACCGTCGCATCCGGCGAGTGGCGCCCGGTGGCATCATCAGCACGGTCGCTGGGAACGATAGTGCCGCCTGCGAGTTCGGTTGCCCGCCCGATCGTCGCGTGGGCGACGGCCAGGTTGCGACCCAGGTTGCGCTGAATTCACTGTTCGGTCTCGCCGTGGGACCTGACGGCAGCCTGTACTCTTCGGAATACCGTGCGGCCGGTCGCGTGCGTCGCGTGACCCCAGACGGAATCCTTCACACGATCGCAGGTGACGGGACCTCCTGCAGTTTCCTGCCGTGCGGCGATGGTGGGAAGGCGACGGCCGCGCAGATATCACCTTGGGGCATGGCCCTCAGCCCTGATGGCAACCTGTACGTGGCGGACCTTGACGGTCAGGTGGTCCGCGTGGTGAGCCCCGACGGCTTCATTCGGTCGGTGGTTGGCACCCGCGCGCTCTGCTATCCGCCAACCCAGCCATGTGGGGATAACGGCCCCGCGGCCGCCGCGCTCCTGCACAATCCAGCCGCGGTAGCCGTCGGCCCCGACGGTTTCGTTTACGTCGTGGAGCTAGAAGGTAACAAAGTCCGTCGAGTGGCTCCTCCCTTGCCTGGCGTCTCAGGAACCGACGTCACCGTCGCGTCGGCCGATGGCCGCCTGCTGTACGACTTCGATGCCTTCGGCCGACACCGGGGCACGTTTAACGCCCTCACGGGAGCGATCGCTGCGAGTTTTGCTTACGACACCCTCGGCCGTCTCGTCGGGGTCACCGGCCTCGACGGCCTCGTCACGCAGATAACACGTGACGCAGGTGGTGCTCCAACAGCGATCGTGTCTCCGGACGGTCACCGGACTGGTCTCGCGGTCGGTCCAGGGGGGGCTCTGGCCAGTGTCACGAATCCGGCCGGCGACTCGATCAAGCTGACGTCGATGGAGAACGGGCTGCTGTCCGCGCTGACGGACGCCAGGGGCGGGGTCCACCGCTTCACGTACGATTCGGCGGGACGCTTGATTCGCGACGAAGATCCTGTGGGCGGGGCTCTCACGCTCTCCAGGAGCCAGACCGATTCTGGATTCCAGGTCGTCGGGACAACGGCCGAGGGACGAACCGCCACGCACCGGCTCGAACGCCGAGCGATCGGGGGAAGTCGATGGACGATTACGGACGCGGCGGGCCTGAGCACCGTATCTGTCACCGGGTCAAGCGGAGTGGACAGCGTCACCACAGCGGATGGCACACTCACGACGTCCGAGATTACCGGCGACCCTAGATTCGGCATGCAGTCACCGGTTCTCCAGTCACTGACGGTGCAGTTGCCCAGTGGGCTCTCGTCGACTGTGATGCGGGTACGAAGGGACTCGCTCGGCAATCCCGCCGATCCTCTCAGCTTGATCTCAGAGGCCGATTCGGTAGTCGTGAACGGGAATACGACAGTCATAAACTATACGGGCGCTTCCCGCCGCCTTGTGCGGACGAGCCCCGAGGGTAGACGACTCTTCTCCACGCTTGACGCCACGGGGCGAGTCCTGTCCGCCCGTGTGGCCGATCTCGACTCGGTAACCTTCAGCTACGACGCGCGGAGCAGGCTCACGCGGCGGCAGCAGGGCGGCCGAATCACCTCCTACGCCTACAATCCCGCAAGCGGTTTGCTTGCGAGCATCACCGACCCCTTGCAACGCGTAACGCAATTTGCCTACGACTCGGCGGGTCGTGTCACCACGCAGACCCTTCCCGACAACCGCGCGATCCAGTTTGCCTATGACGCGAACGGCAACCTGACGAGCCTCACCCCACCGGGACGCCCGGCGCACAGCTTCCGGTACACGCCGGTGAACCTCACGCAACAGTACGACCCGCCGGGCATCCCCGGCCCCACGCCGACCCGATATTTCTACAACCGCGATCAGCAACTCGACAGCATCGTGCGGCCCGATTCCGTGACCATCGCGGTCGGCTACGACACGGCGGGCCGGCCGAGCAGCGTGCGGTTCGATCGGGGCACGCTCAACTACGCCCATTCGAGCACTACGGGGAATCTCGCAGCCATTCGGGCACCGAGCGGAGATAGCTTGCTGTTCAGCTATGATGGCTCGTTGCCAATCGCCGTCCGTTGGGCGGGGACAGTTGCTGGGAGTGTGGAGGCCACGTACAGCAGCGACCTGCGAGTCGCTTCGCAGACTGTGAACGGCGCGGATGAGGTCGACTTCACGTACGACCGGGACGGCCTGCTCACCGGTGCTGGCGCGCTGGTTCTGAGCAGGAGTACGACGACCGGGTTACTCGACGGCGACGCGCTTGGGCCGATCGCGAGCGCGTACCGCTACACCTCCCGGGGCGAGCTGGCGGGCATCGGGGTTACCGCGAGCGGCATGGCCCTCTTTGGCACTGGCTATCAACGGGACAGTCTGGGGCGGGTCACGCAGTTGGACGACACTACGGAGGGTACGCCCTCGCATTGGGCGTTCGTATATGACAGCATCGGCCGTCTGGTAGCCGACAGCCTGAACGGGGTCCCGTTCCATTCGTTCAGCTACGACGCCAACGGAAATCGCCTGAGTTACACGTCGAGCAACGGAACGGTCACCTACGGCTACGATGCGCAGGACCGGCTGCTCTCAGCCGGCAGCACGACGTACTCCTACGGCGCCAATGGGGACCTGCGCACGAAGACCGTGCCGGGCGTGGGGACGACGACCTACACCTATGACGCGCTCGGGAACCTGGTTACCGTCCTCCTCCCGAGCGGTACCCGAATTGACTATGTGATCGACGGGCAGAACCGGCGCGTGGGGCGGAAGGTGAATGGAGTGCTGGTGCAGGCGTGGCTGTATCAGAACCAGTTGAACCCAGTGGCCGAGCTTGACGGTAGCGGGAATGTGGTGAGCCGGTTCGTGTACGGGAGCCGGGGGCTGCCGGAGTACATGACCAAGGACGGGGTCACGTACCGCATCGTCAGCGACCACCTCGGTAGCGTGCGGCTGGTAATCGACATGGCGACGGGGGTGGTGGCCCAGCGGCTTGACTACGACGAGTGGGGGAACGCTTCGCAGAACACGAGGCCCGGGTTCCAGCCCTTTGGGTTCGCGGGGGGGCTCTACGATCATGAGTCTGCTCTGCTGCGGTTTGGCGCACGAGACTATGACGCCACGGCTGGGCGATGGACCGCCAAGGATCCCATCGGGTTCGCCGCTGGTGACGGCAATGTCTACGCTTACGTGCGGAATGACCCGGTCAACTCTGTGGATCCCACGGGCCTTGACGAGTACGACCGCTGCACAGTGGCAAGCATCTTGAAGAACCTGATCAGTGAGCTGTCGTATCACCCGGGTCGGTTCGTCTTCGACTGGCCCCACGAGTTTGATTTCAAGATCATTGACGCTAACAAGCCCGGACACTCGGGAGCCCTAGAGGACTATTATCAAGTCGATGGTCAGTGGCTTCGTTCGGACCAGTTCGGTAACTTTGCGGCTGGCTACGCCGGAGAAGCCGTGTTTGGCGCTGCGGGGTGGTTAGCTGTGCATCTCGGCGGGATGTGGGCCAACGTTAATGTCGAAACTCCCGAGGGTGTCTTGGATGTCGACAGTTGGCCGATGATCAATGCGGGTGCCGATCGGGCTGACCGCGACTACCCGAGCGCCGGGGAGATTGGCTGGAGGGCGAAGGCGGGATTACCCCCTCTCCCAAGGCTTCGGAGGCTGACCGACCCTTGCGGGTGCTGAAGAGGCAGAGGCTCGTTTGTGGGAATCGGGGGCCGGCCAAACGTGCTGCTCCCATTTGAGTTGACAGTCTGCTGATGCGAGGTGAAGTGTGCTTTACATCCACCTGATCGTCATCGCTCTTCTCCTGGTCGAGGCCCGTTGGCGTCTCGCATGGCTTCGCTTCGTGCTCGTCGCAGTCGCCCTGTTCGATTTGAGAATGTCGACGTCCCTGACCCCCGCGTACCGAGAAGCAATGACGTATCCACGGCGAGTGAATCTTCCCGCTCCTCCCTCGGAACCGCCCATGCTCGCCACAGACTACCAGAGTGGCGTTCTGGCGATGGACAAGGACGCGACCCATGTCCTCAGGAGAGTGGTGTTCCCATCGTATGTACTCGCCTGGTTGGCGATTTCGCCCCTCCTGCTCGACCGGATTTTGCCTGCGCTGATCCGTGCCTCGAGGCGGAGACCGAACAGCGGCGCCGCGCCTGCGGCGGAGAGGAGTTAGCGGACGTGAATGCAGAGGTTGGTTCCCACGGTGCTCTGCATATGTTCAGTTGCATGCAGCGAAAAGGTGGATCTCGGCGCGGGGGTACAAGTATGTGCGGCTTGACAGGTCGAACGCCGCGATTTCCGACCATGGCAATCACATGGTCATTGGTTGATGGACCACGAGGGATCTGCTGCGCTTTGGCGCTCGGGATCCGAATCTGTACAGCTGCGTTCTGAACAACCCTGTCTCGCTCACAGATCCCTCCGGGCTGGACCCATGTGTCGAAATGACCAGTGCCGGGCAGATCATCGTCGACAAGACGATCGCGGACCGAGCGGCGGGGTTCATCAATGAGGCGGTGGAAAACGGATGGAAGGGCAATATCAACTACTCCTTCCGGACTCGGAGAGAGCAGCAAATCGAGTGGGATAGGGCCGGACACGACCGGAACAAGGCAGCGGAGCCTGGCACGGGCGAGCACGAAGGAGGCTTCGCCTTTGACTTGGCTTTCTGCAGCCAGTCGAAGAGCGAGCAAGATGCCGTCGTGAAAGCCGCGAAAGACTTTGGATTCAAGCAGAACGTTGCCGGCGAGCCGTGGCATTTCTCGACCGACCCATCGCGTGATCAACTGCACCATGCGATTCGCATTGCAGAGGACGCTGTGGACCTGTTCGGCGGCAAGAGCCAGCTTCCGTCGTGCTCGGCGTTTGTACAGCTTTCCAACTGAGCGACGGCTGGGGGGGGATGATGAGTCGGCCAGTTACCTATTTGCGGTCGTACCGGACTAGAGTAAGCCTCGTCTGTCTTGCGATCGCGGCCGCGGTTCCAGCACGGGGTCAGCATCCGGAACCTGGGCCATACCGGATCGCCGGCGTCCGGGCCTTTCTCTACTTCAACCAAAAGGATTCGCTATCGGCGGACGTCGCGGACACGATTGTCGGGGGCGAGCTCTTCAATACGCCAACAGGTGCGGGTTGGGCAAGAAGCCCTTCCGAGGAGGTGCTGATCAAGGTCGAAATCGCGGGGCAGCGCAGACAGTACGCCCCCGGTCGCAAGATCCACCTGACGGTCAGGAAGACTGACGGCACGCCGCTCGTCGATCGCAAGCCACCGATCCGTCTAGTTGGCGAGAATAGTGAGAAGTGGTTCGAGACATTCATGGTGTACGAAAGCGGCTGCGACGCTCTGCGAATACGCGCCGAGATCCTGGGGCAGCGAGACAGCTCCGTGGTGGAGAAGCACATTGACTTCGTGTGCGGAGAGTGAAGGAGGGTGAAGGGGGCGCTGGCGTCCTCCGGAAGGCTGCTGGTTCGCGCCCCCGCGGCTGGTATCTACGCCAAATAGCATGGCTGCTTGTTGCCTTGCTCGGCCTAGCCGCCTGCTCGCGTTCCGGCGATCGACCGGCCCAGGCCGGCGCCCCCGTCGAGTCGTCCGTCCGTGCTGCCGCGCCGGAACCGTCGCCTACGCTCGTCGTCGTGGCGGGCGGCTACGCGGTGTGTGCGGTCCGCAGCGGGCGGGCGTATTGCTGGGGCAAGCTGCAGGACGACAACGGTCGCAGGCCGCCCAAGACACGGCCCGAGTCTTTCGGCGGAGCGATTGTCTGGCGTACGATCGCCCTCGCCGTTCGCCGCGGATGCGGCACCAGTGTGGACGGACGCACCTACTGCTGGGGGGCGAACGATCGGGGCCAACTCGGCCGCGAGCCGGACACCCTCGACCGTGCGGCCCCGGTCGCGGTGCCCGGGCTTCCGCCACTCGTGGCGCTCGCCCTCAGCGAGACGCACAGCTGTGGGTTATCGGAGCGAGGAGCCATGTCCTGCTGGGGCGCGAACGCCAGCGGGGAGCTGGGCAGGGGACTGCGGATGCGATGGGCGAGCCCTGATTCGGTGCTGGGAGGGCTGCGGTTCAAGGCGCTCGCCCTCCGCGACAACACGACCTGCGCGCTGGATCTCGCGGGGCGGCCATTCTGTTGGGGGCTCGATGCGGCGGGCGTGCTCGGCCACCCCGGACCCATGGCTTGTCAGGACGCGCACGAGGCGCACGACGCGCCCCTCGTGCTTGCTCGATGCGGGGCCCTCCCGGCACTTGTGGACTCGGGCGTTCAGATGAATGCCCTCGCGCTAGGTGTATCCGGCGGGGGGCAGGCCTGCGGCGTGGCCGGAACGGGCGTGCCGTACTGCTGGGGGGACTCGCTGGTCCGTGTCTCGTTGGACACCGTGGCGTCCGGTCATGTCCCACCCCGGCCGGTGCCGGACTCGCCGCCGCTCGTCGCGCTCACGGGGGGGGCGCAGCACTGGTGCGGCCTGACACGAGACAAGCGCGCCTACTGCTGGGGAGACAACCTGTACGGGGAGCTAGGAACGGGGGACACGACCCGGTGGTCTCGGCAGCCCCGGCCGGTCGTCGGAGGGCTCACGTTCCAGATGCTCAGTGCGGGGGAGGAGCACACCTGTGGGGTGACGACCGATGACCGAGTGTACTGCTGGGGGCGCAATTACGAAGGCCAGATGGGGACCGCTTCGGTGAAGCACAGCGCCACGCCGCTCGAGGTCGTATTGCCGCCGGAATGAGCGTGCTCGGGTGCGTATCATCGCCTGCTCGTCGCGTCGACGTACCCGTGGCTCGTGCTCATGATCTCGTGCGCACCGGCGCGGGAGTCCGAGACTGTCACGCATCTTATCTCAACTACTCTCCCTACCGTCGGCCGGAACCTGTCCATAAGTGGATTGCGGACGGAGCCGACCCAGACTTCCATAGTTGGGTTCTCTCGACGAATGGCCTACTTGCTGTCGCACCGGATTGACGTGATCCTCGGCTGTCTCGCGATTGCGGCTACAGTTCCGGCACGGGCTCAGCATCCGGAGCCCGGCCCCTACCGGATTGCCGCCGTCCGGGCGTTTCTCTACTTCAACCAGAAGGACTCCCTGTCGGCAAACATCGCCGACACGAGTGCAGACGCGCTCTTCAATACACCAATGGGCGGGACGTTTGACCCGAACCCATCCGAGGAAGTCCTGATAAAGGTCGAGATTATGGGGGGAGCGCAGAAGGTACGCGTCCGGTCGCAAGATCCATCTGACGGTCAAGAAGACGGACGGCACCGTGCTCGTCGATCGCAGGCCGCGGATCGGTCTATTTAGCGAGAAGAGTGACACGTGGTTTGAGACGTTCGTGGTCTACGAAAGCGGCTGCGACGCTTTGCGGATACGCGCCGAGATTCTCGGCCAACAGGATAGTTCCGTGGTGGAGAAGCATATCGCGTTCCAGTGCGGTGAATGAAGGGGCGCGGTAGCCCGAAAAGTGTGCTGGTTCCCACGCGCGCCTGCGAGCCCCTCAGGCCGACCACTTGCAACGCATGGGCACGCCTACACCGAATATTCCTGTGGCCGATCTGAAAAGGGGGCCATCCTGGCACCAGTTGGGGTATGCCACCGACCTGCTCGTGGCCACACAGTACGGCAAGACGATTGACCAAACCCTTTTCACCTGGGACGCACCGACCATCGTGTCGGTAATGTCAGAGGCCGGTTTCCAATGGGGTGGGACATTCACGGACGCTAATGGGAATCCAACTCCGGACGTCGTTCATTTCCAGATCAAGCCCCCTTCTTCGTATTCGGATCGGAGAGCTGCGGCGCAAAGGGTGGAAGACTACTTCAACAACTGTATGAACGGAGCTCAATGAGGGCTACACCTCCCGGGTCCAGGCGTGGCTGTACCAGAACCAGCTCAAGCCTGTGGCCGAGCTGGATGGTGCTGGGAATGTTGTCAGTCGATTTCTGCATGTTAGCCGGGCTTATGTGCCGGATTACCTAGTGAAGAATGGTACGACCTACCGAATCATCGCCGACCACTAGCGTCAAGGAGTGACGGTATGGCAGGAAGCTTGATGAGGAGCATTCTTTGCATGCTGTGCGGTCCGCTCGTACCGTTCAGCTCCCCTCTGGGTTCGAGCCGCCTAGATGCTTGGATCCAATGGGCCCTCAAACCTCGACGCACCGCCGAGCAGGAGAGGCGGCTTCGGGCGTGGAATTTCCCAGACACAGTGAGGCTGTAGCTCAAGGGCCTCTACTGGGCAGTTTCCGAAGAGGGAATTGTCTGGCTCCTCAACCTCGATCGAAGCTCCGGAACTAGCAGCCTATACGGTGTGCTCGACCCCACTCCGCTCTGTGAAGTGAGAACGGAGGCAACCGGGCGCGTCTGGTTTCGTTCGCAAGAGCAGTTTTACAGGACGTACCAGTTCACCGGGCAAGAATCCAGTGGCGGGTTCTCTGGCATGCTCGAGACCGTCAATACCCGCACGAGGGCGGTAGTCGACAGTGTGCCTCTAACATTCCGCAGGATCCGAGCACGCTTCCTCGAGGGCCTACCCGATCGAGTCAGGCGGAGTCTACGGAAACGTTCGCGGGACTCCGCAAGGCGACTTGCTCGGCAGGGAGGTCGTCCTCGTTGACGCGACGGACGAGCTCGTAGCCTTCTACATCGAGTACGAAGGAGAGCCCGGTCCGCCGTTGGCGGCGCTGAAAGCCGAACGGGCAGGCGACACGGTGCGGCTGACATGGAGGTTAAACCCAAAGGAGGCTATCGAGCAACTCGGAGCCGACACAGGGGTCATCCGCGGTAACACGCTCGAGTTTCGCCCGTACAAACGGGTCGTGCGCGGTGATACGCTCGAGTTCCCAGGGAACAAGCTCGTAAGGACCAAGACTCTGCAACGGGCGCTTCGTGCAGCCCGAAAGCCATCGTGCCGCTGAGAGATCCTGCCGGATATCCGACTGTGGGGGCCACTGCCCGGGCTCCCTCCGGTCATCACCTTCGGCTTGACCACCCGGTCGCACCTTCTCACCATTCTCGGGCCCCCTAACTACACAAAGGTTCTCTCGGACTCCACCGTGCTCAGCTATCAACTGCCGAGCGCGACGGATCTCATCGAGTTCTACATGGTCCGGGACACAGTGCGCGTTCTGCGCTGGCGATTCTAAATGGGCTAACGGTAGGGTGCCTGCGACTCGATGACGGTCATTCTCGCCTAGGGCGTTCCACCCTCGCGATCACCGCGAAGACGTACCCCGTAGAATCCGGGGGGCCGCCACCCTGTAAAACTGCAGGATACCGTTCGCCGCGATGCGCGGGCATGCTGCGGGCTGAGCCCTTAGCCCCGAGCGTGTCCCATGCGACCGAAGCTCCCGTTTGCTCCGCATACCTTCTTCCGAGTCCCCACACGCGGCGGCGCGCGCCTGGCGGCCGTGGCGTCGCTGGTCGGCGGCGTCGTCGTGGCGGCCCTGGTGCCGCGCGCCATCCGGTCGGCCGCGGTCCGGCCGGCGCAGCCGCCCGCTCCCCTCGCCGTGGCGACCGGCGACACGCAGGTCGTCTACGGGCCCACCCGCTTCGACACGCCGACGGGCAGCCTGACCCTGCACGTGGAGCGCTTCGCCCTCGCGGTCGTGCCGGGCAGGCGCTACACCCTGCGGGTCGACAACGGGGCGGCGGACGGCTCGCACCGCGTGAGCGGCGGCTCGGTGATCCTCAACGGCAGCCAAATCCTCTCCACGACCGACCTCGGGTCCGGCGCCTCGGGGTGGAGCCGGGTGGTGCAGCCGCTGTCCGAGGACACGATCGTGGTGGCGGTGCAGGGCACCGCGGGGGCGTACGTCACGGCATCCCTGCTCTCCACGCCGGACGCGAGCTTCCTCGTCTTCGGGCCGGAGCGGTTCATCCGCTCCGGTAGCACGCCGGTCACCGAAACGCGGCAGTTCTCGATCTCGGCCACCGCCGCGGCCCCCTACCGCATGTGCATCGTGAACGGCAACGCCAACGGCACGCAGCGCATCTCGAGCGCCACGATCATGGTGAACGGCGTGTCGGTCGTGACCCAGAGCGAGCTGAACCAGCATGTGGGCGGGCTGATGAAGGAAGTGACCCTGCAGCGTCAGAACACGATCACCATCACCCTCAACGCCACGCCGGGCAGTTTTATCGACCTCTGCTTCAACGCCACGGACGTGACGCCGCCCGTGATCACCATCAGCCAACCGACGAACAACTTCATCACTCGCGAGGCGCAGGTCGGGGTGGCGGGAAGCGTGCAGGACGAGACAGCGACGACCGTGAGAGTGAACGGGCAACCCGCGTCGATGAGCGGCACGAGCTTCACCGCGACGGTGCCTCTGGCCGCCGAGGGCAACAACGTCATTCACATCGTGGCGACGGACGCCGCGGCGCACAGCACCGACTCGAGCCGCACGGTCATTCACGACACACAGCCGCCCGTGCTCACGCTCACGAGCCCGACGGACGGGCTGATCACCAAGCAGACCAGCGTCACCGTGTCCGGCACGGTCACGGACCTCACGGCCGTGACGGTGAACGTGAACGGGATCCCGTTGCCGGTCGATGCCACAGGGGCGTTTACTGGCTCCGTCTCCCTCGCCGAGGGGAGCAACATCCTTGCGGTCACAGCCACGGACGCGGCGAACAATGCCACGAGCCAGCCACGGACCGTCATCCTCGACACCCACGCGCCGGTGTTGGCGGTGACCGCGCCGGCGAACGGGCTGATCACGAATCACACGCCCGTCACAGTGTCCGGGTCGGTGACGGATGCGACGGTCGTGACGATCACGGTGAATGGCACGCCGGTCACCGTCGGACCCGACGGTCACTTCAGCGGGTCGGTGCCGTTGACTGAAGGATCGAACACTCTGACCACCGTGGCGACTGACGCCGCGGGGAACGCGACCACCAACACGCGCGCTGTCACACTCGACACGCACCCGCCGGTGCTCGCGGTGACGGCTCCTACGGATGGCCTGATCACGCGGGTAACACCGGTCACGGTCTCCGGTACGGTGACGGATGCGACACCGGTCACGGTGGACGTGAATGGCATCCCGTTGCCGGTCGATGCAACTGGGGCATTCACCGGGGCGGTCACGCTGACCGAGGGGAGCAATACCCTCACGGTCACAGCGACGGACGCAGCCAGCAATGCGACGAGCCAGCCGCGGACCGTCATTCTCGATACGCACCCGCCGGTCCTCGCAGTGACCGCGCCGGCGAACGGGTTCATCACGAACCACACGCCGGTCACGGCGTCCGGGTCGGTAACGGATGCGACGGTCGTGACGGTCACGGTGAATGGCGCGCCGCTCGCCGTGGGGTCCGACGGCCGCTTCAGCGGATCGGTCCCGTTGACTGAGGGCTCGAACACCCTGACCACCGTGGCCACCGACGCCGCGGGGAACGCGACCACAGACACTGCGGGGAACGCGACCACCGACACGCGCTCGGTCACGCTCGACACGCACCCGCCGGCGCTCGCCGTGACGGCTCCGACGGACGGCCTGATCACGCGGCAGACACCCGTCACGGTCTCGGGGACCGTGACGGATGCGACACCGGTCACTGTTGACGTGAACGGGATCCCTCTCCCCGTCGACGCAGCCGGAGTGTTCACCGGACAGGCCTCGCTCGCCGAGGGAGCGAATCCGCTCACGGTGACGGCGCACGATGCGGCGACCAACACCGCGACGGTCGTACGGATCGTCACGCTCGACACCCAGGCGCCGGCGATCGCGGTGACGCAGCCCGCCGACGGCGACATCATCAATGCGGCGTCGGTGACCACCACGGGGACGGTGACGGACGCGACCGCCAGCACGCTCACGGTGAACGGCAATCCGGTTCCGCTGGGCGCCGGTGGGGCGTTCTCCGTCGAGGTGCCGCTCGCTCCCAACGCGAACACGATCACGTACGCCGCAACCGATGCGGCCGGCAACAGTGCGACGCAGAGCATCACCGTCACGCGCAGGACGTCCAACCTGCCGCCCGATCCCGCGCTCGTGGCGAGCGTGGTGAACCGCGCCGAGGTCACGACCATCGGGGATGCGACGAGCTTCCTATACGCGGGGGCCACGCCGATCCAGACGGGCGTGGCGGCGGGGGCGATCAATCCCGTGCGGGCCGCGGTGGTGCGCGGCCGGGTGCTCGACAAGAGCTTCGCGCCGCTGGGCGGTGCCGCGGTCACGATCCTCGGTCACCCCGAGCTGGGCCAGACGCTGTCGCGCGAGGATGGGGGCTACGACCTGGCCGTGAACGGCGGCGGCCGGCTCACGGTGAGCTTCGTGAAGGACGGCTACTTCCCGGCGCAACGCGCGACGGACGTGTCGTGGCAGGACTACACGATGCTGAACGACGTCATCCTGCTGCAACCCGATCCGGCCGTGACGGTCGTCGATCTCACGTCGCAAACGCCGCCCGTGGCGCGCGCCAGCGTCGTCTCGGACGCCGACGGCTCCCGCCAGGCCACGTTGATCTTCAAGCCGGGGAACACGGCGACCCTGACGCGGCCCGACGGGTCGACCCAGTCGCTCACGACGTTGTCGGTGCGGGCCACCGAGTACAGCGTCGGGGACTCGGGCAAGCTGGCGATGCCCGCCGAGCTGCCGCCCGCGAGCCAGTACACCTATGCGGTGCAGCTCAGCGCCGACGAGCAGCTTGCGGCCGGCGCGGGCTCGCAGGTCACGTTCGCGCAACCCGTGCCGTTCTATGTCGAAAACTTCCTGCACGTGCCGGTGGGGACGGCGGTGCCCACGGGTGGCTATGACGCTGCTAAGGGCACGTGGGTGGCCGAGCCGAACGGCAAGGTCATCAAGGTGCTCGGCAAGGATGCGAACGGCCGGGCCCTGGTGGATATCACGGGGGACGGTCAGGCCGACCCGCCGAGCGCGCTCGCGGCACTCGGCATCGACGATTACGAGCTGCTGCAGCTGGGCGGCACGTATCCGGCGGGGTCCGATCTGTGGCGCGCGCTGGCGCCGCGGCTCGAGCCGGAGGACTTGAACTTCCCGTTCATTTTCGTCGGGACCACGCCGACCGACGGGAAGGTGAAGGCTGGGTGCAGCTCGCGCGAAGGAGATCCGGTACGTTGCCAGGTCCAGGCGCAGACGGCCCA
>WNGK01004364.1_pt1 | contig 15145 bp, 12 predicted proteins | sample 5400601 | NCBI WGS metagenome assembly WNGK01 (sample SAMN13153376, study PRJNA577476) | soil metagenome | isolation source: 60 cm soil or saprolite under Garry oak tree replicate 1 | place: USA:California | collected 2016-06-15 | reverse complement strand
TACGGAACCCAGATATCCTCTTGCTTCTCCCGATGCTTACGCGTCCCCATCGCCATGCTTCAAGTTTAAGAAGAAGCCCTGTGGATGCTGCACAAAATCTCCGCTCCCGAACCCGAACTTACACCACAGGCTGTTAGGCGAGAACCCCATCTGGAACGTGATCATGATGCTCCGTCCCGGCAGCAACTGCAGCGTGTCCAGCCCGCCCGGCGTGTACTGCACATTCGATCCCGACACTGAATTCGCTGGCGAAATCGACACCTGGTCGTGGTTGTCGAGCAGGTTATTGATGCTCAGCTTGATCCGCGACTGGTCGAACAGCGAACCATTCCGCACTGTATAGTTGGCGAAGAAGTTGGTCATCATGAACGGATTCAACGGAACCGACTGGTGATACGCTCCATCATCACCCCACCGGTCGCCCACATTCTTGTTGAAGATACCCACATCAAACCGCTTGTCGCGATACGTCAACCCCTGCGTCGCCGTATAGTTCGGCGTGTTCGCCACCCACGTCTCCGGACTCGCCGCCAGTGCGGGCGTCGTCGCGGTCGCCGCCGTCGCGCCTGCCGACTCGTACTTCGCCTGGCCGTACGTCCCGTTCAGGAACAGGCTCAGCGAACGCGTCAGCGCGAAGTTGCCCTCGCCCTCAACGCCCACCGTGTTCGACGCCGGATTCAGGTAGTAGTACGTAAATCCCTTGTCCGGTCCCGAGCTCGGCGTAAAGCTCGAGTACGAGCTCTGGTAGTGAATGTAGTACACGTCTGCATCGAAGCTCGCGCGGTTCAGCTTCACCACCGAGCCGCCCTGGTACGTCGAAGCAAGTATCGGCTTCGGCGTCACCGCCACCAGCGCGCCCGTTACATCGAAAACACTGGAAGGCGGAATCACGCTGCCCTTGCCGAACTGCCCATACGCCGACCAGTTATTGCGGATCCGATAGTTGGCCTCCACTGAAGGCAGCCAGCTGTTGTAGCCCGCATCGTGCGTCACAAACGGCGCGCCGCCTAGGTTCCCCACCGTCTTGCCGTCCGCATACTGCTTCAAATGCATGTTGTAGTACGCGTCCTTGATGCCCGCCGTGATCGTCCACTTTGGAATCGCAACAAGTTGGTACTCGGCATACGGCTGGACCGACTGCGTCACGAAATGCTCGTGGAACCGGATGTTCTTGATCCCCGGAGCATCCACCCATGTCCGCGGATCGCTCTTGATCTGGTAGCGGTTGGTGTTCGTGTACTCATACCACGATCCCACCCTGAACACGCCAAAGCGCGAAGGTGCGCTCACCGTAGCAATGTCGCCGATGCGGTTGTATTGGTTCAGCTTATCCACCGCGCTGGTCGCACTCACCGCAACAGTTTCGCTGCTCTGGTCCTTCTGCAGGTGCTGGTGATTCGAATAGGAATAGGTGTACGGCTTCACCTCCACTTTCCAACCCTTCCCCAGTTCAGTCGTGTATGTCGCTACTTCAAAGTTGGTCGGCACATGATAGGTGTAGTACCGGTAATACAACGCGTTGTACGAACCATCGGCGTTGAACTTGTTGCCCTCCAGAAGGAAGTTGTCGCCGTGCGCGGCAAGCTGCGCACGCGTCGCATCGCTGTCCGGCGTGTTGCTGTCCACCAGCACCGACGTCCCCACCAGTGTCAGGTAGGTCTTGTCTGAGAATTTGTAGTTGAACTTCGCCGTGCCCGCCGTGCGCACCTGGTCGTTGAAGGTCTGGTATCCATCCGAGGTCATGTGGTGACCCTCGAGCCAAAAATTGGCCTTGCCGCCCAGCAGGCCGGAGTTGAACTCGCCCAGGTATTCGTTCGTGTTGAACGAGCCATGCGACTCCGATCCCTTGAACGCCATCGCATCGCCCAGCTTCGGAGAGAACATGTGAATCGATCCGCCAAAGTTCGCCGGCCCCACATCCGAGGCCGTGCCCGGGCTGCGATCGAAATCCACATAGCTGATCGCCGGCGCCGGAACATAAGCCCATGAGTGGTGCGTCGGATCGTTCGAGTCCTGGAACGGCACGCCGTCCCACGTCATCGTGTAGTTGCCGTCGGCAAAGCCGCGATAGAACGTCTTCGCCTGCCCGTTCCCGATCCCGTTGGGACTCCAGGTCACCGTGCCCGGCGCAGCCTGCGTCAGATCGCTGAAGTCCGTCACAGGCGACGTGAAATCGCGAATATAGCCGCTCGTGATCTCCGTACGGGCCGACGCGGCATCCAGCAGCGCCTTCACCGGCGCATTCTGCACCGCGATCGACGTGTCGCCCTCCGCCTCAACCATTACCTCTTCAGAAACAGACGCAACCGCCAGCGCGATCGACACCGTCGCAGTCTGACCGGCTCCTACCGCCACGTTGTGACGCACGTCCGTTCCAAAGCCCGTCCCCGACGTCTCCACCGTGTACGTCCCGGCCACCAGTCCACTCACGGCAAACTTGCCGTCCGCGCCGCTCACCACCGTCTGCACAATCTTCGTTGGGCTGGCGACCACAACCGTCGCCCCCTGCACCGCCTGCCCGCGAGGATCGAGAACCACTCCCTGTATCGAGCCTGCCCCGCTTTGCGCGTGCAAGCTGCTCATGCCAATGACCATTGCGATCAGGCACACGAACATACCCGTGGCTGTACGCCACTTTGATACACCTCTAGCTTTCACCTTTCGGCCTCCTACTTGTGTCTGGAACAAAAAATGCGAGGGATTGAACCGTCACAAATCTACGGACGGAATGTGACTAGGCATTCACAGAATTGTTAAATCTCTTTAACAAGAGTGACGATTTCTTCAGGCGACAACAGTCTCCCTCCGCAAGACCGCATCGGCCTCTGCGAGACGACAACGGGCGCCGCGAGACGGCATCAATCTGCGCGCCCAATCGCCCGTCTATACGCTCGTCATCCGTCCATCTCCCGAACGAGGCGCGGTCAATTCCCGCGTGAGAAAATGGCTAACGTGATGGCTTCGTTCCGGTGGGTGTGGCCCGCCATTCTTGTGGCTCTGTTTGCTTCCTTTTCGTTGCCCGCCCAGGCTGCCTCGTCGAATTCCGATTCCGATGCGCAGGCGGGCGCCGTCCTCTTTCGCGACAAGGGCTGCGCGTACTGTCATGGAGCCGGCGGCGTCGGCACCGTCAAGGCCCCCTCGCTCGTCGACATCCGCAAGGACAAGGCCTGGCCCCCCGAAAAAATGACCGACCAGATCCTCAACGGCGGCCGGAAGATGCCCCCGTTCCGCGAATCGCTCAACGACGACGAGATCGGCCAGTTGGTCGCATACCTCCGCGCGAAGAACCGCCCCATCCCTCCGCCGCTCCCCAACGGCTCACCCGCCCCCACCGTTCCCTCGCCAAAGAACTAGTTTCTTCAGCAATTCAATCCACCACGAACAGAGCGAAGTCGAAGGATCTGCGGTTGCTTTTGCCGTTGGCTTGACAACACCTGCCCAGCCGCAAATCTCCGTGCCCCATCTTTGCCCCTTACCGGGGTCCCCGGCGACAGCGGGTACCCCTCTAGGTGCGTCGCTGGGGGTGGTCGGGCGCAAGGGTGGGAAACCACAAGCCCCAATCCCCTGCTCCTTTCCCGCCCCTCCATCCATCCCGGATTTTCATTGCGAATTCCAGGCATTCGCCGTACCTTGGCTCAGAGCCCCCAATTCCACTCCGGAGACACGCCATGCCCTTCGCGCTCTTTCTGCAGCAAAGTCCAGTCGATCAAGCCCAAATCCAGCGAATGGTCCTCGCCTTCATGGCGATCATGCCCATCATTGTCATCGTGGGCCTTGCCATTGCGATCATCCCCTTCTGGTTCATTTGCAAAAAGGCCGGCTTCTCGCCCTGGCTTTCGCTGCTCAACATCGTGCCACTCGGTGGCGTGATCCTCTGTTACGTGCTCGCCTTCTCTGACTGGAAGGTGGGCCCCGTCACCCAGGCCGGATGGGCACCGCCCACCCCCTATCCGCCGCAGCCGCCCTATCCTCCCCAAGCGTGATCATCCGTCCCGGTAGGAAGGGTGCAGAACGCGTTGGGTACGACTTCTAAGCTTGCAGAAGACTCGTGCCGGCTTTTGCCTTGTATCAGGGCGCTACTTCCGTCGTGCCGCCAGTAGCACAAAAAAAATGGCTCCCGCGGGCGCCTGGTCCTTTCGAGTTCCCCCCAACTCGCTCGTTTCCCTGTTGTTAGCAAGTGCAAATGTCCGGTTTGGTAATTCATCTCCCCGCCGCCGTCGTAGCTGTTGGAAAGTGGTAATCCCGCGGGTTTTGCGGGATTTCCAAGCGAGGTGGAAAAGTCGGCTTTTGGACTTTTCCACGGAGCGGCTTTTCAACAGCTTGTTTTGGCGCGGTCGGCGTGATGGTTGTGCCCTGGCCCGTGTAGCGCCCCAACGCCGGCGGCTTGGGCCCCAACTCGTAGTGCGGTAACGAGCGGCACAGGCTGGGTGAATCCCAGGCTGATAGCATCAAGTAGGAACCAACTTACTGATGTCAGCCAACGCCAGCCCCCCCTCACCAGCCCCCCGCGTTCGATTTGCGCCTTCCCCCACCGGCTTTCTCCACGTCGGCAGCGCCCGCACGTTCATCTTCAATTGGCTCTATGCGCGCCACAACAACGGCACCATGGTGCTGCGCCTCGACGACACCGATGTCGAGCGCAACACCGACGCCAGCGTCCAATCCATCTTCGAAGGGCTCTGCTGGCTGGGTCTCGCCTGGGACGAAGAGTACAAGCAGTCCGAACGCCTTGCCCTGCACCGCCAGCAGGCCCAGGCCATTTTCGAAAAGGGCCTCGCATATCGCGACTTCACGCCCCCGCACTCCGCCAGCGACGACCACAACTCTTCACAGGGCGCTTGGCTCTCCAACCCCGGCATGCGCGATCTCTCCCGCGAGGAAAGTGACCGCCGCGCGGCCGCGGGCGAGCCCTTCGCCCTGCGCTATCGCGTTCCCCGCGGCCCCGCCCTCGACCAGGTCCGCACCCTCCGCTTCACTGACGCCGTCTACGGCGAGCAGTCCAAGCAAGCCGACGAGGTCGAAGACTTCGCCCTTCTGCGCAGCGCCGGGGCCCCCGACGACAGGTCCTCGTCGGTGGGGTGGTTTGACGGAATGCCCACCTACCATCTCGCCTCCTGCGTAGACGATGCCGACCTCCGCATCAGCCACATCATCCGCGGCCAGGACCACCTCACCAATACTTTCAAGCACTTGCTCATCTTCGAGGCCCTCGGCGTACCGCCGCCCCAGTTCGCCCATCTCCCGCTGCTTGTCGCCCCCGACGGCACCAAGCTCTCCAAGCGCCGTCATGGCCCCGTCGTCAGCGTAACCACGTATCGCGACGCCGGCTTCCTCCCCCAGGCGTTCATCAACTTCCTCTGCCTCCTTGGCTGGTCGCCTAAGAACGATCGCGAGTTCCTGAAGCTCGACGACCTCACCGCCGCTTTCACCCTCGAGAACGTCAATCGCTCCAACGCGGTCGTGAATTTTTCGGAGGGTTCTACGGAGACTACCCCGTTCGATCCCAAAGCCCTGTGGCTTAACGCCGAACACATCCGCTCCCTGCCCGTCGAGCAGCTCAGCCCGCGCCTTCAGCCCTTCCTAGACCCCTTTCTCGCCCAGGCCGGCCTCCATGCCAACCCCGAAAAGCTCCTCGCCGTCACCCCGCTCATTCGCGAGCGCATCAAGCTCCTGCGCGACGCCGTCTCCGCCGCCGACTTTTTCTTTGTCAAAGAACTCGCGCCGTATGACCCAACGGAGTTGGTCCCCCAGAAAGGCCATCAACCAGGCGATGCCGCCCTCGCTCTCCGCATCCTGCAGCACGCCGAGCAGCTCCTCGCCACAACGCCCTTCGATTCGGCATCGCTAGAGCAGGCCCTGCGCCAGGCCGCCGCGTCATTAGGCCTCAAGCCCGGTCCCATGTTCCAGCCCATCCGCGTCGCCGTCTGCGGACGCAAAAACGCTCCGCCGCTCTTTGAAACCATGGCCGTCCTCGGCCGCGAGCTCTGCCTCGCCCGCATCCGCCACGCCGAAGCTAACCTGGAATCGCTCAGTGGAGCACAGCACGTATCGTGAAGTAAGGAATCGCAGCCCCGTCAGGAATCGCAATTATGACCAACGCAAATACGGAAAGCCCGGCCGCAACTCAAACCCAGGACACTCGCCCCGTCTCCAATTTCCTCCGCGATCAAATCGCCGAGGACGTCCGCACCAAAAGGTTCGGCGATGCCCAGGTCCAGACCCGCTTTCCCCCCGAGCCCAACGGCTACCTCCACATCGGCCACGCCAAGGCCATCTGCCTCGACTTCGGCCTCGCCGACGAGTTCGGCGGCAAAACCAATTTGCGCTTCGACGACACCAATCCCGAAAAAGAAGAGCAGGAGTACGTCGATTCCATCCAGAAAGACGTCCGCTGGCTCGGCTTCGACTGGGAGCGCCTCTGCTACGCCTCCGACTACTTCGGCCAGCTCTACGAGTGGGCTCTCCAGCTCATCAAGGCCGGCAAGGCCTACGTCGATGACCTGACCGCCGACGAGATTCGCCAGCACCGCGGCACCCTCACCGAGCCCGGCAAAGACAGCCCATATCGCAACCGGAGTGTCGAAGAAAATCTAGACCTCTTCGTCCGCATGAAGCACGGCGAGTTCCCCGACGGCACCCGTGTGCTCCGCGCCAAAATCGACATGACCTCGCCCAACCTCAACATGCGCGATCCGGTCATGTACCGCATCCTCCACGCCTCGCACCACCGCACCGGCGACGAGTGGTGCATCTACCCCATGTACGACTACGCCCACGGCCAATCGGATTCCATCGAGCACATCACGCACTCCATGTGCACCCTCGAGTTCGCCGACCACCAGCCCCTCTACCGCTGGTACATCGAGAACCTTGGCATCTTCCCATCTCAGCAGATCGAATTCGACCGCCTCAACCTCACCTATACCCTTCTCAGCAAGCGCAAGCTCCTCCAACTCGTGCAGGAGAAGCACGTCAGCGGCTGGGACGATCCCCGCATGCCCACCCTCTCCGGCATCCGCCGCCGCGGCTTTACGCCGGAAGCCCTCCGCGCCCTGTGCACCTCCATCGGCGCCACGCGCACCAACGGCATCATTGATATTGAGATGTTGGAACACTTCCAGCGCGACGACCTCAACCGCCGCGCCTCGCGCGCAATGGCTGTGCTGAATCCCCTCAAGCTCGTCATCGATAACTACCCAGCCGGCCAACATGAGTTCGTCGAGGTCCTCAACAACCCCGAAGACCCCTCCGCCGGCACCCGCCACGTGCCCTTCTCCGGAGAGATCTACATCGAGCAGGACGACTTCCGCGAGGTTCCTCCGCCCAAGTACTACCGCCTCTCCCCCGGCAAGGAAGTCCGCCTGCGCAATGCCTACTTCGTCACCGCCCAAAGCGTGGTGAAGGACGCGGCCGGCAACATCGTCGAAGTGCACTGCACTTACGATCCCGCCAGTCGCGGCGGCAACTCCCCCGACGGCCGCAAGGTCAAATCCACCATCCACTGGGTCTCGACCGCCCACGCCATCTCCGCCGAAATCCGTATCTACGACAAGCTCTTCACCAAGGCCAATCCCGCCGACCTCGAAGAAGGCGAGAGCCTCCTCGACAATCTCAACCCCAACTCCTTAGAGATCCTCACCGGCGCCAAACTCGAGCCCTCTCTAGCCAACGCCACACTTGAGCACCGCTTCCAGTTCGAACGCGTAGGCTACTTCTGCCTGGACCCAGATTCCGCTCCGGGCAGCCTGGTCTTCAACCGAACCCTCCCCCTGAAAGACTCCTGGGCCAAGATCGAGAAGAAGGCAGGAGCCTAGCGCCCCAGAGGGAATAACGGTGGGAGAAGGGGCCTTCGGGAATATCGGAGGGAGCAGCGGCCTTCAGGCCCCTGGACAGACGCTTGCCTCAAAGTGGCTTTAGCCACGGGCCTTTCGTTTATGCTGCTGAGATGCGTCTCGCACCACAAGAAACTCGCACCTATCTGGTCACTGCCGTGACCGCTGGACGCCGCGGCCTCTTTCAGGTCACGGCCACGGCGGAGTTGCTGGAGCGAACGATTCTCGACTATCACACTCAGGGGAAATTCCTCTTGCACGCGTTCGTCATTATGCCTGATCATTTTCATGCTCTGATTACGCCCGCGCCGGATGTTTCGCTGGAAAAAGCGATGCAGTTCATCAAGGGAGGCTTCTCCTTCCGATTGAAGAGCAAGCTCGATGTGTTGGATGCGCAGCTTCAACGAGAGCCAGATTTCAACGGAGGAGAGGTTCGTGAGTTGTGTGCGGTATATCGAAGAGAACCCGGTGCGGCGGGGGATTGTGACGACGCCGGAAGCTTATCCTTTCAGTTCCGCTGCTCGTGGACGGCTGGATGGCATGCCTTTTCACTTGCAGACAAACAAGGCCCGGGCCTAAGGCCCCCACAGGAACGGCTGTATTCAGGGGCCTGAAGGCCCCAGCTCCCTCCGGAAGCTTTCGATCCATTCAACGCGGAGCACGCTGCCGCGCCCCAGTTCTTCCAGGTTTCGACGTAGGCGCACAAGCTTGTGCTTGTCCTGTGACCAGTCTTCGCTAATTATCCGACCGGTCGTAGGACGGGCACCCTCGCCAGAGCAGCGCTGTCGCTGGGATCGACATGGATACGCGAACCGTGACGATTGAAACGGTAGCGCGCGCCTGTGATCGGTCCAGTGACGGTGAGCGCCGTCGCCCCTACGTATTCGAATACCGGTCCGGACTGCAGGCCAAAGCTTACGGGCGCCTGGGACGCTGAAACGCGATTAGGGATGGTGTATTCATTCCTTGTCCTGCTCTTGCCGCAGCACATGTGTTTCCTCCTGGTCTTCGTGATAGATGGGCGTCGGCGTATAACTCTCGCGATGCACCGTTCGTTCGATAATGATTGCGCCGGCGGAAAGCGCAGGCCAAAGCAGCAGGCGACCCTTCCACGTATCGTTCAAGACAAATGCGAAAGGAACTGAGACCCACACGCTCAAGCAATAAAAGCAATTCACCAGGTCACCAAAGACGCTGCCGGCGAATCGGCGGCGCATCCGTTTGAATGCATCCCATGGCCCTGCCTCCGAGTTGAGCAAACAGCTCACTCGCCAAACAGCCAGAATGCCGACGATCAACCAGTAATACTGCATGGAGTCCGTGAATCTCACACCCGGTCTTTTGAGGGCTGCACGAGAAAATTGGCAAGGTACGCGAAACCGGGTTTTGCTTCGCGTACCTTGCGGGTGTCGGCCGCTTTCTAGCTCGACACCTTCAGCGTCATGGTTTGGAACCCATCGTCCCCTATACCCGGGAAGCTGTCGCCGTTGGTGACCCGCTTTCCAATCCGAAGCAGGAATTCGTAGCAGCAATCGGTGGGTGGATAGTAGGTGATAACTTCGGTGCCTCCGACCCATGACTTATGGGCATAATCCGGAGCGCCGAGCGGGTTCGTGTTGTACCCACGGGTTCCCGGCGGCGATATTGTGCCTCCGGAACTTGAGCCGTAGTTCGAACTGAGCTGGTATTCGAACAGGTGGCCATTGTTGTCGGTTACCGTCACGCTGATCTGAACGTACCCACCAGGACCGAGGTCGTAGGCGGGGCATTGTCCGCCGCTAGTGAGCGTGGCAGGCGTGCCGTCCGATTTGAACGCCGTGATGCTGTTGATTTTTGCGGTTGTGAGGCCGCTGTTGTCGATCATCAGCGTCAACGGCTCATCAGGAGGTCCTGGCGGCGGTACGTTGGGAGCCAGCACCTCAGTGAGAGCGGAATCGTAGCCGACGAGTGCCAGGTCAACCGCGCCCGTGGGCAATCCGCCGATCAGGTTTGACGAAGCAGTCGTATGCACCATGAGTCCCTGATGGGACCAAAATACCGTACCTCCGGCAGGAACAGTGGGGAAGGGCAATAACGTCGGAGGTGTTGGACCACTCTGCCGCGCAGCAGGCGTGGCATAGAGATTCACCAGGCCTCCCTGGCTAAAGGGCCCCATCCTGACCGTGTGGCTGGAGTTGAAAGTGCCGTCCATGTTGTAGATGTAGACCACGCGATCAAGAGGCTCCCCGATGGGCGAACCGGATCCGAGAGCGGGCTTGGTACCTCCGCGCGCAGGGTTCCCGGCCCACTGGCCGCCGAGCACTTGATAGTAGGCGACCGGTGAAGAAGCGGCGAACTGGCCGTAGATGAACAATTGCCCGCCGAAAGGCATGTCCCAGTAGTCCGTTCCCGCATACCCCGCAGGATCTGCGTAGCCATCGTGGATATCGGCGACCTCAACGTAATCACCCACGTTTGTCCACACAAAGCCGTACTCAGGCGGGCAATGTGGATGGCAGACGGTGCTGGTGTCAGAGTTGCCGACGAGCGAAACGGAACTGCCCTCCTCGAAACACCACCGGGTGCTGATGGCAGGATTTTCGTCGATGATCTGGTTGCCATTTTGCTTGACACTGAACACGATATTTGGATCGTCACAGCACCACCACCACCAGGGGAACCGCTCGCGGATGCGCGCATTCGAGAGCTTGCTCGCGATGAGTTCAGTGCGCTGAAGATCCGGAGAGAAAGACTCGCCGCGCGCGAGGTTGAAACCTTGACCACGCATGAGACTCCGACCGTCTGGCCGAATCAATGCGGCTGCGCTCGTGAGCCCTTCCACAGGCCCTGGCCCTGGAATCACAGGCTGCTTTTCGAGGGCTTCGATCACGCGCAGGATGTCCCACTCCCACCACCACGGCCAGCACGACCACCACACAGGCCAGCACGGCCAGCAGGGGAAACAGAAGGAACAAGTGCACCACTCGAAGCAGGCAGTGAAGGTGCCGTCCGCTGCGGTCGTTACCGTCGATCGAGGGATTTTCGAATAACCTGACCCCGTGTAGTTCACGGAATAAACCGTCACTTCGGCGCCGGGTGCGGCGCAACCATCGGGACCTGTGACCGTTCCACTCACACAATACCAGGGACACCAACGCCACCAGGTCTTGAGGACTTCTTCGGAAATGGAAATATCGGAAACACGAAAGTCCTCCTTGGCCTTTTCCAAATCCGCACGCTGGAGCGTTACCCGGGGAACGTTCGGCAGGTGATCGAGGTGTTTGCCCGCACTTGCCGGGGCGACACCAAGAGTAAGGGCGAAGGGGCTCTGGGCCGCGGCTGCCGCGCGTGAGAGTTTGATTCGAAAACTCCCATCGGCCAGAATCGGCGCGGTTGAGAGAATGTCACCACAAAGCGTGATGAAAACGCTGAGGCGTTGAGCGTCCGCTTGACTGGTCTTCGTGATTTTTCCGGCGATGCTGATCATACTCGATGCCATGTCTGAATCTCCTTTGACATTTGTCTTTCGCCTACACCCGTGGCCACACCCGCGAAGTGTGAAACTCCCGAGTCGAACGACGGAATTCCGCTGTGCCGAAAACATCTGGGTGAGGCGAATGGATCCAGATCGGCTGTTGAGATGCTTGCGACGAGATACGGAGCGTGTTTCGCCCCGCTTGTGCATTTATCTAATTGCGCTCGGCCCGAATGCCTCCGGGCGAGAAACAACTTGGGGGATCAACCTGTATGGGTAGTGCGTGTTCTCTTGAATTCGTTTCAACTTACCCGCGGTATCAAGTGCTTTTGCTCTGCCTTTGAACGGCGCGCCCCAGGTGGTTCCCTTCTGCTCTGCCGCGAATCTTTGGTCGAGTTGACGAACTAACGCCAGGGCCGAGTTGCTGAATTGGCGCGTGCAGAAGCTGGCCCTTGAGCCCACGCATTAATCAGGAGCCTGGCGCGGGGGTGCCCCGTCCAAGTACCGCAACCGGGTGATTTTGTAATCGTGCCTATGAATCTGGGTGCCCCAGGTCTCGCTTTTGAGACATGGGATACCACAAATCTTCGCGGTCACGGTACTAGAGGGGGTCCCCAACGATAGCGGGTACCCCTCTGGGTGCGTCGCTGGAGTGGCTCGCTCCGCTAAGGCGTGAGACCACCTCCCCCCAACCCCAGACGTACATTCGACACCTGCCCCGAATCCCCCAAAACACCATGGCGTCCTTATTCCCTCTCGTGACTCTGGCTGTCACAATGGCTACACCACCTGCCCTTGGATTTCACTCAGTTCTACAGGAGCAGCCTTATGGCACCGGAAGGCACGCACTCTCTGATCCTGAAATCCGAGCGTCTGGACGACAAGTCCATCGTGCATTGCAGTGGCGACCTCGTCGCCGGCGGCTGCGGCTTACTCCAAAAGGCAATCTCCGAGTTGCTCCCCGACAGCAAGCCCATCATGCTCGACCTCAGTGCTCTCGAGTGGATCGATAGCATGGGCCTCGGCACGCTCGTCCGGCTCCACGTGAAATGTAAAGCAGCGGGATGCCAGTTGCAGCTCGTGAATGTCGGCAAGCGAATCAGGGATCTGCTCGTCCTCACGAATCTCGTCGGCGTCTTTGCCATCTGACGACTTTCAACATCTTGAGAGCGACGTTTCGCGCAGCGGACCAAAATTCTCGAGAGACCTGATGGCATCCTTATGCCCCAATTGGGAAGATGAAGGACATTCTCGTCGAGAAGTCACATTCCAAATGGATTTCGGCTGAGTCGCAATCGCCCGGGCCCGCCCCACCCCACGTTCGTGGCTTTTTCCAATCCAATCTATGGAGCCCGGAAGATATGGACATTGCCCCCGAGAGCGAGACCGTCCAGGACAACGTTTCAAGAAGCGAAGTGACACCCTTTGCCGCGGCGCAGCTTCAAAAAATCATTGACCGCACTTACTCCAAGTTTAAGGATGTCGACGACGGCACAGTGGCCACTTATATCCCCGAACTAGGGAAGGCCAATCCCAGGCATTTCGGAATCTGCGTGGCCACGGTCGATGGCCATGTGTTCACCGCCGGAGACTGGGAGCAGGAATTCACGATCCAGTCCATGTGCAAACCTTTTGCCTTCCAGATGGCATTGGAGCAGCACGGCACCGAAAAGGTGCTCAAGCACGTGGGAGTCGAGCCAAGCGGCGAAGCATTCAACTCCATTGAGCTCGATCAAAAATCCGGGCGGCCCTTCAATCCCATGGTGAACGCCGGCGCCATCGCCGTCGCTTCGCTCATCAAGCAGAGCCCCGTGGAAGCGGGTGTCGAGGCTTTTGTGGATCAGATGGGAAGAGCGGCTGGGCGCGAGTTGCGCATCGACGAGTCGGTGTTGGCATCGGAGACTGCCACGGGCAACCGCAATCGCGCAATTGCCTATATGCTGCTGAACTCCGGAATCATTGACGAAGACGTCCAGCAGTCGCTGCACCAGTACTTCGCTCAGTGCTCCATGTTAGTCAATTGCAAAGATCTCGCCATGATGGCAGCCACCATGGGCAACATTGGAAATCACCCCGTAACCGGCGAAACTGTCTTCGATTTCCAGCTCATTAAATATGTGATGGCGGTCATGTTTAGTTGCGGCCTCTATGACTACGCGGGAAACTGGGCATTCGAGGTGGGACTTCCTGCCAAGAGCGGCGTGTCCGGCGGAATCTTTGCTGTCGTCAATCGGCAACTTGGAATCGGCGTGTATTCACCCAAGCTCGATGCCCAGGGCAACAGCGTGCGCGGAATTCTAGCCTGCAAAGAGCTAGCGAGCCGGTTCGGCCTGCATGCCTTCGATTTCAGCAACGTTGGTTCCAGCTTCATGCAGTGGGTGCTATAGATCTTCTGCACCAATCGTCGCGCCATCAGCTCGAAAAATGAACCCCAGGTCAGGCAGAAGACCTGGGGCTGTACAATCCACTCCAGGTTGGAGGCAGGGCGAGATGGTTTGTCTATGCGAACGTGAGATCGGATTCGATGGGGGAGAAATCGGTTTTCCCGCCGTCGATGGTTGCCGCGCTATTGTGCTTGTAACAGGCGGCGGGTTGATCGGTTATCACCTTAACGGGAATCTATCGGACACGAAAAGGGACGCATTTGCCCATTTCATTAATACCCACGCGCACGGAAATCCCAAAAGGAGCCTTTACGCCGCATCCAGGCAGGGTGGAAATGGCCCGATTCGAACAATATTCCACGACGAGCTCAAGGCCTTGGCTCAGAAGCTTGCATACACTGGAACAATTTATTGGGCTGATCTTTCCAATGTCCCCGGCTCGGCGTATGTGCACTTTCAAGATGTCGGTCATTATACTTGCGCCATTACAGCGCGCACCTGGAACGACCCGGTCGACAACGTCCCCGGCAACAGACAAGCCTATGCAGTTGCCAATCGCGCGATCGCCAATGGCGCGGCTCCTGCTCAGATGTACTCAAGCGTGGATCCAGCAGGGTTGCGAGCTGTCTATCCAACAACGGTCTGAGCCCGCATCGGCCCAAGGTGATCCCCTCTCCGGTCGTCGCCGAAGTTGGCTCGAAAACGGGTTAATTCCCAGTTGCCCACAACACGCCCACAATGTGTCCAGGCGAACTCATTGCTACGATTGATCGATGGACCTTAACTACATCGTAGTTCCCGCGATCGTGGTGTTAGCCCTCGTACTCATAGCGTCCTTTGCACTTTGGCGGATCATCACACTCCTGAGGGGCGATCACGCGCGGGCGCGTAGATGGAAAGAGGGCATCATTCTTTGGCCCGTTGCATTGTTTGGCATCGGTGTGGCGGCATTGACCGCATTCAATGCGATAGCCCTCTACTACTATCGCCACCCACCTCCCGGCAACATGTATCGTGTGAATGGACGCCAGATGCGCCTGCAGTGCATGGGGCAGGGTTCTCCAACCATCGTGCTGGAGGCTGGAGGCGGAAAAGATGGGCTGACCTGGGCAGGTATACAGCCGAAATTGGCCCTGCATACGCAAGTTTGTTCCTACGATCGAGCGGGCATGGGATGGAGTGATCCGGGTCCATCTCCGCGCGATGCCGATCATGTTGCCACGGAACTCCACGGGCTGCTTGCTTCGGCGCATATCCATGTTCCAGTGGTTCTCATGGGACATTCCATGGGCGGACTGTTCGTTCGCGACTACGCGGCGCATTACCCCACCGAGGTTGCCGGACTCGTGTTTGAGGACTCATCCACTCCGCTTCAAAACCGCCAGCCTGCGTATCGCGCATTTGAGGAGCCAAGGAAAGAAACGCGTTTTGATCGCTTTCTCAATGAGGCAACGATCGAGCTTGGCATCCCAAGG
>WNGK01045899.1_pt1 | contig 15153 bp, 15 predicted proteins | sample 5400601 | NCBI WGS metagenome assembly WNGK01 (sample SAMN13153376, study PRJNA577476) | soil metagenome | isolation source: 60 cm soil or saprolite under Garry oak tree replicate 1 | place: USA:California | collected 2016-06-15 | reverse complement strand
GCAGCTAATTATGGATCGTGGATCGGCGCTGGGGACATGATGCAAGGGGGCAAATCGACGGCTGCGCTTGCGGTTGTCGAGCCGGGAGCTGCGGGTTCAAAGGGTGCAATGCAGGTCACAGGGGAGGTGGTGCCCGGGGGACCATTTCTATTCGCGGGGGCGCTGTTTTCGCCTGGAGCGGCACCGATGCAGCCGGCAAATCTTGCCAGCAAAAAGGGCATCAGCTTTTTGGCCAAAGGGGATGGGCAGACCTACACGCTGCTTGTGCTGACAGAGGTACGCAACGGGCAATCAGGCGATATTCCGGCAATGACGTCGTTTGTCGCGGGACCTGAGTGGAAGCAGTATTCCTTTCCGTTTTCTACTTTCGATACCGACGGGAGCGATTTGAGCGGAATCGGATTCATCCGCACGCAGGAACCGGGCAAATTCCAGTTTCAGCTCGATAAGGTGGAAATCAAGTAAGCGGCACGGGGCAAAGATCATCCAATGCGGGCCGTGCAATGCCTTGAAACAACTGGCGCTGCACGGCCGGCATCTATGTCACAGGTTGAGCAAATCAGTCGCGGAACGATTGAGACCGGGCCGACGTGGCTTAAGGCAGGGGTGAACCATGGTTGTACTTTTCCTGATTCCAATCTTGATTCTTGCACTGGTCGCCACGGCGCCAATGTGGCCATACAGCAGGAATTGGGGTTATTATCCAACTGGCGGGCTGGGAGCCATACTGGCCATCACCATCGTGCTGCTCTTCCTGAATCGCATTTGAAGAGAGTCTAAACGGGCGCAAGACCCCGATGCTCGCGGCGCGCCGTGCAGAAAGATCGCTCATGTCCCTTGCCCGCGTCCTGGCGCTGATTCTGATTCTTCTGGCTTGCAGCGGCCGCTCTTTTGGCTACTCCGTACTCACGCATGAAGAGATCGTCGATCTGCTGTGGACCTCAGAGATTATTCCCCTTCTACAAGATCGATTTCCCGGTCTGACTGAAGAACAGATCAAAGAAGCGCACGCCTATGCTTATGGCGGCTCGGTGATCCAGGACCTTGGTTACTACCCATTTGGAAGCAAGAGATTCAGCGATCTGGTTCATTACGTGCGGAGCGGCGACTTCGTTCAGGAACTGGTTAATCAAAGCAACGATGCGAATGAGTATGCCTTTGCTCTAGGAGCGATGGCGCACTTTGTTGCCGATGTGGACGGCCATCCTGCGGTTAATGAGGCCGTAGCCATTCATTACCCGAAGTTGCGGGCGAAGTACGGGCCACGCGTAACGTACGCTCAGGACAAGAGTGCTCACCTTAAAACCGAGTTTGGTTTTGACACCTTGCAGGTGGCGAAGAATCGTTATGCCCCAGAGCAATATCACGACTTTATCGGATTTGAAGTTTCGCAGGGGCTTCTGGAGAGGGTATTCCCGGCGGTCTATGGGATGGAGCTAGAAGATGCCCTGCCTCACCAGGATCTGGCGATCGGATCATACCGATGGGCTATCAGCCGGTTAATTCCGCATATGACGAAGGTAGCTCTCGAAGTGCATAAGAAGGAAATCATGCGCGAGACGCCTAACTTTGCGAAGCGCAAATTTCTTTATAACCTGTCGAGGGCCAAGTACGAACAGGCGTGGGGCAAGAGCTATCAGCGGCCTGGGTTCGGAACTCGGTTTCTGGCTGCGCTGTTGCGGATGATCCCGAAGATAGGGCCGTTCAGAGCGCTGGACTTCAACAATCCCACTCCCAAGACCGAAGACCTTTACATCAAGAGCATCAATAAAACAGTGGATGACTACCGGGGTCTTCTAGAAAAAACCAGAACGCATCCGCCGGCATTGCCCGATGCCGATCTTGATAGCGGCCTGCCCACAAAGGCAGGAGAATATTCCCTGGCGGACGATGCTTATGCAAAGCTCGTGACGCAACTGGCCAGCAAGAACTTTGCCCAGACGTCGCCTGAGCTTAGGGAAAATATTTTAAGCTTCTACTCCAACGCAAAGGCGCCTATCAAGACGAAGAAGGATGAAGGCCGGTGGCAAAAGGTGCAGGCAGCGGTTGACCAGTTGAAGGCTACACAACCAGCACCGGCCGCCGGAAACGCTGCGAAATGATGGAGACAGCCCGGCGGAACCGCGAAGATCGCAGCCTGTGGTAAAAGTCGAGAGCTCGAAAAAGCCGTCCCTCAGGGGCTAAAGCCCAGTTGATTCCTAACACTTTACGGCACGACTAAAGTCGTGCCCTTTCAAAACTGGACTCGCACCGCAGGCTGATCGCCCTACTTCACCGCCGCGACCACAGTACCTGTGCATTCGCCGAAGCCAATTCTTGGAGAACCTTCTCTCTCGGCGTAAGCGCGGAAGATCACTCGGTCGCCATCTTCGAGGAATGTTCGAACTTCTCCGGTGGGCAGGCGAATCGGTTGTCCAGTGTGTTTCTTTTCTAGGAGACAACCTTCCGATCCCTCTTCCGGTCCGGAGATAGTTCCGGTTGCAAGCAGATCGCCGGGACGCAGATTGCAACCATTGCTCGCGTGATGAGTGATGAGTTGAGCGATCGTCCAGTAGAGGTCTTTGAGATTGCCACGGCTCACGAGAATGGATGGCACGCGAGCGTCTCGCATGGCGCTTGAGTCGAGGTACACCTCAAGGATGAGATCGACGCCGGAAAGATGACTAGAGTGGGACGACAGATACGGCAGCGGCTTCGGATCTGCGGGGGGCCTTTTCTCAACAGCTACACGGTAAGGCGCAAGCGCCTCCATCGGCACGATCCAGGGAGAGATCGTAGTTGCAAAGCTTTTTGCGAGGAATGGCCCCAGCGGCTGGTACTCCCACGATTGGATGTCGCGCGCCGACCAGTCATTGACAAGGCACAAGCCAAAAGCATGCCTTTCCGCTTCCTCGATGGGGATGCGTTGCCCCAACTGATTGCCGGGGCCGACGAAGATGCCCATCTCCAACTCGTAATCGAGTGAGCACGCTTGCCCGAAGACGGGATCGTGGTTTGCAGATTTTATCTGGCCGCAGGGCCTGCGAACAGGATGCCCGCTGATTACGATCGATGAGGCGCGGCCGTGATAGAATCGGGACCAGAAGACCTTCAATACAGCGTTGCATAGGCCCATCTGCCCGATCTACATCAAGCATTGCAGTGATGCATCGCCGGAGTGCAGACCAAGCCTCGGGGCCAAGAGACATCAAAGGATTGAGCAAGGGCGCGCGACAGGCGAGAATAATTTGATCGGGCAGAGGCGCGAGCAAGGCCTGGTTAGCGCAGGCATGCAGATCGAGGATCTGATCTCCGATGGCAACGCCGATGTGGTTCTGATGGTGATAACGGAACACGCCATAAGGCAAGTTCTCAATAGGAAAATCGGTGGCGGGATCGTTGGCAGACGCAATCCAACTCTTCAAAGCCATCCCCGGGCCTCCAGGTCGCGCATCGGCTCGACAAAAGAACACGAGCCGAAACTGAGGAAGAATTTTTGCCGCACTTCGCGCAATTGATCAGTACTCCATTGGAACGAACGCCAGCTAATCGTATCCGCTGCTACTTTGAATGCGCCAGGGTCTTCTTCGTTAATGAGATTCAGTGAGTCGCTGGTTTCGCCGCCAAAGTAGATTAACGCCGTGGCGCAGATGAGATTGAGAAAGCCATGCATCGTTCCTACCGCGCTATCAGAAGCATACGTGAAGGGGTGACGCGAGCGAATGGGATGGTGTAATCCGGCAGTCGCTTTGAATGGGACACCGCGCTCTACAAGAGCCGCAAGCTTGTGCGCGATGGCCTCGCTTGTCGGAAATGCCTCGGCGACCAACCCTCCCATGCGCAGTTTAGCGCGACCACCGAGGGCAGAGATTGCATCCAGTGCTTCGGATGAATCAGCCTGAACCGGAACTTCAAAATAGGCCGTGACGCTTGACGGTATGCTCGTCATAACGCGTTCGATTTCGAGGAGTTGGCTGATCTTAATCTCGACCGACTCAATCGAAAAACCGTTATCGATGAACTGCGAGAGCTCGTTGCAGGCAGCGTCTGCCGGGGCGACTACGGTGAGACGCATGCTGGAAGAGTGTTCGGCCGCACTTTCGCGCAGGTCGGGGAGGCGGGTGATATCCACAACAAAGCGGCCTAACGCCGCAGCGTTTTTGTTGCGGCCATAGTCAAGGTAGTTTTGTACAGCCGTGCGCATGTCGAGTGCGGCCGGTGCATAGAGGCCCGCATAGTCAATGAGGTCCTCAAGCACAGCGTCGATCGCTTTCATTACTTTTCCGGTTTGTCGCTCTGCGGTGCGTTGAATCGCTTCTTCAAGCCCTGCCAGCACTCGAAGTATTCGTGCTGCAATATTCGCGTATTCATGGCGAACTCGGTGGGGCGCACAACAAGCTGTGTCTCGAACATGAATGCCAGCGTGTTAGCAAGGTATTGCGGTTTCAACTCAGCATCTGTGGCGCGCTCGAAGGTTTCAGCGTCAGGTCCGTGGCCGGCCATGCAGTTGTGCAGGCTGGCGCCGCCGGGGACGAAGCCCTCTGCTTTGGCATCGTAGGCACCGAAAACAAGGCCCATGAATTCGTTCATGAGATTGCGATGAAACCATGGTGGACGGAATGTGCGTTCGGCGACCAGCCATCTTGGAGGGAAGATGGCAAAATCGCAATTCGCCGTCCCTGGGATCGCTGATGGTGAACTGAGAACTGTGTAGATCGACGGGTCAGGATGATCGAAGGAGACGGTATTGATGCAATTGAACAATGCGAGATCGTACTTATAGGGCGCGTAGTTTCCGTGCCACGCTACAACGTCTAAAGGCGAGTGGTCGATGAGAGCCGACCACAAGCGGCCGAGAAACTTCGCGGTAATATGAAAGTCGCCGTCGCGATCCTCATACGCGGCAGTTGGCGATTTGAAGTCGCGGGGATTAGCGAGGCCGTTGGCACCGATAGGGCCGAGTTCCGGCAGGCGGAACGGCAGGCCGTAGTTTTCGCAGATGTATCCGCGCACCTGTTTGTCAACCAGGACGACTCGGAACTTCACTCCGCGCGGGATTACGCAGATTTCGCCCGGCGCTACTTCAAGAATTCCCATCTCGGTATGGAAGTGCAACGTGCCCAGTTGCGGAACGATGAGGAGTTCTCCGTCAGCGGTGTAAAAGAAACGATCATGCATGGAGCTATTGGCAGCGTATAAGTGGATCGCTACGCCAACCTGCATCGCGGGGTCGCCGTTGCCGCCGAGAGTGACGATGCCGTCGACGAAATCTGTCTCTCGATCAGGCATCGGTAAGGGATCCCAGCGAAGTTGGTTGGGGGTAGTGGGAGTATCGACGAATGGGCCGCTGCGGATGAGGCGCGATGGGAATTCTTCATACGGCCGATGTGTCACCGAGGGACGAATACGATAGGTCCATGTGCGGCGATTGGATGCCCGCGGCGCCGTGAAGGGACTGCCGCTGCATTGCTCGGTATATAGGCCGAGCGGATGTTTTTGTGGTGCATTCTGACCGGCAGGCAAAGCTCCCGCGACAGCCTCGGTTGCGAATTCGTTGCCGAAACCGGACTGATATCGAAATCCATCGGACATGGATCACCCTTTCATAAGCTGCCGCTGCTTGCGCGCTGTTCTGCCACGTGCATGGCTTCGTAGATCTGATCGAAGCTGCTGACAGCGAATAGCAACTTGTGCAACTCATCTACCTTTACCGGGGTATTCAGCACTTCATCCAAAGTGAAGTCGTGGACCGCGCAATTACCATCCATAACATTTTTGCACTCCGCATGCGAGCTGATAAGACCGCTGCCGTAGACTTTGATCTCATCGTGTTGGCGAATCAGTCCGAATTCGACGGTGTACCAGAAGAGGCGGCCAAGTTTCTCGAGCACGACGGCGTCAGTTATGGAAGCGCAGACGCGGCCATAGTGCTCGAGAAAGTCGGCAAATACGCGGTGTGCGTGCATCGGCACATGTCCGAACACATCGTGAAAGATGTCAGGTTCGGGCGTGTATTCAAGTGAATCGCGGCTCCGCAGCCACGTAGTGGTTGGAAAGAGTCGCGCGGCGAGCATCTCAAAAAACGCCGCAGCGGGAAGAAAGCCGCTGACTGGTGTAGAACTCCAACCGGTGCGAGGCGCAAGGCGGGAGCTGATCGCGGTGAGGTTGGGAAGGCGATCTTTCTTGAGTCCTATGATTTGAAAGCCGTCAAGGTATTCGCGTGCCGCATGCTTTTCGAGTTCGGGCAGGACGCGGCCGACAAGCTCTGACCATACGCTGTGCTGCTCGGGCGTATAGGCAAAGTAGATCTGATGAGTAATGTAGGGTGCGGCAGCTGAAAGCGTTAGTGTTTTCATTTCTCCTCCTTTACGTAGGCAGGCCTATCGCTGGGCGGTGCTAGAGATTTCCCCGGGCCTGCTGCTCTCTTTCGATGGCTTCGAACAATGCCTTGAAGTTACCTTTGCCAAAGCTGCGGCTTCCCTTGCGCTGAATGATCTCAAAGAACAACGTGGGGCGATCTTCGACGGGACGCGTGAAGATCTGGAGCATATATCCTTCGTCGTCGCGATCGACTAGAATGCCGAGTTCTTCAAGTTCGGCGATAGGCTCATCGATCTTTCCCACCCGCGACTGTAACTCGGTGTAATAGGTATGCGGAACGTGAAGGAATTCAATTCCCTGCTGGTGGAGTCTGTTGACGGTGTGGAGAATGTCGTTGGTCGCGAGGGCGATATGCTGCACGCCGGGACCGGGATAGAAATCGAGGTATTCTTCGATCTGTGATTTACGCTTGCCTTCGGCCGGCTCGTTGATGGGGAACTTGACATATCCATTGCCGTTCGCCATGACCTTGGACATGAGTGCTGAATACTCGGTGGAAATATCCTTGTCATCGAAGTGCTGATAGAGGGAGAAGCCCATCACGCGCGCATAGAAATCCACCCACTCATCCATTTCGTGCCAGCCGACGTTGCCTACCATGTGGTCCACGTGAAGAAGACCGACGGGACGCGCAATGGGGTCGTTTTCAACTGAGCGGAAACCTGGCAGAAAAGGGCCTGCATACGCGCCGCGCTCGACAAAGGTGTGGATGGTGTCGCCGTAGGCTCGAATGCTTGAAAGCACCACGTGACCGTGCTCATCAGAACTCACGTGGGGCTCTGCGACGCTAACGGCTCCGCGACTGGTGGTCTCATTCCATGCTTTGCGGGCATCATCGACCCAAAGCGCAATCTTGCCCTGCTGCACCACATAAGAGGCCCGATCACGCTGGCCGGTCTCCGGGCCTGCATAGGCAACGAGCGACATGCCGAAAGCGGCTCGATAGAAATAGGCGGCCTGCCTGGCGTTTCCCACGTAGAACTCGACGTGGTCTGTGCCTTTCAAGGGCAGAAAATCCTTTTCCATGGTCAAAGACGCAGCAGGTTCATTGGACATGACCGCGCTCGCGGCTGAACGTGGGGAAGCGTTCATAGAGATCCTCTTCTGCTGGAGATGCGAGGAAGACGAGGGGAAATCATTCCAGCTACGCGATAGGATAGGCTGGCCACAATGCGAGTGAAAATGGGGGTTTGAAGAAATGCGACTGTCAAAACCTAACAAACTTAAGCATAATAGTGCAGACACCTGAGGATTGCTGGCTCATGACGCACAAGACCGCTCCCAATCTGATCGAGCTCGACGCGATTGCATGGAAGATTCTGGAAAGCCTGCAGCAGAACGGCCGTTTGTCTTTTGCGGAGCTCGGCCGAAAGGTGGGACTGTCGACGCCCGCTGTGGCGGAACGTGTTCGCCGCCTTGAAGAAGCGGGAGTGATCACCGGTTTTCACGCGGCGCTTGATTTGACCAAACTGGGAGTTCCGATTCGCATTCTGATGCGCCTGACCATCCCGGGCGGGGATCAGCAAATCACCCGCACGGTAACGGTGATCAAAGAGCTGCCCGAGATCAGTCGCTGTCATCGCATCACGGGCGCGGAATCATTTGTAATCGAAGCCAACGTAGTCTCGGTCCGACACCTTGAAGCGCTGATCGACAGACTGTCAGCGTTGGGCGCGACATCTACCTCGACCGTGCTGTCTTCTCCTGTTGAGCGCCGGGAATATACCGCCAGACAAATTGAAAGCTTCGCGAAATACCTGTGATGCGTCTCGACCCGTAGAGCTCAGTCCTGTCGGCACGCTGCGCGAGGGAGCGGAGAACTCCGACGGTCACAGCAATGAAGTAGCGCGCTCCGCAAGCTGCTCCGCGATCTGCATACGTTGGGAATAATACCGCAACGTAACCTTCTTCCCGGTTCTATCGAAGATAGGATGATGAGCGAACCCCGCTCTATGAGCTACAAAACTGGCGGTGGTGCTGAGTACGCCTAATCCATATTTCACGCTGCGACGGAAATTTATTGACGAGGCTTCGTCATCATAGCGAGTGGGACACGACACCGGTGTGATACTCCGATAGTTTTACTCCGAGAAAGATGTTTTGAAATGCAGTAAGGAGGCGATTGGCGACGTATTTGTAGAGCGGCATGCCCCCCTTCAATGCCCCGCCACCGAGGATTCGCGATCCAAGGACCATGTCGTAGACGCCGCCAGCCACCATGCTGGCCATAGCGGAAACCAGCGCGGGCGTGTATTGATAGTCAGGATGGACCATTACGACAATGTCTGCCCCGGCCGCAAGCGCTTCGCGATAACAGGTTTGCTGATTTCGGCCATAGCCGTAGTTTCGGTCATGGATGAAGGTAAGAACACCCAGCCTTTGAGATAGGGCAGCCGTGGAGTCGTTACTTGAATCATCTACAAGAATTGTGATGTCAACTACGTCGGGTAACTCACGGACGGTCTTTTCCAAAGTCTTTTCAGCGTTGTATGCCGGCATAACCACAGCAATCCGCTTTCCGTTGATCATGGACTTCCACCTCTATTCACTGTGCTGCGGTACGATGCTTCCGGCGGATCTACTGCCCGAAGGCTGTTGAAGAGTCCGGCGATTGGTATGCAGAGAGCTTTCCTGTATGCAGATCAGGCTGGACCAGCCATATGTTGCGATCGTGATAATAGCGGAGCAAGCTGGCGTTATCTGCTGCGCTCATCTCGCGAGCCCAGATGATTTTGGAGTTATCAATGTCGGCCGAGTTATAGACCCACTCTTCGAGGGAGTTGTGGCCAGAGCTATACCTGACCATCACCAACTGTTTTCCCGGTAGCATCTCCAGTTGCTGTTGGATCTGCGTTCGCGCGGTACCGTAATGGTCTGGGCCGTACCACATCGCGGCCCATTCAGTAACTGGCCACTGGGGAACAGACAAATGCAGGGGCTGATAACAAATGCGAACAATAGCAAGCACAAAGCACAGCAGCACGGCGGATCGAACACTCGCCACGCCGATCGGTTGACCAAAAGGAGTCCACGTGCGCAGATGGCGCATGGCCTGCAAGCCAATTGCATAGAATGCTGCGGTGAAAGGAGCCAGGTAATGAGGAATCAGGAAATTCTCGATCGCCATTCCCGCGGCGACAATCAGGACACACACCACTAAGAATCGAATGCGACGGTCGAGGAATACTCGTCGCAGCATGATAAGGGGTATAAACAAAGCGAAGCCAGAATAAAACGATAGAGACAGAACCACCTTTTTCGCAGCAAAGGAAAGATATCCTGAGATGCTGTGAGATTCCTTGACTGTTCTGGTTTCTACCTCGGTGTAAAAGTCTCGCATAACAGCATGCCGGTAGGCCGGCTCGGGACGGGCCGACTGCCACACATAGTAAGGGACCACTGCATAAGTAGCTCGATTGAGTGTATAGGGTAATGTAAGTGGCTTGCCAAAGACACGGTAGTCGTAGTACCCCATCCATGCCCCAGCCGTTATCAGCAACAGCACGGGCAACACTGCGCAACGACACACCACTGCCAGAGAGGGCCGGTTCTTTCCGAAGAGAAGCCAACGCCCCAGATATAGTGACACTGGCAAACAAAGAAGAAAGCCCTCGTAAGGACGGGAGGTAGCGAGGATTACGGCGCCCACCGCCAGCAACAGCGCATAACGAAGGCGAACATTGCGCAAGAGGCGAGGTAGCGACCCTAATACAAGTGCTCCACCAAGAGCAGCGATGAAGCCACCACCAGTGTAGGTATTGATCCAATAGCTGAACAGCCCCAGTCGTAACACCGCGAGCATCGCTCCGAGAAATGCCCACGTTGGAGGAAGCCATGCCTGAAGCATCCAGCATAGAGCTGCGCACATCAGGGCATCAACGATCAGAATGCCAACCCAGGGGTGTCCGAAGAGGACTTTACTCGCGGCAAGCAACAAACCCTGCGCGGGAAAGTACATGGACATGTAGCTGGGGTTCATTGTGATGTGAAAGCTCTCGAAATGTGCCCACATCGCAGGAGTCGGATTTGTAAGTCGTCCCGATGCGAAAGTATCTGCCGCGAGCAGAAAGCTGAAGTCGTCATGCACAAACGGCAGCGGGACCGGAAAGAGAGGAAGCAGGGCGAGACGGAGTACGAGCACCGCCGCTCCCGACACCGCGACAGCTAACCCTTGCTTTCTTGCTAGTATCCGTAATTTGGATTCGACATATGAGAACTGTGAGGAGGCGACGCGGGGGAAGCAGAACGCTATAGTCATTGCAAAGATTGTCGAGCAGCATTCGATCAGTGCAAATGTGAAGCTGTGCTCTGTGTTAGCGGGCAATATCATCTTCGTTCCATAAGTTTCGGGTGACCATGGCTAAGGCGTCGAAGGTTCCGTCTCAACCCGCTCAGTGTTTAAATATAGATTGGCTGAAGAACGAAAGCAGATTAGTTGGGGGAACACGTGAGGGCTCGTTGTGCATGTTTGAGCCAGTGCTCCCCCGACAAATCGACAGGGAATCCACCTCCGAAATCCTGCTCTGGTATGGAGGACTATGTAGCGGACTGGAGCTTGGTGGTGATGTTGCCAAAAGCGGTGCTAAGTGCGCCGCCGAGCACACCCATGGCTGCGGTGGCGCCAAGGGCGATCAGTGCGACTACGAGCGCGTATTCAACCAGGTCCTGGCCCTGTTCGTTTGACTTCAAGTCCTGGAACTTAATGTAGAGCTTCAACATAATGTCCTTCATGTGTTTTCTCCCCGTAATTGATTTCCCAGAGCTGGCTGGGTATGCCGATTGTTTAGCAAACGACGTGCCAATCTTTCCAAGATGTCTGGGGTCGATAAATCAACAACTTAGGAAGGGATTAACTCCTTAGTCATGTAAACCACTGTTTACAACGAATGCGTGGAAGAGACGTTGCGTTGACATTTCGAGCTGCGCGCTCGCACAAATGGCAAGGCACGACAGTTTCTTCGAGAGTAAGATAGCAGTGACTCTCCGATAGAGAAAAAATACGTTACACTATCAGCTTCCAAAGATAAAATCTGTTTACTCTCAATGACCCTACTGTCCCTACTGATCGATCCCACTGTACTCACGATGGCGACGCTCGTGCTGTCGATAATCTGGATGCTCAAAGATGAGAAAGACAAGACGCGCCCCATCCTGGTAATCGCGTTGGTGATCAATCTCTTCTACGGNNNNGTTCTGCTGAGAATCGATGAATCGTTGGGAATCTCTGCGGCTCCGATTGCGTCTATGTTGCAAGGCGCAGCTCGCATTCCGCTGGCAGTGATTTATCAGTGGATGATTCCGATGATGATCTGCTGGTACATGGTATGCCGCAAAGGCAAATATCGCGGATCAGTCATCGGGGCATATGTCGCGACGATGGTAGTGGGACCTATTTTGTACGCAATCCTGCCGGCATGCGGGCCCGTTTACGCCTTTGGTTCGCATAGACTGCAGCCGCCAGAAGTGACGGCAAATACAATCAGGCTCAGTGGAATGCCAAACGCTTTCCCCTCGCTACACATTGGGACGGCGCTGATCTTTGTGTTCTTCGCTCGCGGCAGACTTTGGCGAGGCGTCGCACTTGCGTTCCTCGCGGGCACGGCACTGGCAACAATCTCGACTGGCGAGCACTATGTTATCGACCTGATCGCGGGGCTAGCCTTCGGGTGTTTCGCAGCAGCAATGGGCAATCGCAAATGGTGGCATGCATCTTTGTCGCTTTGCGCTCGTATTGCTCTGGTCATGCGCGGTCCGCTTCGAATATCAGTTCCTGTTTGTCCACTCGGTAGTGCTGCGGTCGTTCGCGGCACTAACGGTTATATTCGCGGTGTCAGCCGTAGCGTTGGAATGGCGGTCAATTCCCGGGGAGAATGAGGAAATCTGCGATCGCAGCGAGGACCTTGAGTTTGCTGGCAGGTCATGAGCCTTGGCCTAAGGCGCTGAGGAGATTACCAGCGTGTCGCCGCGCATTGTTTGGGTGTCATTCACAGTGCCAGAGGGCAGTTCCAGCACTGAATGGGCTGAGAGGCAGGCCGAGAGGCGACCCGGCCCAACATGGCTTCGGGTCTTGATGATGCGATGCTTGCGGTCCAGGTAGACGAGGTCAATTGGGAACTGCATCCCAAAGGTATGTATGGCTTCGCACGGTATGATCCATAGCCCCTCACCGGGAATGAGGCGATCGCGTCCAAGTAGACCTTTTCTGCGCGAAGAGCCATTGCCTGCGACTTCAAGAGAGTCGGCGAGAACTGTCTCACGAGTCGGGTTTGAAACACGCATGCGGACAGGCGCGGATGCAGCGGCCGCCGTAGTTGGCCGGCCCAGCATGCGAAAAATTTTCCAGCGGAGTGGGTTCATGTCTCGTTCAGGCTCCCGATCAGAATTCAAATGCGTATCAGCTTTCTGTGTATTTCTTCTGACGATTTGTCGTGCCTGGAACCCCTCAATTTATTGCTGCGCCGATGTTGCTGATCCACCGCTCGGGTTCATGGAGCCTTCGGTCGCCAGTGGCTTGAGGGGCTTCATGCTTTCAATTAGTTTCTCCACCGGCAAGGTCGCGGGGGCTGCGGGAGGGACGGCGTCGTTGGTCTTTCCATCAGGGTTGTTCATGGGGATGGTTGAGTTAGGGGGCATGAAGGGAGACGGGTAAGTTGGTTTTGGGGGAGTTACTCCAGCAGGAATGGGTTGAACAAGTTCGGGTGTCACAATAACGATGAGCTCCGAGTTGTTGGTGTTCTTAGACATCGACTGGAAGAACTTGCCGAGAATCGGGATGCTGCTCAGGAATGGAATCTTCTGAAAGGTTTCAGTCTCGCGATTGTCGAGGAGTCCGCCAATGGCAAAGCTCTGGCCCTGATTGAGTTCAACTTCGGTCTTTACTTTTCGCACCGCGATGCCAGGGACTTGAAACCCCGAGATTTGAACGCCATTCGCAAAATCAAGCGAACTGACTTCGGGCGCAACTTGTAGATGAATAGTCCCGCGTGGAGTGATCGTCGGAATGAAATTCAGACGAATTCCATATTCCTTGAATTGAATGGCGACGGAGGTTCCCGTGCCTGTTCCCGTGGATCCTTGTACAACCGGGTAGGGATACTCGCCACCCGCAAGGAAGCTGCCTTGTTTACCGTTTTCGGCAAGCACGTTGGGCTCTGCCAAAACTTGAACCAGGCCTTTGCCTTCGAGAGCCTGGATGGTAGCTCCCAGATTGAGACCGGGGAAGAATGCAAAGAGATTGAGCTCATTGGACAGGCTGGCGGACGCAGGGGATGTGGCGCTCGGGAGACTCACCCCGGGCGGGGAGAACTGTCCCGTCGTTACAGCGCCGAGGGTGTTACCTAAGCCGGTGCTGAAGATGTTGATGCCGAGTTGATTGCTCCTTGTGCGGTCGACACTGGCGAACACCACCTTGAGCAGAATCTGGGGTTCAGCAGCAGGGACGTCCACATTGAGCAGGTTGACAACTTTTCCAGCGACAGAGGCAATCTGGACTGCGCGTTCAGAACTGTTGAGATCCTTCGCTGTGCCACTAAGAAAAACTGAACCGTTGTCTGAGCTTACCTTCAGCTCCTGGCCGGGGAGTTCTTTGCGAAGCTCACGACGAATCCCTTCAAGATGTTCGTTGGAGCTGGAGACACTGGGCCGCACGGTAAGGTTGAAAAACTCTCGATTGCCTCCTTTTTCCCAGAGAATCAGAGTTGTATCACCAGGAGCTTTTCCATTGATGAGAATTTCGGTGCGACTGACGGCCGTGGCTTCGGCGAAGCCTCCCAAGCCGACTGAAACCCTCTCTACCGGCGCTGCACAATCCAGCAACACCGATCTGCCCACGACGACTGACAGCTCGTTTGAGCTATCTTGCGTGGAAGCGTTCGACGAATGGAGCGCCGTCGCCGGACTTTGCGAATATAAGGCTGATACGGCGCATGAGGATAACAGCGATGCACCAAAGCAGCCGATAAGTAAACAGGCTTTGCTTCTCACTGTCTTTCCTCGGGTAATATAAATTTCTGTTCGCTTCGCTGCGAACCGTTGAGCACTTCGACCGAGTAACTTTGCGGGGCTGGTCTAGGTTTTTGGATGGCGGCACGTGTAACGTGGGCCGGTGCGGGAGCCGCATTGTTGCCAGCGAAAAGATTGACCATTCCGGAACCCGTAACTTGGGCAACCTCTGTGTCGAGTGGGTTCCGAAGAACAAGCTGAATGTGGGTTTGATTGCTTGCCAGGCTCAGAACTTCGGCTTGCTCAGGAGTTACGAGCAAGTTGACGACCTTGACCTCTTTTGGTTTGCCGTCAGTACTGCTTTGGATATCGGTGCCGGCTGACAAGACTTCAATGTTCTGCAGGAGAGTCTTGACCAGCGTGCCCTGGGTCTGATTGGCTGTGCCGGGCGGATCGCCTGAGATCAGCACGTCGACGCGCATGCCAGGCGTGACGAATCCAGCGACGCCCACCACATCATCTACCTTGACGGCGCAGGCCCGCATGCCTTGACGAATGGTAGCCGCAAGACCGCCGCCGGAGCCACGAGGAGCCAGCCGACTCTCCATGATCGGCTCACCCTGATAGAGATTAGCAACGGCGCCGCGACCGATCGCATCCTCGGGCTTGAGGATAGCGCCCTTTGGGAGTGCGCCGGACATTGCCGTCGTGCTCAGGTCAGCGGCCGAGAGAATGGTTCCGAGTTTGATGTCCGCGGCTGCGGTTACAACGCGCGTCGTAGTCCCCTGGTGCGCCACGGCGACGCGCCGGCCCACCATGCGGTAGACCAGCAGAGAGCATCCGGCGGCAATC
>WNGK01010636.1_pt1 | contig 15156 bp, 9 predicted proteins | sample 5400601 | NCBI WGS metagenome assembly WNGK01 (sample SAMN13153376, study PRJNA577476) | soil metagenome | isolation source: 60 cm soil or saprolite under Garry oak tree replicate 1 | place: USA:California | collected 2016-06-15 | reverse complement strand
TTCCGCAAGAGGGAGGTCGGCGTCGAGCGAGGCCGCTTTGCCGAGCGAATACAGCGTCTCGGGCATATCAGGTTTCAGCTGGTCAGCGCGCGCCAGCTCCTGCCTGGCCTCGTGCGCTTTACCCTCTTGGAGCAATGCAGCGCCGAGCCGGTAAGCGGCCTCGGCGTTGCCCGGCTGCATCTTGGTTTCTGTGCGAAACTCCTCTTCCGCTTTGTCCCAACGTGCGGCGCCGGCGTAGACCAGCCCCAGTTCCAGATGCAACCCAGGAATTTCCGGACGCTGACGCAACGCTTCGCCGAATTCCGCCGCGGCTTGCGGCATTTGCCGCAACACAAAGTAATTCTCTCCCATCGCCTGGTGGGAGCGCGCGGAGTCGGGGTATGCGCCGAGGAGAGTGTCGATCGAGCGTTTGGAAAGAAGGCCGCTGGCCCGGCCGAGATAATACAACACATCCGGATCGCCGGGACGTTTCACCAATGCCGCATTCAGGTTTGCGACTGCCTCCTCGTATTGTCCTGTATCAATCTGAGCGATTCCCAAAGCTTCCTGCGCGTTCACGCGCTGCAGATGAGGAATGGCCTCCTCCGTGTAACCCTGCGCCAGCAAAGCATAGCCCAACTGCAGGTGCGCGGCGTCGAGATCTGGGCTTAGCTCCAGCGCGCGCTTGAGTGCCGCGACAGCGGGTGGATAGTCGCGGGTTTCCAGGCAGACTTCGCCAAGATCGAGAAACGCTTGCGCGAAATTTGGATCGCTCTCCGTAGCCTTCCGGAATTCCCTGATAGCCACATCAAACTGCCCTTGCTTATGCGCATCAACGCCTGCCTGCATGTGCTGAGCGCCTTCGGGCGAAACACTTTGCAATGCCAGCCAGAAAAATACAGCTGCGTGTATCACGAGTTCTCCGGTTCGCGAATTTCGAGAAACTGATCGGCGCGAACGTCCTTCAACATCTGGTGCGCGCCGGAAGGCCACGCGACATCGACCGTGGCGATTTCGGAATCGCCCAGGCCGAAGTGGAGACGCTTGTCATTCGCGGATAGATAACTTCCCGCGGTGGTGGCGAAGCGTGTTTGTCCATTTACGCGGACGCGTGCTCCGAGCCCGTCGCGGTTGCTGCGTGTCCCGCGCAGCGAAATCGTCAGCCAATGCCGATTGCCGCCGCGATTCATTAGCATGATCGGATGCCCGCCTAATACTGTCATCACGGCATCCATCCAGCCGTCATTGTTCAAGTCTCCAAAGGCCAGTCCGCGCCCTGCCACTGGAATTGTAATTCCAGATTCCGCGCGCTCGAAACGTCCACCATGATTCATAGCAAGCAAAGGCGTCTCCAGATAATGCAAGGAGTGGTCGATGGCTTCGACGTTGTCCAGCACATGGCCCTGAGCTACAAACAAGTCCTTCCAGCCGTCGTTGTCCAGGTCTTCCATTCCAACGCCCCAGCCGGAACTGCCGGCGGTGAGCGCGCCGAGGCCGGCTTCGAGGCTTTGATTGGAGAACGAGCCTCCGCCATCGTTGTGGTAGAGGCCGTAGATTTCCCGGGGAAGCTCGGTAACGATGATGTCGGGCTTGCCGTCGTTGTCGTAGTCCTGAAAGACAGTGCCCATGCCGGAAAGCGGCTTGCCATCGGCGGAAAGCGCGGCGCCGGATTCGAGCGCGCACTCGGTAAACGTGCCGTTGCCGTTGTTGTGGAAGAGGAATTGTTGCATGCCGTCGTTGGCGACGAAAATGTCCGTGAAGCCGTCGTCGTCATAATCGGCGAAGGCCACGCCCAGAGCGCGGCCCTTCTTGGCAGCGATGCCGGATTTCTGGCTAACGTCTTCGAAGGTGCCGTCGCCACGATTGCGATAAAGAAGGTTGGAAGTAGCAGGAAATTCGCCCGGCGGGCAGTAGGTTTGCCAAGCCCCACCGCAGGTCTTGCTATGTCTGGTGTCCCATTCCATGTAACGGGTTACAAAAAGATCTAGATGGCCGTCGTTATTGAAGTCGAAGAAACCCGCCGAGACTGACCAGCCGCCGCCTGTGACTTCTGCTTTGGCAGTAACATCGGTGAAGGTTCCGTCGCCGTTGTTGTGATACAGGATGTTCTTTCCATAGCTGGTGACGAAGAGGTCGGGATAGCCATCATTGTCGTAGTCACCGACCGCGACGCCCATGCCGTAGTTGCCAGGGCCGGCACTGGATAAGCCCGCAGCTTCCGTCACGTCCGTAAAACTGCCGTCTCTGTTTTGGCGATAAAGGCGATTCCAGTAGTGTGGGTTGGCACGATCAAATTTCTCTGGAAGCTGCATCGGACTGGTCACGCGCCCGCCATTTACGAGAAAAATGTCGAGCAGGCCATCGTTGTTGTAGTCGAACAAGGCCACGCCACCAGGCATGGTTTCGATAAGGTATTTTTGCGGCGTGGGTGAATTCTGAAGCGTGAAATCCAAACCTCTGGGTAGTCTTACATCAAACATTGGGGCGCCTGCGGCAAGCGTTGCTATGCGCAGGAATCTCCGGCGGCTGAGCAATCTATTCATCCGAGTCCGTTGCCAACGAAAGTTAGACAAGTGTCGCTCCGGCGCCTGAGCGCTGCGGCGTGTCGCGCCCGGGTAACCCTCTTCCGCACACACACTTCGTCCAAGTCTTAGAGCATATCGAACAAAGCTCGAAGCGGCAAAATACGATAGGAACATTGTCAAGGGAGACTCTGACACAACTGAGTGGACAGAGAACCAGACCACCTGCCGCCGGCGCATTGCTTTCAATGGCCGAACCGGGTTACGAACGCGCGAAAAATGGGAAGGGGAATGTCCGTAAGACATTCCCCTTCCGGTTCAATTCTTAGAACGCAAACCTCAACCCAAACTGAACCTGCCGCGGATTACCGAGCGTGCTGGTCACGACCCCGAAGTTGGGTGACACCTGAGTGGTATTCGGGGCGGCAAACTGCGCGTGGTTGAAGATGTTGAAGAACTCCGTCCGGAACTCGAGGTTCATCCGTTCACCCGGCCCGAAGGTCGTTCTCTTGAACACCGAGAAGTCGAAGTTCTTGACACCATCCTGCCGGAGACTTGAATCCACTCGCGACTCGCTTCCGAAACCCCAGAGAGGCGGAGCCGTGAAGCAGGCAGTGTTGAACCACTGGTTCAGCCTGGAGCTCGTCCCGCGGGCAGACTTGTTGCATCCAGCTGTGACGTTCGGCCTTAAGGTTCCAATTCCAACCCCCAACAACGAGAGCGGAGTCCCTCCCCCATAAGTGATCTTCAGGGGGAAGCCGCGCTGAAAGACGGTGACGCCATCGATGCCCCATCCGGAGACGAACTTATCTGACACTCCCTGGAGGCCGGAGAGGTATTTCTTGCCATGGCCGACAGGCAGATCCAGAACGTAACTGATTACCAGCCGCTGTGACACATCCTGGGAGGCCAGGGACCGCTCCCCCTTCAGGTTGTTCCAATCTTGAATTCCCGCCACGCCCCCGGTGCCGTTTCCCTCCAGCCAGGAGGTGAGAGTGTCCGCGGTAGCGAGCAGCTTTGCGTTGGTATAGGCAACAAGCAGGGTTCCACCGCCTGCAAACCTCCTCCGTGCCGTGGCCTGCAGTGAGTGGTAAATACTGTCGCAGCAACCCTGCCCGTTGAGGTTCAGGCCGGTATATTGCGGAAATGGCCGATCAAGCTGACCCTGAATAAGAAATCCCGGTGCCAAACTTTGAGGAAGAGCCGGGCTGAAGGGATAGCTAGCCGCGGGGACGACCTGCGCAATTGTGACCGGCTGTCCTGCAGCAGCCTGGGCAGCCGCCTGCCTGATGAAGCTGTCTGGTATTTGGTTGATATTGGGATTGAACAGCGGCAGGTGTACGCCATGCGATCCGGCGTAAGCAACATCGACGAAGAAACCCGCGGGCAGCTCGCGCTGAACATCCAGATTCCATTGCTGCACGGACCCATTCTTCTGGACGGTGTACCCTGTTGCTGAGAAATTTTGCTCAGCGAGAGCGAATCCCGACGCTCCGCTCGGGAGTCCGCTCCCGGCCGGAGGTTGAGGGTTTCGGCCGGGTGGGACGACCAGCGTGGGGCCGAACGGACCCGGGGTCGCGCACGTAAGAACACCAGCAGTTAACGTACAGTTGCTGTCGTGGAGCGTGGCGGCAGGAGTTAAACCGCGGTCGTTACTGCCGTGGAATTGGGAAACAGAGCTGCTGACTGGGTCAATGTACGGATTGACGCCGAACGACACAAAGTTGGGAATAAAGAATATTCCGTATCCGGCACGGATCACAGTCTTCTTGTCAAAGCTATAGGCTAAGCCCAGCCGCGGCATGGCCTGATGTTTGTCGAGCGGCAGATTGTTTCTGCCACCGTTCACGCCGGTCTTGACCAGGAACAGGTCCCCCGGACAGCGGCTTCCTGCGGTCCCACTGCACCCCGTAACCGGATTCGCCACGCTCGGATTGAAGTAGGTCAACCTGTCGAAGCGCTCCGTCCAGGAGCCCGGAAAGTCCCATCGAAACCCCAGGTTCAGGGTCAGCTTATTGGTTACTTTCCAGGTGTCCCCGCCATAAAAACCCCGATAGAACTGCTTCCCGGCAACCGGACCAGAGATATTCACAGCACTCGATGTCTGGTTGCCCAAGGGGGAGCCAATCCCCTCGCCAAAGCCCAAAATGAAGTCGGCGAAATCGATCCCCGTGCCAGGCGTACCAGCGCCCCGCGCTTTATCTGCCGTCCACAGCCCGCGGAAGGAAATAAGGCCTCCTCCGGTGTTGGTCTGCAAATAATTGTCGTAGGAGAATTCAAACTGCCCGCCCGCAGCGAAGGTGTGCCGCCCATGGAGCACGGTGACTCGCGGGGAGAAGTTGTACTGTGTGTCTTTGTCCGAAATCGCACTCTGTCCCTGGCTGTGAGTTACCAGAGTGTCAGAAATGGCGAAATCGGGCGTCAGGGGGGTTCGCTCTATGGAGGGGACTGCGCTGTTGTACGCCGCCGGAAAACCCTCCTTCGTAACGTCGAACCCGGCATTGTTCGGTGTACGGAGGTAGCGGAAACGGCTGGCGCTGACATTCACGCCCGCGATGATTGTTGGACTCACTGTATAACTGTAGTCTATCGCAAGAGCATTGCTGTGATACGTCTCGGCACAGCGGTCCTGGCAGACGCCCGTGCCGAATGGGTCGCGCGGCAGATCCGCCAGCTTCCAATAACTGTACCGGCCAAATATACGGCTTTTATTGTTAATAACATAGTCTACGCGGGGAATGTATTCGTCGCTATTCCCGCCCAGCCCGGTCGCCTTTACGAAGTTGTTGACTAGCGCGGTGTTGGTTGGTTTCGGTATCAACAAATTCAGCAAAAGCAAGGAGCTCGGATTGATACGACTCGCGGGAATGATGTTCCCAGGAAACTGCGAGCGAACCCCTGTGGTGGTATTAACTGTAAGTGGGTCGAAGATCGCCGGCAACCCCGCAGCCGAAAAATCGAAGTTGGTGGTCGCCCCTAACCCGCGTTCTGCAAGCGTCGGAACCGTGGTCGTGAACACCGTCCCCTGGCGCAAAGCGAACCTTTCCCAACTGAAAAAGAAGAAAAGCTTGTCTTTGAACGCAGGGCCGCCCAAGGTTGCCCCATACTGATTCTGGGTGAACGGTGGGCGCTTGATCCCGGCCGCGTTGGCAAAAAACTCGTTCGCGTTCAAAACCTTGTTGCGAAGGAACTCGTACGCAGAGCCGTGCCATTCGTTGCTATCGAATCCTGGGTCGGAATGATGAGCGGCAGGTTGATATAGCCGATATTGAGCGGCTGGCCGTCCAAATATTCCGCGCTCTGGTTCCCAAAGGAGCCGCCCACCTGAAAATTAGCGAAGTCGAAGGGGTTCTTGCCGACGGGCGTGCCATAGGAGTTTCCCTGCGGAACCACGGAGGGAGCGACGAAGGCGAGATTAAAAATGTTGCGCCCGTTCAGGGGCAGCTCATCGGTCTGGCGCTGCTCGACTACCTCGCCCAATGAGGAAGTTTCCGGTTGAAGTAGCGGCGTCTCGCCGGTGACTTCAACAACCTGGTTCACTGCGCCAACTTGCATGGTCAGATCGATACGCGACGTCTGCTGCACCTCGACCACGATATCTGTGCGCGACGTGCGCTTGAATCCCGCCTTCTCCGCGTCAACCTTGTACTTGCCCGCAAACAGGTTCACAAACGTGTACAGGCCATCGCTCCCGGTGGATTGGGTTCGCTTTTCCGACGTGCCCTGATTGGTCAGTGTCACTTGCGCGTCGGCGACAGCGCCTCCCGAGGCGTCCGTAACTGACCCGGTGACCGTGCCATAGGTCGACTGGGCCCACGCCGGCTGGCTGAGCATTACTATACAGACGACAAGGAATGAAACCGCCAACGCAAACGCCGCAAGAAACTGGATTTGTGACTTTTTCATGATCTGCGCTCCTAACACCCCGTCTGAGTGTTCTGCCTATAACCAGAGGCCCGCGTGACACACCAAACCCTGAGTTCCAGTAATGGAACTGATCGGTGCAACACAACACCTCGACACTTTTCCGGATTTACCCATTGTTACGTAACGAAGAGTAGATATGTACCAGCCTTACCTCTGGGCGGGAAAGGAAAGCGAAAAAAGCCCGAAGGAATACTGGACGGGGCGGATGCCCTCGGCTTGCGGTCTTACGGAAGAATCGCTCAACTGGCTCTCAGGCGTCTACGGATGGTTCGCATCGTTCCGGAGGAGGGCGTAGAGGAACGGTTTGGACGTTGGCTTCCGGCTGCCGCCACGCGGCTCGACCGTGACAAATACCGCGTCAATCTCCGCCAATTGCTTGGGATCGTCAAAGCGCATCACCCATCGGCGATTGGTTTCGTTGTCCATGTATAAAATTCCCAAATTCATGGGCAGTGCCTGCTCTCCCTGCGCCGTATCCTTCTGACCCCACACCTGAAACGTGTTGGCATTCACAACGCTGGGCTGGCGATCGAGATCGAACGCATAAAAAATGAGAGACTTACCCTGGGTGTAAAACACGCGGCCGAAGGGTTTCTTCGTGCGGCTGCCGCTATCAACATCAAAAACATCCGCAATATAAAGCTTTCTCGCACCCATCAATTCGCGAATATCCCGGTCGGAAGCGAGATACTGTTCCGAGTCTTTGAGCCTGCGTTCCTGATCCCGGTTGATGGCCATGAGTTCTTCAATTCTCGCTTCGAGCGAGGAGCTCCTTATCAATACCCTTTCGCGTTCGTCCCGCAGGCTTGCGAGTTCGGTTCGAACCTTCTGATAAGACTGGTTCGCGTCCTGCAGTTGAGTGTTCAGAGTATCCCGTTGTTGCGAGAGCTCTTGTAGCTTTCCCGCGGACTGGGTGTTGGCCGCCAAGAGTTTATTCGAATGCTCTTCCGTCTCATGCAACGCCGATCGCAATTTCGCGAGTTCTCGTTCCTCCGTTGAGCTTTGTTCCTGCAATTGCGCGAGCCTTGCGGCCTGGGCAGCAAGAAGTTCGTCCGCCGACTTCTTTTCGGCCGCTAGCTTCTGGAGCCGGTCATGAGGAGACACCGAGGATGGGCTAGCAGCGCCCTGTGCGCGAATCCCCAGGCGATAGGCGTGGACCCCGACTGCAACCACTAGGCAGGCCGCGAATGCGGCTTGCGCAAAGGAATTGGAGACGATTCGGCGCAAAACGGAAGGCGGTGCGGAAACCCGGAGGTCCCGGTTCCGCTCTAGAACAGTTCGCTGGTCTGAGCGCACACGTGCGAGCAGTTTGCTCAGAGATGCATTCTCATCCCAGGTTTCGTACGCTAGCCGGTCGGCGTAAGCAGCGGCAATTGTGGAAATTCCTGCTGCCGCTAGAATGCGGTATTCGAGCGCGGCCTCGCGGCACTCCTCGCAGTCGTCTAAATGCGCATTCAACTCGGAGCGTTCGAGCGGCGTGAGGGCGCCAGAACTGGCCAGGGCATTGAGCTCCCTGAATCTCTCATGGGTTTCCCGACCTTGGTGGCCGTCTACCATTGTTTATTTCCCCTAAGCCTCTGGACAAAGGCGCTTTTTCTTAACCGCTCCAGACCACGATAGAAGTGGTGACGGCTGTTCCCCAATGGCTGATTGAGCTTTTCGCTGATTTCGCGCAAATCCAATCCCTCAAAATAAAACAACTCAAGCGTCGCGCGCTGCATCTCGGGAAGCTGCTCGAAGGCTCTCTCAAGCTGCACGCGGTTGAGTTTGGCGCCGATCTCCCGGTCCAAGTCCGTCTCCCCCAATAAAGTATCGCCGAGAGCGCCGATGTCTGTACCAGCGTAAAAGCCCCTGCGTGCCAGGTGCGACTTCCTGTCCAGCGCCCGGTGCAGCGCGATCTGAATAATCCAGTTCTTCGCGCTTCCCTTTGCCTCGTCAAAAAGCATCGATTTCTTATACAGGTAGAAAAACGCTTCCTGGACAACGTCCTCGGCCTCGCCGTTGTCGCGGACGATGCCTCGTGCAATGGCGAGCACAAGCCGGGCGTACCGGCCGAAGAGAATCTCCAAGGCGCTGGAATCATTAGACTGCAGACGAGCCATCACCTCCTCATCGCTCGGAGAACGGTCTCCAGCAGCAGCTTTCGGCGCCGGGATAGCCAGTTCCTGGCCCTGTCCCCGGCTCCAAGCGATGGGAAATGTGAGCGCGCGTCCTTGCGGCGGAGAACTCATGCGTAGCTCTCAATTCCGCGGCATAACGCTGCACATTCAGCGAAACACCCCGAGCACCGGCGCATTCCCCCAGGCAAGCTCCGATGCTTTTCGAAACATACACCACTTGGCGGCCGAATGAGAAGATCTTTAGATGTCAGCCTGCAGTTTTATTTCTTCAAGAAATCTTGAAGCTTTTGGTACAGAAACCCTTTAACGCTCGTATGCGGCCCCACTAACTTGCAGATGCTTCGAGCGTTATCCTTTAGAACATGAATTTCAACCCGAATTGAACCAGGCGCGGGTTTGTCCCAGGAGCCGTACTGGTTACGACCCCGAAGTTCCTATTGTTGGCGGTGCAGCAAATGGTGTTGGGCGGAGCGAACTGAGTCCGGTTGAAAATGTTGAAGAACTCCGTTCGAAACTCGAGGCCGAGCCGGTCGTTGGTGGCGAACCTTGTTCTCTTAAATAGTGAGAAGTCAGAATTATCCACTCCTTCTGAGCGCAGGCTGGGATCCACGCGCGGCTCATTTCCGAAAGTGAAGTCAGGCGGCGCGGTAAAACAGGAGGAGTTGAACCATCGTGGTGCGCTCAGATTATTCGGGTCCCCGAGCTTTCTCGTAGCAGCGCCGGACACTGACGCAGGGCAGCCGGACACAAGGTCCGGGCGGGAACCTCCGCCAAAAAGTGTGGTGCCGTTAAGCTGTCCGTTCGTAAAGACCAGCGGAAACCCTCGTTGGAAAATGGTGACGCCGTCAACGCCCCATCCCCCTATAAACTTTTCTTCCCGATCACTGACGCTCGAGAGAAACTTCTTCCCTTTGCCGAACGGGAGGTCTAGGACGTAGCTCACGACCAAACGCTGTGGAATATCCTGAGAGGAAAGTGAACGCTCGCCGCGCAAATTGTTGTTATTTTGAATGCCGCCGACGCCCGTCTCCAGCCACGAAGTCAGCGTGTCCGTGTCACTGATGAGTTTCGAATTCGTGTATGCGGCCAGAAGCGACCCGGCCCCCGCGAATCGTCTTTGCACCGTAAGCTGAAAAGAGTGATAGATGCTGTCGTAGGACCCTTGGCCGGCAAGCTGCACACTCGTGTACTGGGGATAGGGACGGAGGAGCTGCCCCTTGGTCGTTGTCGATCCCGTGAGTGCAAGCGCCTGGCCGTTAATGAAAAACGGATTTGGTGTTGATTGGACAAGGACGACGTTCTGCCTGGGATTTGGAAATGTCAGATCGACCTGCGCCGCTGCCTGCGCGAGCAAAGCGTCGGAGATTTGATTGACTTGTTGGGAGTATTGTTCCAGATGGGTTCCTTTTGAACCTACGTAAACCGCGGAAAGGAAAAAGTCCGCTGGAAGCGCGCGCTGGATGTTGAGGTTCCACTGCTGGACATAACCGGCGGGATGGTTCCCCGGATAGGCTTCGGTGATCGACTGCACGACTTGGGTGAGAAACTGTTGCGTCCCCTGGATGCCCAGACTGCGCCCGGGCGGCGCTGAGATGCCGGCTGGGAACGGAAGGGCAATTGTGTTGACCGGGTGAGTACCGTCGACGGTTCCCGCATACGTGGTGGTCGCGGCATTGACCATATCGTTCAGCGGGTTGAGACCAAAGGATACATAATTTGGAATCCAGAAGATACCGTAGCCGCTGCGAATCACTGTCTTTGAACTGAGGCCATAAGTCAGTCCGACGCGCGGCGAAAAGTCGATCTTCTCCAGTGGAATATTGTTCCGGTCTCCCGAATTTACGAGGAAGACGTCCCCCTTCAGGGGAGGCGAGCTCCGCGGGAGAAATTGCGTCAAGAAGTTCGCGGCGCCGGGGTCGAAGTAGGACAACCTGTTAAAGCGTTCCGACCAAGGCCCTTGCAGATCGTAACGCAAGCCCAGGTTCAGTGTCAGTTTGTTGGTTGCGTGCCAGGAATCGGCAAAATAGACCGCCCGGTAAATCTGCTGCCCCGCTGTGAAAGCCGGGACCACAGCCTGCGCAAAAAAATGGTTTACGATGTTGTTGAAATTGTCGGCATACCCGAGCAAGAAATCTGCAAATGAAAAGCCGGTCCCGGAGACCCCGGGCAGACTGGTGAAGCAGGCTTGGCCGGGAAAACAGAAATCAAATGCCCCGCTCGCGATGTTGGACTGTGCGTAATTATCACGGCCAACCTCGAACTGGAAGCCGACTTGGTATTGGTGCCGCCCCCGCAACATGGAGACACTTGGCGATAAGTTGTACTGTGTGTTGCGGTCCTGAATGAAGCTTTGTCCCTGGGTGCAGATTATGTTATCGGCGAAGTTCGCCACGCACGGCGTCGGCGGAGTGCGCATGACAGCAGGGACACTCTGGTTGTAACTCGCCGGCCAACCGAGGGTCGTGAGGTCAAACCCAGAATTCTTCGGAGTGCGGTTGTAACTAAAACGGCTGACGCTGACATTGAAACCAAAAATGACCGTCGGCGTGAAAGTGTGAGTGTACCCGGCGGCCAGGGCGCTGCTGTGGTATTTCTCCGAGCAGCGGTCAGCGCACAATCCGCTTCCCAGCGGATCTATCGGCAAGTCCAAAATGTTCCAGTAGCTGAAGCGTAGAAAAAGCCGCTGCCGGTTTTTGATGCTGTGGTCCATGCGCCAAACCACTTGGTTTTGATCTCCACCCGTGCTGGCTGCCGTGGTGAAATTATTGGTTGACGCAGTGGCGTTGTTGGGCGCAGGCCACAGATTCAGGAGTTTCGCAGAGGTCGGATTGATGCGCCCGGCCGGAATGATGTTGCCTGCAAATGGCGTGGGAGTGGCCGTGCTGCCAGGGCATGCTCCTTCCGCATTCACGCTGCCGGCACAGGGATCATAAATCTGATTGATGACAACGGATTTGCCGGTGGCGTCCGTTTGGCGATCGTTACAGATACCGCCAGTGAAATCCGACTTGCATATTTCAGAAAAATCGCCAGCTCTTTCTTTCGAGTCGGGAACTGTGGCCGTGAATGGCTGGCCGGTCCGCAGTCGGAAGCCTTCCCAGCTGAAAAACCAAAACGTCTTGTTACGGCCTCCGTTGTGGGAAATGTTCAAAGGACCGCCGGCGTTTGCTCCGAACTGGTTTTGCACCCAGGGCGGCCTGGATTTCCCGACAGCGTTGAGAAAGAAGTCGTTGGCATTGAAGATTTTGTTGCGAACGTATTCGTAGGCCTCGCCGTGCAGTGAATTCGTGCCCGATTTCGTGCTCAAGTTGGTCACTCCACCCGAGAACTTGCCCCATTCCGGTCCCAGATTGCTGGTTTGAACTCGGAACTCCTGTATGGAATCCTGCGTCGGAATCAAGACAGGCAGGTTAATGTACCCGATGTTGAGCGGCTGGCCGTCCAGGTATTCGGCGCTCTGGTTGCCGAATGAACCGTTAACCTGATAATTGCCCCAACCAAAAGGATTGACACCCACAGGCGTGCCCGTGGAACTGCCCTGCGGGACCACGGAGGCAACCAATTCGATCAGGTTAAAAACGTTGCGGCCGTTCAAGGGCAGTTCGTTGGCTTTCCGTTGTTCCACTACCGTGCCGATGGTCGAAGATTCGGTGTCGAGGAAGGGAGCGCCTCCCTGCACAGTGACGCTTTCCGACGCGGAACCCAACTCCATTTCGAAATTGATTTCCAGTGTGTCCTGCACGTGGAGAATGACATCAGATTTGATCACGGCCTTGAATCCCAGCCTTTCGGCTTCGATACGATACGTTCCAGGAGGCAAGTTCGTGACGTAGTAACTCCCTGTCTGGTTTGTGAAGCTTTCGTAGCGGATGCGTGTACTCGTATTGATGACGATAATTTTGGCATCCGCGACGACCGCTTTGCTGGAGTCTGTGATTCGGCCAGTCAGCGAGGCATTGGTAGATTGGGCATGAACGTAGATCTCAGACCACAGGCCAAACAAGACGGCGAGGAGGGCCACTCTGCGCAAAGGTGTCACCGAAAGAATCGCTCGGTCACTAGCAAAACGAACGCGGGGTGGCGAGGTTGTCCAAGCTCCCTGGCTCACGTGAATATCCCGAGAATCAGCTACCCTATAAAGGCTCCACCTGACTTGTCAAGGTTATGCGAGCTAATGGCAATCACGCGAACAATGGGTCGCGAACTCCTTATGCTGAGGACCAAAGTAGTAATTCTGCACGACTCGCGCCAAAGGTTTGGGGATCTCAAGTTCTCCCTCGACGAAGGCCCTATAGATGACCAGCTTCGCGGTCCCATCCGGGAGGCCTGTGACCTTCCAGGCCTCGACTTGCTTCCGCATCGGCTCGAAGTTGCTCTGCATGCGGTCCACGCCGACCGACAGGATGTCCGCGAGGCGCAGGTGCTTGGTGTGCTTGGCGAGCACGGGCGCGAAATCTCCGCGAAATGCCAAACCATACAGTGCCGAAAGTTGGTCGTGATAGTGTCTAAGTTAGCGGGGAGCACACGAGCACGAGCCCTGCTTGGCTTATGTCCGTCAGTTGTGTACAAGTTGTGTACAAGAAGGCGGGTTTGAAGGGCCTGAAAGTGGACCTAAGCAACGCAAAATCAACAACAGACTCTTAAGCTACAGGCCCAAATCGAAGAACAGCCTTAAAATTCTAGCAGGCAGATGAGGCCCGGCACAACTGCAACGTCTACGCCACAAGCCTGAGCCGAACAACGCAGCTCCTATTGTACAAAGCCGACGTTCGGCGCGGGAGTACTTCCTTCCGGGGATTCCTTGATAGTGCCAAACTGCGCTTCGTAGCGGGCAAGGTTTTCGCCGAGCGCGCGCCAGATGCGTTTCGCGTGTCCCGGGCTGAGGATCATGCTGTTCAGCAGTTTTCCTTGCGCGCCGTTCGGAAAAATATAGATAAAGTTCATGGTGAACTCTTCGAGATTGTGGTGAATCATCACCAAATTGCTGTATTGCCCCTGCAACTCTCTTTCGTCCGCTTTGATCTGCACCTGGCCTTGCACTGGCTGCTGTTGATCCATTTCGTTTCTCCCCCGGAACGCCGTTTCGAACTTACCATAAGCATCCGTGGTGCGCATGACCGGCGTCCCTAACTGCGGGTTCCGCCATCCTCGTCTGCGGGGTAGGAGATAGAGTCTCATTGACAAGAGGGCTTATTAAGTGTAGTTTAGGATTGTTATTTAGCATAGTTAACTTGAAACATGGCACGCACGGTCCGGCCACAACTCGAAACCGACCCGCCCCTCTCCGGGGAAACTTCCGACGGCGTCTTCTCGTCCGCAGAGACGCCCGCGAGGATCGCCCTTCCGTCCTTGCCGGAATCGCATCGCACTATCCCTTTTTCTTCCAGCGCCTCCTGGTTCCGCAAGATACTGGCGTTCGCTGGTCCGGGTTATCTTGTCGCCGTTGGCTACATGGACCCCGGCAACTGGGCCACGGACATCGGTGGCGGCTCAAAATTCGGCTACACGCTTCTGAGCGTCGTCTTCATCAGCAACCTGATGGCGATGTTTTTGCAAGCTCTCTCCGCAAAGCTCGGGATTGCCAGCGGGCGTGACCTGGCCCAAGCATGCCGCGAACACTATTCTCGCCGCACCGGCCTGTTTCTCTGGGTGATCTGCGAAATCGCCATCGCCGCCTGCGATCTCGCCGAGGTGCTAGGTTCGGCTGTCGCACTGAAGCTGCTCTTTGGCCTGCCGCTTCTGGCAGGCGTACTCATCACCGCATTCGATGTTCTTATTGTCCTGGCACTGCAGGGCCGCGGGTTCCGCCTGGTCGAAGCCTTTGTCGTTACGCTCATCGGTTCGATCGGCGCTTGTTTCGTCTACGAGATCTTCTTCGCCCACCCCGTTTGGCGTGAAGCCGCCATCGGCTTCATCCCCCGCGCCGAAATTCTGCGTAACCGCGAAATGCTCTACATCGCGATCGGCATCCTTGGCGCCACGGTCATGCCGCACAATCTTTATCTGCACTCCAGTATCGTGCAAACACGGGCCTTCGGTTCTTCCTCACGCGATCGGCGTGAAGCCGTGCGTTACGCTGTCTTCGATTCCACGCTCGCGCTTGGTTTTGCGCTTTTTATCAATGCCGCGATTCTCGTTCTTGGAGCCGCGGCTTTCCACACCCGGGGGCTTCACAACGTCGCGGAGATCGCCGACGCCTACAAGCTTCTCAGCCCGGTACTTGGGGCGAGCCTCGCCAGCACGCTCTTCGCCTGCGCTCTGCTGGCATCGGGCCAGAACTCCACGCTGACCGGCACGCTGGCGGGCCAGATCGTGATGGAAGGCTTTCTGGACATTCGGCTCAAGCCGTGGCTTCGCAGGCTCATCACACGTTCGATCGCGATCATTCCTGCCGCCCTGGTCATCGGTTTTGCCGGCGAGAACAAAGTTACGTCGTTGCTCATTTCCAGTCAGGTGATTCTCAGTTTTCAGTTGCCGTTCGCGGTGATTCCGCTGATCCGATTTACTGGTGACCGTTCCAAGATGGGCGAATTCGTTAACTCACGATTCACCACGGTCGTCGCCTGGGTGGTTGCCGCCGCCATTCTCTTCTTCAACGCCGAGCTCGT
>WNGK01004357.1_pt1 | contig 15160 bp, 8 predicted proteins | sample 5400601 | NCBI WGS metagenome assembly WNGK01 (sample SAMN13153376, study PRJNA577476) | soil metagenome | isolation source: 60 cm soil or saprolite under Garry oak tree replicate 1 | place: USA:California | collected 2016-06-15 | reverse complement strand
GTGGGAACCACTTTCGGAGAAGTATTGCTCAACCCACCCTATCAATTGGCGCGCTTCGCCTGGCAACGATTTGGGCACGCACCTGTATCAACAACACCCCGAGCAGTTGGGCAACCAAAGACGCTCCTCCAGATTGTTGGCTCGTGGGTGGCTTTGATACTGACTATTGTGCTGCTGATACTTGCTGGCGGCTCCGGCGATTTGTTCTTTTTTTCTCCTGATACCGGGCTGCATACTCCGCCAGCAATTACAGATAAGGTGGGCTTGCCATCCCACGGGACGATTGTGCAAGGTAGCCTCGTCAGTCCGGCGCTCGCTGGTCAGAAACGCGAGTTTTCGGTCTACCTGCCGCCATCCTATAATACGCCCCAGGGGCAGAATAAACGCTATCCAACGCTCTACCTGCTGCATGGTTCACCAGGCGGAGATAGGGACTGGTTTACCGCGGGCAAGGCCGACCAGTCCGCCGATACCTTGATCGCGCTTGGCAAGATACCGGAACTGATTATGATCCTGCCCGATGGCAATGGACGCCCCGGCGCAACCAGCGAGTGGGGGAATAGCTTCGATCAACGCCAGAGTATAGAAACCTACGTGGCTATAGACCTCGTGAAGTACATCGATTCGAAGTATCGTACACTTCCTGATATGACACATAGGGCGATTGGAGGTCTCTCGATGGGTGGCTTTGGGGCAACCAACATCGCCCTCCATCATCCTGACGTTTTTGGTTTCGTGATCTCGCTTGGCGGCTACTACCGCGCCGAAGGCAGCATTTGGGGCAATAATCCAAACTACATTCGCCAGAACAGCCCCGCCGATGTGCTGCCTACGGATAAACCTGCCTGGTCGATCCAATACTACCTGGGCGCAGGCAGCAAAGATCAACCGTATTATACCGATACATTGCAATTTGGCCAGGAACTGGCGGCGCTGCACATTCCATACCAGTTCGATTTGCAAATTGGATACCATTCATGGAGACTGTGGGAGACACAGATGTACAATGCCCTGCTCTGGCCGCCATGGGGAAAATAAACATGGGGAATATTTCCTGGCTATAGGATGTTGTTTAACATAGACAGCAAATAACCTCTTATGGTATACTACTCCTCGACAAGATGCGGGCATGCCTGTTATGCTTGCTACGCATCATCATAGCAACCACGAGAGTTTAGATAGACAGACGATAGGCGAAAGGGGTCTAGAATCAATGCCGAAAAAGGGTGAACTTTCAAAAACGGCGCGCGCATCGCTGGCAAATCGCGAAGAGGTCAACCACATGACCAGCCGCATTTGCGCCAGGTGCGGCGAGGCGATCATGCTTAAAGAACTCCAGCCCGTAAAGGTGGTTGGCAAAGGCATGGTTTATTATCATAAAAATCATTTCAACGCGCAGTAAATGAACTTGAAAAGCAGGGATCAAAGAAGGTAGCTACTTCTTTGATCCCTGCTTTTTTTCCTTCCCGTTTGGGTTTGCTAGCGTTTGATTTTCAATGTATTGATGAAGTTGCCTGCCAGCATCTCGTAGGCTGCTCCGTGATACTCCTCGACGCGGCCCGCATCGCAGAGCGTAGTTAACATGGGGTCAATGGGCAGCTGCGCCAGCAGTGGCGCGCCCGTCATATCCACCAGTTCCGGACCATTGCTGGGGCCGAATATCTCGTAGCATTCTCCGGTGGGCGCCTCAAAGTACGCCATGTTCTCAACCACACCCACGATGATGCCTTTGAGTTGCTGCACCATGTTGATGCACTTCTTCACCACCATTGTAGCCAGCAATTGGGGCGACGAAACGATGATGATGCCATCAACGGGCAGTGACTGCAAAACGGTCATTGGGGCATCCGAGGTTCCGGGGGGTAAATCGATCAGCAGGTAATCCAGTTCACCCCAATCCACATCGCTATAGAATTGTTTGATACCGCTGGAAACCATCGGGCCACGCCATATGACGGGCTGGCTCTCTTCCTCGAGGAACATGTTCATGGACATGACCTTGATGCCGCCCATGCTCCTCAGGGGTTCAATGCCGCCACTTGCCGACTTCATGGGCTGGCCTCTGGTGCCAAACATCCGGGCAATGCTGGGGCCGGTGATATCACCATCCAGGATACCAACGCGCAGCCCTTGACGCCGCAGCGAGACCGCCAGCAGACCGGTAACGAGTGATTTGCCAACGCCGCCCTTGCCACTCATGACGGCGATCACCTGTTTGATCTTGCGGTCCGCGCCGCCAGGAGCCATCATCAGCGGCACCCCTCGTCCGACAGGGGCTTTCTTAGGCGCGACGGAGATCGGTTCTCCCTTGACCGCGGCATTCAAATCTTGAATCAGTAGGGCCTGTTTTTCTGGTGTAAAGCGATGGGTGCGCGTGCCGCCCGCTATACTTTCGCGAGAGCCGACAGCGCACGCCGTGCAAGGTAAACCATGCCCGTGAAAGACCTTGACCGTCTCTGGATGTTTTGTCACCACATCGTGAATAATCATCTCGGCAGTAATCGTATCCGCCATGTCACTTATCCTCGTTTAATTATTCCCAGGGCGACCGCAAGGGTCGCCCAATACGCATCAACCTACCAACAAGCCCATCAACATCCGTAGGGGCGAGGGAGGATGACGAGGGGTTGGGAGGGCCTTTAGGGTCGCCCGCGTCCTGTTCATCTGGCTTCCATCTTGGGGGAACACGATCACCTCCCCACCCCGCGGGCGACCCTAAAGGCCCTCCCAACCCCTCGTCATCCTCCCTCGCCCCTACGGATCGTTCGGCCTCCTGCTTGACTTCCCGGCTTCGGTTGATGCCTATTGGGCGACCGCGAGGGTCGCCCCTACAACATTTTTGGTGTTTTGTAGGTTCGAGTTAAAAGATAATTCCGACCTGTCAACTCAGATATTATTATAGCACATTTGCGCGGCTCAATTGTAGGCTATATGACCTTTCTTACACCAGTATCCCCTCGTCATCCAATTGCTTGATCTGCTCGTCACTCATGTTCAGCAGCGACTTGAGGATGTACTCGGTATCCGCGCCCAGGCAGGGTGCGGGACGATGAATATAGCCCGGTGTCTCCGACATTTTGAATGGGACGCCTGGATAGAGCTTTTCGCCCACGACGGCATGATCGACACGCTCCATGAAGCCGCGCGCCTTCACATGCTCATCCTCGACAAACTCGCCAGTGCTAAGGACTGCGCCTGCAGCTACACCTGCAGCCTGTAAGCGGCGCATGACATCGTAATGGTCATACTGCGCCGTCCACGCGCTAATGAGTCCGTCGAGCGGCTGGCGATGCTCAAGGCGCGCTGCATTGGTAGCGAAGCGCGCATCACGCGCCAGTTCCGGTTGACCCATCACGGCAGCCAGGGCTGCGAACTCCTGGTCGTTCTCGATGGAGATGGCACACCATTGATCTTCACCACTGCATGCATAGACGTTATGGGGCGCGAAGAAACGAGAGGAATCGCCGTTGCGCTGCTGGATCGCGCCATTCACGGTATATTCGATCACGGCGGTATCGGTGAGCGCTGCAGCCGTCAGCGTCTGTCCCAGGTCGATCCACTGGCCCTGCCCTGCACGCCTGGCGTGGCGCAATGCGGATGCGATGGCAAACGCCGCGCTGACGCCAGCGGCGGCATCGGGATAGCTGGTGCCGACGCGCGATGGTTCGCCGTCGGGCCAGCCCGTCAGGTGAACGATGCCCGCCTGCGATTCCTGCATAGGACCATAGGCCACGTAGTTTTTATAGGGGCCACGATGCCCGAAACCCGCCATCGAGCAGTAGACGATACGCGGGTTGATCTCACGCAGGCGGTCATAGTCGAAGCCGATGGCCTTCATACCGCGCGCACTGAAATTTTCCAGCACTACGTCACTCATGGCGATCAGGCGGGTGATAATCTCGCGCGCCTTCTCGCTTTTCATGTCCAGGTTGATGCTGTATTTGCTGCGGTTATGTGTATTCCAGTAGCCGCTCGAATTGAGACGGCGATCCTCAAAGGCAAATGGTGGGTAGTTGCGCACGACATCCATGCGTTTGCGGCACTCGATCTTGATCATCTCCATACCCAGGTCGCCGAGCAATTGCCCGCAGTATGGCCCCGCAAACACCCACGAGAAATCAACGCAGCGAAAACCTGCCAGTGCGTCCTTTAACATGCTCGCTCTCCTCTCTAAATAATGCCATCTGCGCGTAGTGCAGACAGTTCCGCTTCACTCAGCCCCAGTTTTGACAAGACCTCTGTCGTATGCTGCCCCAGCAGTGGAGGCGCATCATGTCTCACTCCTGGCGTCCCGGTCAGGTAGACGGGAGCGGCGATATCTTTGTATGTGCCAATCACCGGGTGCTCAAATTCGGCGAAGAAATCCACTTCATTGAGATGGGGATCGGTGGCGAGGTCGCGTGCATCGCTGGTCATGCCGATGGGGCAGCCAAGCGATTGCCCCTTGTGAAAGAGTTCAGCCTTCGTCTGCTTCATATACCCGGCGATCAGGCGCGGCTCAAATTCGTCGGCACGGGCGCGGCGTTCAAATTGGTTTTGCAGCACCGGGTCATCTGCAAGCTCAGTATCTCCGGCCAGCAACGCGGCGGCTCGTGCCTCTTTGTGCTGAGTGCAGCACATGCCAACATAGCCATCTTTGCAGGGAAGGACGGTGCAGGGCCAGGCGGTGCCGTGACGACTACCCGCGCGTTTACGCACCACGCCAGTGTAGGTATACTGCTCGATGGCATTTTCCAGCACGGAGGCCACACATTCCTGGGCAGACACATCAATATGCTGGCCAACGTCGTGCAGATCGCGGTAGAGCAGCGCTGCCGCGCTTGCATACGCCGCGTGCATGGCGGTGATATGCTCGGCCTGCTGAGCACCCGTCATGGTGGGAGGTTTGTTGGCCGGCCCGGTGATACCCATCAATCCACCCATGGCATCTGCGACAACATTACTGGTTTTGTAACTGGCATAGGGCCCGGTCTGTCCAAAGCCCGTGATTGAACAATAGACCAGGCGCGGGTTGATGGCTTGCAGTTGCGCGAAACCCAGTCCCAGCGCCTCTAACGCTCCGACGGGCCAATCTTCTACCAGTAGGTCGGCTCCGCGTACCAGCTCACGCAGCAATTGTTGTCCGCGCTCCTCGCTCAGGTTCAGGGTTACACTTTTCTTGTTGCGATTATGGTGGATAAAGTGTAGGCTGGTCTCGCGATCCTTCCTATCATTGGCGAAAGGGCCAAGCTGGCGCGCCAGGCTGCCATCCACCGGCTCCACGAGGATCACTTCCGCGCCATAATCGGCAAAAGCTTTCGTACAATGCATGCCGCGAATAGTGCTGGTTAGATCAAGTACGACGATATCTCCGTAAAGAGATGTGTCAGCAGAGGATAGAGCATCTTCAGCCATGTATTATTCCTTCCTGTAGGGCAAAATGGCCCGATTTGCAGCAGTGATGCTACAAGAAGACCTGAAATATGGTGGTAGTATATCACAACTATAAACAGCTTTCTCCTCTGTTGCCATTACGATAACAATGGGGATACGTTTTTCACTGAATATTTTCCTTCCTCAAGGGAGAATAGATGCCTTGTATTAGCGAATCATAAAGTAGAAAAATATTGACCTCTACTCTTTGACTTGTTATACTCTGCAAGGGCTAACATACCCTGCAATCCTATTGGAAGAAACCGCCAGCGATACGTTTTCCTTATACAGAGAAGCATTTGCTCTCGCGCGTTACCCCTGCGAAATGTCGATGTATTGATTTAGTGGCAAGAGGAAGGAAGCACTCCGCATGGAATTAGTCCTCACTCGCCAGCTCGGTACTCAGGTTGCTGTCGCCTGCAACGGCCAGCTTTCTCATACCTTTGACCTGCGTAGGCTCATTCCCAATGACCGGAAAGAACCACCTCAGCCGCTCGAAGGCCCGGTAGCCTATGGTAAGGCTGTCTATACGGCACTCTTTGCAGCAGGAACAGCGTCGCGTCGTGAACTGGAAAGCGCACCGAAACGCATCCTGCTTGTATCCACAGACAACGAACTCGATGCCGTACCCTGGGAATACGCCTATGGTGCCTATGGACTTCCTGCCGGTTCCGATGGATTTCTCGTCCTGGAATGCCACTTCGTGCGCGGTTTGCCCACCGGACAACGCATTGCTCCACCGGAATTGAAGAACAGCCCCTATATTATCGCCGTTCCTTCCAATCCACTCAGCCAGGGAATAGACCCCCTCAACATCGACGGAGAATGGATGCGACTGTGCGAGACGATACAGGATGATGCATTGAAGGAGTACGTCATCACTCTGGAGCGCACGCGCCCACCCACGCTTGAGCGTCTCGGTCTGCTGCTCGCTAACACACAACAGCGTATCGTGCATTTTATGGGGCACGGTGGCCAGCACGAAAAAGAGGGAGCCATCCTCTGCTTTGAGACTGACAATGGCGATCTCGACCCGGTGACGGCCAAAGACTTCACGCGCCAGGTAAGCGGCACCGTCTTCCTGGTCACGCTCAATGCCTGCGTCAGCGCCACTCCAGGCGAAACCCACCTGAGCAATCTTGCGGCAGCCCTGGTACGACAGAAAACCCCCTATACCCTCGGTATGCGCTTCAGCATCCCCGATGAAGACGCCCTGACCTTCTCGCGCACCTTCTATAGCTACCTGGCGCGGGCTTCCACTGTCGAAGAGGCCGTCTACCGCGTACGCCTCGCCCTCGCTCGAAATCGGCACCGTCAATGGATGATCGGCATGCCCGTCCTCTACACCGCCCTCTCCGCCCCTACACCCGGCTTTGCCTCACTCAAAGGTACGCCTGAGATTAAAGACCCGCAGATGCAGATCCACATCGAGGTCAGTCTCCTGCCGCGCGCTGAAGGCACGTTTCAAGGCCGTGCCGATGACGTAAAACTACTTGGCACCGCGCTCACAGGCGATACACGCCGCCGTATCATTACCATTCACGGAAGCGGCGGGCAGGGCAAGACGACCCTCGCGCGTGAAGCCATCGAACGCTTCGCCTACGCCTGGCCCGGAGGGGTGTGGGCCACCAGCTTAGAGAACCTGCCCAACCGTGAAGTCTTCACGAACGATCTTGCCCACTTCCTGGGCATCACTATCGATCCTACCTCGACTCCTGCCCAGGTTGAACAGCAGGTGATGGCGCATCTCAACAAGCGCCGCACCTTGATCGTCCTGGACAATGCCGAAACGCTGGTCGACGCGGTCGAGGCTCGCGATGCCTCCGCCATCCATCTTGCTCAACTTCTCAAGCAGTTGCCAGGCCCAACGGTGAGCCTGCTCGTCACCTCGCGTGTGCAGCTCGGCTGGCCGGAAGAGATCTCGCTCGAACTGAGCGGCCTCTTGCCCGACGAGGGGGCGGCCCTCTTCCGGCAAAGCGCTCCCCAACGAAGTGAAGCCATTGATAAGGTGCTGGCACAGCAACTGAGCAAGAAAATCGATGGACACCCTTTCAGCCTGCGCCTGCTGGGAGGAGCGTTTAATGCTAGTGCCATAGACTTGCCAACGTTTCTCTCAGAGCATGAAGCACAGTTGGTCAAAGCAGAAAACAAGTATGTCGGTGAACACCATCGTCAACGTACCCTCTATGCTAACATCGAAACCAGTGTGCGCTACCTGGACAAAGAGCATCGCCACCTCTTGAGCGGACTCTGGCTCTTCCACACGCCTTTCCTGCCCCAAACAGCTGCGGAGATATTCGACCCGCAGGTTGAAAACACGGGAGAGAGGGAAGGGGCAGAAAGCCAGCGCTCTCCGATCTACAATCGCTTGCATACACTCTGGCAGCGCGGGCTGTTGATCCGCGAAACAGTGACCCTACGAGAAGGGACGCTGATGTTCTATCGTCTGCCTCCAACCATGCGCCCCTACATCGAACAAGTCCTGGCGCAAGCAGACGAACGCGAAATCCTGCTGGCGCGTTTTGGAGCAGCATACGCTGAGCTTGTCCGTTTCCTGTACCGTGAACTAGACCGGGGAAGCGTTGCTGCTGCTACAGCTCTCCTGCTGCGCGAGGATCTGGAGCGAGGAGCCTTGTGTGTAACAGGAGTAGAGCAAGGCTACTACTTGCTGCGCTGGGGATGGACTCTGCAACGTCTAGGGATTGAGAGACAGCATGGCCTGGAACTGACAGAAAAAGCGCTGGAAATTGGGCAGGAACAAGACCAGCAACTGAAATTGCAAGCCTTGAACAACATGGCGTTGGTGTATCAGGGTATAGGCCAGCCCCAGCAAGCCCTCAAGTTGTTTGAGCAAGCCCTGCCCATTACGCAAGAGGTGGGCGACCGCGCGGGAGAAGCGACCACCTTGAACAACATGGCCTATCTTTACCAGGATATGCAACAGTATCCAGAAGCGGGGGCCGCCTTTGAACAATCCATCGCCCTTGAACAGCAGGTCTCTCATCGCGCTGGTGAGGTTGCAGGATTGGCCGGTCTGGCATCGCTGCTCTATCAACATTTGGGTCGTCCACAGGAAGCGATCACCAGGATGGAACAGGCACTGGAAGTGTTGCTGGTTACAGGCTTGCCCCAAGATGCCGCAGGACATACCAGAGAGCGATTACAGCAGTATCTTGAAGCCATGCGCCAGGGGATTCCGTTTGGTCAAGCATCGCCTACTCCTGCGACTATGCCCCTTGCACAGGTACAACAGATTATCACCACCACCGTCGCGGTCATGACCGTGGCGCAGGACCGTCATGTCGAATGGCGTGAGGTCATAGCAAAAGCGCTACAGAATGCTCAGCGACGAGGAGATGACTGGCAGATCGAAGCAGACTTTTTCTCTGCTGTACTGGATATCTTGGATGGGAAATCACCTGGCTTGCCTGGAGATCATCCCTATGCTCAATCTATGGCTGCTATTCAAGAGGGCATAGCAACAGGCGAGCCCGGGACAACTGATGTCTCTGATGAAATCATGCAGGCTGTGCGCGAATTCGTCAACGCTGAGAACTGGGAAGATACACGTCGCATCATAGAAACGCAACGAGAGGTACTCTTCCGGACAGAAGTCGAAACCCTCTTCGAGCAGAATATAGCACAGGCGCAAGCGAGCGGGAATCAACGTGCCGCTGACATGCTGGAACTCCATCTCTCCATCCTGCGCGACTGCAAGACCCGTGGTATTGCAGCTACCTTCGAGCAGATCGAGGCAGCACAACAGATGTCGGAACAGCTAGCTGATCTCCCCTTTGACATCGAACTCATTCCCCGCAGCATCGAAGCCCTCTCAGGTGGCCCACAAGAAAGAATGCTGCATATGCAATACCTGGCGGCTCAGGGTTCCCATGCGACGGATGAGGGGCTGAAAGCGTTAATTAACACCATCCAGCTTGCCTTGTTCGGTAGTCCGCTTGCGCAGCTTGGTCAGAATTTAGACGGCGTGTATCAACAGGCATGGGCTGCCATCGTTGAAGGAGTTGAAAGAGCAGGAGGAACATCATCATGACTACTATCTTCGTTTCCCACACGCAAGAAAATACCGATTGCGCGGAAACCATCCGTCGAGGGCTTGAGGCGAAAGGTTACACCTCCTGGTGTGAACCAGGCTACCCAGGCCCTACTGAAGCCTCCTATCCACATATGATCGAAAATGCCATCCTGGGCAGCGCCGCTGTTGTTCTGGTGTGGAGCAGCGCCGCTGCCCAGGCACCATGGGTAGCACGGCACATCCTCTTTGCGCAGCGTTTGAAAAAGCTTATTCTTCCTATTGTGCTTGATGGTACGGCCCTCCCCAATACTCTGATCGTGGATAGTAATACCATCATTATCAGCCAGCCACCCTGCGACGATGCGGTTCCACAACTGTTGCCCCATCTTCCACAGCCAGATAGCACAGACCCCTTTATCAAGCTATCGGAACAGGCCGCCAACAATGATTTCAATAGTAAGCGCAAAGAAGCCATCGATCAGGCCGCCGCTATGCTTCAACGAAATGAGCACCGCGAAGAGGTACTGGCTATTCTGGAATACCTGGCGAACTACGATCTGATGATGGGTGTGCGCGATAAGGCAAAAGAAGCATTAGAGGCTGATGCGAAAAAGATTGCACCGCCGCCTCCATTTTTGAATCCCGGTGATCCACGCGACATTTTCGGGGTGAGGTGTAAAAATGGGCACATCACCTACTTTAACAAGCGGCGCGCCTGTTCGGACACGTCGAGCTTTGTACGTGAACGCGCTGGCAAAAAACTGAACGAACTTCATCTTAAATGCGGAACCTGTGATGAAATAATGGCTGTTCTCATCGATTGTGAGGGTTACTGATGCACGAGCAACAACAGGGTCTTCCCCCCATTTATGAGGCGCAAGAGCCTTCAGAAAAGAGCAAGCGCGTCAACGCCGCGCTTGATGAACTTGAGACAAAGCAGCTCGAGACGCTCGATGAGTCGGGGAAAAGTATCATCGAACGCATTGCCACCTTTCTTGGCGTCCTGTTCGGCATCTCGATACTGAGCAACAACTTCCCTCCGCCCTATCTCAAAGGCAACTCTGCCGCGAAGGTCATGATTATTGTCACGCTGGCTTGCTTTCTGCTGGCAATAGGCGCGGGCATCTGGGAAACACAGGTGCGTTACTACAATCGTTATACTCACAACGTGAGCAGATCTGCCGAGGAACTGGAGCGCATTATTCAGCATAAGGTGCTCTGGCTTCGGGTGGCTAATCTCTTGTTCGCACTGGGCGCGATTGGCCTGGCGGGCCTACTGATTGTCATCATCTGGAATTTGTAGCGGAGAGAGGAAATAGCGATGCCAGAACTGCATCTCCAGCGCACAGGCAACGAATTAACAATCACACTCGGCGAGCAGAGTACCACGCTTCCCTTTGCCGATGTTGCGCTGCATATAGATACATGGGAGAGCATCTACAAGGATGCTACAGCCTACGGGCGCGATCTTTTCAAGAAAACCTTCCAGGATGAACATCTCCGTACCATGCTCGCCAGCCTGCCCGCGAATGAACGCCTGCTGCTGGTGGCCGATGACCCGCTGGTTGCCTCCATCCCCTGGGAATACCTGCGTGACTCCAACGGCAAACTGCTGGCCTCGCGCCTCAACTTCGTGCGCGGCATCCCTGAAAAGGAGCGGCGCGACAGCTTCTCGTTCAATGGCTCGCTGGAAATCGTGGCTATTCCCGTCTCCCCCGTAGATGAGACGCGTGTCCTCAACGTTGAACGCGAATGGAAAGACCTGGTTGAAGCCGTGACGACCGGCGCCCCTACTGAAGCGCTCACGTTGAGACATGTGCGCCCACCCACCAAGAGCGATATGGCGGGCGCGCTCAATCGCCGGGCGAGTTCCATTGTCCACTTTATGGGACATAGCGCCAGTCACCAGGGGAAAGCGTGGCTCGTCTTCGAGGACGCGCGCGCCTGTTCGAACCTGGTGGATGCCGCCGATTTCGGCGATGCGCTGCACTCACGTGTCTTCCTGGTTGTGCTCAACAGTTGCCTTTCCGCCATCGTCGCCCCCACCGAGTTTGGCAATATCGCCCGCTCGCTGGCGCGCCGCGGCTTCCCCTATGCACTGGGTACGCAGTTCTTCCTGCCCGATGATGCCGCGCTGGTGCTGAGCAAGGCGCTGTATACCTCGCTGTTGCAGGGAGCAAGCCTCGAAGAGGCTGTCACGCATGTACGCCGCGTGTTAGAAGAGCCGGGAAAGCTGCCCAATTCTGCCTGGCTAGCAGGCATCCCCGTCTTCTACACTAGCCTGCGCACACCTGCTCCTCCTCTCGAACTTCCGGTGGGAAAACCCATCGTCCAACCGGACCCCGAACAGCTCGAAAAAATCACCGATCTCACGGCTCTCCCGAAGGCCCAACACTTCGTAGGCCGCGGCAAAGAGATTCGCCAGGTACTCGATGCTCTGCTAGCGCCTCATGCGCAAGGCTTTGTTCTGCTGCACGGGCTTGGCGGCATCGGCAAGACAGCTACGGCGCGCGCCGTGGCCGAGCGCGTCGGCTGGCATTACCAGGATCGCGTGCTGGCGCTCTCCTTTGAAACCTTCGCCACCATGGACGGCACCAGCAAGCTTTCGGTCAACGAACCGTTCGCGGAGCGCTTCTACAACCGCCTGGCCCGTTTCTACGAGCTTGATCCCACGCAGTATCCCGCTCTCATCGACCTGCAATCGGCCATCCTGCAACGGCGTGCGCATCTGCGCTCTATGCTCGTCCTGGACAACATAGAAACCTTGATCGATGCACAAAAGCGCGACCATCCCATGGCGAAAGCGTTGGCCTCGTTCATTGCCCGGCTCAAGGAGGGCAATGGAGCCATATTGCTCACCTCACGCATCGTGCCTCCCACTGATTGGGGTGAATGCCAGGTAGTCTACGTCTCAGGCCTCTCAGATGAAGCCGGCGCCGACCTCTTTCTGGCACTGCTTCCTGCCGATCGCGAACACCTGGCTGCACCAGCCGCGCGTGTCGCACTGAGCCAGCGCGTGCAGGGTCATCCCTTGAGTATCCGTCTGCTGGCTGGCCGTTTTGCCGACGAATCAGTGACCGATCTGGCAACCTTTCTCAAACAGATCGAAGCAGAACTGGAACAAGCCGAACAGCAAACCCCATCCAGCCTGGAAGACCCCGAGCGCCAGCGCACGCTCTATGCCTGCATGGATTACAGCGTCAAACGCCTATCCCCTGAACAGCACAAGATCCTTGATGCCGTCAGCCTCTTTCTTGCACCATTCCTCCCGGAGTTCGCCGCCAATGTCCTGGATGACGAGGAACAAACACCCAGGCACTTGCAAGACCTGTTACGCCTTGGCCTGCTCACGGCGACAGTCGGAACGTTCCAGGAAGGTGAGCTGATGCTTTTGGAACTGCACACGATGCTGCGCTGGTATATCCAGCATCGTCTTGCGGCACCCGATGCGAGGCTGCAAGAACGGTATGGGGAGGTATATAAGAACCTGGCACAACAATCGTATCAGCATCAAGGAGGATATGATCAAAGCTCGCTAATGCGTTACCTGGTGCGCCAGAGCCTGCCAGACTTCGAGGCAGCGTTGCAATATCTTCCACCTACTGGGAGAAGTAATTTAGCCTATCATCTTGCTGAACCCTACCAACGGCTTGGTCAGAATCGCTATGCACTGTCACTTTATGAGGAGGCTCTTGAAATTTACCAGGAGTTGGGCGACGTGCGCGGTATGGCGGTGACGCAGCATGCCATGGCGGATGTGCTGGTGCAGCTAGGCAAGCCGCAGGAGGCCATGACCCTCTATGAACAGTCCCTGCGCACCAAGCAAGAGTTGGGCGAGGTGCGCGGTGTGGCCGTGACACAAGCCAACTTTAGCCAGCTTTTACTTCAACAAGGTGAATATCCGCGTGCCCTGGTGATGGCGTGGGAAGCATATACCAGTTTACGCCAGAGCGGATTCTCCCGCGATACTCAAATCATGCAGCAGCTCCTCATCTCGATAAAAGGAGGGAATCTCGGCCCTGCGCAGTTTGATGCACTTTGGCAACGAGTAATCAGTAACCCTCAACCCGATTGGTTGCGTGAAGTGCAGGCAAGTTCATCATCTGAGGAGGGGCATATCTCAGCAGAGCAACTGAAGGTGATCATTGCAAATACTATCACCGTGATGACAGATATGCCAGAGAAACGCGACGAATGGCGTGTGACAATGGACGGTGCATTGCAACGAGCGCAACGCAACAACCAGGCGGAAGAGACGGCGTTTTTCTCGTCTATCCTGGCTATTCTAGATGGTCAATCACCATCTCTTCCCGAAGGACACCCCTATACTGATGAGATCAACTCGATCAAAGCGGGTATTGCAGCGGGTGGACAAGGTGAGGAAATATCAGTCGATGTCTCAGATGAGGTCATGCAGGCAGTGCGCGATTTTGTGAGTGCGGAAGACTGGGATGCGACCCACCAGGTGATGGAAGCGCAGCAGTCGGTCTTGTTCCAGCCTGAAGTTGAAACGCTGTTCGAGCAGAATATAGCGAGTGCCCAATCTACTGGAGATCAGCGTACGGTAAGGTTGCTGGAACAACATCTAGCCCTTTTGCGCGGCTGTAAAACCATCGGTATCGCACAAGTCTTTGAGCAACTCACGGCAACGCAGAAAGAACAAGATACAGAGGAAGATGATTTGCCCTTTGATGCTGAGCTAATCTCTCGGAGTATCGCAGCACTGATGGGTGGACCACAGGAGAAAATGGCACATGCGCAGTATCTTATGACCCAGGCTGCACAGACGGAAGATGAGGAACTCAAGGCGCTGCTGAATGTTATCCAGTTAGCGCTGTTTAGCAAAGACTTTTCTCAGCTTGGGCAAGATTTGCATGGCGTCTATCGGCAAGCCTGGGAAGGCATTGCTGCAACTGTCGAGGCGGGAGGCGTTGATCCACGTTTGTTCAAGGCGATCACCAGTAACACACTTGCGGTACTTGGTCCTGCTACTAACCAGCGTGGTAAGTGGCGGGATAACCTTGTGAAACTGCGTAATCAGGCGACGGCCCAGGGAAATCGCAACATGGTTGCGCTTCTCGATGTGGTGATTGGTCTGCTGGATGCAGATGGAAATCCGGCGGGACTGGGCGAGGGGTTGCAGGGAATCTACCACAGACGTGGCAGGGAATTGTCCAGGGGTTACCCAGCTGAGCGCCACTTGTTGCTCATCGATTCCTGCAGAATTGAACACGTTCTGAAACCGGAAGCAGGGTGTTTGGCTGTTACTTCGGCTGTCAACGAGCGCGTTTGCGGTAGCGATGAAGTCGTAAGGTGAGATGGGAAAGGGGTTGAAATGAACCAGGCCTAAAGCCAAATGAGGTAGCTTTCAGGCCCACATCGATACCAACCCATACTCGCTGGTAATTGCTGACGCTGGCTATTTCGGTATGCGTTTTGCTCCGGTTATCCGTGTAAAAGATAGAGTAGGATGAAAGCGAGGAGAGAAGAAGCGTAGTGGGTGCTGACTACCTACTTTCACAGGAGGCACAATGACATCGTACGGTGCATCGAAACGCATCAATGTTGCGATTGCTGGACTTGGTAACTGCGCGGCGAGTTTCATCGAGGGACTTTGCTTCTATCGTCAGTATCCTGATATCGATACGGGATTGTTGTTCCCCATTCTTTGTGGATATCGCGTACAGAATATAGAAGTTGTAGCTGCCTTCGATA
>WNGK01004355.1_pt1 | contig 15164 bp, 15 predicted proteins | sample 5400601 | NCBI WGS metagenome assembly WNGK01 (sample SAMN13153376, study PRJNA577476) | soil metagenome | isolation source: 60 cm soil or saprolite under Garry oak tree replicate 1 | place: USA:California | collected 2016-06-15 | reverse complement strand
CAGACCCCTCGACATAAACGTCCGTCATATGATGGGACTGATCGAAGAGTGCACAGGTCTCGCGCCAGGAACGCTGCTCATCCCTCCAGTTCGTGAACTCGTGCCGCACGACGGGAAACGCGTACGGACCGATTTGAGAATTCCGCAACAATTCAACCGGATTTCTCACCGTTTGCAAGATTTCCTCCAAGCTTTTGGGTTGCGAGACTTGGGAACTCATGGCGGTATTACTCCTTCCTAACGGAACAAAAACCGGTTAGTTTAACATAGCGTTTTCCGGCCATCTTCAAGCGGGTTTCGGTATGAAGTTCAACACGCAAAACCGGATGAGCACATTTTACGTTCGCTGTAGAGTGGAGAATCACGTCGATCGCTCTAGACCTCTTGGTGAAGGAGAGATGGTTCGAAGAATTCAAATATCTGATCTACCTCGGCCTCCAATCCTTTTTTTCGAAATCTCCCCTCCTGGCGGTGCCTGAAAACAAATCTGCCGGCAGTTCTAACTGGCGGATCTGGACAGATGGCTTTCTGCTGCAAGGGGCCAATCCAAAGGCGCTCCTTTTTTTCACGGCGATCCTGCCGCAGTTTATCGATACGAACCATTCGATTGCCGCACAGATCGTGATTCTCGGCCTCAGTTCGATCGTCGTTGAATTCTTCATATTGTTCGCGTACGGACAACTGGCCGGCCGAACACTGTCGGCCGTCAAGAACCCGCGTTTCGAGAAAATTTCGAATCGCATTGCGGGGTCGCTGTTAATCGGAGCGGGATTGGGATTGGCCAGGTTGAGCCGGACGTAAAAAACTCGACGAAGAATTGGAAGACGTGCTGTAGCCGGGTCGCGCCCGCACCCCGTATCTTCCGCCGCGCACGTCGACGCGCAGCTGGTGGTACTCGTTGTCATTGACAGAAACAGGCGGATAAAAGGCCAACGTGTATTGGGTCCGGAGATCGTGCGCAATTTTCCGGACCGCCTCCGCAAGTTCCTTGTCGGATCGGGGGAAAAAAGCCTCGGCTCCGGAATCGGTCGCAAGCCGCCGGAGGACATATCGCGGGTTGTCGACCTCGCGGCCATCGATCAAGGTCAACTTTTGGCCGGACCGGCGGAAAAACGGTTCCTCGTCCTTGCCGAAATACCCGATTGTGTAAACCTGTAGCTTTGCGTCCCGAACCTTCCGGATGACCTCTGCGAGTGGGTGGATGCTGTGCTGATCGGCGCCGTCGGAGATGATGACAAGCACTTGCCGGGGCTGGTGGGCCGTCGCGGACCGGCTCAAACCTTCGAGAACGGCGTCATACAGAGCGGTTCCACCGCCCAATGTTGTACCGGCGATCGCGGTTTCGATTTGGTGCGGATCCGACGTCAGGTCCGCTTGAAGCTTCACATGATCGTCGAATGGTAAGTAGAAGTATTCGCTGCCGTCCCGCGCGGACGTAACGAGAGCCACAGCAGCTTCCTTCGCCCGATCGAGCTTTGCATTGTACGACATGCTGTCGCTTCGGTCGAGGAGAATGCCGAGCGTAATCGGCTGTTCTTCGTCCGAGAAAGATTCAATCTTCTGCGGAACGCCGTTGTCGAAGATTGAAAAATTCGCCACTTTCAAACCGCGAACATCGCGGCCGAGCCAATCGGTAACCTGTACGCCCACCGTCACCAGCGACACGTTCACCCGCAACGTTTCTTGCGCCGCCAGGAGAAGAAGCAACGCAACCACGGTCCGATTGATAGCCGAGCTGATCATGCCACGTTGCTGTATAATGCCAGCACTGAACAAGCTTGTCACTTTAATCAAAAGCACGTCGCTCGGCCTCCTGCGGTCCAGCGTGCTTCGGTTTCATGATGTTGTGCGATTCTCACATGCCTGTTAAGCTCCCGAAGCCAGGGAGGAAAACATGAAAGCTTCGATACTCAGCCTGATGGTCGTGGTGCTTCTGCTCGGCTTTTACAGCGTCACTTCGGCCGCAGCTCAAACAGCGGCGGAACCGCTCAGCAAAACCTATCGAGTCACCCGCGCCAATGATGTGGAGTTCCAGAAGATCGAACCCTTCAAGGTGTTCGACAACCTTTATTATATTGGACCGGGCTATGTCTCTGTGTGGCTGCTGACGACGCCGGAAGGGAACATCCTGTTCGACACAGCTCAGGAACCCTATGTCGACTGGGTCATTAGCAACATCCGCAAAGTCAGTGTCGATCCGAAGACGATCAAATACATCATTTTGAGCCACGGGCATCTCGATCATTTCGGCGGGGCTGCAAAGATCCAAGAAGCGTCGGGCGCGCGGGTGGTTGCAGTCGAACAAGATTGGAAGATGATCGAACAGGTCGGCAGCCGTCCGGACGCAAAGGGCGGGCCGGCACCGCGTGTGCCCAAGCGCGACATGGTAGTCAAGGAAGGCGACACGTTGACGCTTGGCGGACAATCGCTTAAATTCCATCAGACTCCGGGGCACACACCGGGCGTGCTCACGACCGAGGGTATCACCGTCTATGATGGCCGCACTCCGTACAAAGCCATCGTATGGGGCGGAGCAGGTTATCGAGGCGGGCTCGCAGACGCGGAAGAGTCGTTCCAGAGCGCCAATAAAGTTGCGCAAATTCAGGGTGTCCAGGTGAACCTGCAGATCCATAGCTGGGCTGGCGACGACGGCTATCCCGGCGGCGGTGTATTGGAGCGCGGCATGATGCTGAAGTCGCGCAAGCCTGGCGATCCTCACCCCTTTGCCGATCCGGCGACATTTGCAAAATGGGTCAAGCGCGCGCAAGACGAGGCGGCAAAGGCTGTTGAAGTGGAAAAGAAAAAAGCGGCGGCAAGGTGATCCCGCTGCCATGGCTCGTCGACGACCATATTTCGCCGTATAGTTACTATCATGATCTCCATTCGGCATCGAAACGAACGCGGCCATGCAAACCACGGCTGGCTGGACACGTATCACACGTTTTCGTTCGATACGTACTATGACCCAAACTACATGGGATTCCGCTCATTGCGGGTTATCAATGAAGATCGGGTGGCACCAGGAAGGGGGTTCCCTACGCATGGCCACAGCGATATGGAGATCCTCACCTACATTCTCGACGGGGCGCTACAGCACAAAGACAGCATCGGAACCGGCTCGGTCATCCGTGTGGGCGAGATTCAGCGCATGAGCGCAGGCACGGGTGTGAGGCACAGTGAGTTCAACGCTTCACAAACCGAACCGGTGCACCTGCTTCAGATCTGGATAATGCCGGAAGTGCTGCACATACAGCCCAGTTATGAGCAGAAGAAAATCGACCGCGATAAGATGCGCGGCAAGTGGCTTCTCATCGCCTCGCGGAATCCGTCCGAGTCGGCTGTCCAGATTCAGCAGGACGCGAAGTTGTGTGCCGCTGTTCTAGATGATCATCAGATTCTGGAATACGAGATCAAAACCGGCAGGCACGCATGGCTGCAGATTGCCCGCGGGAATGTGCAGGCCAACGGCGTGTCGTTGCAGGCCGGCGACGGCGCTGCGTACAGCGCCGAGCCGGCCGTGCAGTTGGCCGGCAAAGGCGAAGTCCTTCTTTTTGACCTTGCCTGAGGAGTGGATTACGTCATCCACAATGACGTGGTGCCGGGTCACGGGAACGTCACGACGAAGCGAGAGATGCCGAAATTTCGCGACAGCACGCTCACGCTGCGGAACCGTATTCATGAAATGATCGTCGCGAAGAAATCCAGAGATGAGATCGCTCAGATGTTGCGAAAAGAGTTCCATTGGGAGCAATTGCACATGGATCGCGGTCTTGATGGGGCTCTGGCCGAGTTGAGATAAGGAGGACAAATGCCGAACTTCAAACTCCGGGTTAATGGCCGCGCTGTGACAGTGGAGTCGTGGGATCCAGCGCAGCCGCTGCTCTATGTTCTTCGGAATTCGATGGGCCTGCACGGTCCGAAATTCGGATGCGGGCTCGGACAATGTGGAGCGTGTACGGTACTGATCGATGGGAAAGCGACGCGTTCCTGCATCACCTCCGTCAAGCAGGCAGAAGGACACGCGATCACAACGATAGAAGGATCGGGTTCTCCTGAGAAACCCGATCCGGTGCAGGCCGCGTTCATCCGAGAGCAAGCGGCCCAGTGCGGGTACTGCACCAACGGAATGATCATGACGGCAAAATCATTGCTCCGCCAGACTCCGCATCCGACAGCCGAACAGGTCAAGCAGGGCCTCGGACGGAATCTTTGCCGGTGCGCAACCTACACTCGAATTCTAGCCGCCGTACTCCGCGCGGCGAAGGCATAGGAGGCGGCAATGAAAAGACGCGATTTCCTCCGAACAGGCGGCGCCATCATTGTGAGCTTCGCTTTTGACGGCGCTCTCCCGAACACGAGTTCGGCTCAAATTTCGGATCTGGGAAAACCTGTCGATCCGCGCGAAGTCGACAGCTTCCTTGCGATTCACGCAGACGGCTCCGTGACCATTTACACAAGCAAGGTCGATGTTGGCACAGGCTTACGGATCGCGATGAGCCAGATGGTTGCCGAAGAACTCGACATCCCTGTGGATCGAGTTACGGTTGTCGAAGGCGACACCGCAATCACACCCAACCACGGCGGAACCGGAGGCAGCACCGGTATCCCGCAAGGAGGTGTCGAGCTCCGGCGGGCGGCCGCTACAGCGCGCCAGGCGCTGATGAAACTGGGCGCGCAGCCTGGAACGAATATTGGCGCGCTCGCCGGCGGAAAGCGGCTCAATCTGAAGGTCGATCCCAATGCTCCGCTGAAAGATCCGAAGACCTACACGATCGTCGGCAGGCCGATCTTGCGCCCGGACGTTCCGGATAAATGCACCGGCCGCAACGTCTATGTACAGGACTTTTCGCTTCCCGGCATGCTGCATGGACGCGTGATCCATCCGCCATCGATTGGTGCGAAGCTGATGTCGCTCGACGAGTCTTCGATTCGAACGATTCCCGGCGCCCGCGTTGTCCGGATTCAGAATTTTCTCGGTATCGTTGCTCCCGATGAATGGGCCGCAATTCGGGCTGCGAAGGAGCTCAAAGTCACCTGGACCGAAGAACAAGGGCTGCCCGGCAGTGACAACCTGGACCGGCACGTCCGCGAAAGCGTTCCGGATCATGATGAAACCATCGTGAACAAAGGCGATCCGGCGGCCGCTTTGCCTGGCACCACCAGACAGCTGTCGGCCTTGTACGTATGGCCCATTCAGAGCCACGCGTCGCTCGGTCCGTCGTGCGCGGTCGCCGATGTTCGCTCCGAAGGAACCACGATCTGGACAGCGTCCCAAGGGCCGCACGGCATGCGGGCGAACTTCTCACGAATATTCGGAATTCCCGAGGACAAACTGCGGGTCATTTTCCTCGATGGGTCTGGTTCCTACGGCGGTAACGGCAACGACGATGCGGCTGCCGATGCGCTCCTGCTATCCCGGGCAATCGGAAAACCTGTACGCGTGCAGTGGATGCGCGAAGACGAACACGCGTGGGATCCCAAAGGACCGCCGCAGGTCCTGGAAATACGCGGCGGCCTCGATAACGACAATCGGATCGCGGCATGGGAAACGCACATGTGGCTGCCTATGAATATTCAAGGCAACCGTCCCCTCGTCTCGGTGGATGGGGCGGGCATCACGCAGCCGCACGGCCAGGGCGCGGGCTTGATGTCTCAGAACGGTGATCCGCCATACGCCGCTTCAAACGTCCGCGTGGTCGTGCATTATTTGAAGGGCACGCCCTTGCGCCCCTCGAATCTTCGCGCACCCGGCAAGGTAGCCAACGTTTTCGCCGTCGAGAGTTTCACCGACGAACTTGCGGCGGCCGCAGGAGTCGACGCTGTCGAATTCCGGCTGCGGGGCTTGACCGATCCGCGCGCACTCGATGTGATCAAGCGCGCTGCGGAAATGATCGGATGGGAAGGACGGCCGTCGCCGAACCGCCGCCCCATCACTGGCAACGTACTCACCGGGCGCGGATTCGCCTATGCCCGTTATAAGCAGGCAGAGAACTATGTTGCGATCGCCATGGAAGTCGCGGTCGATCGCAATACAGGCAAAATCAACGTACGCCGCATCGCGTGCGCGCACGACGGCGGACTGATCGTGAATCCCGATGGATTGCGCAACCAAATCGAAGGCTCGATTCTGCAAACGCTCGGACGAGCGCTGCACGAAGAAGTGAAATTCGATCGATCACGCGTGACGAGCGTCGATTGGGCCAGCTATCCGATCCTGAGTTTCCCGGACGTGCCATCCCTCGATGTCGCGCTCATCGACAGGCCAGCGCTTCCGCCGCTGGGTGCCGGAGAAGCTTCGACTGCGCCGGTGGCCGCCGCCGTGGCGAATGCAGTCTTCGACGCGACTGGCATCAGGCTGCGGCGGGTCCCGCTCCGGCTCGAGGTGCCGGTGAGAGGCTAAAAGACAGGAAGAAGTAGCCACAAAAAGGCACAAAATTCACGAGAGTTTCACTTTCTTGTGAATTTTGTGCCTTTTTGTGGCCAGATACCTGACGAGAGATGGGAACCGAAATCCGGATGGTCATTGGTTGACGCTGGTCGGACCGAAATAAGTCTTTTATGTCTTTACGTTTTGATGAACTATTGCGAGCGATACTGACCAGCCGCGTGTATGAAGTCGCGCGGGAAACATCGCTCGATGTTGCCCCAAGACTTTCCCAACGCGTCGATAACACGGTCTGGCTGAAACGCGAGGATCAGCAGCCCGTTTTCAGTTTCAAGATCCGGGGAGCCTACAACCGTATCGCGCGACTGTCAGACGCTGAGCGGACAGCCGGCGTGATCACCGCAAGCGCCGGCAATCACGCGCAAGGTGTAGCTCTGTCCGCGAAGCATCTCGGGATACACGCCGTCATCGTGATGCCGAAAACCACGCCCGATATCAAAGTGGAAGCGGTCGAGGCGCTCGATGCGGAGGTTGTGCTCGTGGGCGATCACTATTCGGAGGCTCAACTTCATTGCGACCGGCTTGCCAAAGAACATGGACTTATCTTCGTCCATCCTTTCGACGATCCGCTGGTCATCGCCGGTCAAGGCACGATCGCCGACGAAATCGTGCGCCAGCATCCTAGTGACCTGGCAGCGATCTTCGTGCCGGTGGGAGGGGGCGGGCTTATCGCCGGCATTGGCGCCTACGTGAAGTCCGTCATGCCGGAGGTCCGCGTGATCGGGGTCGAGCCTGTCGATTCCGATGCAATGAATCGCGCCCTGAGGGCCGGGCATCCGGTAAGCCTCGAAACCCCGGGCTTGTTTGCCGATGGTGTTGCCGTGAGGCAGGTGGGAAGCTGCACGTTTCCCATCGTTCAAGCGACGGTCGAGCGAATCGTCACTGTGAACAACGATGAGATTTGCGGCGCAATCAAAGATATCTTCGATGATACCCGCACCATTGTCGAGCCGGCGGGGGCACTCGCCGTCGCGGGACTCAAAGCTTATGTAGAACGTACAGGCGAACGAGGGAAACACTTTGTCGCACTGTTAAGTGGCGCCAACATGAACTTCGACCGCCTTCGGTTCGTTGCCGAGCGAGCGGAATTGGGCGAGTCGCGAGAAGCGTTATTCGCCGTAACCATTCCGGAACGGCCCGGCTCGTTCCGCCAATTTTGCGCGGCGCTCGGCAGGCGCGTAATTACGGAATTCAACTACCGTCTTAACGACCGGCAGCGCGCCGATGTTTTCGTCGGTGTCAGCGTCGGCAGCCGTGAAGACGCTGCGCAGGTCAGGGCCGGACTTCTGCGGCAAGGCTATGAGGCAACAGACCTGTCGGACAACGAGCTGGCAAAACTTCACGTGCGGTATATGGTGGGCGGGCACGCCCGTGATGTGAAACGCGAGCGTCTTTGCCGGTTTGAATTTCCCGAGCGGCCGGGCGCCCTGCTCCAGTTTCTGGATACGCTTGGCGGCCGCTGGAATATTTCACTCTTCCACTACCGGAATCACGGTTCCGATTTCGGCCGGGTCCTGGCGGCGTTAGAGGTGCCGCCTGAGGAAGATCAGGCGTTTGAAGGTTTTCTGAAGGATCTAGGCTACCGGTTCCAGATCGAAGATGGAAATGATGCCTACAATCGATTCCTGCAACCGACGAGGGAGAGCTAACGCCCTCTCCCTCTGGGGAAGGGCGGCGCAAAGCCCCGGGTGAGGGGCGCAAGTCTAGTCAAAATTTGAGACTCTTTATTTCGTCGGTTGCGGTTCCTCTTTTTTCTCTTCTTTTTTCTCTTCTGTCTTTTTCTCGTCTTTTGACGAGTCCTCGCTTATCGCCCCTTTGAAATCCCGGATCGCTTTTCCGAGGCCGGCTCCAAGATCCGGCAATTTTTTCGGGCCGAAAATGAGCAACGCGATAATGGCGATGATAATTAGCTCAGGAAGCCCTAGTTGGCCCATGCGGTCTCCTTGAAGACCTACACTATCACATATTGTGGCGTGGCGGATGCTTCGGCTTCTCCAGGTGCTGCAGCGGTATTGGGTTTGGATCGGGAGGTTCTTTCGGAATGGCACCCTGTGCTTCCGCATCGGTTTGAGCGTCGAAACCATAAGAGGGAGAATCGACGCAAAATTTATAAATCTTTTGTGATCTTTTGTGCCTTTTTATGGCTAGTTCCGTCTGCAAACTCCGGGATGATGTCGCGGCCGTAGATTTCGAGAGTCTCTTCCTCGTCACCGCACATTAAATAGATGTTGAATTGCGTTACGCCCAGGGAACGCAATTGTTCGAGCTTTCGGATGTGGTCTGTAATATTCCCCACCATACAGAATCGGTCGACGACCTCGTCGGTTACAAATTCGGCGTTGCTGCTGCCGACCTCGGCGTGATGAAGATAGTTGTAACCCTTTCGATCGCCTATATAAGAGGTCAATTCGGGAGGTAGTTCTTCCGGCTTGTAACGCGATACGAGATCGACGACGTGATTCGAAACGAGCGCTGGAAACCATCGTACACGTTCGCGAGCCGTCTTCTTGTCTTCGGAGACCCAGACGGCAGTTGCGCTCATCACTTTGATCTTCGAGAAGTCCCGGCCCGCTTCTTCCGATCCTTGTTTGACGAAACCAAGACACCACTTGATCAGATGAGGATCGGAGAATTGGAGAATGACTCCGTCACCGATACGTCCGGCGCAACGTAAGGCTTTGGGTCCGTAGGCCGCGACCCACACCGGAGGAACGCCGCTATCCGCCCAAGGCATTTGTATCGGATGGCCTTCGTACGTGATTTGCTTTCCACTGTTCAGAGCTCGAATGATCTGGACGGTTTGCTCGAGATTTTCCAAAGTCGTCGGCCGTTTCCCCATGACGCGGCGCGAACTGTCGCCGCGACCGATTCCACAGTCCATTCTGCCGCCGGAGATACGATTCAGCGTCGCAAGCAAGCTGGCGGTGACTGTGGGATCCCGTACGACGGGGTTCGTGACACACGTACCGAAGCGCATTCGCCGGGTATTGGCGGCCATAAGCGTCAGCAGCGGATATGGATCCTGCCATAAAACGTGAGAGTCGAATATCCAACCGCAAGCGAAACCCGCGTTCTCGGCCTGTCGCGTCAGCGCGATGACTCTTTCCGGATTCATGTCCGGCTTCAACGTAAAAGCAAATTCCAACATCACATCTCCTTAAGGTTCACGCACCTTACTCCTTCACCAGGTCGCCATAGGACTCCGGCCGGCGATCGCGGAAGAATTGCCACACATTACGCACTTCTTGAATCTCGTCGAGGTTGAGATCGGCCACGACAACTTCTTCCTTGTCCCGCGATCCCTCGGCGATGATTTTCCCGCGCGGCGTACAGAAATAACTTTGTCCGTAGAATTCTCCGATATCCCACGGGTACTCGTGACCGACACGATTAATAGCGCCGAGGAAATACCCGTTTGCCACGGCATGCGCGGGCTGCTCGAGCTTCCACAAGTATTCGCTCAAACCGGCAACAGTTGCCGACGGATTGAATACGATCTCCGCCCCGTTCAGCCCTAAAGCCCGCGCTCCTTCGGGAAAGTGACGATCGTAGCAGATGTAGACTCCAATATCTGCGAATTGCGTCTTGAACACGGGATAGCCGAGATTGCCGGGCTTGAAGTAGAACTTCTCCCAAAAGCCTGGGGCACAGTGTGGAATGTGGTGCTTTCGATATTTTCCAAGATACTTGCCGTCGGCATCGACAACCGCGGCAGTGTTGTAATAAACACCCTTGATGTCTTCCTCGTAAATCGGAACGATCATCGCCATGGCATGCTTCTGGGCCATTTCCCGCATCAGATGAACGGTGGGGCCGTCCGGAATTTTTTCCACCATTCCATACCAGCGCGGCGACTGTTCGGCGCAGAAGTAAGGACCGGTGAAAATTTCCTGCATGCACAAAATCTTTGCGCTCTTTCGCGCGGCCTCGTCAATCAGTTTGAGATGCTTTTCGATCGCTTCACGCTTGATCTTTTCCAGCGGTTCTTCTGTCGGCGTGGAGCAGGTGGCCTGAATCAACGCACACCTAACGATGCGTGCCATAAATTCTCCTAGACATCGATTGAGAGATGAGAATTGATCAATGAATAATGATTAATGTACCGTCCCTCTACGAACGAATTGGCCGTATCCGGGCTTCCCTTTGAATTCCCCATTCTCCACGACAATGTTTCCGCGAGACAGCACCGTCTCGACTACGCCGCGAACCCTCCGGCCTTCATACGCACTGTAGTCTACACGCATGTGGTGGGTCTTCACGCTGATGGTCTGCTCTCGGTTCGGATCGAAGATCACGATGTCCGCATCAGACCCAACGGCGATGGTGCCCTTCTTAGGAAAGAGCCCAAAAATCTTCGCCGCTGCGGTCGATGTCAGCTCGACGAAGCGGTTCAGATTGATCCGTCCCTGAACCACTCCTCCATCGTAAATTAGGCTCATGCGATGCTCGACGCCAGGACCCCCGTTTGGAATTTTGCTGAAGTCATTGCGTCCAAGTTCCTTTTGCTCTTTGAAACAAAACGGACAGTGGTCGGTGGAAAGCACCTGGAGATCGTTTCCGCGGAGCCCCTTCCAGAGCTGTTCCTGATTGGATTTATCCCGCAAGGGTGGGGTCATGACGTACTTCGCGCCCTCGAAGCCGTCTTGTTCGTAATAGGCGTAATCGAGGAACAGGTACTGAGGGCACGTTTCGGCATACGCGGGCAGACCGAGGTCACGCGCAGCCTGGACTTCCTTCAGCGCGTCGTAGCAACTCAGATGGACGATATAGACGGGAGAATTTGCCATCTCGGCGATGGCGATCGCCCGGTGGACGCCCTCGGCTTCAGCGCGCGTCGGACGAGTCAAGGCATGGAATTTTGGGGCGGTTTTTCCTTCCGCGATCGCCCTTCTGACCAGCACATCGATGACGACGCCATTTTCCGCGTGCATGCAGATCAAACCGCCGGCTTCAGCGGCGGCTGTCATTGCCTTGAAAATTATCCCGTCGTCGACGAGAAAAACTCCCGGGTACGCCATGAAAAGCTTGAAGCTGGAGACCCCCTGCTGGATGAGGTTTTTTATTTCCGGCAGGCGTTGGTCGGGCAAGTCGGTCAGGATCATGTGGAATCCGTAGTCGATCGCCGCTTTTCCCTGCGCTTTCGAAAACCAAACATCCAAGGCTTGATTCAACGATTGGCCATGATATTGCACCGCGAAGTCGATGATCGTCGTGGTGCCACCGAAAGCGGCTGCACGGGTTCCGGTTTCAAAATCGTCGGATGACGACGTGCCGCCGAAAGGCAGATCCATGTGTGTGTGGGGGTCGATTCCGCCGGGAATAACAAGTTTGCCGGTAGCATCGACGGTTTTATCGAGAGCACCGGAAATCTTCTGCAGGTCCTGCCCTATAAGCACGACTGCAGAGCCATCGACGAGAATATCGGCCGTGTAGGAATCGACGGCAGTCACGACATGTCCGTTGCGGATGAGGATTTTCATCGCCGGCCAATATATCAGGAAATTTGGGGTCAGACGGCGAATTCCCTGTTGTGAACTTTGAGGGTTTTTGTTGGCAAAATACGAAACCTACTGTGGCGACCCCGCGAATTTCCGATTTGGCGCTCAGTGTGCAAGCATGTAAGACAGACCGCGACAGGGGAGTAGGAGTGAAATGAAGACCGGACAAGACGTCATCGAACCAGGACTATATGCTTCAGAATGTTGCGGGGAAGAAGTCGCGCTGGACAAAGACGCAAGCTTCCCCCGATGCCACAAATGCAAAGGTCTTTCGGAATGGGAGTTAGTGGATCTGCCCGAGCAGTCAGCCGCCTGATGAAGCCGCAATGACACTCAATGCACTGCCCGCCGTACGGCCGGCCGCAGTCACACATAAACTTTTGTCAATGAACGAATTTCATCCATACGCGCACTTTTTCATTTGTCCGGCGCAGCTTCTTACTTACGATAGGTTTTCGAGAGAAGCTTTAAGGTCGGCGAATAGGAATGGCGCACACTATCTTTATTTTGGGGACGGATCCCCAGCAATGTAAGGAGCTACGGGAAATTCTTCAGGAACGCGTCAGCGATGATATTGTCACAGCCCACACCGAAAATAATCTTTCGAACATCAAGGAGTCGGACACCGTCATTATCACGTCGGAGGAGAAGAATCCCGGAATACTTTTACTTTACCGGCGTCTGCTGCACAAACTCGAGGAACAAGTCCATCGGGCTGAACTACTTAGTGATTTGATTCGGCTCTTTTCGTCATCGGTTCAGATGGACGAATTGCTGGATCGCGTCGTTTCGAAATCCACTGATGTATTGGGCGACACGGCGTTCATTGTTTTATCGGGTGATGAGGGCCAGATTCGGCTGGAGTCCACTTTTTCAAAGGACCCCGGCCGGCTCGTGAAGATGTTGATATCGCTTGTCAACCTTCGAAGCCAGGGAGTAGGCGGCGACCTGCTCTCGGAGCTTTTCACGCGCCGGCAGCCGTTGGTCATTTCCAATCTTCAGCAGGCCAATATTCCTGCTGAACTGAGAAGCTTCGTCGACAAGCATTCGCTCGCGTCGCTGCTTGCCGTGCCGATCCAGACGAAAGATATTGTGCTTGGCGCCTTCGTTTCACTGGGAGCCGAAACGAGGATTTTCAACGACGACGATGTTGCAACAGCTTCCGCACTGGCGGACTTTACAGCGATTGCCTTGGAAAATGCGGGATTATTTGCTGAGCTTCAGCGAACGGCTATTACCGATCCACTCACAGGCGCTTACAATACGCGCTTTTTTCATGAGGTCCTGGGACGAGAAACCGCCCGTGCGGAGCGGTATACAACGCCGCTGTCGCTGCTCATGATCGATATCGACAGCTTCAAGGTGGTGAATGACACCTTCGGCCATGTCGTCGGAAACAAAGTCCTGTCCCAAATTGCGGTCATACTCAAGCAGTCTGTTCGAAACACAGACTTCGTGTTCCGCTGCGGCGGTGATGAATTTGGAGTGGCGTTACCTGGTACGAACCTGGAGGGCGCAATGCATGTGGCGGAGAAAATTCTGCATAAAGTTGAAAGTGCAGATATCCTCACCTCGCTTGGATATACTGCAGCTCCGGTGACGGTGAGCATTGGACTCTCCGAGTACCATCGAGGGAGCCATTTCGAAACCCTGGTCGCTGAAGCCGATCAAGCACTCTACGCCTCCAAACGCTCGTCTAAAAACTGCGCCCGGGCTTTTCAAAGCCTAAACCACAGCGCTTAGATTTCAAATCTCGGATTTCAATCTGCAGTTTCTAGGGTTCCTCTCCTTCAACACGGATCAAGATGGGATCTTCCGTAATGCACGATAGCGACTTTATTTCGACGAGCGCCTTTTGAATATCTCGCTCGAGGGCCTTATGCGTCATGATCACGAGCGGCACAGAGCCGCCTTGCTTGCGCCCCCGCTGGATCATTTGGGCAATGCTGATCCTGTGGCGCCCCAGGATGCCGGAAATCTGAGCTAACACTCCAGGCTGGTCGAGCGCCATAAATCGGAAGTAATATAAACTGACAATCGACTCCATCGGTTGAAGGGCGATGGCCGCATCGGATGTTGCGTTGCCGGCGGGTAATTTTCGGGACGGCGCGATCAGTATTTGACGCGCAATATCCATGACGTCGGCAACCACTGCGCTGCCGGTCGGCATTGAACCGGCTCCGCGTCCATAGAGCATGATGTCGTCGCATGCATTCCCGACGATTTGGATGGCGTTGTAGACGCCGGCGACTTTCGCGATCGGATAATCATCCGGAACCATGGTTGGGTGAACGCGCGCCTCGGCTTGTCCACCTTCATGCATTTTTGCGATCGCCAGCAGCTTCAGTTTGTACCCGAGCACCTTGCCGAAGTCGATATCCAGGGGACTGATCGAGGTGATGCCTTCGGTATAAATATCTTTCAAATTCACGTGCGCGCCAAAGGCCAGATTCACGAGGATCGCCAGCTTGTGGGCAGTGTCGATACCGCCTACATCGAACGTGGGGTCCGCTTCAGCATAGCCGGCACGCTGAGCTTCAGCCAGAACATCGGCGAACGAACGCTCCTCCTCGGTCATCTTTGTCAGAATGTAATTGGATGTTCCGTTGATGATTCCATAAATCGACAGGATTCGATTTGCAGCCAGAGCCTCTTTCAGAGCCTTAATGACCGGAATGCCGCCGCCGACGCTCGCCTCGTAACCGATGCTGACTCCGGCCCGCCGAGCTGCCTCATGGATCTCGGCTCCGTCAGCCGCCAGCAGAGCCTTGTTCGCTGTAACGACGTGTTTGCCCCGGGCGATTGCGGCGAGTATGAGTTCTCTAGCGGGCTCATAGCCACCGATTAACTCGATCACGATGTCGATGTTCGGGTCGTCGATGACCTGCGACGGATTGGTCGTCAGCACTCCTGCGGGAATGGCGACTCCGCGGTCGCGTGTAGCATCACGGACTGCGATTTTGGTCACCTCCACAGGGACGCCGACTCGATGGCGGATCAATTCCGCGTTGTCCCGCAAGATGCGAAACGCACCGCTGCCAACCGTCCCCAAACCGATGATTCCAACATTGATCTTTTGCTTCATTCGCTACAGTCGCCTCCAACACAGAATCTGGCAGTATAGCGCTAGCAAAAGGCGGAAAGCCCTAAAGATTCAGGACGGTTCTGCCGATTTATAGTCCCATGAACCCAACGCAGCAGGTTAATGCGCAGTCGGAACG
>WNGK01004354.1_pt1 | contig 15167 bp, 8 predicted proteins | sample 5400601 | NCBI WGS metagenome assembly WNGK01 (sample SAMN13153376, study PRJNA577476) | soil metagenome | isolation source: 60 cm soil or saprolite under Garry oak tree replicate 1 | place: USA:California | collected 2016-06-15 | reverse complement strand
CACCAGGCGCATCATCACCGACGCTGTTCTGCCTGTGATCGCCTTCCATTCTCTCGCTCCTACTCGTGCTGTGAATGACATGCGAGCTGGCCTAGCATCTGGCGAGATCCCTGCTTCGTTCTCTCCGACAAGCTGCTAGGCTTTCGTATCGATAAAGTCCGCCATCTGCCGATACTTCCAGGCAGGTGTAGCGCTGCCTGTCAGACTGCACTTCCATTTCGGGTAGAGCGATATAGGCCACAAGCAATTCAGCGGATTGACCGGGATTGAGTGCAAGGCGGCGAATGGTGTCGCAGAGATATCGACATCAATGCAGCCGTCGAGTACTGCCAGAGGCTCACCTGATGGTGACTGCCAGTGAGCTTCACCATCAGCCTGCAACTCTATTCTTTTCTGGCCATCTTGTAGCATATGGATATTAACATGCCGCACTCGCCAGTTTGTATCGCAGCGAATGCCATACCAGGCGCTAAAAGGTCTACCATCATCCATACCAATAATGACACCGCTCGCAACATATCCCGCGAAATCTTGCGAGAGCCGTAGGTGTTCAAGTCCCACTCCTACAGTGGGAGTCCACATTACATCGCGTTCGCTCATGAAGCCTCCTGATAAGAAAGTCCCCATTCCTCTAAAATGTGTCGAGGAGAGAAAGCACATCCGTGCTACAAATAGCGCTCCAGCCAGCGCAATATCCTCTCCTCAAAATCACGTTGATGTTCGCGTTCGTTCAGACCGTGCGGTTCACGTGGATAAATCACGAACTCGACGGGCACGTGGCGTTCGCGTAGGGCGCGGTAGAAAGCATGCGCCTGATTGAGGGGGACATCCTGGTCGACTTCCCCATGGATGATCAAGGTCGGTGTTTGCACGCGCGCAGCATACGTGATGGCCGAATGCTTGCGATACAGTTCTGGCTGATCGAGCGGGTTTCCGCACAGGAAGCGCATATCCCAGTCATAGATACGTGATTGCGCGTGAAAACTGTGAAAGTCACAGACGCCCGCGATCATAATAGCCGTTTTGAAACGATGCGTCTGTGTCACTGCCCATGCTGCCATAAATCCGCCATAGCTTCCGCCAGCAATCGCCACGCGCTTGCCATCGACTAACCCTCGTTCAACCAGGTAATCGACACCATATAAGATATCCTGGAAATCTTTGCCGCCCATATCGCATATCACCGCGTCTGCGAAGGCTACCCCGCGTCCCCAACTGCCGCGCACATTCGGTCGCAAGGCAGCGTATCCCGCCGCGGCGAATAACTGCGTCAAGGAGTCGCCCATATCATCCACCCATGCCCAGGATGGTCCGCCATGCACATCCACTATCAGAGGCGGCGGCGTATCTCCTGTGTGTGCAAGTGGCGGTGTGAACAGCGCATCGATGCGCCAGTCATCTACACTCGTATAACTGATGCGCTCGCTGCGCGAAAGCGCAAAGGTCGCTTCCGCGAGCGCGTTCAGATGGGTGAGACGCTTCCAGGTGATTTCGCCCTGGCTATGCTCCCTCGCCTCGCTCATCTTACCGAACCAGATATCGATTGGATGCTGTTGGTCGAAGTGTGTGGTGGCAAAACAACGCAGATCAGGCGCTGTCGAGAGATGCGGCCAGCCCCTATTCATTATAAAATCATTGGCCAATGTATTGACGGTTCCATCGCTTTCACGCAAAACGCCGATTTGCTGCGTCAAACCATTCCACGCGGTAAAGAGTAATTGCTGACCATCAGGAAACCAGCGGCACCACGATGGGCTGCACGCAATGCCCGGTGTCAAATTGCGCACCTCGCCATCCACGAGCGAAAGCACAAACACATCGCCACCACCCCGGCATGGATCGCTCCACTCCCCTGAGATAAAAGCGAGGCGCTTCCCATCGGGCGACCATGTGAGCGCACTGGCCTGGCGCGTCAATTGTGTGACCTGGTGTATGCTTCCCCCACTGGCCGGAACAATGCCTATCTGACCGCGATACCAGTCTGTATCGTCCGGGCCGGTGGAGTAATACAAAGCGATCTGCTGGCAATCCGGCGACCAGGCATATTCCCAGACAGTAAAGCCATCAGGCGTCACAGGTTCAGCGATATCGAAACCAGGACGTATCGTCCACAAACGCCGGTGACGGCCTGGTGTCACCACAATCGGATCTGTTTGAGGTTCCGCGCCCTCTAAGGAAATAAAGGCAATGCGGCTCCCATCGGGTGACCATTCCAGGTCACTCACGCCAATTGGCATCGTGCAAGCCTGGCGCGCTTCACCTCCCTGTGCTGGTATCAGATACAACTGGGGTTTATCCTTACTTTCATCACCCGCTTCTTTAGAGATAAAAGCCAGTTGTGAACTATCCGGTGACCAGCGCGGGCAGCTATCCTGGCGCCCGCTTTTACTGAGCGGCTTCTGGTTCCCCGGCTCTCCAGCAGATGTTTCCACCACCCAGATGGTGCTGCGTCTTTTACGCTGGCCGGTCGCCCAATCCGATACCTCGAACGCGACCCGCTGCCCATCGGGCGAGAGATTGACATCATCAGCATAGCGCAGGCTCTGCATTGTGCCTGGAATTATCGGAATACGCGCCTGGAAATTCGTGTTCATAGCAGTCCTCTCACTCAGTGGAAAAAAGTAAAATACTATGGCAGTGACTGATATTATACAATAAGGTATGCATATGGATATAAACAACAGGGAATGATAAATTGCGTGAGCTATTTCAGGACATCATACACGAATTAGAAACTGGTGAAACGGTCGCGTTGGCGACCATCGTCAAGCGCAAAGGCTCCGTCCCGCGTGAGGTCGGAGCGAAGATGCTGGTGCATCGCGGCGGCAAAATTACCGGCACCGTCGGCGGCGGATGCGGTGAGGCCGAGGTATGGCGCGCCGCCCTCAATGTCATTGACACCCGGCGTCCTCACACCGTGCAGGTCGATCTGACCGAAGAGATTGCTATGGAGAGCCAGGGCGTCTGTGGCGGTATCTTCGATGTGTTTATCCAACCCTGGCATAGCACCGTGCTTCCAGGACAACCGGGCATGCAAGACTTCGCCCAGGTCATTGACAACACGCTGGAGAACGAACGAGCAGTCGTACTCGCCACCGTCATCGCTGCTGGCGGCGCATGGCGTCCATATATTGGACAACAGATGCTCGTGCATGAAAACGGCGAAACCCTCGGTTCTCTGACGCTACCCGATGCTCCCGCCGAACTCCCAACTCAACTGAGCGAAGCCGCACAAAAAGCTATCACGACAGGTAAGCCACATATCGAGCATGTAGGGGTGACCCTCGCGGTCGCCCTCCAGGTCAACTCCCACCTCGCGGTCACCCAACCTGCCGATACCCAGAAATCAAGCGGTACCCAGATATCGCCTGATTCCTGGGCGGAAATATTCATCGAACCATTCGTACCGCCCCCGGTTTTGCTCATTGCTGGCGCGGGGCATATCGCCGCTCCTCTGGCTGCCATTGCGCACATCATGAACTTCTCCGTGAGCGTCACAGACGACCGCGCATCCTTTGCCAATCGGGAACGCTTCCCCTCGGCCAAACAACTTCTGGTGGGAGATATCGAATCAACGCTAAGAGATTATCCCATCACTCCTCGCACCCATATCGTGCTGGTGACCCGCGCGCACGCGCACGACGTACAGGGATTGCGCGCCATCATCGACTCACCCACCGCCTACATCGGCATGATCGGCAGTCAACGGCGTGTCTGGGCCGTCTTCAAACTACTGCACGAAGAGGGTGTCCCTGCCGAAAAACTGGCACGTGTACGCGCTCCCATCGGCCTCGATTTTGGCAGCTCCACGCCAGAAGAAATCGCCCTCGGTATTATGGCTGAGATCACCATGCTGCGACATGGCGGTACAGGAAAAGCCATGTCTGAACCTTTGCATGATCGCTTTATGGAGCGGTTGAAGCAGTTGGATCTTTGAAACCTGCTGAGCAACTGTACTTGATTGACCATTATATCAACTACTGCCAGGCGCATATACTGCATCTAACCGCCGAAAGGGAGGACCTGCAAGTCGGAAAACACCTGAGTCCTGCACACCTGTCTGCCACCTTGAAGGTCATGCAGCATCTGATGGACCAGTGGGGGGCTCGAACTGGAATGGGTCAGGAGTCTGCTGAAAGAACCATCTTAGTGTCCTTTGAAAGGAGCAAACATATGCAAAAAGATAGTATCCAGGCACCACTATCAAACCAAACAGTGGAAACTGAAATGCCGGCCATTGAAGTCAAAGACCTCACTAAAACCTTTGGCTCGTTTTGCGCCGTCGATCACCTCTCGCTGAGCGTGCGACGGGGAGAGATCTTCGGACTGCTTGGACCCAACGGATCGGGCAAGACCACCACCATCAACATGATTAGCGGCCTGAGTCACCCCACGAGCGGCGAGGTGCGCGTTATGGGTTACGATGTGCGCCACCATTCGCGCCAGGTGCGCCAGATACTCGGTTCCGTTCCCCAGGAAACGGCGCTCTACGAAGAGCTCTCGGCGTGGACAAACATGGATTTCCATGCCGACCTGTTCGGTATTCCACGCAAGGAAAAAAAGGAGCGCATCACGCGCCTGCTCGAACTCGTGCAACTGCTGGACCGCAAAGATTCGCGCGTCAGCACCTTCTCAGGAGGCATGAAACGCCGACTCGCCTTAGCACGGGCGCTGCTGCATGACCCCCAACTCATCTATCTCGACGAACCAACCCTGGGTGTCGATGTGCAGGCCCGCCGCGCTATCTGGGATTACATCCTCTCGCTGCGCGACCAGGGCAAAACGGTTTTGATCACCACTAACTATCTCGAGGAAGCCCAGGTGCTGTGCGAAAGACTGGCGATCATCGATCGTGGGAAACTGATTGCCGTTGATACGCCCGAGCATCTCAAACAAACCTATGGCGGCAGTGTCATCGAAGTGGAGACGGCGCAGCCAAGCAAGGCGACGGACGCCATACGCGCGTTGTCCGGTGTCACAGATGTGAAGCAGGATGGTACCCATTTGAAGATCGCCACTCAGGGCATCAACAGCGTCGTCGCGGATGTGATCAATATTCTTTCTCAGGAGAATGGCATCAAAGATATCGCCATCCGCGAACCCGACCTCGACGAAATTTTTCTGCTGTTGACGGGAACAGCATTACGAGACTGGGGGGGAATAGACACATGTCTCAAGAACCAGGCTATACCTTGCGGGTCATCTGGGCCTGTATGAAAAAGGACATCAAGAGCGCCCTGACCGAACGCGTTTTTACCATTCTCAGCATCTTTGTCCCTGTCAATATCTTGATCCTGCTCAGCCTCTTCGTTCTGTCAGGCGGCCAGGCGCCAACCGCGGTGGTCATGCATGATACCGGCGCCTACGCGCAAAAATTTTATGATGCCATGAGCCATGCCCACTCGTTCCGCCTGCAAGTCGCCAGCGCGAGCGATGCGCAAAATTTGATTACGACGGGGAAGATCGTCGCCGTTGTAACTATCCCCGCCGATTTTGATGCCCGCATCCAGCAGAATCAACCCGTGCAGGTGGATGTACAGATCAACAACCTGAATACCGATTTCACCAACGATATTCGACGCGCCGTGCCGCTTTCCATCACCTCGTTCTATGCGAAGGCGTTTCCCAACCTGGTCAATGTTATCCCCCACGAGGCCGATCTTCAGCCGCAGGATACCGACTACATCCCTTACCTGACGGTCTCGATTCTGGTTGTCGGGCTGGTGCTGGGTGGCATCCTGCAATCCGGTACGGCTACCGCGCGTGAGTATGAGAACGCTACCATCAAAGAGCTACTCCTCTCGCCCGCCAGTCGCTGGTCTGTGGTTGTAGGCAAGATGCTGGGCGCGTTTGTAATGAGCCTTGCTTCGATCATTGTGGTGCTGGGTGTACTCGTCTTCATAATCGGCGTGCGGCCTATCCACTGGGATGAAGTGATCAGCTTTACGCTGCTCTCCATCATTATCTTTATTGCCTTTGGAACGCTCCTGGGTACGCTCCTGAAAGTGCGCCAGCCGGTCATCGCACTCTCCTTCGGTATAGCGATTCCCCTGTTCTTCTTGAGCGGCGCGTTTGGCCCGATTTCCTTTTCCACTCCGGCCATTCAGGTGATTGCCCAGGCGTTTCCTATCTATTATGCCATCGTGTTGCAGCAGCACGCGTTCCATAACTTCATCCTTAACACTTATGGCATAAGCGTCAACGCCTTGATCCTCGGCGCTTATGCGCTGGGTCTGATTATCCTGACATCGATAGTGCTGCGACGCAGTACCCTGGCGCATTAGCCTAAAGTAATGTACGGAGGAGCAACAAGATCAATGATACTCGCATTTTTTCGCACAATCTGGGTCATTCTCAGAAAAGATATCCGTATCTGGCTGCGCCAGCCCTCCATAATAGGCGCGACCTTGATACCTCCCATCGGTTTCTTATTAGTCGGCGCGCTGGGTGCAGCCGCCGTTGGACGCAGCCCGGTCGCTCTTGTTACGCTGGACCAGGGAGCCAGGGGACAGCAGATGGCCAGGATAATTCACAATGCTGATGTCTTCCGTATCACGGACGCTACGCCATCCCAGGCGCAATCGATGCTCAGTAATATCGACGTAGTGGCCATCATCACCATTCCCGCCGACTTTACCCGGCGCGTCGATGCCCATGTGGGTGCGCCTATCGACGTCACCGTCAACAACCTGAACCTGGATTTCACCAACGATATCCGCCGCTCCGTGCCTGACGCCATTACCCAGTATTACCAGGCGCAGGGGAATGCCAGCCCCGTGAAAGTCACCGTGCAGGAAACCGACTTGCGCCATCGCGATGTGCAGTTATTCGAGTACAGTGTGCTGCCGACTATCCTCCTGCTCCTCAGCATCAGTGGCCTGATCAACGGGGGTCTCTCAACTGCCCGCGAGTGGGAGAGCCGCACCGTGAAAGAACTGCTGCTCTCGCCTACGTCACGCGCGGCCATCATTGCCGGAAAAGTGCTGGCGGGCTTCGCCATTACCATGATTCTGGGGACGCTTGTACTCCTTTTAGGGGATGTGTTGGGCTGGACACAACCACAGGGCATCTACTGGCTCAACGCATTGCTCACCATTGCCCTGGTATCCCTTTTTAGCGCAGGACTGGGAGTTGCTATCGGGGCAGCGCTACAACGTATTCAGGCGGTGATTGCCATCTCGATCAACGTTGCCATCTACCTGTTCTTTTTAGCAGGAGGTATCGGTGTACTGGCCTTTGAACCGGGATGGCTCCAAATTATCGCCGCCTTTGTGCCGCTGACTTACGGCAGGCATGCGCTTGAGCAGGCAATATTCTACAGTTCATCTGATCAGTTCGGGTTGGATATGGCGGTACTGGCGATCTCGGCGCTCGTAACGGTGGGACTTGGTGTATTGTCGATGCGCAGGGGAATAGCGAGTTAGTTCATCGCCCCCCACGGCTTCGCCCGCTTCCTTGCTTTCTGCGCCTCCTGGTGATTCCCTAGCGCCTCGTACACCCCAGCTTTGAGCGTCCAGGCGCGCGCGTAGCTGCGGTCCAGTTCGGTGGCCTCATTGAGCGCGTCGAGGGCGGCGCGGTTATGGCCGTAGTGAATGAGCGCCTCCGCTTTGTTACACCAGGCTACCGCGCTGCGTGGGTTCACGATCAGGGCGCGGCTGTAGGCATCGACGGCTCCAGCATAATCGTGCAGGAAGGAGCGCGCGTTGCCCAGGCCGTTCAAGGCCGAGAAGCTCTGGGGATCATATGCCAGCGCCTGAAGATACGAAGCGATGGCATCTTCCGGCATATTCATATCTAGCTGCGCGTCTGCCTTGCCATTCCAGGCCGCAACGTAGGCAGTATCAAGCGTCAAGGCCCGTTCAAAATTTACTAGCGCCTGCGAAAAACGCTGCAGGCGATTTAAGGCCAGGCCGGTGCTGACCCAGACAACGGGATTGTCCGGCTCGATCTCGGTTGCGTGCTGGTAAGCTTCATACGCCTTCCTATAATTCCCCTGGCTATAGAGCGCGGTTCCCTTCCCATTCCAGGCGTGAAAATTGCGCGCATCCAAACGCAGCGCCTCTTCATAGGCTTGCAGCGCCTGCGCGTAATGCTGCTCTTTCAGTAGCGCATCGCCCTCCTGGCATTTCTCGCGCACACTCTCGTTATTTGGACGAATAGCCCGCTGCCGACCAGTCGAATCACCTCGTTCTCCCTGCGGAGCAGCCGGTATGGAGGGATTGGTCATACCGCGCACCGAGGGCATATTCCTTGAATCAAGCAGGGTATTGGGGGGAGTGCCGCGCATCCCGCTGCCTGGGCGTAAAGCTGCGTCGAACATGCGCGCGAACTCCATCATATCGGTAAAGCGCTCTTCTGGTCGTGGGGCGAACGCCCGTAGAATGACCGCATCTAATGTAGTCGGCAACTCAGCATTGAGCATCGACGGAGGAGTAATTGGCCCTCCTCCCAGCGAGTCAAAGGGATGGTAGCCGGTGAGCATCTCGTACAGCACCACCGCGCAGCCAAACTGGTCACTGCGTGGATCAACCACCCCGCTGGTCTGCTCCGGGGCCATGTAGCCGACCGTGCCGCGCACCGTAATCGTCCTGCCTACACGCGCTCCCGGCTCCAGCGAACGCGCGATTCCAAAATCGGTAATGACCAGGCGAGAATCTTCCTGGTGGAGCAATATATTTTCAGGTTTGATATCACGATGAATGACCGGGCGTGGACGCGTATGCGCGTAGTGAAGCGCGCTGGCCAATTGATGAAAATTATGCACCGTCTCACTCGCGGGAAGAGGCCCGTTCGCTTTTGCCAACCGCGTGCGTAACGAACCTGCTGTATAAAGAGGCATCACCAGAAACACGCTGGGGCCATCTTTGCCATAATCCAGGATCGGCGCAATGTTTGGATGATCAAGGGTCGCGGCGATACGCGCCTCGCGCAGGAAATGTTCTTGTTCGCTGGGCGTCGTCTTGCTAGGTAGCAGTACTTTGATAGCAATGCGACGAGAAAGATTCTGATCTACTCCGCGAAAGACAGCCGCGTACCCACCCTTACTAATTAACGCCTCAACCACGTAACGCCCCGCCAGTGCGGTATAGAGCAGCGGTAGTGCGCATGCACGGCAAAAGTGATCGCTGTCCCGATTATCATATCCACAGTCAATTAGATCGGCGCAGCGCGGCATTCCTCACTCCTCAATAGGGGCGTAAACAACAATAATAATAATTATTCCCTGGGCGACCCTCGCGGTCGCTCTGGCTCCACTATCCGGCAACCTGCTGCTCTAATGACTGCGCCCATTCTTGACAGGACACGGCCTCCTCCACTCTGCCCAGTTTCTCCAGCACAATAGCCTTGTTGTGCCATGCATCAGGTTCCTCTGGCGCAAACGATGTCGCCTGGTCAAACGCCACCAGGGCTTCGTCCAGATGGCCCAATTTGAACAGGGCTAACCCCTTGTTGTTCCAGGCGGAGATATAATGCGGATCAAGCGCAATAGCCTTGTCAAACGCGAGCAGCGCTTGCTGGTCATGCCCCAACTCGTGTAAAAGACTACCTTTGTTATACCATGCTGAAATCAAGCCGTCATCATAGTGAAGCGCCTGGTCGTAGGATTCCAGCGCATCCTCGTACATGTGCATAGCAGCGAGCACGTTTCCTCGATTATACCACGCGCCCGCCATTGTTGGGTCGAGCGAGAGCGCGTGGTCGTAATCCGCCAGCGCCTCGGCGAAGCGTTTCAGATCGCGCAGGTCGTTCCCCTTATCAAACCATGCCAGCGCGCTGGCAGGCGAAAGCAGGGTCGCGCGTTCATGCAGCAGTAACGCCTGGTCAGGATTATTCAAACGGCGCAGGATATTTCCTTTGATGTCCCACATGGCCGCGCTGGTTTGCTCAAGGGCAAGCGCGCGATCGATGGCGATCAACGCTTCATCGTACCTCTGCAGGCTGTAGAGCGTATCGCTCATGGCCTGCCAGATAACCCCCTGCGTCGGGTCCAGCACAAGTGCGCGATCGAACGCGAGCAAAGCCTCCTCCGGGCGATTCTGCTCGACCAGGGTCATGCCGCGCCCGCTCCACGCAAAGACATAGTTCGGATCATACGCCAGCGCCCGGTCGTAACACTGCATCTCTTCATGGTAGCGCTGCAATTCGTGGAGTACACTGGCGCGCGAGTTCCATAAATCCGGGTCGTGTGGGCGCAGCGCTAATGCCTGGTCGAAAGCTGCCAGCGCTTCTTCTGGATCGTCAAGGTGCAGTAACGTCGCGCCTTTACCACTCCAGGCCTCCACGGAGGTATTTCCCTCCGCGATAGCCGCCTCGTAAGCTTCCAGCGCGTCCTCGTAGCGCCCCAGTTCATAAGCGCGGTCTCCCATGGCCAGCCAGTCTTGATGGTCTTGTGGCATAAATGCTGGTTGGGAAAAGTCAGGTGATTGGTTAGCCGCCTCTCTCTTCGTCTCCTTGGGTACTGCTGGCCGAACCTCAGTCAGTAGATCGTCATCGTCTGCATCGAGCGAGGAATACTGAGCGGGATCGCTACGATCTACACGCACTGACATCCGCGGCCTCACGCTCTGTTTCTCATTCGCCTCTTCATCGAGATCGCTCTTGACCAGAAAGGCGATTGGGCCATCCTGCCCATAATCGATGACCCGAATACTGCCGGGTTCGTGCACCTGCTTTGAGAGCGCCACGGCCAGTTCGGCATCCTGTAAAAAGGTGTTGCGCTCTTGCTCGGTCGTATTGTGAGGAAGCAGCGCGCGTATCGTGACAGGTACTCCATAATGGCGGTCATTTGCATGCATAGTAATCATGCTGCGATCTTTGCCAGCCAGCGCTTGTATTTCGTAGCGTCCCAGCAGCAATGCGCCCTGAACTGGAATACCACAGTTCGCGCAAAAACGAGATTTTTCACGATTTTGATAGTTACAATCGATAGTATTCAGGCACATCACCATGTGATCTTCCCCCCTTACGAACTGCGCGTTGATCGGTCGATTCAACTCTAAAAAGATTTGCCTCTACTGTAGCGAAAATACCCCTATTTTGTCAATGCAGCAAAACCCATTTCTAACGTGATATACGACAAGAGATGAGAATAGCAGCAATATTTCTCGCCATCTCTCATAAAAGTAGAACGCACAGCTTTTCCAGGGCGACCCTCGCGGTCGCCCTGGCTCCTGAAAAACCAGGCCCATCATAACCTGTTCATGCTGTTATATAATGAGGAAGCAAAACTTATTTCACGAGGGGATAAAACCTATGACAACTCAAAATGATGTCTTCGGCGCGCGTACAACCTTAAAAGGCGTCTCAGACAACATCATCTACTACCAACTGGATGCGCTTACAAAACGCGGCATTACAGGGCTTGAGCGCCTCCCCTTTACCGTCAAGATTATCTTAGAGAATCTCCTGCGTCATGCCGGTGGCGAACTTGTCACGGAAGATGACGTGCTTTCGCTGGCGCGCTGGACTCCGGGCCAGGCAGCGCAATCCGAGTCGGAATACCCGTTCATGCCCGCCCGCGTGCTGTTGCAAGACTTCACAGGCGTCCCAGCGGTAGCTGATCTCGCCGCCATGCGCTCGGCTGTAGCGCGCATGCAGGGCGATCCACAGAAGATCAATCCACTGGTCCCGGCAGACCTGGTAATTGACCACTCTGTCCAGGTGGACATGTTCGGCTCGACCCTTGCCTTCGCGCGCAATGTCGAGCGCGAGTACGAACGCAACAGCGAGCGCTATGGACTGCTGCGCTGGGGCCAACAAGCATTCAGCAATTTCCGCGTTGTTCCTCCAGGGACGGGTATCGTGCACCAGGTTAACCTGGAATACCTGGCCTCCGTCGTCATGACCAGGGAGGAAAACGGCGAGAGGATCGCCTATCCTGACACACTGGTGGGCACCGATTCCCACACCACCATGATTAATGGCCTCGGCGTGCTGGGCTGGGGCGTTGGTGGCATCGAGGCCGAAGCCGTGCTGCTGGGTCAGCCCATCTACCTGCTTTCGCCAGAGGTGATTGGTGTGCGCCTCACCGGTGCGCTTCCCGAGGGCTCAACCGCTACCGACCTCGTACTCACCGTCACACAGATGCTGCGCAAGCGCGGCGTGGTCGGCAAATTTGTTGAGTTCACCGGTTCTGGACTCAGTTACCTGACCCTGGCAGACCGCGCCACCATTTCGAATATGTCACCCGAATTTGGTGCGACGGCAACGCTTTTCCCCGTCGATGCCGAAACCCTTCTCTATCTGCGCGGTACAGGCCGCGATCCCAAACTGGTCGAGCTGGTCGAATACTACACAAAGGCTCAGGGTCTCTTCCGCACCGACGAAGCGCCGGAGCCGCGCTTTGATGATCTGCTCGAACTCGATCTTGGCACCATTGAGCCGAGTCTGGCCGGACCGCGCCGTCCGCAGGACCGCGTCGCCATGCAGAATCTGAGCAAGGTCTTTCGCGAAGTCTTTGCTGATCGCTTTCAGCCTACGCATATCAACAATGTCACGGAAAATGCGCTGATCCGCCTGGGAAGCGAGAGCAACGACTCCGAGCCTGACCCGATTGTTGAGAAAGAGGATGCGAGCAAGGCACAGGCCAGAGGCAAGGGTAAAGGGCACAACGGACATCTCAAAGATGTGCTGGTCACGATGGGGCAGTCGCAGACACATATGACCGATGGTTCAGTCGCCATCGCGGCCATCACAAGCTGCACCAACACCTCGAACCCCTCGGTGATGGTTGCGGCTGGCCTGCTGGCAAAGCATGCCGTTGAACGCGGTCTCTCCGTCAATCCAACGGTTAAAACCAGCCTCGCCCCCGGTTCACGTGCCGTCATGGACTACCTGGAAAAGGCCGAACTGATACCTTTCCTGGAGGCCCTGCGTTTCCACCTGGTGGGCTTTGGCTGTACCACTTGCATTGCCGAGGGAACGCCGGTATTGCTTGCCAACGGCACCGCACGGCGCATCGAGCAGATGGCGAGCGCTGGAGGAGCCGTACTGCTCGCTCCCACCGCAGATGGCAGGATAGGCAGAGCGACGCAGGCCGAGATGATGGTTCAGGGCGAGCGCGAGTGCGTCTCACTCGTCCTGCAAGACGGGCGCACGTTAGTCTGCACCCCGGACCATAAGATCCTCTGCACGGACGGGCGTTGGGTGCGTGCCGACCATCTCATACTGGGCCAGGATCGTGTCGTGGTTGGCCTTGAGGCTCCGTTGGACGAGCCTGGTGACGACGAGGCCGGTTACGCACTGTATGTGGGCAACCTGATATTCACGATGGACTCGTCGTATGAACGCCTGCGCACACTGGCGTTCGCGCGCCTACTCGGACATCTGCTTAGCGACGGCTCGATTAGCCTCTTGGGGCAGGGCCGGATGCACGTTGGGCAGGCCATGGATCGCGAGGCGCTTCTCGACGACGTTGAGCTGCTTACCGGCTATCGTCCCGTGGCAACGCGCTACGACCAGAGGAAGTGGACCATCGTGCTGCCGATGCCGCTCACGGATGCCATCAGCACGTTGCCCGGCGTGCGCACTGGGCGGCGCATTCAGCAGGCGCCGACGCTCCCGGCATTCGTGTTAGATGAACGCTGCCCTGTCACAGTGGTGCGCGAGTTCCTGGGCGGGCTCTTCGGAGCGGACGGGCACGCACCTATTTTGCACCATTGGGGCGAGTGCGAGGAGGAGGCAACGCTTGAGCCGCCTTCCTATTCCCAAAGCACTATACCAGAGCACGTGGAGGCTCTCAAGCAGCTTATGGACGACGTGATCCGTCTGCTGGCGCGCTGTGGGGTGAAGATCAATGGAGCCAACGTCTACGAGTATCCCACGCGCCGCGCAACTTCCTCGTACCCCGGAGCACAGGACGGTATCCCTCGCGTGGAGGTTCGCTTGGAGCTTCCAGACGGCCTCTCGTTCGTGGAGCGCGTGGGATACCGCTATTGTATGGACAAGGCCCTACGAGCCAGCGCGGCGGTGGTGTACTGGCGTTTGGTGGACCAGATTCATCGGCAACGCCTCTGGATGTCGGCCCGTCTGGAGGAGTTGCACCAGGCAGACTACGAGCTATCGTTCTCCCGTGCACGCAAGATAGCGGCGGTGGAGCTGATGGAGCGCGAGGCAGTAGTCTCCCCTCACTACGCACTATTGGAGGGCCACGACCGCTTTTCGCGGCTGCCACAACCTACGGCACGCAAGTTCCAGCCACTGCATAGAGATTCCTGCGACTTCCTGTCACCTGTCGAACTGTTCAGCAAGATCGGCGCGCGCAAGTGGTTTGCGCCGTTGCGCTCGCGTGCCGATGCAGAGACTTCGAAGCGCTACTGCATCGAGAAGGAAGCGCGCACGCTGCCGACACTCGCGCTCCAGGTGGTGGAACGACGGCCAGCAGGCAGGCGGGCGGTGTTCGACCTGGTGGTGAACGATCAACATGCCTTCGTGGCAGGTACAGTAGCGGTCCACAATTGCATCGGCAACAGCGGCCCACTGCCAGACCCGGTTGCCGAGGCAGTTCAGGACAACGACCTCGTGGTCGCCGCAGTCCTCAGTGGTAACCGCAACTTCGAGGGTCGTATCCATCCCCAGGTGCGTGCGAGCTTCCTGGCATCGCCGCCGCTCGTTGTCGCCTACGCGCTGGCAGGAACGGTAGACATCGACCTCACAAAAGACCCGCTAGGCACTGATGTCAACGGCGAAGCCATCTACCTGCGCGACCTCTGGCCTACACAGGAAGAAGTGCGCGACCTGGTTGCGAAATCCATCACTCCCGAACTCTTTGAAGAGAACTACGCGCACGTGTTTGATGGTGACGAACACTGGCGCTCCCTGCCTAATACCGAAGGCGAACTCTTCAACTGGGACCCCACCTCGACCTACATCCAGGAGCCGCCATTCTTCCATGACATGTCTCCGGAGCCTCAGCCGGTCAAAGATATTCAGGGCGCGCGCGTCTTAGCCGTGCTGGACGACTCGATCACTACCGACCACATCTCTCCTGCGGGCAATTTCGCAGCCACCAGCCCTGCCGGTAAATACCTGCTCGAGCACGGTGTAGAGAAACGCGACTTCAACACCTACGGTGCGCGGCGCGGCAATCACGAAGTCATGGTGCGTGGCACCTTCGGCAATATCCGCCTGCGCAATCGTCTCGTGCCAGGCAAAGAAGGCTACTACAC
>WNGK01021410.1_pt1 | contig 15168 bp, 13 predicted proteins | sample 5400601 | NCBI WGS metagenome assembly WNGK01 (sample SAMN13153376, study PRJNA577476) | soil metagenome | isolation source: 60 cm soil or saprolite under Garry oak tree replicate 1 | place: USA:California | collected 2016-06-15 | reverse complement strand
GATTCTTCTGTACTCGCTTCTCCTGCATCCGACTCCGGGTTCCTTTTCGCCTGTCTTCTTCTCCTCCAGCCAGAGGCTAACGGAGGAAGTTGGTTCGGTTCCATTCTAGCAGAGTCATGTGTCCTAGTCTAGATGGGCAGGACGCATTTAGCCGAAGACCCTGATTTACTCGTCGAGCATGCGCATGTTAGCCCAAAAATTGGTTGGCTTCATGTTGGCCTCAAGGGAGAGAAGTTTCGCGACATTGATCTCGTGAATGAAGCACGTCGTCCCCTCTATGAGTATCTCCAGCATGGTGGACGCGATAACACGTGCTTCTACGTCTTCACCTCACAACGCAGTTCACATCTGACGGAAGACGGTATTCATGCGTGGTTTCGCCGTCTCAAACACCAGGCGAATCATGAAGAATGGGAACTCGTAGCTTCCCTCAGCTTTCATGACCTCCGACATGATTTTGCCCATCGCGCTCGTGAAGTTGGTTGGTCCCTCGAAGAAGTAGCATACTATCTTGGGCATGTGACGATGAAAGGTATTCCTGCTATCCAAACAAATGTGCGGTATACCCAGGTAAATCGTGCCCATGTCAAAGAGAAACTCAAGCTACTCAAGGGATAAGCAGTTCAAATGTTCAAGACAGTCCTGCTTCGCGTGTCTCGGCTCGCATGTTCACCTTGATCGCGACCTCAATGCTGCCTTTAATATTCCTGGCCTGGGACTACGGGACCCTGGCTTGTCCATAGAAGCCCATCGCTTTCGCCAGGAGAGTAGTCACAGTTCCTTAGACGATAGAACGCATAGTTTGTTGCAGATGGTTGTCAATTCATCAGCGCGCTCAAGCGCAGGACGAATTCGGAGAAGTGTCAAATCACCGGGAGAGCGTCACGGTTCCTGCATCACCATCCACAGCGACGGTCTGTTCATTGTGAATCTGCTCAGTTGCCACACCTGTGCCAAGAACGGCTGGGATATGATATTCGCGGGCCACAATCGAACCATGGCTGAGTGGACCACCTACATCAGTAACTACCCCTGCGGCCAGGGCGAAGAGTGGCGTCCAGGCGGGCGTTGTGATCCTGGTGACCAGAATAGCCCCCTGTTGCATCTGTGCGAACTCAGCGGGGCCGGAAATGACCCTCGCCTTGCCAGTGACATGCCCAGGGCTGGCCGCAAATCCTTTCAACACATCCTCCGCTGGCTGACCGGTACGAGCAGGCATCACACTGCTGAAATTCATGCCTAAAAAGCGGGTTCCACCTTTGAGAGGCAAGGCCACTGGCGGTGTGAGCATTCGTTCGCTCTCCCAGATTGCGTGCCGCTCACTCACACGTGTATGATAGTTCGCCGGGGGTTGTCCCGCATCTAGAGCAATTACGGCCTCCAGCAATTCGTCCTGCGTCAGCCAGAATACGTCGTCTGGGGTCTTGATTGCGTTGTGAGTAACCAGGCGCTGCCCTATTTCACGCAACATCCGGCGCAATAGCGGCCAGCTCAAACCCACTTCAGCCAGCGCGTCCTCGCGTAAGGGGGCGAAACGTTGAGCAAGCTCTACAAGGCGGCGGAAGAGCAAGCGGGAAGGGCCTCGGAGTTGGTTCAGCATCGTTTGCATTGCATGCTCACGTGCTTTCTTTGAAGCTGCTTGACGCGCATACGGATTCGGCGCATTACCGCTCAGGAAAAACTTGAGTGTTTCTAGCAGCACTCCCGGATCATCAGCGGGTACCGGCTTGGAGAAATCAAGATCATAGATAGCATGTCCAAAATGAGCGAGGTGAACCATAAAGCGCTGGCAGAATGCTGACCAGAGCGCCTCATCAACGCCATCTCTATATCCGGTCTGATAGGCTGTGGCAAATTGTGTTACCGGCATGTTTTGCAACACGATGCTGAGATCATCCTTAGTGCGTACCCACTGTGCCAGGTCGTAGAGCGATTCCTCGGCCCGAATCGGAGCACTGTCATAGCCCAGCAGAAAGGTAAGGGCCGGTGGGTCGGCGTGACGTCTCAAAAGCTTCTCATAGACGAGAGTGAAGATCGACTCACTCAGATATGCTACTGGCAGGATGCCCGACTGAATGACGAGGTAATAGCTCGCTGTCGCATTGAGAATTTCCCGCGTCCCGACAAGCAACTCAGCCGCAGATTCCGTTGATACGTTCACCGCCTGCCAGCGATCCACAACAGCTTGATAGGCCGGGCGAGCCTCTTGTTCCCAGCGAGGCTCGGCGGTGGAGAGGAGGCGAGGAGCTATTGTCATCAAGACCCTGGGTCTCATCAGGGCCGTCCTATAGCTCGAATCATAGAACGCATAGCCGTTCATCGTGGTGAGCATATCACTTACTAAAGTACCCATGCCTACTGCCTGCGCAAATCGATACATAGCCCTGTTCCAGGCTGGCAGGCCCAGCGTGGCGAAGAGCGGGGAGAGCGGGTCTGGCAGTAACTCTATGACGCTTGCGCGCATGTACTTCCCTTTAGGATTGGGAAGTTTCCATTCTACTGTTCGTGTCACCTGTGGTCCGGCAGTGGTTTTGGGCAATGCTGTGATCGGGCGAGCCTGCACGATGAAGAACCGGCCATGATCGAGAGCCCACTCAATATCCAGGGGCTGATCGTAGAGTTTCTCAATCCGCTCGCCGATGCGCGCCAGTTCCGCCGCTTGTGCGGCTGTCAGCACTGCCCTCGTGCGCTTGTTGGTAGGAACCGGTTCTTCCCGCGTCCCATCAGAGGTGCGCACTGTCATTATCTCTTTCTCGACGATCTGCTGTGCAATAATCGTGCCGCTTGCCCTGTCAACCACGATGGTATCAGGAGTGACCTGCCCACTCACAATGGCCTCACCCAATCCCCAAGCGGCATTCACCATCACCTGGTCGCGTTCACCGGTCAACGGATTGGCCGTGAAGAGGATACCGGCTGCCTCAGCCGGGACGAGTTCCTGCACCACCACCGCCAGGCTTACCTCCCCGTGCGCGATGCCAGATCGTGTGCGATAGCCAATCGCGCGCGCAGTCCATAGCGAGGCCCAGCAGCGTTTGATGGCATCCAGAACCATCGCTTCGCCACGCATGTTGAGGTAGGTCTCCTGCTGTCCAGCAAAGGACAGTTCCGGCAGATCCTCAGCAGTGGCCGAAGAACGCACCGCCACGGGCAGGTCACTCCTGCCAAGGGAAGCATATGCCTCCCGAATTGTTGCGGCAATCTCAGCGGGTATTCTTCCTTGTGCGAAAAGCCTGCCAATCTGTCTGGATGCCTCTTCGAGCGTGTTGGGCTGATCGGTAGTGACAGTGGAGACCACCGCGAGAATTTTTTCTTGCAACCCATTCTCTCTCACAAAGCGGCGATAGGCAGCTGTAGTGACGTGGAATCCAGGAGGAACAGGCAGGCCAGCTGCTGCAAGGAGTGCCAGCGAAGCGCCTTTTCCTCCTACCTGTTCCAGTGTGGCAGCGGGATCATCCAGTGCTAAAACCCAGGGGATAGCTTCTTCATTGCGCATTTCGATATCTGCTCTTTCCTGATACGTTCTGATTCTAATTCTCGTAGTGGAGAGCATGAAAAGTCAAGGTCTGCTCAGCAGAAAAATAGTAGCGAGAATCGATAGGGGCTGTTCGATGGGAAGATCTCGTCGTATCATGCTTGAAAAGGGGCGGTCCAAAGTGAGCAAAAAGTAGTCTTATTCCTCCAAAGGAGGCTGCATTCTGATCCCCTGTGGGGGTAGAATGTGGAGAGCGATACCTTACAATAGGAGCAAGAAGATGACACCACAACCGAACCCAGTGCCACCGATTCCAGAGGGCTGTGCCACGGTGATGCCCTGGATTATTTCACGAGATACGGCCAAACTCCTCGATTTCATGAAACAAACATTGGCCGGAGACCCCTTGCTTCCTGCGTCTATACGTCGAGGACGCTGATGCCGTGTACCAACAAGCTCTTGCTGCTGGCGCTGTTTCCGTCGCCGAGATGACCAGCCTGGTCTGGGGGGAACGAGGGGGTCGTGTGCGTGACCCCATGGGCAACATCTGGTGGATTCAGACACGGGTCGAGCAGGTCGATCAAGAGGAGATAGCAAGGCGCGTCGCAGAAAAGCCGTATCTCGATGCCATCCGGTATACGCGGGAGTCGCTTGATCTGGAGATGAGAAGTCGGGGGACCAGCAATCATGATGAGAACTCCTGACAGAAAGGAGGCGAGCATGGCAACATTTGTGCTGGTGCACGGAGCATGGTTTGGGGGCTGGTGCTGGCAGAAGATCATCCCTTTCTTAAAAGCTGCTGGCCATGAGGTGTATGTACCTACCCTCACGGGCCTGGCTGAGCGTGCATCTGAGCTGTCACCCGAGGTCGGATTAGAGACCCATATCCAGGATATTGTCGGCTTGATGGAGGAAAAGAATCTGCATGGGGTCATCCTGGTGGGCCATAGTTATAGCGCGATGGTTATCACCGGTGTGGTAGACCAGGTGCCGGAGCGCATTGCTCACCTGGTCTACCTGGATACCTTCGTGCCACGGAATGGTGAATCCATGGCCGATATCTCGCCGCTGGTGATCCGTCTGCTGGGCAAACAAGCACAGGCTCATGGCGATGGTTGGCGAGTCCTTCCTCGAGGCACCTATGGGGTGACAAGAGAGCCAGATCGCAGTTGGGTGCGCGAATCGGTGACGGCACAGCCCCTTAAGACGTTCGAGCAAGCTCTTCATCTGAAGAATCCAGCCATCGTGGAAGCTATACCCCGTACGCACATTGACTGCACTGGCAGTGGGTCCTTTTACTTACTCATACGACGCATATTGGCGCCGAGAGCACTTCCTCCCACGGAAGCGGGGTGGCGTCTGCGACAGCTGCCAACGGGCCATTGTGCGATGATCACCATGCCGCGAGAACTGGCCGATCTGCTTCTAGAAGTTGTTTGACTCGTGTGCTGCTGGGCTTTATCTGTACATCATTTTGCTGTGCGGGCGAAAATTGGATTATTTAATGGGCGGTAAAAGAGGCTATGAATCAAGTAGCACTTCCCCGAAGCAAGACAGACAGAAAGGAGTTTCTATGATGTTCACCGAAGAGAACAAGGCCAGGGTTCACCGTTTCTACGAGGAAGTGTTCAACCGCAAGAACACGGCTGCCCTTGACAAGTTCATCGACCCTCAAGCGGTCGATCATTCTGCTCCTGCCGGTGCGCCGGGTGGGATCGAAGGGGCCAGGCAATTTGCCGGCATGTTCCTGACGGCTTTCCCTGATGTACGCTTCACGATTGAGGACCTGATTGCCGAAGGAGACCAGGTGGTGGCCCGCCTCACGCAAAGCGGCACTCATCAAGGGATATTTCTGGGTATCCCCCCAACCGGGAAGCGCGTGAAGGTCACGGGCATCGAAATCTTCCGCCTCGCAGGAGGCAAGATCGTCGAGCATTGGAACAGCTATGACGACCTGGGCCTGTTCCAACAACTCGGTATCCTTCCTCCCATGGGGTAGAGAGATGAGTCACCACTAGAGGCCCTCTTTGCATCAGCAAGTTGCAAGTGGCTGGCCGGGCGGAAGCAATTGTTCGTGCGAGAGATGCAGGGTTGACGAAGGACACGCATGAACCCTGGTCTTCCTCGCTCTCCCCAAGTCGTTGCAAGGAAAGAGCGTGAGCATATGGCCTGTAAGCGGATACGTGCATGAAGGAAAGGAAAACGAATTGCACAATATTCGGCTCTTCCCAGAATTTAGGGAACACGGCTAGCCTGCTCAAACAAATCCTTCTGAAGAGATGGAGGAAGCAAGAGAAAAGCCAAAGGGGATGATCCTGTTTCAGGAAGAAGGTGATCAAGGTTTCAAGCCAGTGAGGCCTTTCCTCACGTAAAGTGGGATTCGCTTATCTCTTCTGAACGAAAGAATCAGCGGATCCCGTTCTAGATGAGCAGAGAGAGGAGGTGGCCTGGAACCCTGCCTATTTCAGCAGTAGGAAAGTCTACTATTCCACCAAGAGATCTGGCGGCGGTGCCTCAATTCTGGTGTTCTGGAACGCGGCGATCCGCCATGTCCTGTCGTCCTTCTTCAGCATCCAGGTCATGATGCCACGAGCCACCCAAGGCAATTTCTGGCCATCACGGCCGAGTAGCCCAGTCAGTTCACAAGTGACGTGAGCGACGGCGACGTCTGGTCGCAGAAATCTGACCCCTCCCGCGTTGGTCATCAACTGACTCTCACGAAATACCGTCGCGTGGTCCTTGGCCATATCCTGCTCAATCGCTTCCTGCCCCCGCAGCCACTCGCCGCCGAGGGTGACACAGTCGCTGTCTTTGCTAAACAGCGAGGCAAGCGCGGATGGGTCGCGCTGATTCCATGCTTCAGCGAACTGCTCGACCCTGTGTCGGATGGCTTCTTCATCGTGGCTGGACATGGTTTACCCCCACTAAACGGTTGGTCGATTTGGTGAGTGTGTAGGTCCGCTTCGAACTCAATAGGTGGAAGATCAGACAGGCTCTCTTCCTGCTTCCAAGTGTAGCATAGGCGACTATCCAAGTCTAGATAGCGAATTGCCTCACGAAGAATCTTACTTTGGCAGAAACGTTGCCTCATGAGAGAATCGTACCAGCGACCTGAGATGTCGATCGCCAGGGAGCTGGAAGGAAGTGAGGTCATGATGAGTCTAGCGAACCGCAGAGAACTGTTAGCGGTGACGGCTCCACGATACCGCACAGCGCACAGAGCGGAGCGAAGCCGCATTCTGGAGGAGTTTGTGGCCAGTACTGGCTACCATCGCAAGTACGCGCTGACCCTGCTCAACCACCCGTTGAGCAAGGCCCCCGCCCGCAAGCGGAGGCCTCGGGCGCGTCACTACCCGTTGGCCGTGCAGCAGGCCCTGATCACCTGTTGGCATGTCGCCAACGGCATGTGTAGCAAACGCCTGGTGCCCTACCTGGCAGAATTGGTGGCGGTACTGGAACGCCAGGGAGAACTGCGCCTGGACGAGGAGACGAAACACCGCCTGCTCTCCCTGAGTCCAGCCACAGCGGATCGGCTCTTAGCAGTCGAGCGCCAGCGGAGCAAGCCGCACGGCTTGGGAACGACCAAGCCGGGGACGCTGCTCAAAGACAGCATCCCCATTCGCACGTTTGCTGACTGGGATGACGTGCGACCCGGCTTTGGCGAGGTGGATCTGGTAGCCCATTGTGGAGACACCACGCAAGGGGAGTATGTGCATAGTCTGACGCTGACCGATGTCGCCACGGGCTGGACGGAGTGCCTGGCCATACGCAATCGTGGTCAGCAGGTGGTGTTTGCGGCCCTGGTGCGCGCACGAACCCAACTGCCGTTTCCCCTGCTGGGGATCGACTCGGATAACGGTGGGGAGTTCATCAACGCCCACCTGCTGCGCTATTGCCAAGCTGAGCAGCTCACCTTCACTCGTTCGCGGCCCTACAAGAAGAACGATCAAGCCTATGTCGAGCAGAAGAACTGGTCGCTCGTCCGACATCTCGTTGGCTACGGGCGCTATGAAGGAGCGGCGGCCTGTGAGGCACTCGGACACCTCTACGACGTGGTACGCCTCTATGTGAATTTCTTCCAGCCCTCGATGAAGCTGGTCTGGAAAGAGCGGGTAGGCGCCAAGGTGAAAAGGCGCTATGATGCCGCCACCACTCCCTATCAACGGGTGCTCGACTCCCCGCAGGTCAGCGACGAGGTGAAAGCGGCCCTGCGGCAGTTGTATCTAACGCTCAATCCGGTGGCGCTCTTGCGTCAGATGCACCGGGCGCAGGAGACCCTCTGGCAACTGGCGGTGGGAATGGCGGTCTGCGACCAGGTAGCTCAAGCCATCTCTTGAGTGCGCCTCTTGACAGGGGGGTGGGCGGTATGGCATGAATGAAGCAGGAGTGCCGACGGCGCGCGGGAAGCTCAGCCATACTGGGGCGGCGCGCCGCCCCAGTATGGCTGAGCTTCCCCAGAGTTAGATTGTTAGATGAGGCAACGATTACCTTGGAGTTAGATTTTTACGTGAGGCAACACGGATAGGCACAGCGAAAGCTGGCCTGAAACCCTGAGAGCGCTGTTTCAATTTCAATTACGATATCTACCTCTCGCTCTCTCCCATCTGCACTATCACGGAGGTTATTGGCTCAATCACCTTCGCGTCATGATAGAGCTGTAGATGAATCGAGTGAATCAACTGCTGAAACTGATTTGTGCGCCTGGGCATCTCATACCTTCTGTACGGAAATGAATGAAATTTGCTACCCCGTAAGAGCGCTGTGGAAAGTGTTTGCAAAGTACTACATGAGGTTCAGTAAAAAAATCCGCGTTGCTGTACAATTGCTGTACAAGCGGGTATCAGCCAAAAATGCGAACGCCCCGATCCAGGTGTCAGGCGGATCGAGACGTGGTAAAAAGTGACTTCGGTAGCGCATACGGGATTGAAATCGTTTCGCGTGAAACGGCTGGCCCAGCCAGGAATGAGGATGTGACAGCGATAGCGCTAAAAAGAAGAATTGAACCGAAGGCTAGACTAAAATTGCCTGTGTTCTCGAAAAGAAAGCCGATGAGGGGAGGCCCTAAAATCACCGTTGGGACCGAGATCACGCTTACTAACCCCTGGGCTACTCCCTTGCCAACGTCCCGCAGGCGCGCAGCCTCATTGAAGACCGATGTGTAGGGGATAGTTGCTCCCATGGCAATCAAAGCCATACCTGCTACAACGAGAAAGGGAAGGTGTAGTGGTAGAGCCAGGAAAGCTACACCGGTGAAGGCTGCCAATCCTAGTGACAACCCGTATTGATGGGCAAGATACACGGCGATCCATGCTGCCATAGCGTTACCCAGGCCAAACGTGCCCATGTGTGAGAGGCCGAGCGTCCAGACGGCTGGTGAGCGTAATCCAGCCTTGATATCTACCCTGGTCGGTGTATGCGCTACCTGACCATCATTGACAATCAACCACGTAATGACTACTAAAATGGCAAGCAATCCCCAAAAGAAAAATGCTCCTCGCCAACCGAACCAACCGTACAAGAAAGGAGTGAACAGCAAACCAAGTCCAGAGCCAATCTGAACGGAACCGCCATAAAGACCCTGTGCCAATGATGAGTTTTTGCCCATGCTCGCGGCAACGCCTGCTCCTGCTACAAAGGCGCCTCCAGCGCCAAAGCCAGTGATAATACGACAGAAAAGTATCCAGGTGAAATTTGGAAAGAGCGGTAGCAGCACACCTCCTCCCGCGAGCAGGATACTTGAGCCAATGAGGACAGGTCGTTGTCCGTAGCGATCAGCTAACGCGCCAGCAGGAATATACATTATTGCTAATCCAAGAAATAGCAGTGTTGACATTAAGCCTGCCTGGCCATTGTTAATGTGTAGATCTGTGCGCAGGATGGGTATGAGTGGACCATAATTGGTATAGTTTACCGCAGTCACAGCCGAAGTCAGACAAAGAGCGCTAATGCGCAAAGGGATGCTGCTGGGCAGCCTGCGTTTTGCAGGTACTTGAAGCGTTTCGACGACATGCTTGTTAATCATTCCGCTAATAAAGCAAGAATGGTTTCGTCATAAAGCGGAGCGTTATCTCCATACCACAATTGGCGTCCTCCAGGCTGGGTACGAGTATCCCAGTAGATTTCGAGCCCATTGCCATCGGGATCGTCGAAATACATGGCCCAACTAATGTAGTGATCCACAGCTACTACTGGAATTCCTGCTTCATATAGGGTGCGGTAGGCGAGCGCGAACGAACGCTTATCTGGAACCTCGAAGGCGACGTGGTAGAGTCCTGTCCCACTAGCAGGAGGTTGTGGTGCATCCGATCCGACATTTTGCAAGGCAATCTCATGGTGGTATGTTCCTGCCGTCAGGAATGCATAATGATTGCCAACGACCTCGGTCACGTCGAGTCCAAGGAAGCGTGTATAGAAGTCGATAGAGCGTTGGAGGTCGCACACTTTGAGGTGTGCGTGGCCGATTTTGGTTTTGTAAGCTATTGCCATTGTGTTATTCACCAGTGTTTCAATGATAAGGGACAAATTCCTTGACGCTATTATATCATTCTGTTTCGGCAAAATGCCCATTGAAAGCCATGGCTTCTCAAATGTTACTGTATTGCTTTTCTCCGCCGTAGGCGGGCTCATTTAATAATGTGTAAGGTTTTTGTGCGCCGCAGGCGCACAAAAACCTTACACATTATTAAGAAAAAGGCTCGCTTGCGAGCCAAGCCAGGTGAAGAAGCGACATTTGAGAAGCAAAGCGCAAGTATATTGCATCGTCAGGCGCGCTCTTGTATACTTGCAATAGCTGAAAAGCAAAGCATGCAGAGAGTTGATGCACTCGGAAAAAAGACATATCAATCATTTATTCAAAGTACAGATGTTTGTTGGGGCCAGGCAAGGAGGATATCATGACGATTGAGGTCTTTATCTCTTACTCCCATAAGGATCAGACATTTCGCGAAGAACTCGAAATACACCTGAGTAATCTCAAACGACAGAATATCATCACTTCCTGGTATGATGGAAATATAGCTCCTGGGGCTGAATTGAAACCTCAGATAATGGACCACCTTAAGTCCGCCCAGATTATCCTCCTGTTGATCAGTGCAGACTTTATACATTCAGATTTTTGCTATAGTATCGAGATGAAGCAGGCTATCGACAGGCATAACGCTGGAGAAGCACGTGTCATCCCCATTTTGCTGCGTCCTACCGATTGGCAGGGTGCGCCTTTCGACAAACTCAAGATGTTGCCAACTGACGCGAAAGCAGTCACCAGTTGGCCTACTCACGACGATGCATTTTTGGATGTAGTACAGGGTATTCGCAAAGCTATCGATGATCTGACTAACATGAGGATAATTGTAAACCCACCTATTGTTTCAGACACCACTTCTTCAGGTACCACCCAGGTGCCAATCTGGAATATCCCTTACCAAAGAAATCCGCTCTTCACGGGCCGCGAAGAGGTGCTCAAAAAGCTCTCTGAGGCGCTGAGAGCGGGCAAAACAGCTGCTCTGGCACAACCCCAGGCGATTAGCGGCCTGGGTGGTATCGGCAAGACACAAACTGCTGTGGAGTATGCCTACCGCTACAGGGATGACTACAAGGCTACTTTGTGGGTCAAAGCTGAGACGGTTGCATCAATCAACGCGGATTTTGCAACCATAGCCAGTCTGCTAGACCTGCAAGAAAAGCAGCAGCAAGAGCAACACAAGATCGTAGAGGCTGTCAAACGCTGGTTTCAGGAGCATACTGACTGGCTGCTTATCCTCGATAACGCTGATGACATCGCAATGGTGCAAGGCTTCATTCCATTGGGAAGCAAGGGACAAATCCTGCTGACCACACGCGCACACGCAACAGGACGTATCGCTAAGCGCATCGAAGTAGAAAAGATGGATCCAGACGAAGGCGCCATTTTTCTGCTGCATCGTGCGAAGCTGCTTGATCCCGATGCTTCGCTTGAGACTGCTCCGAGAACTGAGCAAGAAACAGCACGAGAGATTGTAAAGGCGATGGATGGCTTACCTCTGGCGCTGGAACAAGCCGGAGCCTATATCGAAGAAACCGAATGTGGTTTGCAGGGATACTTGCGACTGTATCGAGTGCAAGGAGTGCGACTCCTGAAAGAGCATGGTGAGTTCGCCCCCGATCATCCTGAACCGGTCGCCACAACCTGGTCTCTATCATTTAAGAATGTGGAACAAGCCAATCCTGCGGCAGCAGAACTGTTACGCTTCTGTGCTTTTCTTGCACCTGATGCCATTCCGGAAGAACTGTTCACTGAAAGTGCAGCCGAACTCGGCCCGACGCTTGAGCCAGTTGCGTCTGACCCATCCAGGTTAAATAAAGCCATTAGAGAACTGCTCAAGTACTCTCTGGTGCATCGTGAATCTGAGACCAATACCCTGTCGATCCATCGCCTGGTGCAGGAGGTGCTCAAAGACCAGATGTCTGAAGAAACACAGCGATTGTGGGCAGAGCGGGCGGTACGAGCAGTGAGAAGTGTCTTTCCCAATCCAGAATACACTAACTGGAATATCTGCCGCCAGTACCTCCTGCAAGCGCAGGTATGCAGTGCTCTCATTGAGCAATACGATCTGCTCTTCACCGAAGCAGCGGGCTTACTCAATCGCTTAGGGTACTACCTATGGCAGCGAGGAGAATACGAGCAAGTCGAGTCGCTCCATCAACGTGCCCTTGCAATCAATGAAAATGTGCTAGGTGCAGAGGACTCCGCTACCGCAATAAGTCTTCAACACTTAGCGTTATTTTATGACAGCAAGGGGAAGTACGAGGAAGCGGAGCCGCTCTACCAACGATCCATACCGATCTATGAAAAGGTTTTCGGATTAGAGCATCAAGAGACGGCGCTAAGCCTGAACAATCTGGCCTTACTCTACAACAAACAGGGGAAGTACGAGGAAGCGGAGCCGCTGTACCAGCGCGCCCTGGCCATTTATGAGCGAGTGCTTGGTCCTGAGCACCCCAACACGGCACTAGGCCTGAACAATCTGGCCTTACTCTACAACAACCAGGGGAAGTACGAGCAAGCGGAGCCACTGTACCAGCGCGCCCTCGCCATTAGCGAAAAAGCGCTTGGCCCTGATCATCCCGATGTAGCTATCAGACTTAACAATCTGGCAGGACTTTACTACGACCAGGGGAAGTACGAGCAAGCGGAGCCACTGTACCAGCGCGCCCTCGCCATTAGCGAAAAGACAATGGGTCCCGATCATCCCGATGTAGCTATCAGACTTAACAATCTGGCCTTACTCTACAACAAACAGGAGAAGTACGAGGAAGCGGAGCCACTGTACCTGCGCACTCTGGCCATTTGGGAGAAAACGCTTCCGCCTGATCATCCCAATATCGCTGTGACAATGGATAACTATGCCGGCTTGCTACGGAAGATGAATCGAATTGAGGAGGCATCGAAGCTTGAAGAACGGGCCAGGGCGATTAGAACAAAACGTTCAACCTGAAATATATTCGAGGACTTTACGATGAAGCTTATAGCAAGGTTTGAAGATACGTTGGACTCCACGATAAGGCTTCATCTTAGGCAAAATACTGTGGATGATATAGACTATGGGGCAATATTTGACATTAATGGTAGGTACCGCTACTCCTTATGGCGTGCATGGTCTTCTTACCATCCAAGAATTGCGTTCGTTTTGCTCAATCCAAGCACTGCTGATGAGCAGAGGAATGATCCAACAATTCGGCGTTGTATTGGATTTGCACGGGCATGGAACTTTGGGTCAATGGAAGTGGTGAACTTGTTTGCGTACAGGACAACGGATTGTAGAGAGCTTCTCAAGATAGATGATCCCGTTGGAGAGGAGAACAATTACTTCCTCATTCAAGCCGTTGAACGATGCTCGACCGTTGTTGTTGGTTGGGGTACCAGGGGGACGTTGCTTGCGAGAGATCTCCAGGTTTTGTCATTAATTGCTGGCAGAAAGGATGTGCATTGCCTGGGTATCACAAAAAATGGTCAGCCACGCCATCCTTTGTATTTGAAAGGTGATACTGTACTGGTGCCGTTTTGTACTTGTGAGTAGTGCGTACGAGACACGAGGGCGACGCAAGCGTCCCCACACCACTCACCACCACCCCCGCCCGTACGCGGACAGGCAGTCCCCATCACTAGTATTTGTTGAGCACTCTCATTGCACCTGGTAATGTTGTTCGAGTAACTGTTTGATTGCGGCCAATTCTTCTTTCATAGAGGCCAGTTCAGCTTCCAGGTTGCTCGTTTCATCCTCGTCATTTTCCTCATCTGCGTCATTGTCTTCGTCGTTCTCATTGCCTCCCTCTACTTTCGCTTTCCTTCTACTCTGAAGGGAAATAAACGTAGATGCTAGAAAGCTTGATAACACACCAATGATGCCAAGGCCAAAAAACATCAGGAGGATTGCCATCGATTGTCCCAAAGTTGTAACTGGATAGTAATCCCCGTAGCCTACCGTTGTAATAGTGACGAAAGCCCACCAGACAGCTTCATGATACGTTTTGATATTTGCGCCAGGAGCATTCTGTTCAGCTCGTAGAACAATCCAACTGATAGTGAAAACCAGGAACAGCGCAATGACAAGGGTAAAGAGCAGCGTGCTTTGAGCGAGACGTCTTGTTAGCATTCGTTGTAATTCACCGCCTGTCATTTTCCGCAATAAACGGATAACGCGGAACAGCCGGGCGACGCGGAAAATGGCAAACGCGGAAAGAGGAATACTGCCTAGCAGATCAAGCCATCCTCCGCCTTTGAGAAAATATCCCCACTTGTTTGGGGCCAGGCGAAGGCTTCGAAAGAAATCGAAGAGGAATATTGCACACAGGGAGTCTTCTACTATGATTAAGACGTCTTTATCCGTCTGTGATAAGTTTCCGAAATAGATGGGAATGAGGATAATGAGGGAGAATATAGCCAGTAAACCTATGACTAAATCATAAGCTGTAATTTTTCTTGCAGGAGGATTTGCGGTTTTATTGTTTGCGGTAGGGTTTGCTGCCATGTTCAGTTGGTCCTTTCAAGTTTTTGCAATTCGTTCATGGTAATAGCCCAGGCGTGGGAATGGGGATCGATAACGTCGAAGTGATCGACTCCTTCTAGTTCGATGTAGGTTAGCAGGTCGTTTACGGCTCTGGCTGCGTTTGTATATGCCTGGCTGACCTGGAGTGGTACGCTATCGTCGTTTGTACCGTGAATGAGCACCTGTGAAACTCCAAGTGGTAGCATGGCGGCAGGTGAAGCGGCTACAAAGCGTTCGGGTACATCAGAAATGTTTCCTCCAAGTAGTTCAACTACAGCGTCATTACTGAAATGCAGTCGCCACGCCATTTCGAGATCAACCACTCCTGCGAGACTAATTGCACCAGCTAATGCAAGTGGAGTAGCGGTGTCTTCGTTTTCGCCGGGCAGTTGTGAACCAGCAAGTGGGCTGTGCTGAGCGAAAAAGGGAATACGTGGACGGGCTGCTAGCCATAATGCCAGGTGACCACCTGCAGAATGCCCGATGGGTACGACGCGTTGTAGGTCAAGCGTATAGGATGGCGCCAGTTCGCGTAAGTAGTCAGTGGCAAGGGCTACATCCAGGAATGTTCCAGGCCAACCTCCACCAGGGTTGCCAACTCGCCGGTACTCGATATTCCAGGCAGCGAAACCACGCTTTGCGAGATCTTCTGCAAGGCTATTCATGAGA
>WNGK01005184.1_pt1 | contig 15168 bp, 12 predicted proteins | sample 5400601 | NCBI WGS metagenome assembly WNGK01 (sample SAMN13153376, study PRJNA577476) | soil metagenome | isolation source: 60 cm soil or saprolite under Garry oak tree replicate 1 | place: USA:California | collected 2016-06-15 | reverse complement strand
AGAACGTTCTCCGAGGCGAACGCGACATCGAGGCCGGCCAGTTGCGGGGCTCGTTGTGTCGTCGGGGGAAGTATCAGCACGACGATGCGCCGGACGGCCGCGGCTGCCGCGATGATGCAAAGCATCAAAAACGGCGTCCAGATCCACCCTGAGGACTTACGAGTCGAGTCCGGTCGATGAGCGTGATCGCGGGTTGATGTCGACATCTGCTCCAGCCCGATTTCTGTAGTCAGCCGTTAAAGCGGTCAAACAAAATAAACTTCCTGTTCTCCCTGACAACTGCTCAGGATCTATTCACCCGCAGCAGGCGCCGCTCCCGACAGCACAATCGGGGCAGTGGGCGTGTTCGATCCGCTCGCTTTCTCAATCGTCACACCGAAAGCTTTAGCGGAGATCCCTTTCGGCAACTGAGGTAACACCAGGCTCGCGCTGCCGGCCGCGTCGGGCCGGAATAGTCCGGCTGGTATCGGCGCCGATCCGTTGGCCGGAATCACCCAAAGCTCATAAGTCTTATCTTCAGGCAGCGGCTCAAGATTACTGGCTTGCAGGATGAGCGCGCCGCGAGATGCCAGATATACCGCGCGTGCTGAGGGCACGGGACGAGTCTTGGCGGCCGTCAGTAACACGTGTTGTGCCGTGGGTGCGGTAAGAAGATCGAGCACCTCTTGCGCATGAGCGTTCGCGGCAGACTGCACTGCGGCTACGCTCGACTCCCGCTGGATCTCCTGATCGAGCCTCAGTATCTTCATGCCAAGAGACACAGAGAGCACGAGCAGCGCCGCAACCGCAGCCCAGGGAATCCAAACAGCGGCCCTGCGCATGGGCCATCGTGCATCAATGGGAATGGTCCTCGATACCGCGGGCGCTTCCGCACTGGCGGGCGAAGCGGAAATGCGATTGACAAAGCGCTGGCGCGCGCCATCCGGCAGCGCGTGCTGCTCCACGCTCATTGCAACCAGTGCGAGGTCGCCGGAGATCTCGGCCAACTCGTTTCGGCATTGCGCGCACTCCGCCAGATGCAGACGCACCGCTGCAGACTCCCCCGTGGAGAGAGCCTGCATCGCATAGAGGTCAAGATCCTCCTGCGCAATGTGCCTGTCATTCGTCATGCTTGCAGTGCCTTTCGTACGCTCATCAATGCCGATCTGATTCTTGTCTTTACCGTCCCGAGTGGATCGCCGGTTTGCAATGCAATTTCGGAGTGACTCAATCCGTCAAAAAACGCCAACTCTACTGACCGCTGCTGCTCAGACGGGAGTCCATTCAGCACCACCCGCACCTTTTCCATCATCGAACAAACATCTTCGGATTCTCCCAGACCTTGAAGAAAATCTCCTGCATCACGTCTTCCGCAAGGGCCGGGTCCTTGAGCACGCGCAGCGCCACCGAATACACCATGCTCCCGTACCTGTCGAAGAGGTCTGTCATCGCCATCTGATCACGAGCCTGCACGCGGTCGAGCAAATGCCCGTCCTGGATCGGGGGGATTCCGGCCTCTCTGCGTGTTTCTGAAGCTCTGTCAAAGGAACGATTAGATTCCCTTATCGGATTGGCAGGATTTTCAGTCATCGGCTATAGCGACAGGGAAACATTGTATTGCACGGTCCCAAGTTTCTAACAGCAAAACCTACACGCACGCAATCCTTCCCTCAAGGTCGGGCGGACACAATGGTGCTGGCCGAGAGCGCGACTTCGCTGCGGCCCGCAGGCAGCCGCGCGTAACTCGAGATCTCATTGGCATAAGTGAGGTAGTTTGATCGAGCTATGGAGATTCGCCTCCAACTGTTGTACGCGGGAAGCGCGTTTTCGGATTTTAGGGTCACCAAATGCTGCATTGAATTCGAGTCGCAACCATCACAGGATGCCGTGACGAAAATTCCTCAAATCTTCTGAATGCACTTGTAACTCCGACGGCACAGGAGGAGAATGGCGCTGTCTTTCAAATCAAATGTCGCCCGTACTCAAAGTACTTCGAAAAAAGGAGTTCCATTCATGAAAAAACTTCTGTATGGCTTCTTATGTACCTTGCTGCTCGCGTCAGTGGCCTCTGCGCAGGGACTGCCACCGGTGATCGACCGCGATCTGATCTTCGGCAACCCGGAGATTGCAGCGGCGCAACTTTCTCCCGACGGACATTACATCGCCTTCCTCAAGCCCTGGAGAGATACGCGCAACGTGTATGTAAAGGGTGTAACGGAGCCGTTCAGCGCGGCCCGGTTGTTGACCACTGAGACAAAACGCCCCGTAGCCGGCTATATGTGGACGCGCGACAGCAAGTACATCGTCTTCGCAAAAGATCATGACGGCGACGAAAACTACAACGTCTATGCCGTTGATCCCACCGCCAAACCGGCTATGGGCGAGGAAGCGCCACCCTCCCGTGACCTGACCGGGTTGAAGGGCGTGCGCGTGATGATCGTTGAAACGCCCAAGAGTGATCCCGACATCGTTTACATCGGGCTCAACGATCGCGACAAGGCGTGGCATGACCTTTACAAACTGAAGATCTCCACCGGCGAGAAGACCCTGGTCCGCAAAAACACCGACCGCATCACGGACTGGGGATTCGACATCAAAGGCAACCTTCGCCTGGCTACACGCAGTGCAGAAAACGGCGACACCGAAATTCTCCGCGTCGACGCCGACAAGATGGCTCAAATCTATTCCTGCTCGGTGTTCGAAACGTGTCATCCCATTCACTTCCTCCCTGACGACTCCAAGGTTTACATGGAGACCAACAAGGGCACTGATCTTGTCTCACTTGTCCTGATGGATCCAAAAACCGGCAAGACCGGGATGGTGGAGTCCGATCCGCTCGGAAAGGTCGACCTGGGCGGCGCAATGTTCTCCGAGAAGACCGAGGAACTGGTCGAGACCTGGTACACCGCCGCTCGCGTAAAGACCTATTTCAAAGAGAAGGCCTTTGGCGACGACAACCACTGGCTCGAGCGCAAGTTCCCCAATAAGGAGATCCATGTAGTTTCGCGCACGGTCGACGAGCGCTTCTGGCTGGTCACCGCGGAAAGCGATACTGAGCCGGGCCAGACCATCCTCCTTGATCGCAAGACGCGCACCATCACTCCTCAATTTACGATCAGGGAAAGCATTCCGCGCCAATCCCTGGCGGAGATGAAGCCCGTCACCTACAAGTCGTCCGACGCTCTTGAAATCCCGGCTTACCTCACCCTGCCGAAAGGCCTGCCGGCTAAAAACCTGCCCGCAATGATCATTCCCCATGGCGGCCCCTGGGGACGCGATCTGTGGGGCTACAACACTCTCGCGCAGTTCTTTGCCAATCGCGGCTACGCGGTGCTCATGCCAAATTTCCGCGGCTCAACCGGCTATGGCAGAAAGTTTCTAGACGCTGGCAATCTTGAGTGGGGCCGCAAGATGCAGGACGATGTGACCTGGGGCGTGAAGTACATGGTCGCCGAAGGCATCGCCGACCCCAAGCGAATCGGCATTCTCGGCGGTTCGTACGGCGGCTATGCCACGCTGGCTGGCGTCTCTTTCACTCCCGACCTTTATGCCGCGGCCGTTGACATCGTTGGGCCCTCCAACCTGATTACGCTGCTCGATTCGATACCGCCGTACTGGGAACCAATCCGCAAACTCTTCTATCAGCGCATGGGCGACCCCAATACGCCGCAGGGCAAGGCCCAGTTGATGGCGCAATCGCCATTGAATTCAGCCGATAAGATCAAGACACCTCTGCTGGTGGCGCAGGGCGCCAACGACCCGCGAGTGAACAAGCGCGAGGCCGAACAGATTGTGATTGCGCTGCGCGATCGGGGCTTCAGTGTGGAGTACATTCTCGCGCCCGATGAAGGCCATGGCTTTGCACGCCCGGTCAACAACCTCGCGCTCTTCATGGCGTCTGAGAAATTTCTCGCGCAGCACCTCGGCGGCAGATATCAGCAGGGCGGCTCGCCGGAAGAAGTCGCGCGTCTCAAAGAAATCACGGTCGATCCCACGACGGTTGTCCTCGCAAAGAAAGTTGATCCGGGAACCATCGGCGCTCCTAAGCCTTCAACCGATCTGCAAGCAGGCACTTATCACTACCAGCTAACGATCGAAGCCGGCGGCCAGAAGATGAGCCTCAAGCTCTCCACCGCAATCACCGATGGCGGAGCCTCATGGACCGCAACCGACCAGATGGACACGCCGCAGGGCACCGCTACAGATACGGCCACCCTTGAAAAGTCGAGCCTGCAACTCCAAAACCGCAAACTCACCCAGGGCCCGATCGCGATTGATGTTGCCTTTGCCGATAACAAGGCGACCGGCAAGATGAGCGTGAACGGGCAAGACAAGCCCATCGCGGCTGATCTCGGCGGCGCATTGTTCGGAGACGCGGCCGGTGGAGCGCAGGCTATCGCGTGCCTGCCGCTGGCGGAGGGCTACACGACAACATTCCGCAACTTCGACATCCAGACGCAAAAGGTAAAACTGTTTCAACTCACGGTTGCCGGCTCCGAAAAGATCAGCGTTCCCGCCGGCACTTTCGATGCCTACCGAGTTGAAATCACCTCTGCGGATGGAGGCTCCGACAAGAAGTCCATGTGGGTCGCGAAAGATTCACACAAGGTCGTAAAAGCCAGCGCGGTCATGGCTTCAATGGGCGGCGCGACCATGACACAAGAGCTTGTCGATTAACAAATCGCTGCAACTCAAGCAGCAATGGGTCGGTAACACAACGGCACGCGTGCATAGCGCGTGCCGGATTTCTTTCGATCAGTCGAAGTGAAGATGTTCTGCATTGGAACGGAGATGATTGCACTCCCGCATTTCATCCTGCTATAAGTGGCGCCGAATGCGAGAATCGATACGATGCCATCTTCCACGCGCCCGTTATCTCTCTCCTCTGACACATTTCGCAGACTCGCCCACGAACTGAGCGATTTTGCCGCTGACTATCTCGAACGATTGCCCCAGTTGCCCTCTTATCCGCCAGACGTAAACGGCCAGCTAACAGAGGAATTGTTTACGGGCGACCTTCCACAAGAAGGTATCGGCGCTCGAGCGTTCGATTTGTTACCCAAAGTATTCGAGTATTCGCGTCCGTCTTCTCCACGATTCTTCGGATACATTTTCGGGTCGGGTGAACCGGTCGGCGCTCTGGGAGATTTTGCGTCAAGTGTGTTGAACCCGAATACCACCGCGTGGCGATCAGCCCCATCTGCAGCCACCATCGAGCGCACGGTGATTCGCTGGCTGGCAGAGGCCGTAGGGTGCGGCGGCTTCAGCGGGAGCCTCACTCTTGGCGGTTCGTCTGCCAACCTCATGGGGTTGTGCATGGCACGCGAAGCAAAGGCTCCTGCGAACCATGCGGGAGTTCATGGAGGTGTGATCTACTGCTCCACTGAAGCCCACATGTCCAATCTGAAAGCCGCCGCGCTTCTTGGGCTTGGACTCGATGCGGTCAGATTAATCGATGTCGATGAGTTGTTCCGGATGCGCGTTGAGAGCCTCCGGCAAGCGATCATGAATGACATTCAAAATGACAAGCTTCCGATCGCCGTGGTTGCGAGCGCCGGAACAACCGCGACCGGCAGCATCGATCCAATCAGCGAGATCGCAGATGTGTGCCGGGAATTCAATATCTGGCTTCACGTCGACGGCGCCTACGGCGCACTCGCTGCCCTGGCAATTCCGGATTCATTTCGCGGACTCGCCCGTGCCGATTCAATATCACTCGATCCGCACAAGTGGCTCTATCAATCAATCGGCTGCGGTTGTCTCCTCTACGCCGACCGTTCCGCCGCTCAGCGCGCTTTCTCTCATTCCGCGGATTATGTGCAGGCACTCTCCAGCGATCCAATCGAAGGATTCTGCTTCTTCGAGGAGTCGATGGAGCTTTCAAGACCCGGGCGAGCGCTCAAGCTTTGGCTGTCTCTGCGTTATCACGGCCTGGGCGCTTTCAAGCAATCGATTCGCGACGATCTTCGGCTTGCTCATCTTCTCGCAAAGATCATCGATGCCGAGCCCAGATTAAAGAGGCTTGCACCTGTAGCGTTGAGCGCAGTCTGCTTTCAATACGTCGGCGCAACACGAGATCTCAATACATTGAACCAGTCAATCCTCGCTCAAGTGACGCGGCGCGGGCGTGTTTATCTCTCCAACGCCAAGATCGGCGATAGGTTCGCGTTGAGAGCTTGTATTGTCAATCACCGCACCACCGAGGATGACATCCGATTGATCGTCAGCGAGGTGCTCGCAGCAGCCCAGGAACTTTCTGAATCGTCCTGAACTACATCAGCCTCCGCCGAATCAGATCGAGCGCCTGCGTTGCCGCCCACTCCCTGATGCGAGTGCGTGACCCGCGAAATGTGTGTTCCAGAACGTCAGTCTTCTGCGCGTCGCTCACCGCGATATAAACCAGGCCCACCGGTTTCATTTCGGTGGCGCCGGTGGGTCCGGCAATGCCGGTAACTCCCAGTCCCAGGGTTGCGCCCGTGCGTTGGCGGATGCCCGATGCCAGCGCTTTCGCCACCTCCTCCGACACGGCGCCATGCTGCGCGATCACATCCGGAGGCACATTGGCAAAGGCGATCTTGAGCTGATTGGAGTACACCACCGCACCGCCCACAAACGACCGCGAACTACCAGGCACAGAGGTAATGCGTTGTGCAATCAGGCCGCCCGTGCAGCTTTCCGCTACCGCAAGCGTGGCCTGACGCAGGCCAAGATAATAGAGAACGATCTGCTCCAGTGAATCTCCCTGCGAAGAGTAGAGCCAGTCGTCGAGAGCCTCTTCCATCTTGCTGGCCAGTTCATCCACTCGCTCCTGTGCAGCCTGAAGATTTTGCTTTGAACAGAGCAGCGAAAGCTGAATGTCTCCAGCATGGGCGAGGATGGTTGTTTCTACATCCTTGTACGTCGTGTAAATAGGAGCCAGCAATTTATCAGCCTGCGACTCGGGAATCATCGCGGCCTTCAGCGTGCGTTTGGCGATGAAGCGCGACGGCAACACCTCTGTGAGCCGGGGCAGGCATTCCGTTTCAAACAGCGCCTTGCACTCCGCCGGCGGCCCGGGGATGAGCATGATGAGTTTGCGGTAGCCTTCATAAAGTGTATCGAGCCACTGGCCCGGGGCACTGCCGTTTGCATTGGGCAGCACCGTAGCGCCCTCGATCACATCGGCCTGCTTGAGATTGTTCTCGGCCATCGGCATGCGCCATGTGGCTGCGCGAACATGCAATGCTGCCACCTGCGCGGCATCGCGGCGCAGCGTCAACGAGAGAGCTTCGGCCACCGCTTCGCGGGTAAGATCGTCCTCCGTGGGGCCAAGTCCACCCATGATCACCAGGACGTCGGTGCGGCCGAGGGCAATGCGGATGGCGTTGACGAGGTCTTTGCGCCGGTCGCCTACGATGGTCTTGAACGCCACCGTGACGCCGATTTCGTTCAACCTTTCAGTCAGGTGGAGAGAGTTCGTGTCTTGCCGGTAGGGGGTGAGCATCTCCGAGCCGACAGCGATAATTTCAGATTTCATTTTTCTGCTCGTTGCTCCTGGCGATTGGCTTTCAGCTTGGATACAGGATTTGCCACCCTCTTCCCCCGCGGCCGGCAAATGGCAGGGCGCTCACTGCTAGAAGAGATCCTGTCCTTCGATACCCAAGTCCACATCATAAACGGCTTCGTTGGTGGCCAGAATGGCGGTGCCAAGCGGCGAAAATGCAAGGCCAACGAGGTTCGCTCCGCTGAGCACGATGTCGGCTTCACCCTCCGGCGTCACCCTTACAATGCCGCGCCGTCCGCGCAGTGAGGCAGCCACATAGATGCTGCCGTCCTTCGCCAGCGCAAGTCCCTGTGGGCGGCCCAGCCCACGGTACCACGGCCGTGTGTCGCCGTTCGGTTCGATGGCCCAGATCACGTCGTTTGAACTGAGCGATGGCGCCGTGACAAACAGCGTTCCCTCGGCATTCACTGCCAGATGATAGGCCGCGACACTCGGTTCCAGCGTTGCATGAACAAAAATCTTGCGGTCCGTGTTGATCTTGAAAATAGTCCCGCTGCGATCACCCACAAAGAGGTTGCCCTCAGCGTCGAACGCCGCGCCGGTGGCCACTCCCATGCCTTCGGCGTAAACCGTGAACTCGCCTGCGGGGTCGACGCGGTACACCGTTCCCTCTGCGCGCGAGGTTACAAAGAGGTCGCTGTCAGAATTGAAAGCCAGCCCCGTCGCGTTCAGAATTCCCGTGACGAAGGGCGTGCCGCGACCGTCGGGACTCACGCGCACCACCGACACCGGGGTCTGTTTGCCGCGCGGGCCAGAGATTGTGGCGTAAATCATGCCCGACCGGCTCACTGCGGGGCTGGTTACGGGATGCAATCCCGACGTCAGCTCATGGGCAACGCGTAATGGGGCAGAATTGCTCAAGCCAGTCGGTGTGCGCACTTCCACCAACCCCGTGGTCGCCGTCTCCGGTACTCGAAATACCAGCCGGGTCGGGCGGCTCATCAGCACATGCGCGGGAGTCCCGTCCACAAGCACCGCCGGCGGTCCAAATTGAAGGGGTCCGAGATTCGCACCGGTCAACTCGACCTCACCCAGCGGCAGCGCGGCGGCCGGCACCACATCGTCGATTCGTGGATCGGGAAGAGACTCGGTGGCGGGTTGTGTGCGGGGACGAGGCATTGCGTTTAAAACCAGAGTCGCAACAACGATGCGACACCCCAAGCATACAGCCCCGCGGCCACATCGTCGAAGACGATGCCCCAGCCGGCGGGCAGGCGTTCCAATTGCCGGGCAGGGAAGGGCTTGGTGATGTCAAATAGCCGGAACAGGACGAGAGCAATCAGCCCGTGGCGCCAGTCTGCCGGGCACCCGAGCAGCGCGATCCATTGCCCGGCAACCTCATCGATGACCACAAAACCAGGGTCATGCCTACCGCTTTCGCGCGCCGCGATGGTAGCCGCCGGCACGCCCAGCGCAATCGAGACCACGATGCCGCCCAACAGAACCACAAAGAGGGTCTGGGCTTGAGGATGAAGACCCCAGGCATACGCCGCCCACAGCAGAACCGCGCCGACCGAGCCCCAGGTTCCCGGCCCTGGTTTGCCCAGCCCCGCGCCAAAAAACGTGGCAACAGTCCAAGCCCAGAATGTTTTGCGGGTCGCTGCCGGAGTTGCCGCGGGGCTATTCATCGTCGGAGTTCCGGTTGCCGCCGCCGCTCATTCCCCCGAGGTCTTCGAGAACTTCAGGGTCAAGCACGGGTGAACTGATCTTGTACACTCCCGAGGCCCACTTGCCGAGATCGATCTTCCGGCAGCGGTCGCTGCAGAAGGGAAAGTCCTCATCCTCGCGGCGAACTAACTCGCGGCACGTTGGACAACGAAGCAGATTAACGGATTTTTTCTTTGGTGTTGCCATTGGATTAATCCTGTTTGTTTGTTCTTCCAGCCGTCTTCCTCACCGCAATCACCACGCCCGTAGACCATGCCATCGGGGCAATTGAAAATTCACTGCGAGCGGCAAGCTCTCCCATCAGCGCAGGAACCTTTGCAGCATGACCCTCGGGCCAATTAGGTTGCGGAAGCATGTCGTCAATCACATAGAATCCGCCTGGATTAACCAGCGCGAGCGCGTCATCGAGCGCTTCGTATTTGCCAGGCATAGCGTCGGCGAAGACCAGGTCAAAGCCCTGTGAATCTTGCCGGCACAAAAATGCACCGCCATCTTCGTTCACGAGTGTAAGACGACGATCCCCACCCAAGTATTTCTGTGCGACTGCCTGAACCGCTGGGTCCGTGTCAACGCTCACCAGTGTGGAGTCAGCATCCATCCCGGAGAGAATCCATGCCGTTGCAAGTCCCGTGCCTGTGCCGAGTTCGAGCAGCCGCCCACCCGGCTTGGATGCGGCAAGCGCGCGCAGCAGGGCACCGGTACGCGGCTCCGAGGCCATGCGGAAACCCAGTGCCTCAGTGGCTGCGATAATTCCCTCAACTGCTTCAGGGGCTTGGATGGAGACGAATTCTTCCATTGCAACTCAAGTCTACAGCGGCCCGGCAATCACCCGCGCCACCACGTCATACTCGTGCGCTTCAGTAATCTCCGCCTTGTAGAATCGGCCAGGCTTGAGCGCTTCCAGCGTGCCGAAGTCATTGATGTAAACCTTGCCATCGATCTCCGGCGCGTGGAACTGCGTGCGGCCCTCCCACAGCAGCGGCGTCTCTTCACTCTCGCCCTCAGCCAACACCACCAACTCTCGGCCAACCCATTCCTGCTTGGCCCGTTTCGAGATGGACTGCTGCAGCTTCATCAGGCGTTTCTTGCGCGCTTCAATGCTCCGTTTAGGAACCTTGGCGTTCAGCGAGTAAGCTCCCGAACCCTCTTCGTCGGAGTAGTTGAAGACGCCTAGCCAGTCGAACTTCGCTTCCTTGATGAAGTCCTCGAGAACCGTGACATCTTCAGCACTTTCACCCGGAAAACCAACAATGAACGAAGTCCGCAGCGCGATTCCCGGAACCGCGGCCCGTACCTTCTCCAGGGTCTTCAGAAAGATCTCCGCTCCAGCCCCACGTTTCATCGTCTTGAGCACTGCGGGCGATGCATGTTGCAGCGGAACGTCGAGATATTTGCAGATGTTATCGTGGTTCGCGATCGTCTCCAGCAGGCGGCCGGTGATGCGATTGGGATAGGCATAAAGGAAGCGCAGCCAGCGCACGCCCTCGATACCCGCCAGCGAATCGAGCAGCAGTGCGAGCCCATCCTTCAGACCGAGATCTTCACCGTAGCAGGTGGTGTCCTGGCCGATGAGCGTAATCTCTTCAACGCCGCGCGCCACGAGCTGCCGCGCCTCCGCCACTACCGATTCGAATCGCCGCGAGCGAAATTTCCCGCGAAGGTTCGGGATCACGCAGAACGTGCACGGATGGTCGCAGCCTTCGGCAATCTTGATATAAGCCGACGTGCGGCCGGTCGCCAGCAGTCGAGGCGTGTTTTCGTCGTAGAGATAGGTGGGCAGCATGTGGGCCGCGCCCTGCCAGTCGTCGCGGCGAAAGCGCCCTTGCTGTTCCCGCAAGTCGCCCTCAGCCCGATAGGCGATCGGTTCCGCCTTGTGCGTACCCGAGAGCGATTCCTGTCCTGAGCGGGTTGCGCCGGTCCCATTGCCCGTCGCCCCGTTGCTCGTAAGAATATTGAATGGCGAAAACGGCGAGCTTGCCGGCGCAATTCCGGCGGCTTCAAGTATTGATTCCAACTCCCCGGTACCGACCACTGCATCCACTTCCGGGATGCTCTTGCGAATCTCATCGCGGTAGCGCTCTACCAGGCAACCGGCCACGATCAGCTTTGTGGCGCGCCCCGAGGTCTTGTGGCGAGCCATCTCAAGAATGGTGTCGATCGACTCCTGCTTGGCGGTATCGATAAAGCTGCAAGTATTGACGACGAGGATGTCCGCGTCTTCAGGTTGCGCGGTCAGCCGCGCACCGGCGCGGTCGAGCAGACCCATCATCACCTCGGAATCAACGAGGTTCTTAGGACAGCCCAGGGAAATAAAGCCCACCACCGGGGCTTGGGATGCTGTTTTTTCCGTCACCTATCCATTGTAGTGGAGTCTTGGTTTCAAGCCTAACCGGCAGCTATCGGTTCGGTAACCGGCCGATCTGATCAACATTGGTTGGACGGAAATCAGGGCGGTCACCTCGCACTTCACGGTTCCGGCCAATCCACGCCTTCCATTCAATTGAGGGGAATTGCCGCAATATTGGCCGTTTTTAATTGAAAACAAATAGTTTAAACCGCGCACTTCTCGTTGGTTCCGGCCGATGCGTCGTCAACCGATCGCCCGGCAAAAATGACGTCCCGCTTATCACTCAACTTGATGATCGGCATCACAGACTTCACAATGCAATAGCGCTTAACTATCCGGCGCAGTACCGTCGTGTATCGCACACCTAACCTCCCTCGCCTACCGTGTGCGGTATTCCTCTTTTCAAACTCGCTAACCATGCCTATGTACAACAGTGCATTGACCTCACGAAAGGAGTCTCTTATGCCACCAGTAGTCACAAAACATGAATTCCGGGCGCCAGGCGACATCCTGGATAAGGAAATCGCGCGTCTAGGGCTTCCCAAAGCCAATGCTCCCCTTGTGATTTCTCCGGCTCCCATTCTCGGAACCTGGGTAAACTGCGATCATCAGACTCGTGGATTGGTACGCTTGATGATTGCGCCCAATGGTCATGAAGTGACGATTCACGGCTTTGGCGCCTGCTCGCCAACCCCCTGTGACTGGGGCGTCGTGAATGGCCTTGTCTATGCGGACAATGTGGCATCCACTCCGGCGGTGGCATTCTCTGCGGTCTATACGTTCGGTTTCAAGCAGACCACCATCGTTGGACACCTGCTCAAAGGCGCTCTGTATGTCGAAGTGTTTGATCGCTTCACCGACAACAGCGGCCGGGCAGACTACTACTCGCTCGATATCATGACTCAGTAGCGTGCATGAAACGCTGCGCCTTCCCATGATCTGCAAAGAAGACTCTTGCGGGCTCCGCGCCTGAGACCTGGTGCCCGCGAGAGTTTCGATCTGTCAGTAAGCCCTGAGAATGCTCACGTCCGATCGATGGTCTTGAAGATATCGTCGATGTTCGTGTTGACTCCATCTTGCAGTGGAGGCGGATCTCCGAACTGCGGGTGTCCAGCAGCTTGAATCCGAGTAAGGAACGCCTCGTATCCATTGGATTGCATCGACCTCAGCGAAGCCACTGTGAAGCGTTTCTGCATCTCGGCCACTGCAAGGCCGGCCTTTCTTCCTTCTTCAACCTTGCCGGTAAGTTCCTCAATATAGTTCCGCTGATTCACCATGACAGTACGGTCAACCTGCAACGGTCCGTGTCCTCCCAAAACATACTTGAAGTCAGCGCGGGCCACTTCATCGATGGTCCCGGGCCACTTCTTTGGAAATCCATCCGCAATAAACGGAAGCCAGCCATGACTCGCATCGCCTGTCGCCAAGGCTCGCTGCTGCGGGCAATAGACAAAAACATCCCCGGCGGTATGGGCGTGGCCGTGAAAATCGAGATGCAGATCAAACGCTGGATCCCTCAACAAATACGACTTCTCAAAAGTCACCGTCGGCATTTCCAGGGAATAGTCTTTCAAGTCGGCCTGGTAAGCCCGCAACTGCTTTATCTGCTCTGAGCAAAAAGCCTTTTCAGCGGCTGAGGATGATCGTCCGGCGCGTTCCTGCATTGCATCGATCTGTTTCGGCACCGCGTCCAACGACGCCTTCATGCGGGCCATGCCGAAGTCCGACATCAGCTGCTTCGTGGCGGCGGTGGCAATAAAGTCGACCTTCTCGCCGGTTTGGCGATAAGCATGATTGCCCTGCGTGTGGTCCCAATGAAAGTGCGTGTTAATCACATACCGCACTGGCTTTTCCGTGACCTCACGCCTGATTTGCGCAATCAGTGAAGCCGCCGCCGACGGTTTGGAATGTGCGTCAACAACAACTACATCCTTAGACCGCACGAACACGGCGGCATTGCAATTGATAACCGTCTGGGGACGCGCATGCGCGAAGTAAACGCCATCGGCTGCCTTCTGCAAATCGAAGAGTTTCGCATTGTCCGCCGGAGCCGCGGCGCGAGCCCATGCCGCCCGGTGATACGCAAGTTCCAGGATCGATGCGCCACTCAACGCCCCTCCCATCAGCACTCGCAGGAAATCGCGGCGCGAGGTCGAGACGTCTTCGGCACGATCGTGCGGGTGGGAATGGTCGTGGCTGTGCGCGTGACTTTGCGCGGTCGTGCGAACGTGGGAGTGATCATCGTGGGAATGCTTATGATCGTGCAGCTTCGAATCCATGTTCATGCCCTTGCAAACCTCCGCAGCAACATTTCTTGCGTGTCGCTCAGCAGGCTCCAATTCTCGATCCTGACCTTCTCATCCAGCAATGAAGAATTGAACTATGTGCGAAATTCCGTTGAACCCTGGTCGGAATTGCGCACGCTTAGTGGCCAGAGCAGGAAGGGGCCGCAGTCTAATACGGTCGGTGCGCGACACCTCCTCCCACTCCTCGCGGGATGCTAAAATCTATCAGTGCCGGGTCCTACGCGACGTAATCCCGCCAACCCCGCCAGGTCCGGAAGGAAGCAACGGTAACGGGCTAGTACGGGCGCAGTGGGTCACCCGGTACTTTTTTGGCGTCTTGGGCGTCTTGGGCGTCTGGAACAAGGCCAAACGTATCTTTACGGTCGTCCGAGGGATTCCAGGTCGCCCTGATTCGACCGTAATGAACTGCCGTGTATGATGTTTCGCGCGAGCCGGGCACCCATCCTGGTGCACGCGCAGCCAGGAGAAATGCTTTGACCCTCACCGTGCGTCCCGTGGTGGGCCGGCGCTGTAAGATCACCGCGCTTGGAACCTACGTTCCACCTCAAGTTCTGACCAATCAAGACCTCGAAAAGATGGTCGAGACCAACGACCAGTGGATCCTGGAACGAACAGGCATCCGGGAACGGCACGTGCTCGCCAAGGGACAAGGCACCAGCGACATGTGTGTCGAGGCGGCAAAGAAGTGCCTCGCCACGCGCGGCATTCAGGCCACCGATGTCGAAGTCATCATCGTCGGCACCGTAACTCCCGACATGCTGTTTCCTTCGACGGCGTGCCTCGTTCAGGACAAGATCGGAGCCAAGGGTGCCTGGGGATTCGACGTCTCCGCCGGATGTTCGGGATTCATGTTCGCGCTGCAGGCCGGCGTAAAACTAGTCGAGAGCGGAGCGCAGAAGATGGTGCTGGTCTGCGGAGCCGACGCCAACACGCGCATGACCGACTACACCGACCGCACCACCTGCGTGCTGTTTGGCGATGGCGCTGGAGCCGTTCTCCTTGAGCCGGCCGAAAACAGCGAAATCGGCATGATCGACTTCGTCAACGAGATCGACGGATCGGGCGGACCCTCGCTCAATCTGCCCGCCGGCGGCAGCCTCAATCCAACCACCCACGAAACCATCGACAAGAAGATGCACTTCATCCACCAGGACGGGCAGGCGGTCTACAAGTTTGCCGTGCGCAAGATGGCTGAGGCCACCACCAGGCTGCTCGAGCGTAATGGCGTCACCGGCAATGACTTGGGGTGCTTCATCCCTCACCAGGCCAACAAGCGCATCATCACATCGACAGCAGACCGCCTCGGTCTGGCCGAAGATCGCGTG
>WNGK01006043.1_pt1 | contig 15169 bp, 13 predicted proteins | sample 5400601 | NCBI WGS metagenome assembly WNGK01 (sample SAMN13153376, study PRJNA577476) | soil metagenome | isolation source: 60 cm soil or saprolite under Garry oak tree replicate 1 | place: USA:California | collected 2016-06-15 | reverse complement strand
ACTACTCGTCGGATGGAAAAGTCCTTTACGCCGCGGCATCTCAAGCGGCAACCCTGACTGTGGCGGAAGTGGACGACAGTGGAAAATTTCATCTGAAGGCGACTGTTCCGACTGTCAAAGGCGCGCGCGGTGTCGTCGCAGGTAAAGGCGAAACGGCCTATTTAATCGATCCAGCCGAAGGATGCATCCTTAAGCTGACACATAAATAATGCCACGCCGGACTTGCTCGCTGTGGCGATTGAGTTCATCCAGCGAGAACGACTGCCGAATAAAGCTTTGGTCAGCGGGAATTGGGATCGGCTTCTTACTCGCGACCGGTTCAACCCACGCTGGCCCACCGTTTGTTACGGACGATCCAGAGCCGCCGCCGCCAGGTGGATGGGAAATCAATGTTCCGTTCATTCTCGAACGCACGCCGGGCAAAACCGAGATGGACGCGCCTTTGTTCGATCTCAATTACGGATTGCCGGATATCCAGCTCAAGCTGGAGGTCCCAGTCAGCATTGTAAACAGGGACAATAATGGCACCGCAACTGGCGTTGGCGATTTGCTGCTCGGAGTGAAGTGGCGTTTTTTCAATAACGAGCATGCGCAAGCTCAACTTGGCATTTACCCACAGCTGTTATTGCCAACAGGCGATCACGCGCACGACCTGGGCGAAGGTCGCACAGCATTCGTGCTGCCACTGGTGGCGCAGAAAAGTTGGGGGAAGTGGACCATCTACGGTAACATCGGCTATTGGTGGCAAACTGCTGCTGAAACACGCAATTACATTTACGCCGGGGCAGTGCTTGAACGTGATATCAACGAACAGCTAACGCTCGGTGTAGAATTGTTCGGAAATTCACCGAAAGAGCACGGCAACCATTCAGACGTCGCCTTCAACGTCGGCGGCACATGGAGATTGAACAAGCATCTTAACCTGTTGTTTTCCGGTGGACGCGACATTGTCGGCGATGCGCACGCGATGGCTTACGTCGGTCTGCAGCTCCTTACGAAATGAACGGCGCACTCTAATTTGACCTTCATTAAGCAGGTTCGGGAACGCGAGCGCTTCCCGCATTGACTTTGCGAGGCGAGCGGGCATTATCGCCCGGTGGCAAAGTGCACAACTAAGATCGCCAAGTGGTACAAGCTAATTGCAGCACTCGCGGTTTGCGCTGCAATTCCCTGCAGTGAACAAATCTTGCCGCAGCTCCTGGCTCAGATTGCTTCGCTTGACCGCGATCATGGCGTCTCGTTGCATGCCAGCGGCGATGGAGTGGATTTAGTTCTTACCCACGATCATCACTCTTTCCCGGAAAATGACGAAGCGCCGGCTGTGGCATTATCAGTGTCAGAACCAGCGCACGTAGTTCATTTAATGACTGGATCCCCGACCGCGAAACAATCGGCGTCACTGATGGTCAGCAATGCGCGAGATCTGGTTCCTTATTTTTCGACAGCTATCGTTACGGAGTGGCGGACATTCGTTCCACCGCTGCGGATTGCGTATTCGCGTCCGCCGCCGGACGAGTTATCGATCTTGCCACTTCATCGCAGCACGCTGCTGCTGATCTGATACGACCGGCCAAGCCGGACCGCGCGTTACGGCGCTGTCCTATGGCTTCTTGGCTGGGCTGTGTACGCATTTGGGCAAACCGGCGCATTCATTTGTCAGCATCTCGTTCGGAAACATTGAAAAGTCTTATTAAGATCAGCTTAGCAGCGGTTGTCGCCTCGGCTTCCTACGCCGCGAGCGACAATGCGGTATCCCTCGATGCGCTCGTCGCGGAAGCATTGGCGCACAATCCGGAGGCAATGGTTTACCGCGCCGAAATTGCTGCGGCCAAAGGAGAGCGTCGCACCGCAGGCGAATGGAATAATCCTGAGGTAACTACCGATATCGGCGCGAAACTGGTTCGCGACTTCAACGGCGACTCAGTCGGAAACGGCCCGATGTGGACGGTTTCCGCGACGCAAACGTTTGAGTATCCCGGTCGCATTGCATTGCGCAAAGCAATCGCGAATCATCAGATCGCTCTCGCGGAACTAGGGCTCGAAGGTTTTCGTACCGGATTAGCAGCGCGGATTCGATCCGTCGCTTTCCGCGCCGCATTAAGTCAGACAAAGGCCGATGCTGCGAACGAGGTATCAAAACGTTTGGATGATCTTCTTGCAGTCTTATCCCAACGTCCGGCCGCTGGCGTCGCGCCGAAGCTTGATCTGCGAATCATCGAAGCGAGTGCGATTGCGTTGAAACGACGTCCGGTCGAAGCGCGGCGCGAGATCCAGACCGCAATTTATGAACTCAACCAACTCCGTGGCGCCCGGATTGATGCCCGGCTCAGCGTTCCGAAACTTGATTTGAGTCTGCCGGCAATTCCCAATGTATCGATATTGCTGGTGACAGCACGCAGCCGGAACTCGCACGTTCTTGAGCTGGAGCAGCAGGGATTCAAAGTGAAGCTCGCGCTCAATGAACGCTGGCCAGCCGTGCGCGTCGGGCCGTTCGCACATAACGAACGCGCAGACACGAACGAGTACCAATTCGGCATCGGCGTGACTGTGCCATTGCCGCTTTGGAATAGAAACGCCGGGAAGGTCGAGACCGCGAAAGCGCGAGCGGCTCAAGCGGAAGCGGCGCTCACAACCACCGTGCGCGAGGTCGAGCGCAAGGTCTCCGATGCTGAATTCGTTTACCGCTCGCGTCGGGAAGAAGCCCGCAAATTGGAGACTTCGATTCTGCCACAAATGCGCGAGGCGGCGGAACTGGCCGACCGCAACTACAGAGCCGGCGCGCTTCCGATCACTACTTATACCGAAATGCAAAAGCAATATCTCGATTCGCTCGATGCGTTCTCGGTTGCGCAAGCCGGTGCCGTCGAAGCGCGGCAGCAACTCGAGCAGCTGACCGCAATGCGATTGGATAATCGGGAAGCCGAGGCGGAGGACCAGAGATGATCGACAAGGTCCTTGAAATATCCTTGCGGCAACGTGCGTTTGTTTTGCTCGCTGCCTGCGCGTTGCTCGGAGTCGGATTATGGTCTGGTTCGCGCCTCCCGATCGACGCCGTGCCGGACATCACCGGAGTGCAAGTGCAGATCAACACTGAAGTTCCGGCATTGGCGGCCGAAGAATCAGAGCGGCTCGTGACGCGGCCGATAGAGATTGAAATGGCCGGGCTCCCTGGCGTTGAAGAAATGCGCTCGCTCACAAAGTTTGGCCTGTCGCAAGTCACGCTCCAATTCGGAGACGGTACCGACATTTATCGCGCGCGACAGCTTGTAACTGAGCGCTTGCAAGCAGCAGTCGAACGCTTGCCGCAGAACGTTGCGCCAAAGCTTGCGCCGATCAGCACAGGCTTGGGCGAAATTTTCTACTACAACGTTTCCTACAAACCTGGTGCGCCAAAACCCGAATCGGTTAAGGAGCAGTTATTCGAGCTGAACGAACTTCAGGAATACACAATCAAGCCGCTGTTGCGAACTGTCCCGGGGATTGCCGACATCAATGAAAGCGGCGGATACGAACGACAATTCGTCATTCAGCCGCGCCCGGAGGAATTGGAACGAACCGGAATGACGTTCAGCGAGCTGGCAGACGTTATTGCTGCGAATGTCGAGAACGCGGGCGGCGGAATCATCAGCCGCGGCGGGAACCAACTCACGATTCGCGCCGTCACGCGGGCGAACACGATCGACGACATCGGCAACTTGCCGGTGAAATTTGCCGCAAGCGTGAAGCCGATGCTCATCAAAGACCTCGCTGACGTTGCTTACGGATCGCGATTCCGAACCGGCGCAGCGACTATTGACGGACAAGAGACCGTCATCGGCACGACCATGATGCTGGCGGGCGAAAATAGCCGAGAGATCGCCGGGCGAGTGAAAGCGCGGCTCGCCGAAATTCAGGAGAAGCTGCCGGAAAACATTCAGATCCAGGCGCAATACGACCGCTCGATTCTGATCAACAAGACGATCCACACCGTGCGCAACAATCTGTTCGAAGGCGCAATTCTTGTGATTGCAGTCTTGTTCGCGTTGTTAGGTAACTGGCGCGCCGCCCTCATCGTCGCCGCCGCCATTCCGCTCTCATTTCTGTTTGCCCTCACCGGCATGTTAAAAACCGGAGTGTCCGGCAACTTGATGAGTCTGGGCGCGGTTGATTTCGGACTGATCATCGACGGCGCCGTCGTGATTGTTGAAAACATTGTGCGTCAGCTCGGAATACGCCAACACGAGCTCGGCCGCCCCCTCACGACCGGCGAACGCCTGCATACCGTGCTTGCCGCCAGCAAACAGGTCGGCAACCCGATGTTCTTTGGCGTCGCCATCATTACGATTGTTTACATTCCAATTCTCGCGCTTACCGGCATTGAAGGAAAAATGTTTCACCCGATGGCGCTCACCGTGATGCTCGCGCTGAGCGGGGCGCTCATCCTGGCCTTGACGTTGATGCCAGTGCTCTGCTCGTTCATGCTGCGCGGCCGGATTCGTGAAGGCGATAACTTCATCATCCGCGCGATCAAAGGAATTTATCGCCCCGTGCTCAAGGTCGCTCTCGCGCTGCGCTGGATTGTCGTGCTCGCCGCGATTGCTGTATTCGTCGGCTCAATCTGGCTTTTCAATCATCTCGGCGCTGAATTCGTTCCAAAGCTCGATGAAGGATCGATCACTGCCATGCTTTATAAGCCTGTTGGCATGAGCATGGAGGATTCGTTGCAGACTGATCTCGATGTTGAGAATCGGCTGCACGCCGAATTTCCCGAAATCACGCGAGTGTTCTCGCGCATTGGCACAAGTGAGATCGCGACTGACCCGATGCCGCCGAACGAGAGCGACGTTTACATCTTTTACAAGCCACTGAACGAATGGCTGAAAACGGCCGGACGGCCGCGCGATAAGCCGGAGTTGCGCGAGCACATCGAGGGGACGCTGAAAAAGATGAATCCGAGCTACAACATTCTTTTTGCCCAGCCGATCGAGATGCGGTTCAACGAAATGCTCGAAGGAACCAAGGCCGAATTGTCGGTGAAGATCTTCGGAACCGATTACGACGTGCTGGAGAAACTCGCAGAGCGAATCAAAGCAATTTTGGAAAACACACCGGGCGCCGCCCAGGTCGAATACGAAACGGAAGGACGGACACCGCAACTCTTGATCGAAGCAAAGCACGAGGAGCTTCAACGCTACAGCTTATCGTCGGCGGAAGTGAACAAAGCTGTGAGTGCCGCGCTCGCCGGCAAAGTTGTCGGCACCGCAACCGAAGGAGAAAAACGGCACGAAATTGTTGTGCGAATGCCCGAACAACTACGCGCGGACGATGAAAAGATTCGTCAGTTGCCCCTGCGTGTTGGCGAGCACGGCCTGATCAAGCTCGGGCAAGTTGTCGATTTTAAGACAGTCAAAGTCGTGGAGCCGATCCTGCGCGATGACGGACATCGGCGCGCCGCGCTCATGGTCAACCTCGCCGGACGCGACGTCGAAGGTTTCGTGCGTGACGCCGAACAACGCATCAAACAACAGGTGAAGCTGCCGGAAGGCTACCTGGTCGAATTTGGCGGCCAGTATAAGAATCTACAGCAAGCTCGCGCACGCTTGGCGATTGTCGTGCCGGCAGCGCTGGCTTTGATCTTCGTTCTGATTTTCATCGCATTCGGGAGCCTTCGCCAGGCGCTACTTGTTTACACCGGAATACCACTCGCGGTCACTGGTGGTGTTCTTTCGCTTTGGCTGCGCGGAATGCCATTTAGTATCAGCGCCGCAGTTGGATTCATCGCGCTCAGCGGCGTCGCCGTCCTCAACGGCCTGGTGATGATCGCTTACTTCAATCAACTGCGCGAGGCCGGACGCACAATCCATGAGGCTGTTATCGAAGGCTCAATCACTCGATTGCGGCCAGTGCTGATGACCGCGCTCGTCGCCAGCCTCGGTTTTGCTCCAATGGCTATCGCCACCGGGACCGGCGCGGAAGTTCAACGTCCTCTAGCAACCGTCGTGATCGGCGGAATTTTGTCATCGACTTTTCTGACGTTGATTTTATTGCCGGTACTCTACGCGTGGTTTGAATGCGAGAGCGGTTTCGCAGCTAAACTTTCAAACGCCAAGTCACCGCCGAAGGAAGAACAGGCCGAGGATCGCAAGCGTCACCCCGAGCAGGCGCTGCCATGATGGCGGCTCGCGGAAAAACAAGATCCCGGCGACAGCCATTATTGCCGCGCCGCCAGCTAGAATGGCGGGAACAGAGGAGAGCGGACCGCCTTTCTGAAAAAGCAGGAAGAACGCAATTGTGCCCGCGCCCACGCAGACGCCCGTGAGAACGGAATAGAAAATTCCTTGCGCGCTGGATTGCTGATTCCAACGGCTCGTCAACCAAAGGAAAAGCAGGTAAAATAAGATTAACAACGCCGCTGTCGCTTCGACCACGAAGCCGCCCAAGCCTTCGCCAATGCCGTCCGCCGCCAGCTTGGTAAAGATTTGATGCGCGCCATAAAGCACAGCAGCAACGACCGCATACCAGAACCAAGGAGCCATATAGCCAAGATTAAATTGCAGACACACAGCGTCCAAGACCTAAAAGGCTCAGAGGCGAATATGTTCCAGTTTGGCGAGTCAATTTAGAGATTCCTCGACTTCGCTCGGAATGACATACTAGTGACAATGTCGATTGCACTTTTTCGGATCGCAGCTGCTCTTTGTTTTCTTGCCGTGGCGCTAGGCGCTTTCGGGGCGCATAGCCTCAAGCAAATACTCGAAACGCACGGAATGCTCGATGTCTGGAACAAAGCCGTGCTTTATCATTTCATTCACGCGCTTGCGCTCCTGGTGCTTGCGCTTTTCGGCGCCGCGAATCGCAGCGCATGGTGGTTGCTCTTTGCCGGCATTTTCATTTTTAGCGGCAGTCTATATGTGATGGCGCTGACAAATATTCGGTGGCTCGGAGCAGTTACGCCCATCGGCGGTCTTTGCTTTCTTGCAGGCTGGGCGTGGCTCGTGATTGCGCCGCGTTCGTAGACCGTGTTGGATTGCAAAGTGGAACGGTCGCCGCGGCGACTCCTCAACGCGTTGGTAAGCTGGCTCTCTGCCAAATATTTTCTGTGCGTCCGACGCGCGCGCGGCTAAAACTACGTCTTCGGCGATTGGTTCTGCCATCGTCTTCAACCGCCTTCGCGTAACGCTACAGCGTGCCAGGAGAAGAGCCGGTGCACCTTGGGATTCGACACAAGAATGCTGTTCCGGGTGTCCTCTTCTGATATACTATCGGCTCGAATGTTTAGCGCACTGTCGGAGGCTGAGCGAGATGCGATCACAGCGGTCGTATTCCTCTCAACGTTTTTTGTTACGTTCGGTGTGGGCCGGTTCTTAAAGCGCCGTGCCGGAGTGAAGCTCGGCCTGCTGTACAGGCTTTTCTGCCTCATGCTGGCATTCTATGCCGCGATAGCTGTTTACGGCGTCCATGCATCCTGGAGAAATCACGTCGGCGCCGTAGTAATTTTGTTAAGTACGGCGCTCGTCGTTGCGCTGGTGAACCGATATGTGTGGGATCTTTATTACGAAAAAAGGCGCCAGACAACGATTCCGCATTTTCTCCGCGAGGTTGTTAGTGGGATCATTTTTTTGATCGTACTGCTTCTGGTTCTGAGTTACGGCTATCACGCCGAAGCGCAGTTAAAAGGAGTACTGGCTGGCTCTGGTGTTATTGCGATCATCCTTGGTTTCGCCGGGCAGAATTTTTTTTCCGGGATTATCGGCGGAGTGGCGATCCAGATTAATCGCCCCTACAAAGTCGGCGATTGGTTGCAGGTCGGTGAGCGCTTTGCTGAGGTAATGGAGATCAACTGGCGTTCGACGCGATTGCGCACCAACGACGCTATTTATCTCGATATCCCGAACAATGAGATGGTGAGCCATACCATCGTCAACCTCCACTATCCCACCGTAGTCCACGCGATGCGGATCCGTGTTGGAGTCGAGTACAAGAACCCGCCCAATCGCGTGAAGGATGCGCTGCTCCGAGCGGCCTCAACGGCGGAAGGCGTCCTGCCGGAACCGAAGGTAAGGGTGTTTCTGGTCGATTTTGCCGATTCCGCTGTGATCTACGAGATCAAGTTCTATATGGGCAATCACGCCAGAATCAACGAAATCAACGACGCCGTCCGCACCAATGTCTGGTATGAACTCAAACGCCAGGGGATCACCATCCCCTTCCCGATTCGCACGTTGCACGTGGAACGCAAAGCGGCTCCTTCGATACAAGAAGAATACCAGGAAGCCCGGGCAATTTTGCGCTCTGAAGCTTTGTTTGAATGCTTGTCGGATGAGCAGATCGAGAGCCTGGTGCAGCAATCCCAGGTCAGTCATTTTGGGCGGGGCGAGCGTGTGATCAGGGAAGGCGCCGAGGGTGACTCGATGTTCGTGTTGTTGAGGGGCGCAGCAGAAGTGTCGATCTCGAAAAATGGCGCTTCCATTCCTGTGGCTACCTTGAAGGCGCCCGATTGTTTCGGCGAAATGTCTCTCCTCACCGGCGAACATCGGACAGCAACGGTGCGGGCCCAAACCGATTGCCAGGTGATGGAGATTGGCAAGCCAGTAATGGCAGAGCTTCTCCGCGCTTCGCCCGATTGCCTCGAGCGGCTTAGCGAATTGCTCGCTAAACGGAAAATGGAAACTGAGGGTTTACTCAAAGAGGCGGTTTCCCACACCCAGAGCGCGAGAAAAGAACGCGAATACAGGGACACCTTCCTGCACCGTTTGCGGACGTTTTTCGAATTGTAGCTACGGCGCCATGCCGCCGTGCCGCGGATCGCCTGCTGAGCGCCTCGACACAGCGAGACAGCCAACAGGGGCGCACTCCAGAAAAAGTCGAAATCCGGATTTTGAATTTTTCAATAACGAATTGCCAGTAGATGAAAACCCATTAAAGTCCCCACCTTTCACCCCGAATATTCATGAGCATTTTATTGGGCCTAACGATTCTCGATTCAGGCGTGCCATTGTCGATGGTGTGCGCTCTAATCGCACTCGTGGCCGCATTCATTTTGATTGGCGTAGTGATTCGTTCGCCCGCGGGCAATGAGCGGATGCGACAGATCTCCGGCGCGGTTCAGGAGGGGGCGAAGGCGTATCTGAATCGCCAGGTAATCACCATTAGTTCCATCGCAGTAATCATTTTTATTTTGCTCTTTATTTTCAAAGATCGCGCCACGGCGATTGGCTTTTTGATCGGTGCGTTTTGTTCGCTTTCGGCCGGCTACATTGGGATGCGCATCGCGGTCGTAGCTAATGTGCGCACGACTCAAGCTGCAAGCGTGTCGACAACCAAAGCTCTGCGAATGGCATTCAACGGCGGTGCTGTGACGGGTCTGCTCGTCGTGGGGCTCGCACTTCTGGCGGTATCGATTTTCTACACTGCAGTCTCACATATTGTCGGGCCGCGGATGGCGATCAGCAGCCTGGTGGGTCTCGCTCTTGGGGCTAGTCTCATCAGCGTGTTCGCAAGACTTGGCGGTGGCATTTACACCAAGGCCGCGGATGTCGGCGCGGATCTCGTTGGCAAGATCGAGAAGGGCCTCGAAGAAGACGATCCGCGCAATCCCGCCACGATTGCAGATAACGTCGGCGACAACGTCGGGGATTGCGCCGGCATGGCCGCCGACGTATTCGAGACCTACGCGGTGAGCTTGATCGGCGCGATACTGGTTGGCGCGCTCACGTTGCCGGGAAATCCAGCGGCCGTGGTTTATCCATTCGTGCTTGGCGGAATCTCCGTGTTGGGCGCAATTCTCGGCGTTCTGTTCGTAAACTTCGCCGGTGGCAGACCGGCCAACGTGCTGATGGGCGGCGTGGTTACCAGTGCAATTATTTCGGCCGTTCTCTTCTGGCCGGCCACGCACTACCTGTTCCCGATCGGCATCATGGTTAGCGGACAGATGCGCTCACCAACGCAATTATACTGGGCGTCGGTAGTCGGGCTGATCATGACCGCCGTCGTCGTCGTGATCACCAATTACTACACATCGATGCGCTATCGGCCCGTGCAAAAAATTGCCCGCGCTTCGGAGACAGGCCATGCGACAAACATCATCGCCGGACTCGCGGTTGGCCAGCATGCCACCGCGTTGCCAGTAGGCTTTATCGCAATCGCTATTTTGCTGAGTTTTCACTTTGGCGGCCTTTACGGAATCGCCATCGCCGTGATGGCGATGTTGTCCATGGCCGGCATCATCATTTCGCTCGATTCGTTCGGCCCAATTACCGACAATGCTGGCGGCATAGCGGTAATGAGTAACCTGCCGAAGGAGGTACGCAACGTCACCGATCAACTCGACGCCGTGGGCAACACGATGAAAGCGGTGACCAAGGGCTACGCGATTGCTTCAGCCGGTTTGGCCGCCCTGGTTTTGTTCGGCTCGTACGTACAGGAGCTTAAGGAACACCTGACACGCAACGGCGAGCCGTTTGTGTTCGAGTTTTCGCTTACCGACCCGAAGGTAATCATCGGCTTGTTCCTTGGTGGATTGCTTCCGTTCGTCTTCACCGCCTTCAGCATGGATGCGGTAGGTAAAGCCGCCGGCGCGGTCGTACGCGAAGTGCGGCGGCAACTGCAGGTGCATCCCGGCATCATGACCGGCCAGGACACACCTGAGTACGGCACCTGCGTGGACATCGTGACTAAAGCTGCGTTGCGCGAGATGATCGTACCAGCACTGCTGCCGCTGATATTCGTGGTGGCTGTGGCGGTGATTCCGCAGTTAGGTCCGGTCGTTCTCGGCGGATTGCTCGTGGGAACGATTGTCACCGGGCTATTTGTTGCGATTGCCATGACATCCGGCGGCGGCGCATGGGACAATGCGAAAAAATTTATCGAGGAAGGAAATCTCGGCGGCAAAGGATCGTTCGCTCACGCCGCAGCAGTAACGGGCGATACTGTGGGCGACCCTTACAAAGACACCGCCGGTCCTGCAATCAATCCCATGATCAAGGTCGTCAATATTCTGGCGATCCTAATCATCCCGATTTTCTTTTAGAGCGCGCTGCCCATCCCGATTTTTCTTGGCTCCGTGTCTGTTATTAACCACGAATAGACACGAATGGACACGAATGAGGAGAAACTACTGCTCAGAGATGAAGTCTTTCAAATCGTCGGGTGCGCGATCGAGGTCCTGAACACCCTTGGCCACGGAATGGTCGAGAAGCCCTATGAGAATGCGTTGGTCGTAGAATTTGGACTAACAAAGATTCCATTCCGGCAGCAGCCTACATTCGATGTTCCTTACAAGAGGCAGAAAGTAGGCCTGTGACCCCACCGCTTTCAATCCTATTGTCGTGGACACAAAAGGTGATCGACCGCATTACCGATCACGAGCGGGGCTTGATGTTAAACTATCTGCGCATTACGAACTTGCGCGTTGGAGTGATTCTTAATTTCGAACACCGGAAGTTGGAGTGGAAGCGAATTGTCTTATGAATTCGTGTCTATTCGTGTCCATTCGTGGTTAAGTCTCTGTTTGAAGTCGCGCCATGCCTAGCGTTTCAGCCTCGCCCACACGACTCAAGTTTTGGGGGACGCGCGGTTCCATTTCGGTACCGGGCCGCGGCACACTGGGCTACGGTGGCAACACGACTTGCGTCGAGATGCGCGCGGATGGCGAGATTATTGTGCTCGATGCGGGCTCCGGAATCCGCTCCCTTGGCATCGCTTTGGAGAAAGAATTCCACTCGCAACCGATCAAACTCTCGCTGTTGATCACGCACGCTCATTGGGATCATATCCAGGGATTGCCCTTCTTTGCCCCAGCGTACGAGAAGAAAAATGAAATCCGTGTACGCGGCTACGACGGCGTCGATATGAGCTTCAGCGAAATTATGGCTGAACCGATGAAGGCGCCGTTTTTCCCGGTCGCGATGCGCGAGCTTGCCGCCAGGATCGACATTAAGAAACTAACTGAGATGGAGTTCTCCGTCGGAAAAGTGCAAGTCCGCGCCAGATTTGTAAATCATCCCGGTGTTTGCGCTGGTTATCGTCTTTTTACCACCGCCGGCTCGATCGCTTTCCTGCCGGACCACGAGCCCTATCAATTTCTGCACTCAGCAAGGGCCAGTGACATCAGTCCGGAAGAAGCGAAAAAGACCGCTGAAGGTCAGCGAATTGGTCTGGTCGACTTTCTTCACGGCAGCGATATTCTGATTCTCGACGCGCAATACACCGATGCAGAGTACGAACGCCACGTCGGATGGGGACATGGTTCGGTTTCCAGCGCCGTTTCCCTCGCGCTCGACGCCAAAGTCCGAAGGCTTCTGCTTTTTCATCATGATCCAAGTCACGATGACACAATGCTCGATGCGATGGTGGACGATGCGCGGCGACTAATCCGCGAGAGAGGAAAAGACCTTAAGGTGGACGGCGCACGCGAAGGCGAGGAGGTATTGCTGGAAATGACGAAGCCCTAATGTCGAATGACGAAAGAAGCGCAAAGCCCGAATGACGAGGCAGCGACCAAGTCGTTCGTCATTTGATCATTCGTCATTCGGATTTCGACATTTTTCGGCTAAATTCAGGTTTTTTCTGCTGCGCCGGAACGGTTGCGCACGCGTGTAACCTGCTTTTACCTGTTCGGTCACCCTTGCCTCGTGGTGTAATGGTAGCACTAGAGACTCTGAATCTCTCTGTCTAGGTTCGAATCCTAGCGAGGCAGCCAATAATAAGTCAGAACAGACTACATTGGTAGTAGTCAGAACAATACCTTGACATGGCCGTTCCCGCGCCGGAAACCGGCCTAGAAATGATTTTGACCGCTGCGTGCGAGTCACGACAGCGGTTGAGGGATTTCGAGGCTATTGCGGCCTCTTACGCAGCCAAAATTTAAGCTCGTTTCCACCAGGCGCAGCTGATACTTGGCATTACTCCCATGGATATATCCGTTAAAGCTTTAGAAGAAGCGGTTTCAATACGCCGACAAATCGATAATCTGGAAAGACGTCTTTCCTCAATTTTATCAGGTCACGGTCCTGGTCCCGGTCGCGGTCCTACGCCCCCAGCCCCTACACAAGCAGGGCGTTACTTTTCGCCTTCAACCCGAGCCAAGCTTTCAGCCGCGGCTAGGGCTCGCTGGGCGAGACTAAAAGGCGGGACAGAACCAGCCCGGATTAAGAAAAAAGGCGGACTTACGCCTGCTGATCGGAGAAAACTCTCCGAGCTCATGAAGGCTCGCTGGGCGGCAAGAAGAAAGGTCGCAGGAACAAAGACAGCACCTTCGGCGAAGAAGGGAGGACTCACCCCTGCCGGGCGAAGAAGGCTCTCGCAGGTGATGAAGGCTCGCTGGGCGGCAAGAAAAAAAACCGGTGCGAGTCACGGTCCTGGTCCGGGGCGACGTTTGCTTAGACCCTCATGAGTTTTCCCGCATCACCACCTCCGTCAAGCCCGACGCCTGGTCGTCAGCCGGGCGCTTCACCTCAGGTCCAAGCCCCCACTGGCCTTTACGACAGGCCGCAGGAAGCTTTGAAATCAATCCTGGATGGTTACAATTATTGGACCAGCAAATTGACTGAAAGCAGTTTCGCTTTGTCTCTAGCTGTTATCGGGGCAAACTGGGCTGTCTTCGGGTCCGTCGACAAAATTCTTAACAACATCTGCGCGGAAATCTCCATAGCGGCCGTTATTTCGAATTTGGTTATCAGCTTGCTTGGCAGCGGATGGCTCGGACTATTGCTCCGCAGGCGAATTGCTTATGCCGAGGAAAATGTGCCGAGGTGGGAAAAGCAATTTGACGACAACAAAGGCAAATCAACGTATTGGCCTTCCAGCCGGACCATTGATTGGTCGGCTTTCGCGCTCCAGGCAGCAAAAATACTCTTGCCGGTGATTGGAGGGGTATTTTTCTTGATCGCCCTTTTCAGTCAGCCCAAACCTCAAAAAGATGAATCACATTTCGGTTCATCAGCATCGCCGACGTCCGCAGCGTTGTCGTCGCCATCAGCAACGGCTCCGGTTCTCGGAACGCAGGCACCGTCAGCGGCAGTGAGAGAAATTGAGGCAAGGCCTTCACCAAAACGAGAGTTGGACGCTGCGGACAGCGCGAAAATCAGACAGTGGGTAGAGAATGCGCATAAGCGCGGCGAGGAGTGGGCCAAAGAATCACCAAAGCCCAGCCCTAGTGTGACAGAAGCGAGGCAACTCCAGAGTCAACCGAAGACACCAAAGTAATGAATGCCGCTGCCTTTAATGAACTAAGCGAGGTGGAGAAACGACACTTCTACCGTTGCGAGCAGTGCGGAGAAATGGTCGATATGCGGCAACTGGATGATGTTCTCTTTCACGAGGATCATGTCCACAGGCCGGACATTCAATACGGCGCCTGCAACGCGCGATTTCGACAACATTTTTTGAGAACAGGATTAAAATAGACCTTTCGCGGCAGAATTACTTCCACCCGGCACACCGGTGACCCCCCGCCGTTGGCAATTGGGCGTCGTGCGCTCGTCGCGCGCCTTAGCACCTCTGAGGCCCCACTGTTATTACTCGCTTTGCGGCTTGCATCGAAAGTCCCCTGTCAATTCGGCATCGTGAACACGAGGGACGGAGACCTAACAAAAAGATGCATCCAAAACAGTAATAAAAGATGCAGAGCAGTATAGGAGACATGACCAAACACATCATCATCTACGGCCGAGTTTCCACCGCAGAACAACGGCACGATTCACAGATTGCAGAAGTTCAAGACTACTGCGCGAGGCGGTGGGGCGATAATAGCGCTGTCACCATTATCACCGACACTGCAAGCGGCGCGAAAACTTCACGCGAAGGGCTGGATCGGCTCATGCATCTCGTGCGACGTGGCAAGGTTGATGTTGTCGCGTGTTTCAAACTGGATCGGTTGGGACGATCGCGCCGCTCTAGTTCCGCGAGGAACTTGGAAATATTCAGTGCTGCTTTTCCTCACAGAGCTTTTGGAAGCGCGGATCATTCCGCAGTGGATCGAACATTGGATCCAGCCGTAGCAGCGCAGGAGTAAGCGGGCCCGCAAGGAAAGCGCCCGCGTACGAGATCGAGAGTAGTTTCTGTAAAGCGGCGATGGCGCGGTCGGGCTCTCCCATCTGCGCCGCCACCCGGGCGAGGATCTCGAGCGACCAAGGACCAGTCAAGGGGTCTTTCTCGATCGGATTCGCGGCCATGGCCCGTTCCGACAGAG
>WNGK01004352.1_pt1 | contig 15169 bp, 10 predicted proteins | sample 5400601 | NCBI WGS metagenome assembly WNGK01 (sample SAMN13153376, study PRJNA577476) | soil metagenome | isolation source: 60 cm soil or saprolite under Garry oak tree replicate 1 | place: USA:California | collected 2016-06-15 | reverse complement strand
CTGGAGAAGACTGCTGGCCCAGGGAATTATGACTATCTTGTGCCGAAAGGCGATTTCTAAATCTGGCTTTCTCTCCACTTTGTACAAGCCAGGCCATTGACTATGGAATGGCCTGGCTGCTGTCTTCGCTATGTAAAGTGCCGTATATCAGCTCGTTTCGGCACGAAGCGCCTTATCACGCGAAGTCAATTCGACGTGAGCCATGCCTTTTTCGGCTCGGTAACCATCAATTCTGCGACTTGTCGCCATCTCCTTCAAAGCTAAACATCCAGGTATCCTTAACTCTTTTCCTGTTCGCGTAGATTTTTCAGTGGTTGTCCAGTACGAACTAAAAATACACTGTGATAGATACTAATAGATGACCAACCTGTCATCTGCTGTCCCCATGTGTTAATTGACAACTTTTCTCCTTGATATTCCACTGTATCCCCATCAATAATAGTGGCAAATTGATTCGGCTGTTTTTTCGTGTAAACGGGCTCACCGATGTGCACCTTACCTGTGCTAATCAAATCTTTGAGACGTGGTTTCGTCAGCACTTTTATCTGGTCACCGTTGTTTGTTTGGATACCATGTTGTGTAGATATCTCGGTCGCACGTTCAATGGTATACTTCTCAATGAGATCGAAGATGCTCTGCGCACGATCTTCGAGAAATATCTTGAAAAGGATATCCCAAGTTTCATCTGAGATCATTTCCTCTGGAATGAGATGTGATGTTAAACATGCTGCTAATTTCGGATTGGCTTTCTGTTGAAGTTCAGACAAGTACACACTTGGAGCTTTCTTCCCGATTTTAATGTTGAGTATTTTCGGGATAAGCGTTCGGTTCACCACACAGTCCACTGACTGCTCAGCTTCGCTCTGCTTCATCCCCTCCAAAGGGGGTTTGCTGAGAATATATGCCTTGGGATAGATATGATGATCTTCTAAATTCATACTGCCGATGTTTAAGGTCTGTGTATTCGTCCAATCTTTCAGCCCCTTTGCATCGTATCCCAGGAGATTGAGAATACCTCTGTAGAGAGCACTCGCCTTTTTTGTATAACTAAAGAGATCACTTGGTTCAGTAATAAGTGGCCGCAACCGCATGAAGTAGTTACGGAGGGTAATCTTCTCACCATGAGCGACGTGTTGCAGAACCGTGCTATCGGTAATAATCGTTTCGTTTGATGACCCGCTATAGCGGTTAGAAAAGACTGATGCCCAATACCAATACTCAAGAAATTGACGCTGTTCTTCGTTCATACGGTCAAAACTTTTGATCTGCCGCAGAAACATCATTACCGGAATAACCATGTTCTCGGAGGGCATCCAGGATTGCGACAAAATGTAATGCTGATGTGCTAGATAGTGAAGGCTCTCAATATACAATTTACACACATCTTCCCAATGCCTTTCAAAATCATGTGCATCAAGAGACTTGAGGATAAAGTCTTTATCAATGGAAATGGAACCTTTCCTGTTCCCGTCTGTCGTTTTATCACTCCCAACGATATAGGCGATAGCGCGAACGATAATTTCTCGGTTGAGCTCAAGGGAGGGGTTCTGGCTTTCAAATGCCTCGATTTTCTTGCGGAGATTAAATTTATGGAAGAGTTTGGCGGCAAGAATATCCGTGAAATTGAGTTGTATCCCTCTGCTATTACTCCGCTCAAAGAAGGTACAAAATTTTTCCAGGTTCATATCAAGAAGATAGAAGGCCACTAACTTTTGCTGTTTATAGAGGTCAATAAGCTGTTTGATCGCTCGACGATAGATCGTTCGTGCCTTTCTTTGCAGGTGTTCATCTGCTCCGTTGAGGACTTTTTGCGCATAGAGCGTCTTTGTAAACCGCTCATTGAGCTCTTCATCTTCCAGCATATGCACTTCTGCATCATAGGCATCTGAGAGCTTCACAGATATGGCGAGGGGACTTTCTTCGCCTGTTACTTCCTGAACCATCTCATCCAAGGAAAGAGTGCGGATTGCTTCGACATCTAAAGTGAGTAAACGGTCATGGAGAAGAATGTAAACGGTATCATGACCTTTAATAGCACGATAAATGGAGGTAATGCGTTGCTGACCATCCAAGACAATACGAAAGTTTTGCGTCTGTGCCTTGATAGTAATCTCTTCAGTATCAAAGCTATAGGTTTTTATGTCAGTATTGGGGTCCCGACATTTTTACCCCCCGTTTTCCCCGCTAAGGATTCTTCGAGGGATTTGTCGCTTGTTTTCTCCCCGCTAAGCCGGAAATGATGGGCTTCCTTTTCCATCTCAGGCGGTTTGATTGACATACAAGCAGGCAGTATGCTACAACCAGGGCAAAACTGGAGAAACACCTACCGTGCCTGGATATGACAAGATCCCGACGTACCTCAACCCAGAGCAACGTCACGCATTGACCCAGATTCCCCCGGACCTCTCTGATCGAGACATTGCCCGTTACTACACGTTTACTGAAAAAGAGCGAAACCTCATCAATCGTCGAAGACGCGCGTCCAACCGCCTGGGGTTCGCTGTCCAACTGGCCCTCTTGAAGTTTCCTGGTCGCACGCTCATGGAAGTGAAAGAGGTTCCCCGAGTAGTGCTCACCGCGATTGCCGAGCAAGTCGATGTCCCTGCTTCTGCCTTCACCAGCTATGGGGAGCGCGAAAACACATTGTATGAGCACCTGGATGAACTCCGACGAGAGTGTGGCTTTCGTTCATGCGGTTGGCGCGAATATTTGTTGGTCGCACGGTCGCTCCTACCTGATGCGATGGAGAGTGATCGTCCACTTCCGCTCATCGAGACTGCGCTGGAGCGGCTGCGAACTCAGGGCATTCTTGCCCCAAGCATGATCCATGTAGAACGCCTCGTGTGGATCGTGCTGAAAATCGCAGAGCGACGACTTTTACGCACCCTGACGCAGTCACTCACGCTGGAGCAACGAACCAGATTGGATGACCTCCTGCACGCAGATACCAGCATTCGTGGCGCGACCCGTCTGAGTTGGTTACGACAGGCTCCTGGTGTGGCCTCGCCCAAAAGTATCAAGCACCTGATCGAGCGCCTGTTGTTTTTGCGAGAACTGGCGCTTCCTGCGCCGTCGGTCACGTTACACCAGAATCGGGTGTTGCAACTGGCACGCAAATGTAGTAAATACCAGGCGCAGCCGCTCCTGAATTTGCCACGAGATCGACGCCATGCGCTGCTGGTGACGCACCTGTTTGAGCTGTCACAGGACCTCACCGATCAGGCGCTCGACCAGTTTGATCGGTTGCTTGGAGAATTGCAGCGCAAAGGCGAGCGTCGCCAGCAAAAGCATTTACGGCTTAACTCACGCAAGATGAACAGCCATCTCACGATTCTCACCAAAGCGGCAGAGGCGTTTTTGCTCGCCAGGACGGAGGGAACTGATCCTGTGCAGGCACTGCTGGATAAAGTGCCTGAAGCCCAACTCCAGGCCACCGTTGATTCGGCGAAACAGTTCCTGCGTCCAGAGGATCTGGACTCGCTGGATCTCATCGAAGCACGCTATGTGCCGATGCGACACAGTTTGCTCTCGTTGTATCAAGCCCTCGATTTCCAACCATTTCGGCGGGGTGAACCCGCTTTACAAGCGTTGGAACATGTCTCGACACTGGCCAAACACCGCCGACGGGTGACAGCGAAAGAGCAAAAAGTGGGCAAGGTGAAGATGCACGCACCGCTGGGCCACCTGACCCAACGGTGGCACAAGCATGCCCTGGAGGGAGAGAAGATCACGCCGAATTACTATGAAGCAGCCGCTTTTGAGGCACTGAAAGGACGAGTGCGTTCAGGCGATATCGCCGTCTCTGGCAGTCGACGGTATCGCCCATTTGAGCATTACCTGTTACCATCAGCGCATTTTGAGCAGCTCACAGAGAAACAGCAGACCCGTTTGGCAGTCAACAGTGATGCGGAAGCGTATTTGACGGCAAAACAGCAAGAGATTACCCAGAAGTTGGCGGCCTTACAAGAGAGCATTGGCAAGGTGGAAGGTAGTCTGATTTTGGATGAAAAAGGGCATCTGCACCTTCCACAACTAGAAAAAGCGGTGCCGGAAGATGTAGAGCGCCTGAAAAAACGAGTGTATGCATTGCTCCCACATCTGCCATTGGCCGATCTGCTGTTGGAAGTCGATGCCTGGACGGGATTTTTGCGCCACTTCACGCATCTCACCAGCAAAGATGCCCCGATTGGGACACAGAAGCTTGAGCTTGTGGCTGCGTTGATGGGCATGGGCATGAATCTCGGATTGGAAAAGATGGCCGAGTCGTGTCCCTTTACCTATCGTCAGCTTTCCTGGTCCATCGATTGGCATATTCGAGAGGAAACCTTGCTGGCCGCGCTGGCCAATCTGGATAACTTTGTGCTTGCAGCTCCACTTTCTTCTGCCTGGGGAGATGGAACCACCTCGTCATCTGATGGAATGCGCTTTCATATGGGTGTCCAAGCGGCTAACGCGGAATACAACGCCAAATATTTTCACGCCAGACGCGGGGCCAACATGTATATCCACGCGGCTGATATCTGGGTTCCCTTTGGAAAGCCGCAGATCATCGGGACGAATGAAGAAGCGTTGTATGTGATCGATGCGCTCTGCCATCATGAAAGTGATTTGCATATTCAAGAGCATTACACTGATACTGGCGGCAGTACGGAGCATGTGTTTGCCCTCACGGCGCTGCTTGGTTTCCGTTTCGCCCCGCGTCTGCGGGATGCGCTCTCGCGCCACCTCTATCTCGTAGATGAGGTAGGTGCGTATGAGTCACTCAACAGTTTGCTTTTTGGCCAGGTCAAGAGCAAGCTGATCATTGAACAATGGGATGAGATACGGCGTGTGGCTTCCTCGATCCGGCATGGAACTGTGTCAGCAAGCTTGCTCATGCGGAAACTGGCGGCCTATCCTCGTCAGAACCGGGTGGCCAGGGCACTGACGGAGATGGGCAAGCTGGAACGAACGGCGTACCTGCTGGAGTATTTTCGCGACGAAGCACTCAGGCGGCGTGTGCTGATCGGTTTGAACAAAGGAGAAGCGCTCCACGCTCTCGCGCGTCAACTCTTCTTTGGCAGACTCGGCGAATTGCGTGACCGGGCGTTTGAGGATCAGATGCATCGCGCCAGTTGCCTTCACTTACTTATGGCGGCCATTGCTGCCTGGAATACGGTCTATCTCACCAAAGCGATTGAGACCCTGCGCAAACGAGGCGAAGATATTCCAGAAGCGACGGTCGCCCATATTGCGCCACTGGGATGGGAGCACATTCGCCTGATTGGCGACTATCATTTCACACCACAGTCTGGGCGTTCTCTGGAAAATCTGCGCCCTTTGCACCTCCAACAAGAAGAGGAAGAGAGCGTCTAAAAGGAGAGGGAAATGTGTTCAGGAAACCATTGTTATCCACTGTTTGCTTCGCTGCAAAAAAGCAATGGCCCATTTGTTGGGGAGCACTTGTTTCTTCTTTGCGCTTTGTGTATAATCATCCATATATCTGTTGGGGAGCAAAAAGAGGAGACATCGCCCTGCCATGCCAAAAAGTGCACAGTACAGCCTTGACTGGTCGCCAGAACAGGAAGGTTATCTTTTAACTGAGGCGGAGACAGGTACCTCATTTCTATTGGATGAGGCTGGTGAAGCCTGGCTGGTGTGGCTGGAAGAACATCGCTCATTCGCTTTTCATGGACGGAGTGGTCAACTCAATCTGCTTAAGGAACAGCGCCGTAATGGTGAGGGTTACTGGTACGCCTACCAGCGTCAGGCCAGCAGGATGGTCAAGCGCTACCTTGGACGCAGTAATCAGGTTCGCGTTGAACGTCTGGAGGAGATTGCTACCCAACTGGCTGAGCGGCCTCAGTCAGTTCCAACTTCCTCAGATACACTGCAAACCTCAAAAAAGTCTATCGCTTCCCGGACATCTCGAACGCGTAAGCGTAAGCAGGATTTACCTCTCTCAACCAGTTTAGTTCCCGTATTGAGGGAGGGCAAGCCTGTGTTTGAGCAGACCACACCCATGCCAGCTCATTACTTTGAGCCGTTGCTCATGCCTAAGCTGGAGCTTCCACGATCCAATTCAACGCTCCTGCCTCGCCCGCATCTCTGGGAATTTCTCGATAAGTGCCAGGAATATAAGCTGACCTTGCTCAGTGGTCCGGCTGGTTATGGCAAAACAACGCTGGTCGGGCAATGGATTGCTGCCAGAAAAGAGCAAGTAGATTTTCTTGATGTGGCATGTCTGACCCTTGACGAAGATGATAACGACCCCATTCGCTTCTGGCGTTATGTCATTGCCGCCTGCCAGGCTTTCCATGAACGCTTTGGGCGGGAGGCTCTGGAACTCCTGTTTGCCCATCGTTTGCCGCCTTTTAAGCCGTTAGAGACTATGCTGGTGGCTTTGCTCAATGAATTAAGCCACCTGAACAGGCCGGCTCTCCTGGTGCTTGATGATGTCCAGGTCATTGACTCACCTCAGGTCATTGCCAGTCTGACCTTTTTTCTGGAGCACCTGCCCTCTTCCTTTCATTTGATGCTGCTCACTCGTGGAGACCCTCCTTTTTCGCTGGTACGTTTGCACGCCCGTAATGAGGTGCTGGACCTCTATCCTCCTGCCCTACGTTTTACCCTGGAAGAGACACGGGCCTTTTTTGCTCGCGAATTAGCTTTCCCTCTCTCTCAGAAGGTTCTGCGCGCGATTGATGAGCGGCTGGACGGCTGGCTGGCTGGCCTGCGTTTGTTCACCGGAGAAATAGATGAGTTTTCCAGTGAAGAGGATATTGAACCTGTGCTTGCCAGTTTTACTGGTAGCCACTGGAGTGTGCGTGAGTATTTTCTCAGCGAGGTTGTACATACATTGCCTGCGGATCAGCGCATGTTTCTTTTTCAGACCTGCCATCTCCCACGTTTGCAGGCCTCGCTTTGTCAGGCTATTACTGGGCGAGAGGATTGTGATCGCATGCTAACGGCCCTTAATACCGGGGACCGTTTTCTGATTCGGCTGGACCGCAAGGGAGAATGGGCTCGTTACCATACCCTCTTTGCCCGTTCTATGCAAGAGGAGGCCCGCAAACATCTGGGCGATGAACAGATTCGTCAGCTTACCTATCGGGCCAGTATCTGGTATGAGGAGCATAATTTTCTCGATGATGCCATCGAAACCGCTCTGGAGGCTGAAGCTTTCTCGCGTGCGGCCAGTTTAATAGAGCGCTTTATTCTGGCCAGGGAACAGAACAATGTGTTGAGGATTCCAGAACTCTATAACATGCAGCGCTGGTTTGGACGTCTCCCTCAGGAGGAACTGGAGAGCCTGCCGCTCTTGTGTTTACACTACGCTATGGTACGTCTTTTTCGGCTGTGGGAGAGTCCGCGTATTCCTGAAGGTGATCCCTACATTCAGCACTTATTGCAGATCGCTGAGGCGCACTGGCGAGATACCAATAATACTGCTCGTCTGGCCTTTGTGTTTGCTTTTCGGGCCCTGCTGGCCCGTCAGGAGGGGAAACTGCTCCAGGCCATTACCTGGGCCAGACAATCGCTGGTCTGGCTACCTTCAGAGGAACGCGTCTGGAGGAATATCGGTTTGACTGTGGTTGGTCATGGGGAACTGCTTGAAGGCAATCTGGATCAGGCGCTTAGCCTGTTTCATGAGGCCCTAGCTCTGAGTAATCAGCAAGGGAACATGACCTATGCTCGCGCTACCAGGGGGATGCTGGCCGGAGTCAATATGGAGTATGGTGAGATGAACCATGCGCTTGAACAACTACATCAACTCCAGACCGAGGCCAGGGCGCAGGAAGATTATGATGATATTGCTCATTCTCAGTTAGGTCTGGCCCGGATTGCCTATCAACGCAATAAACTGGATGAGGCCGAACAATATGCTCGTGAGGTTATGGACATTGGGGAGCAACTGAAGCAGGAAGAATTTCTGGCTTATGCCTCGATTCATCTGGCTTTGATTGAGCAAGCCCAGGGCCAGGTATCCCAGGCGCGTCAGCGACTTACTTCCTGGCTGGCCCGCAATCCTACTCCTGTCTCTCATCTCATCTTTCAACTCTCGCGTGAGGTTCAGACGACCCTGGCATCTCTACAACTGATGAGCGGCTTACGTACGCCGGTTGAGCATTGGTTCGCTGATCTTGCAGAGGGCGCATCGAAGCTACCCCTGCTTCAACAGAGACGTGAGCAATTATTGTCTGCTCGCTTGCTGTTGACCCGGGGGGATCTGGTTCAAGCTACCCGGATGCTTGAGGAGCTTTTTAGCTGGGCTATTCAGACAAAACATTTTGCCTTGAGCCACGAAGCCCGGGTGCTGCTTGTTCTGGCCTGTGCTCGCCAGTCCAGGCCAGAACAGGCTCGTGTCTACCTGTGTGATCTGCTGGCGGCAAGCCTCAATGAGGGATATGTACGCCTGTTTCTGGATGCAGGTGAGGAATTAACTCTGGTCATGCGTGACTTACTGCCCTCACTGCAGGAAAAGAACCTGGCAGCCCGTGCTCGCTATCTGTTAGAGGCTGCTGGCCTCTCGTCCAATCAACCCGCCAGGAGCCTGCTCAATGAACCTCTCAGTTCACAGGAGCGCAAAGTTTTGCGTTTGCTGGCTGCGGGACGTTCGAATGCAGAGATTGCCCATGAACTGGTGGTCTCGGTTAATACTGTACGTACCCAGCTGCAAAGTATTTATCGTAAACTCAACGTTAGCAACCGCGTCGAGGCCAGTACCATGGCCGGTCAGTTAGAACTCCTTTAGGTAATAGGGTGATATTTCAAAAAAGCCTCGAAATCATCCGCTTAATCATGCACATGGACGATGCTGACTCGTCCGTCTGGTCTGTATGCTAGGGACATATTAAATCGCTAACACAGAAACCAGATTGGAGTTGTATGCATGAGTGCATCTTTATCAGATCAGCCTGGCAGTGATAATAAGCCAGGCAGCAAGGCGATGATTTTTCTTATAATCTTAGCCTTTTTAAATACGATGGGCGTGACCATTGCTAATCCTGTTGTTCCTTTTATGGTTCAGCAACATTTGAGCAATCCCAATGACCTGGCGTTGACCGTGGCCTGGATGATTTCGATCTATGGCATCTGTCAGTTGCTGGCCTCGCCTGGCCTGGGGCTGTTGAGCGACCGCTTTGGCCGTCGCCCTGTTCTTTTCGTCTGTCTTATCGGTTCTGCTCTTGGCTATCTGCTCTTTGGCCTGGGAGGAGCGCTCTGGCTGCTCTTTGCCGGTCGTATTGTTGATGGCCTGACTGGTGGAAATTTCAGCGTGCTTTTCGCTTATATTGCGGATATCACCAGGCCGGAGGAGCGCGGTAAGTACTTTGGCATCATTGGTGGGGTTTCGGGACTGGGCGTTATTATTGGTCCCAGCGTGGGAGGCTTACTGGCCGGTATTAACTATAGCGCTCCCTTTATCGCTGCCGCCGCTGTCTGTACACTTTCGCTGCTCTGGGGCATTTTCTTTCTCCCAGAGAGCTTGCCCAGAAGCAAGCGTGTGGCCTCGATCAATGTCAGTGATCTGAATCCCCTGAAACAGCTTGACTCACTGTTTCGTGTGGCTCATTTGCGCTGGCTTCTCCTGGCCTTTTTCTTCTACTTTCTGCCTTTCTCGCATCTGATTGCCAACCTGACCATTCTTTTAAAGGATAGCCTGGGTTGGAATGCCACTGAAGCTGGCCTGGCGTCATCCGTAATTGGTGTGATTGATATTCTCGTTCAGGGGGTTCTGGTTGGGCTTTTGCTTCCAATCTTTGGTAATGTCAGACTGGGCATCTGGGCGCTGGTGCTGGTGGCTCTGAGCTATATTCTCCTGGGGATTATGGCCTGGAACTCCTCTCCCATACTGCTGATCGCTGGTGGTGTACTGTTCGCTGGTGCTGGTGGATTGGTAGAGAATTCTTTGCGAGGTTTGACTTCGAGTATGGCCAGTTCCAGCCAGCAGGGACTGATCAGCGGTGCCAGCCAATCCATGCAATCGCTGGCCATGATCATCGGTCCGTTGTTTGGTGGCTGGTTGTATGGCCAGTTTGGACATCCAGTTCCCTATCTGGGAGGAGCTATCATTATTGCCCTAGCCATTGTGTCAGTCATTATGGCAGCTTCGAGGCAATCTGCTCCTGCTGTCCCGGTCGAGGCCAGAACTGAAGTCGAAGCTCAGGCAGAAATTTTGTCTCTTTTTCATCTATGAGGTCATTGTTATGTAGTCAAAGATTTCCATTTTTCAATGCAGATGATGTGTTTGAGGCAATGGAAAGCCTGACTGTTTCCTGGACCTGGCAGGATTAACTCACCTGTTTGGGAAACAACAAACTTGATACTGCAGCGGATAGCAGATTTATGGACTCCAGCATCTTTACATGTAGATCCCAGAATTCAGCGGGTCTGGCACAACTTTGGTGAGTAAAGTTTGCAAATATCGCAAAGAAGAGCACACCTCCTTTCCTCTTTGCCCACTTTGACGAAGAGAAGGACAAGAATCCACTTTTTTGCCTGGGGAAACAATGGAGCATACGCTTTTCTGTAGTATTCATGAAATATACTCACCAAAGTTGTGCCAGACCCACGGAATTCCAAAATTTACACGAGCGGAGAGAAGAAAACCAGATGTCTATGAGAGAGGAAAACCAGATGTCGACAAAGATGGACTACGACGTGCTCGTGGTAGGGGCCGGGCCGGTCGGCTTGATGCTTGCTACGGAACTGCAGTTGGCGGGGGTCCGGGTGGTGGTCGTCGAACGGCGGACGGAGCTCGACACCACGCTCAAGGCGGGGGGGATCAACACCGCCTCCGCCGAGGCCTTCGAGCGGCGCGGCTTGCTCCCCGCGTTGGAGGCGGTGGAGGGGGAGCGGAGGCGGCCGTCTTCCGTCGGGCACTTCGGTGGGATTCAGGTCCCAGCAGATCCCGTCGATAAGGAGGATCCCAGCCTGCGCGGCCGTGGCCCAGCTTGGTATGTGACAGTCCCGCAGGTCGAGGTGGAGCGGGTCCTCGGTGAGCGCGCGGCGGAGCTGGGCGTCGAGGTCCGGCGCGGGGTGGAGGTGCGTGGATTCGACGCGGAGGAGGCCGGTGTCACCGTTCATCTCCAAGGCGGAGACGACGTGCGCGTGGCGTGGCTCGTCGGCTGCGACGGAGGCCGCAGTCTGGTCCGCCACCAAGCGGGCTTCGAGTTCCCTGGCACGGACCCGGTGATCACGGGCCGACAGGCGGTGGGCACCGTGGAGGGGGCGGAGCGCCTGGGGCGAGGCTGGCAGCACACCCCCACCGGCGTCTACGTCTATGGGCCGGTGCCGGGTCGTGTTCGCACCGTCGAGTTGGATGGCCCCCCGGCGGACCGGGAGGCACCGGTCACTGCGGCCGAGATGGAGGCCAGTCTGCGGCGCGTCAGCGGCGTCGACGTCCGCGTGACCGAGGTCATCAGCGGCACGCGCTACACGGACAACGCGCGGCAGGCGACGACCTATCGGCGCGGTCGCGTGCTCCTCTGCGGCGACGCCGCCCACGTGCACTCGCCGTTCAGCGGCCAGGGCCTGAATCTGGGGATCGGCGACGCGGTCAATCTGGGCTGGAAGCTCGGCGCCACCGTGCAGGAGTGGGCGCCCGAGGGCCTGCTTGACACCTACACCAGCGAACGGCACCCGATCGGCGCCTGGGTGCTCGATTGGACGCGCGCGCAGGTGGCCGTGATGCGCGGCGACGCCTACAGCCGTGCCCTCAGGGGTGTGGTCACCGATTTCCTCGGCACACGGGACGGGGCGACCTACTACGTGAAGCGGATCTCCGGTCTGTGGCAGCGCTACGACCTGGGGAACGGCCATCCGCTGGTCGGCGCGACGATGCCCAACCTCCGGCTGGACGACGGCACACGGCTCTCCGACCACACCCATGAGGGCCGGTCCTTGCTCGTCGATCTCGCCGGGGACGACCGGCTGGCAGCCCTGGCCAAGCCCTACGCCGGGCGTCTGGAGCTGGTGCGGGGGCGTTCGGACGGTGCCGGGGTGAGCGGCTTGCTGGTGCGTCCCGACGGGTTCGTGGCGTGGGCGTCGGCCGACGATGCCAGTGACTCCGCCGGCCTGGAAGCCGCCCTGACGCGCTGGTTGGGGAGCCCATCATTTCCGGCTTAGCGGGGAGAAAACAAGCGACAAATCCCTCGAAGAATCCTTAGCGGGGAAAACGGGGGGTAAAAATGTCGGGACCCCAATTAAATAGCTCACGACAATCATTGGGCCAGAATACACTTCTAGCGTTTCTACCTCTTCGTGGTCTACATGGACAAAATCTGGATTGGCCGCCAATTCAACCTCTCGTATCCACCAACTATCTATCTTCGCCAGAAGTTCTTGTATCTTGACAAGGTCATTAACAGTTATATTGCTGTTATCGTCTATTAAAAATTCCGGCAACTGATGAGCTATTTTATTGCGCAGGTCTCTAAGACACAATATCGATTGAATATCTTCAGTTGTGATTGCCTCCATTTTATGGAGCCATCTGCACGATGCAAGGAAAACGCTTTTATCTAACGAAAGAACTTCACGAGCATATTGCCTATGCATTGCAGGATTCTCGTAGTCTGCTCCGACAAAGTAAAATTTTTTAATCTCTTCAATAATCGAAGATTTGAGTAATTCATATGTGATGAGATAAAGTGCAGCAACCATCAAAATGGACTTTGTGAGTTCGGGAGACAAGAGTTTGTTATAGTTATAGGATTTGTTGCCCATTTGTGAAGCATACACCTTTCTCGTTCGTGTCAGAGTCAGTACTTTCTAATGCTCTAGCCTTGTTCGTAAAGCTTCAATTTTTGCCGGTGCGACGTACAGATACTCTAAAATAGCTTCAAGAAAATCTAGGATCATCGGTACATTCTCTTCAGTTACCTCATCTTCCGCTTCATGCGCTCCTAAGTTACGGATGTGTCTTAATTGTCCTGCCATTTCAGCCAACGTCTTTGGAATACGGTTTGAATGAAGCAGATGGTCAATTTTGTCTGCGAGTGTCCTACCCACTGCTTTTTCATGTTTACATATAGCTTCCAGGGTTCTTCCTATGAGGACAGCACAAGCACTCGGCTCAATATTTCTTACTTTCAACGCAGCTTGATATCTCTTTTCAATAACTGGCGGTAAGTTCGTCAAGGGTGTCTTAGCCGAGGGGTAAAGTATATCAGTCATTGTAGGCCACTTCTTATACAGAAGACCGGCGTACAAAGTATTTTGCTGAAGGGTGGGCATAGAGCATGACAGACACTTCAACAATACCCATTCCGTAACTTCTACCTCATAACCGGAGGGTAAGTGATAATCATAGGAATAGGCTCCGTACTTCTCAAAGACCGTTTTGTTACCGCAATGACGACATATCAGTACTATTGGTGCATCTTCCAACTGTTTCACCTCGTAGCATACTCAGCCTTTCATAACTTTACGTATACTAATCTCGGGAGATAGAGATGTCAATACATGTAGATTCGCATAATTGATGATGTCTGTCATGGGAAGGATGCTAGCTGCTGGTGGATATAATTTCAGGTCAGGAATATGTGTGAAATGGCCCGTATTCTAGGTCAAGAAGGTCAGATCCTAATGCAAGGCGGTTGCTGCAATCAGCATATCAAAATCGGAAATAAGCTCACCTCTCCGACGAAGCAGGGAACGAATTTCAGCAAACTTTTCAACAAGAGGAAGATTGAAGTTCAGCAGGTGGAAGTGGCGAAAGAATGAGCGAAACGTCTGGATATGGGCTTCAGGCCTCACCGCAATATTCGGTGAGGCCTGTTTGAGTGCAAGTCAATTACAGCTTGACACACTTAGCAATGGTAGTGTTCCGTCAGCGTATTGCTATCAGCAACCCCAACAGACCAGACATTGGTGGCTGAGACCGCCGCCACACCCAGAAGTTGGATGCTGAACGAACCTGGACTGGGGCTCTTCACGACGCTCCATTTCGTACCGTTCCACTGCTCGGTGAGCGTCTGGAAAAACTCGTTGCTGTTAGGGTTGTGGTAGCTCCCCACGGCCCAGATATCATGGGCCGAGACCGCCACCACTGCACTTAAGGTGGGACTTGTCCCGATGTTGGCGCTCTTGACGACCTGCCAGCTCGCACCATTCCAGCGCTCGACTAAGGTCTGGATGGAACTGCTATTGGGTGAGTAGTAGCCCACGGCCCAGACATTGCCGGCGGAAACCGCGGCTACAGCCCGGAAGTCGCCACCTGAGCCAGGACTGGGGCTCGCCACCACACTCCAGCTCGACCCGTTCCAGTGCTCGATCAGCGTCTTGCCGCTACTGGTCTTGCCGTTTCCCACGGCCCAGACATCGCTGGTAGAAATCGCAGCCACACCATTAAGGTGGTCGCTACTTGAACCAGGGTTGGGGCTCTTCATCACACTCCAGCTCGTCCCGTTCCAGTGCTCGATCAGCGTCTGATCGATCGGCGTCTGAGAAGTGTTGTTGGTGAGGAATCCTACAGTCCAGATGGAGCTCGCGGAGGCCGCCGAGACACTGAACAGCTCGTTGTTCCCTGTGGCAGGACTGGGGCTCTTCACCACACTCCAGCTCGTCCCGTTCCAGTGCTCGATCAGTGTCTGCGTGACCCCGGTGGTGTTGACGTAGTATCCCACGGCCCAGACGTTGGCGGCCGAGATCGCGGTGACTCCATACAGGGTGTTGTAGATCGAGCCAGGGTTGGCGCTCGTCACCACACTCCAACTCGACCCGTTCCAGTGCTCGATCAGCGTCTGAGCACCGCTCCTCTGGTTGCCAGAGCTGCCCACGGCCCAGACATCATTGGCTGAAACCGCCGCGACTGCGCTCAGGTTACTGCTACTGCTCCCATTCGGGCTGGGCACGACGCTCCACTGACAGGAAGCGGTGCTGAACCGGTTCTGGGAAACCTTCGATGTAGTGACCTTTGCCTCTGTCGTTTTGAGCGACAGAACGCTGAGTAGAACAGTCACCACACACAGCAGCACGAGCAGTATGGCAACCCTGATAAAACGCTTCATCATGTGTCCTCCTTGACTTCTTTTTTTCTTCATACTCATTCAGCAGGGTTTTAAAGGGTAGCAGATACCTGGTGCGTATTTCCTGTACAAGAGAGCTATTTCCGGCTCCGCCTGTGTTGTATACATATCCGCTTGCATTCATTCCCCAGTCTCATTCGAGTACTCATCATCACTAT
>WNGK01007669.1_pt1 | contig 15170 bp, 10 predicted proteins | sample 5400601 | NCBI WGS metagenome assembly WNGK01 (sample SAMN13153376, study PRJNA577476) | soil metagenome | isolation source: 60 cm soil or saprolite under Garry oak tree replicate 1 | place: USA:California | collected 2016-06-15 | reverse complement strand
AATATGGATAACGCTCAGAATGCAGTAGATAGCACATTCTATGATCGTTTTGCTGGCATCATCTTTCAATATTTATTACAACAGGTGTCAAATGAGCAGGATGCTGAGGACTTGCTACTAGAAGTGTTTTTAGCTGCGTTACAAGACAAATCGCTAACCGATCTTCCTGGTGGGCGACAACTGGCCTGGTTGAGGCGCGTTGCTCGGAATAAGGTGATTGATCGCTATCGTCACGTTGCCTTGCTGAACTTGTTGCCGATAGAGCAGGCACTGGAGCTGGAAGATACTGCATTGACACCGGAACAATACACCGAGCAGAAGGAGAACTATGAGCGTCTCTATCAATCGATTGCGCAACTCACCTCGCTGCAACGAGAGCTTATCAAGTTACGCTATCGCAATGGCATGCGTTTTTTTGAAATTGCAGCCATTCTCGAGAAACCTGAGGGAACGGTGCGCCAATTGTTTGGGCGCACCCTCCGCCAGTTGCGTACGAACTACGATCAACTAGAAAGGGGAAATAGCAATGACAGCCCCATTTCATTATCACCTACAAAGGAGACACAGGTTCTAGAACGAGTGCGGGAACGCCTCTTGCAAATGGGACTTGAAGATTCTCCTCAGGAAGACATCCCTGAATCTCAGACAGGCGTGCTGAATTCAATTCCCCTCAAATCTATATCGCCTTCAAGAAAACTTCAACGAAATAGAAAACGCTTTCGTTTGGTTGCGTTGCTCGCTGCCGCCCTGGTTATAGCAGCGCTTCTTATCACTCCTCTGCTTCTTATGAGATTTTCATTAAACAGCGGAACTGGTGGAACTGAGAGATATCCGACCCTGACACTCTCCGCCAACGCTGCCTCGCTTGGCAACACGGTGCATGTGACGCTGAACCATTTTTCGCCCTCGGCACGTGTCGTCCTGACCCCATCCAGCACACTTGCTGATCGACACCACCCCTCTCGACATGGGAGCTGATGTCGTGGGAACGAATACGATACGAACGTTGACGTTAGCGAACAGTGGCGGTGGCTCGATCAGTTGGTCAGCCAACAGCGACGCGTCTTGGCTCTTGGTCGCACCCAGCCAGGGCATCTTCAGCCAACAGGAAGTGATCTCTTTGGCGGTACAGCGCATCGGGCTCAAGCCAGGCGATTACCGGGGCAGTATCACCATCTCCTCGAATGTCAGCCCGCCTCAGCATATTGAGGTGGACATGACTGTTCGAGCATTGCCTCCCAATGCTGGACCCGTTCTGGCTGTCTCGCCAGCGCTGCTGTCCTTTACGGCAACCAATGGTCAGCCGAATAGCATACGACAAACGCTGACCGTCAGCAATCCTGGTTCGCGCTCATTGAATTGGTCACTTGACCCTATGCAAGGGCTTAGCTGTCCCTGGTTAGGTGTCTCACCCTCGACAGGAACCGTTTCTTCCGGGGGCAGTCTGACACTGGCTGTCAATGTTAAAAGCCAGTGTCTGCTTCCTGGCGTATATATCGGCACACTCAAGTTTACCGCCCCTGGAGCCATCGACAGTTCTCAGGCAGTGAATGTCGCGGTGGTAGTACAACCATATTGTGGCCTGGTCACCAGTACCGGATTTCTGACCTTTACCGTGGTCGCAGGACAGAAAACCACGGTCAATCAGTCCTTGAGCTTGAATGCTACTTCCAGTTGCGCGGGAACGCCTCTTTTCTGGAGGTCCTCGTCGACGGCATCCTGGCTCTCCGTCACCCCTGGCAGTGGACAAATAAATGCTAACGATAATGCGCTTGTCTCAGCCAATGTGAATGCAGGAGGGCTAGCAGCGTCGTCGAAACCGTATTACGCTAATCTCTCGTTTGTCTTCGGACAGAGTACGCTCACGGTGATGGCGCAGGTGACGGTCCAGGCTGCACCTCCGCCCGCGGCACCGATTATGAGCGCCTCTCCACTGAGCCTCACTTTTAGCAACATCCAGGGACAACCCAACCCCACAGGCCAGGTGGTGACCATCATCAATAATGGGCATAGCTCACTCAATTGGCATTCTACTATCACACCTTTCCCCTCGTACGTCTGGCTCGCTACCTCACCATCAGACGGCACCATCGCTCCAGGGCAATCGGGCCAGGTCACCATCAATGTGAACACGGCACAATTGACCCCTGGCAACTACGTGGGACAAATCACGCTCAACGGCATGGATGCCAAGGGAAATCCTGCTCCGGGAAGCCCACAGACGATTGTGGTAGACCTGGTGATGCAGACTCCCTGTACCCTGTCACCTCCCTCGTCGAGCGCCCTCTCCTTCAGCTCGGTACAGGGAGCATCTGCCACCCCGGCAGCGCAGACCGTCATGTTCACGGGAACGGGTAGTTGTATGTGGCCACTCTCATGGCAAACCTCGGTTACACCTGCAGCGAGCTGGTTGACCCTGATACAAGCCAGTGGCACTATTGGAGGCACGGGGCAATCGGGGAGTCTCGGGGTCAATTCGAACGTCACAGGTCTCGTAGCAGGTAGCTATAGCACGACCGTAACCATTTCTGCCAGTGATGCGAGCGCTGTCGCGGTGCAGGGAAGTACGCAAACCTTCACGGTGACGCTCACCGTCCTACCACCTTGTGTGCTGTCGCCCCCCTCTCTAGCCAGGCTGGCTTTCTCGCTTGTACAGGGACAAGCAACCTCGACCGCGCTGAATGTGGCGCTGAGCGAGAGCGGCACCTGTGCGCGTCCAGTCACCTGGCAGGCCTCGACCAGTAGCCCCTGGCTCGCGCTGACTGCGACATCAGGGACAGATAGTGGCACTGGCAGTACGTTCGGGGTGAATGCCTCTGCGGTGAACGAGCTCCCCGGTACGTATACTGGAACCATCACGATCACAGCCACTGACAGCACTGGCTCGGTTGTTGGAAGCGCACAATCCGTGGCGGTCACCCTCACGGAAAAAGGATTCACCATCAGTGGAACCGTGCTTGCCTGCGCAGACCAGACCTGCGCAACGCCACTGCCACTTGCAGGGGCCACGGTGACTGTTACGAGTGGCAGCACCACGGTTGCTACCACGACTGCTGATGCCTCAGGCAATTATCGCTTCTCCAACATGGCACTGGGCAGTTATACCATCACCGTTGCAGGCTCTGATGCGAGTAATACGCACTATGTGGGAAGCCTCGCTCTCACCCTGACAGGCAATGCCTCCAACACAACCATACAGGCCTTGCCAGGGTAGTGACGTGTTGAAACCGTTAGAGCTTCGGCTACTACTTGAACCCAGGAAGGGATAACATGCAACTATGGGATATAAAGATAAGGAACCAGGGCAGATCGAAGTTCTGGGGGATCGATATCTGCTACAAAACCGTATAGGTAGTGGTGGTATGGCCACCATTTATCGTGCTCGGGATCTGCAGATGGATCGCGTTGTGGCAGTTAAAGTGCTACGCGAGGCCTACAGTACCAATCCGAAGTTTGTGACGCGCTTTCAACGCGAAGCCAGGGCGGCGTCTGCCTTACAGCACCCCAATATCGTGCAGGTGTATGACTATGGGCAAACTGATGGCAATTATTATATCGTCATGGAGTTGGTAGAGGGCACAGACCTGCGCAGTTATCTGTCTTCACATGATGTGCTCGATGTTGACCGTGCCATCATCATTGCGCACGATATCGCGCTTGGTCTGGGCGCTGCGCATCGTCGCGGTATCGTGCATCGCGATGTGAAACCACAGAATGTGCTGATAGGTATAGACGGATCAATTAAATTGACCGACTTTGGTATCGTTAGCCTGTACAAAAATGCGCACGCTGAACGCCTCACGACCAGCGGCATGACGTTAGGAACGGTGCAATACTTTGCTCCGGAGCAGGCTCAAGGTGAGATTGTCAGCCCTGCTGTGCTGCTCTAGAGGAGGTCATTCTGCGCTGTCTTGAGAAAGAGCCAGGCACGCGTTTCCCTGATGGATCTCAGTTGGCTCGAGCTTTAGAAATGCTCGGCGATGCTAAAATGAGTGAAACAGTATCTATGGTTCACCATCTGAAGCCCCATCAGACTCTTTGGAGCTTGGAAAGCATTATTACGACATCCATTTTGCTTGCGACATTGTTCTTGTTATGTTTTAGTCTTTACCTGGCAGTCCAGCTACATTTCATTCATGTCTCATTTTTTACTGCTAGTAGAACCCCACCTTCTCCAACTGTTGGATTCATTGAAGTACCTGACCTCCATACCATGAGTTGGTTACATGCAGTGGCTACATCTGAAAAATCAGGCTTTCGATTGGTATTGGTAGAGGGTCAACCTAATGGTGTTGTGGTTGATCAGAATCCAAGAGCTCATGATAAGGCTGCTAAGGACTCTACTATCGATGTCAAGCTGGAAATACTGACATCGACTGTGCCTCCCATATCTGCAAATAGTAGACTTGCTACAGCAGAGGCAATCCTGCAGATAAAGCAACGGTGTCAGTTATTGTACAAACTTTTTTCTGCATACTAAACCAGGAGTAATCATGAGCAACGAACAGTTCATTAGGGAAGCATTCTTTCTTCCTCCAGCCGTAATTGAGTATCATGTCAGTCAGAGCCTGAAACAGCTTTTCCCTCAGAAGGCATGTATTGAAGTAGAGGGTGGATATTTTGATATAGAGAGTTATGCAAATGCTCAGCAATGCCTCCTCACACCAAAGACCTTTATCCACAATCAGATGACGACCTATTGGCTCGAGCCTGGCCCAGAGGTAATGCACTATGGTGGCCCTGGCCCACAAGTAATGCACCAGGGTGGCACAGCATTGCGTACGCACCATAGCCGTCAAAGTAAAGAACCAGTGAAGCCAGAACAAGAAACAATGGACAGAGCCAAGAATGCCTGGCTCGAAGTGCAATGGCAAGGAGTCACTCTTGACGTACTTTGCCTGAACAGGGCTCGTTTCTGGATTCTAGCCGACACACAGGAGATTGCGCGCGCCTTCTTTGTAGCTGTGTGCACATGGAATACTGAGTTACATGGTGAAGTGCTCGTGTTTAATGGGGGGTGGTACAAAGATGAAAACCTCTTTCAGGATATTAAAGGGGCAACGTTCGACAACCTGATCCTGCGCGGTAACCTCAAGCAGGAGATTCGTGACGACCTGGTGCAGTTCTTTGCCTCACGTGCTCTTTATGATGAGTATGGCATTCCCTGGAAACGGGGTATTCTCTTTATCGGACCACCAGGAAACGGGAAAACGCATGCTGTCAAGGCACTGATTAATTCAACGGAACAGCCCTGTCTCTACATCAAATCTTTGAACGGTGTCCAGCAGGTCTTTGACCGTGCACGCAGAACCTCTCCCTGTATCCTGGTGATAGAAGACCTGGACTCACAGTTACACCCACAGAACCGCTCGGCCTTTCTCAATGAGTTAGATGGCTTTGCTGCTAACATTGGTATTGTGACCCTTGCTACGACCAATCACCCTGAACGGTTGGATCCGTCAATCCTTGAGCGTCCCAGTCGCTTTGATCGGAAGTATCACTTTGAGCTCCCAGATGTCCCAGAGCGCTCTAGCTACCTTGCTCTGTGGAATACATCATTAAAACCAGCATTGCAACTCTCTCCCGAAGGAATCAGCAAGATAAGTGAGCTGACTGCAGATTTCTCGTTTGCTTACTTGAAAGAACTCTTCCTGTCATCGATGATGCAATGGATAACCAGGCCAAGGCAGAGTACCATGGAACAGGTGATGATGGGCAAGGTTGCAACTTTACGCGAGCAGATGGTAAGTGTGTATGCCCTTGATGATGGCACAACCGAACGCGAGCAAACCGTACCTATCAGGAGGTTCAGAGGCCCCTCAATGAGATGACGTTTTATCTCCATATCTTGTACCTGCTCTCAAGAATATGTGATAAGAGAAAATGAGATGCAAGCTGTATTCTCGGCGTTCAATTGAACGATTCTAAACGTAAATATCTTATTCACGGGGTCCGCCTTCATTTTGGTAGAGATTCTGTCATAAAATCGGGTCCAGTTGTGTCTTAGAGATAGGTGAGTAGATGAAAGAGATGGGTGCTGGCACATTACTGTCACCCAACCTTGATGGAGCGCAAAAAATGTATGTCATTCGAAGGTAGTGAAGGACCACTCGTGACTTCAGCAGAAGCCGAGTTATTTGAAAATATCTTCACGCGCTATTATCCTCTGGTCTACCGGCTTGCTTATCGTTATGTTGGGCAACCTGATGATGCAGAGGATATCGCGCAAGAGGTTTTCCTGCGCTTCTACCATCTCCCACCGCATGCAGCGAATGAAGCACAGCAACGCGCCTGGCTCTGTCGTGTCGCTATTAATCTTGGCTTGAATGCGTTACGAAAATGCAAAAGCCACTTTAGTCAAGTGAAGTCCATCGATACAGATACCGTCATTCAAGAGAGTGTCCTGGATGTCGCAGAAGATCAGAATCCTGAGCAGTACGTGCTTGCCCATGAGCAAACAGCATTGGTGCGAAGTATCCTGACTCAATTGCCCGAACGGCAACAAGTCTGCCTGGTGTTGCGAAGTATAGGGTTCAGCTATGGGGAGATAGCCGAGGCGACAGGTATCCCCATCACATCAATCGGCACAGTACTGGCACGCGCCGTAGAGGCATTTCGGAGTAGGTATCATGATTGAACATCAGCAAACGGAGCGCAATTCTGAGCAGGACCTGTTCGACGATGAGCAAATGGCACTGGTGCGAGATGCCCTGGTTGAACTGCCTAAACGACAACAAGTCTGCTTGATGCTGCAGAGCGTAGGGTTCAGCTATGAGGAAATAGCAGAGGTAACAGGTATTCCCACAACATCAATCGGCTCTCTCCTGGCACGAGCCGTTCAGACATTTCGGAGAAGGTTCAATGTACGAACAGCAACATACAAGGCGGAATAATGCATGTTTGGATGCAGGCACATTGATTATATGGCGTGACGGTGCATTGCCTCTTCGAGAGGCCGATGAAGTGACAGCCCATGTCACAGCATGTGCCCGATGCTCTGCTGAAGATCGTGCCTTGAATAGAAATTGCCAACAGGTGTTTGATCTCCTCTCAAGATTAGATCCTCCATCCGGAGCAGATGCAGCACTAGCCATTGCTCGTTTTCGGAAACGCTTCACATCAGATGGCAAAGGATCAGTACTGCATTACGATGATGAGAACATACACCAGGAAGAAATCCCATTATCGAGGCCGGGAACGTATCAACCCTCAGTAATCCCAATGAAATCTTCAACACGCATGCGCGGCATTGGTGCTTTGGCCCAAACACTCGCTGCCGTCCTGGTTGTTGCAGCGTTTCTTGGTGCTTCTCTGCTGCTCTTTCGCCATCGGCTTCCTTCGACTGCTTATCATCCAGCGAATGCAACACAAACCTATGCTACATCGACTGCTCAGGCAATACCAACAGCAGCGGATACTGCCAATTCATATGACAGTTTTGTAGCGATCAACGGCATCATGTTTGGCTTTGATGCTCAGCAGACCCGTGCCAATCCGTATGAGCGGATTCTCAATCCGACGACAGTCGGGGGTCTAACGAAGAAGTGGGCTTATGATATGGGAAGCTCCGTCCTCTCCTCGCCAACGGTGGCACATGGTATGGTCTACATTGGCTGTGTGTGCGGCTACGTGGACGCGCTGGATGCCGTAACTGGGGCGAAGAAGTGGGCTTATCGGACAGGAAGTCAGGTCTCCTCCTCGGCGGCGGTTGCTGATGGCATAGTCTACATCGGCTCCTATGACGATCATACCCTATACGCGCTGGATGCCGCCACCGGGGCGAAGAAGTGGGCCTATCGGACAAATGGCTCTATTGATTCCTCGCCAACAGTGGTTGGTCGCATGGTCTTTGTCGGCTCAGATGACAATACTCTGTACGCGCTCGATGCTGCTACAGGGGCGAAGAAGTGGACGTACTGGACAAGAGGCTCTATTTACTCCTCGCCAGCGGTGTCTGGTGGTGTGGTTTATGTTGGCTCTGACGACGGCAACGTCTATGCGCTTGATGCCGCCAGCGGAAAGAAGAAGTGGATCTACCCGACAGGAAACAGCGTCTACACCTCGCTAGCAGTGTCTGATGGTGTGGTCTATGTTGGCTCTGGCGATGGCAATGTGTATGCGCTCGATACCGCCAGTGGGGCAAAGAAGTGGGTCTTTCAGACAGGCGGCTATATCAGCTCCTCGCCAGCGGTGTCTGGTGGTGTGGTTTATGTTGGCTCTCGTGACGGTAACGTCTATGCGCTTGATGCCGCCAGCGGAAAGAAGAAGTGGGTTATCCCGATTAATGGTGACATGTCCTCTGATCCAATGTTGGCGGGAGGTCTGATCTATTTCGGCTCTCGTCATGGCACGCTCTATGCACTTAATGCCACCTCAGGAACAATAAAGTGGGCCTATCAGGACGGAAGCACTATTGACACCTCGCCAGTGGTGGCTGATGGTGTGGTTTATTACGGTTCCCTTAACGGCAACCTGTACGCGTTTCATCTCCCTGGTACATGATCCTAAGTGATCGTATTTTGCAGGCATCGATCACTGGGGCAGAGTACTGGCATATTCCGAACATCAACCAGATTTCACCTTTAACGGTCGTGTGATCAGGAAAGGTTCTTTTGAAGAGAGGCTGCCCCGTCTCGCAAACAAGTGCAGCCTCTCCAGTCCAGACGGATACTCTGACATAGTTGCCACACCAGGCAGAGTAGCCGCCGTTCGTTAGTGACAGGTAGCCTGCCACCTTATCGTAGTATACGTCGCTGCCACTTGTCACGGCAAGAAGGACAGTGGTGTTTTCTATGCGACAACACTCGCAGTTTGCCTTATGGTTTAGGAGCGTAGGCACTTCTTTTTTGCTAGTGGTCTCCTTCCTGTTACCTGGATGTAGCTCAGGAACAACTCAAACACAGACAACGATATCCAAGACATATGAACCTCATGTGACTGTACCGGAGATGCAACTTGATCGGCGGATCCAACCACAGACCTATGCGTCGAACAGGAACTTTCGCAATACGAACTCGACATTTGGGTCGCGGTTCGACTTCTCACCTGACATACAAGGGCATGATGTCTTCAGTGGGACCGATGGCGTGTTTCATGACAACAGTGGGAAATATGTCGTCGGTGTGACCTCGTCTGGGACCAACGCAACAGACATGTTCCATTGGGGTGACCTCAATACGGCTGAAGGCGATGCCTATGTGCTTAACGAAAAGTGGACCGCAGGAATCGACACGACCCGCTGGCAAGGCGATAGTCTCCACCAACAAGCACTGCACCTCACTGTCGACATTATCAACACATTCAGAAGCACTCCGGGCTGTACTCACATCACAAGCAATAGCGACTGTTTAGAACACGTCAAAGATGCGACGCTGCCGGTCCTCTTGATCGGAGTCACCCTCACCAATGATGCACGTGTGACAAGAACGGGGACGTTCGTGTTCGGGAGCAATCGTGCACTCTCACTCTGTTCATCACACGTATCATCTCAGGGCACGCACGTCACCTATGTCCAGTATCGAACGTCTTCGGATATGAAAGGTGGCTCACTCTTCATGGCAGGCCTGTTTGAGCCGTGGCAATGTAGTATGTCAAGGAAAGATCGCGAAGGATTACAGTGGAGCTATTCTATACTCGGAGGGCAGAAGCAGACAAATTACCTGGTGATCGGTGGTTGGAACGCATCAGTAGATCTGTTCCACAACACGCGTTTACCTGTTGGTTGTCAGGGAGAGCCGCTCTACTATACAACAGAGTTCTCATCTCCTTCTGCTGTTGCGGATTTTGCGATTGACAATATGATGACAGGAGATAACTTGCTCCAGGGCGTTCAGATGATGGAGGACGCCTCGATCGACAATCCAGACCTGACGGTCGCACAACGCTGGCTCCTGGGGGAGACGCTGAGAAGTTGGGAAGGAGATACCTGGCTAGTAGCCAGAAAGAGCTGTGCTGGGAGTGGTTATGATGCGGCTGTCTATGAGGGGACATACGGCTTCTTATCTACACTCGATGTGATGCACGAATACGGTTATTTCGAAATCGCGCGCGTTCCCTGGTTTTTCCGGTCAGAGATGCAGACGCTCATCGACAACGCATCGATCGATCAATACGGAACCTACTTCCGGCACGACAACGGAAGTGACTTGGATAGCTCCGGAAATTGTCTGGAAGCTGGTTTTGGAACACCGACCATTACCGCGAAAGTCGGTTGTGTATGGGAACCCCAACCAGGAATCTTCGGGACAGAGGAGAACAGCGATGCAGTGTTACTGACCGCATACTTTGTCTCCGTGTTAGGTAAGGGCTCGCACGATTTCATAACGCCTTCGCATATAGCGACCCTCGACGCGGCGATGCAGCACAATGTGACCGTAGGGGATCCTGCAACGGGGATTGCCTATCACGGGCAAGATACCAGCGACACCTACGACGATCAGCATGATTGCTTACACAATAGTCCTGGAGATTCTGCACGAGCCGGGAACCAGTACTACCAGGGTCTCAAAGAAGCTGCTGCGTACCATGCGATGTCGTACCTCGATGGACTGGTCAGTGACAACAACGCTGCAAAGTGGACTGCTGCAGCGAACAGGATCGAGTATGCAATGATTGCTGAGTACAACGCCCATGGGTTTATTCCTCTAGGCCAGGACAACAGTGCGTTCAATAACTGTGGAAGCAGATCGATCGTGCTTGACGATGGCTTGTTCTACCTGGCCCTCATAGGCCATATTACAGACATCAATCTCACTTTGCTTCACGACCTGGCGCAGCAATATCCAACGGACCTGGCAGCAGACACGTTGACTTCGCCAGCGATGGTGGCTACGGAATCGCTGAGGAATACAGGAGGGAAATGTCCTTACGGTAGCTGTCAGAGATATGAGTGGTTCAGCAAGGCGATGCTCTCGGCAATAGTTGCGGGTATGGTGTTTGTGTTGTATGGGTGTCATGACTGTTTTCATCTTGACGTGGCGACTCGAGCATACCAGTATAACTGGAACTTTGGTCCCAATTTTGGCGATGGGCTTCATGATAATGGGATTGATTGGATAGGCCACTCTTATCCAAGAGGGTTAATAGCGTGGGCGTATCTGGACGACAATTATACACATCCAAGATTGGATGCCACTGTCGAAAACCCACGTGAGGGATGAGGTATGATATACACAACAATCGATTTGTATCAAAAGGATGATCTAAGAGGTGCATGACATAGGCACACAAGTAAAAAGATCACTGTAAACTTATATTCGCATTATCGTTGTCAAAAGGCAGCGTCTCCTTTTGGCGCGAGCCTGCGTTCTGATCCCAAACTCATGCGTGAGTTCACTCGCACTCTGTACCCGAGTGATTCATTGGGCTATTGCTATCAATTATGGGCGGCAGTACGCGGTAGACAGCCTCCCGACATCCTTTCAGGTCAGTGTATGTTGAGGAAAGATAGATTGTTACCACATTCAACTCCGCAAAAGAAAAGTTAGATATAAATGGGTGTACTTTGCATTTCTATATATTCTAAATGTTTGGCGTGTAGAGTATCCTGTACTTTCGGATGAGTATAAACTATTGAGTATTGTATAGCAAGTAGCTACAAAGGCTCCACATCTTCCCTTGCGCTCTTATTATTGTTCACGTACAATATGCGGTGTCAGCAGTATCCATTTCTCTTCAAGCGGCTTCTCACGTCTCTTCATGGCTCATTTCATCGGTCACTGAATCATTTCTGACAGCAATCCATACAGCAAAATACTCAAGTGAATATTTCAATTCGCTTTCGGGATTTGCTTGGTTTCTGCATGTAAAGGTGCATTATTAATGTGCCATAAGAGGGCATTTTTCTAAGCTAATCAGAGAGTGCAGTCATCCCTTGATGGCATACTAATGCCGATGCTGGGAACCGCCGAAGAATCAAGAACATCTATACACTATGACTCAGTTACAAGCCAGAGGTACTAGAGGAAGCGTTGTAGACAGATGAAAGCGATGTCATAGACGTCATCTATACAGTAGCATCATGCCGCAAAATACGCGCTCATACGACTTCTAATATGAGAGAACATTTGCGGAAGAAGGTGAGCATATGCAGCAACAACCTGCGGAAACAGCTCAAGGGAGATTTGATGCCTTACTCTATGATCGGTTCGGTGCCACTATTTTTACCTATCTCTTGAGCCAGGTGCAGCACGAACAAGATGCTCAAGATTTGCTCCTAGAGGTATTTCTGGCCGCACTCGGTAACGAGTTGCTCTCCAGCTTGCCTGTTCAGGGCCAACTAGCCTGGTTACGTAGAGTAGCCCGTAATAAAGTGGTCGATCGGTACCGACATGTTACTCTGCTTACCTTGCTGCCAATAGAGCAGGCGATGGAAACAATAGATGGTGCGCTAACTCCAGAGCAACACGCCGAACAGCAAGAGAAGTTTACACATTTGTATCAAGCGATTGCTCATCTGCCCTCTCCACAACAAGAGTTACTCAGGTTACGCTATTGTGATGGGCTGCGTTTCTACGAAATCGCAACGATGCTCGAGAAACCAGAGGGAACAGTTCGCAAATTGATGGTACGTACACTGTGTCAACTACGTCTCATCTACGATCGGCTAGAAGGGGGGATGTTACGATGAACTCATTCGATGATACGCTGCCAGAAGAACACGAGCCTCAGTACCAGGAGCTAACGACGATGCTCCAGCAAGTCTCCCGCAAACCCGCTTTCGTCGCCCCAGACCGGCAGGCACGTATGCTGGCAGAGGTGCGAGGACTCCTGGAGATCACAGCCTCTGAACGTGTTGCCGGTCAGGATGTCATGAACATGGTGCAATTCCAAGCACCTCAGCTCAGAGGAGGACGTCGCCAGCATCGGCTCTCCCGGTTGGTCACGTTCATCGCTGCGGTTCTTGTAATTGGTGCTCTCATTGTCACTGATTTGCTCATCTTCCATCCCTGGTTTTCATCGACAAGCCGACCTCGACCACCAGTTCCTCCAGACAGATTCGTCATTTCCAGCACCTATCCGATTGCAAAAGATTATAGCCTGAACGGGGTGGCAGCTCTCTCGGCGAATGACATCTGGGTGATAGGAGACAACCCCATCCGGCGACCACCCCGACCCCAGGCGCTGTTTAAGCACTGGAATGGCTCCCAGTGGGTCATCTACCCGGACCCTGCTTCTGAGACGCAGACTGTTTCTCTGCGCGCCATCGCTGCCGCCTCGCCGAACGATGTCTGGGCGGTAGGAAGTGTCGAAGGGTCGTTCCAATCCCTGATCCAGCATTGGAACGGCTCGCGATGGAGTGTCGTTCCCAGTCCCCCGAACGGAAACAAGATCAATGAGCGCTATACCCTGGTCTCGATCACTGCCATTTCGGCTGATGATGCCTGGGCTGTTGGAGACTACTCACCCGGTGGCTCCTTTGGAGACCGGACGCTCATCGAGCACTGGAATGGGACCAAGTGGACTATGTTCCCCAGCCCGCATCCTGGGAGTGGAAGCAGGCTCTTAAAGGTTGAGGCCATCTCAGCAAACAACGTCTGGGCCGTCGGTTCTTTCTATAATGGTCCGGCTCAGACGCTGATCTTGCACTGGGATGGCGCGCAGTGGAGCGTTGTCCCCAGTCCGAATCCAAGTAAGCCAGGAAGTGAGCTCAGGAGTGTAACAGTTGTTTCAGGGCATGATATCTGGGCTGTCGGCTCCTTCTCGGACAGTGCACAAGGGCAGAACGTAGAGGACCCATTTACCATGCACTGGAATGGCAAGCAGTGGAGCATTGTCGAGAGTCCTGGCCTCGGTAATTATTATATTTCCTTCTCGGATGTTGCAGCTCTCTCCGCAAATGATGTCTGGGCTGTGGGATACGAAACCGATAACAACGGCTCACTCATCGAGCATTGGGATGGCGCGCATTGGAACGTCGTCAAAAGACCTGGCTCGGGAACAGTTAACGCACTATATGGAATGGACCGTGTGCCACACTCCAACACCATTATCGTTGTGGGAACGACGTATTACAGTACGGGTGAAACGGGAACGGTGTTGTATATCACCAATCCTGATGGAGAGACGCATTAAGATTCCCAAGTCAGATAAAAGACGCAAATATGAGGATCAAATAGGCTCGTTGAAGCACGAAGATCCATACTACTAAGGAAGAGAACATCTATGAGCAAATCAATATATGACTACAAAAACTGCCAATCTTTGTTTGGATATGCCCAGATGGTGCATGAGCGCTCTGGAGGGATATGTCAATTCTGTGGTTGTGGAGCCAATTTGGAGCCGAACACAGATGCATACTTCGATTTATGGCGGCAACTTACAGTCGAGCATTTAGTCGGACAGGCCAAAGATGGCTATCTTAAGGAACTGAAAACCGCTGTAGCTCGGCGCTTTTCAGGATTTTCATCTGAAGAGCTTGTGCAGGTTGTGAAGCAGATTGATGAAGCAAATACAATCACAGTATGTCATCTATGTAATAGTATGACGAGCCGTGATAGTAACTTGAAAACAACCAAAGCTATGACAGAACTACTCAGTGAGGCGGTAGGAGATCCCCAAGACGTTGTGAAACAGGTAACTGTTCGTTTATATGAAATACAAGAGAGGAAGAAGAACGATGTCTTATGGAAACTTCAATCAGTTCGGAAGGCATTTCGAGAGCTAGTAGAGCCTAAGCTGAAAGATTATCGCGCTCATCATCAGCGGCAAGAAAAGCTCTTGTAAATTGAGGCTGAAATAGCAGCAAGCGATAGTTGCTGACGAGTTGACCCAATCGGTCGTGATTCCTTGCCATCGAAATGTCCCCTATGTGGGATCTGTCTTCGTGTCAAAAAAGTGACCACTCATGGCATTTTTACTTGAGAATAAACACAAGCGCAGCTATGTTTAGGCCCCTGATAAACCATCGCGAGCACAATTTCCTGTAATTTTACAAGATTAATCACTCCTTTTCTCTCTCCCTTGCGCAGGTATATGTTGTTCACGTACAATAACACTTACAAAGAAATAACGTCCTCTTATTACCACCACGAGAAATTGCGAAACAGGCACAAGATACACAAGGAGCTTTTCAATCATGGCACAGCGCGAAGCGGTTATTGTTGCAGCAGTCCGAACTGCAGTTGGACGCAGGAATGGACGTTTAAAGGATTGGCACCCGGTAGACTTGA